>Ga0081455_10001395_pt1 | contig 29860 bp, 32 predicted proteins | sample TabmetS3T2R1_FD_70207 | JGI IMG/M metagenome (GOLD analysis project Ga0081455, IMG submission 70207) | Tabebuia heterophylla rhizosphere microbial communities from the University of Puerto Rico - S3T2R1 | ecosystem: Host-associated > Plants > Roots > Rhizosphere ... | reverse complement strand
GCAAAATAAAATCGGGGCCCTGCCCTACTTTCGAATCTATACATGGCAAAGAACGTCTTCTGATCCGCTTGTCGGCTGGATGGTCGACTTTGCTTATTACGTTGATCTTACCGTTGCTGATCTGCACCGTGCCTGGCACGAATTTGGACCCTTCGATCTTGTCTACGTGAATACCGCCAGGCCTGTGCAACTCGCCGCAACAGGTCTCTGGCTTAAGGAAGGTTTTCCGGATCAGAGTGCAGCACCAGCCGTCGTGATCCAGCTCGGCACAACTCCGGGGTTGTTGCGGGCCGAAGGACCCGATGGGCCGGCCTTCTCAATGCGGGATCCATCGACCTTGCTCCATCGCTACGCAACGAATGTCGTTGGTAAAGAATGGATGCAAAAGCTCGCTTTAGTGGCTGTCAATGAAATCATTGCCGAAGAATACAGCTACATCGTAGACCTACCCGTGAAGGCGACAACGGCACCCGAAGAGCTGCCGACATCTCGGCGACGCGAGCCAGTCGACGCATTGACGATTGGTTTCATGGGACATCAACGAATCGATAAAGGTTACGAGTTTCTACCCGATCTGATCTCCCTGCTGCTTAGCAAGCACAACCGACTGCGCTTCATCGTTCAGCATAGCGATCCCGATGGCCGTTCCCAGGCCGAGCCTGAGCGCATGGCGCGCGTGCCTGTCAAACTGCGATCCCTGGCTGATCGGGCACACAATATAGAGCTGATTCTGAAGCCTGCCACTGGTGCCGCGTGGTTCTCGCTGATCGATCGCTGTGACATCGTCGGCCTGCCGTATGAGCCGGCAAACTACACTGACTCCTATTCGGCGATCTTCGGAGAGGCACTGTCGTCTGGAGCGGCGATCGTGGCACCAGCGAACACGACGATGGCGGGCGAGATCACGCGTGCTGGCGGTGTCGGTACAACTTTCGACGACTGGACGGTTGCATCAATCGCCTCAGCCATCGACGAAGCGATCGAGCAGTTCCCTAATCTTGCTCCGCGCGCCTACGCTGGCGGCCAGGTCTGGCGCAAGCAGCGCGGACCAGACGCATACGTATCTGCAATAATCGAAGCAGCTCGGTCGCTCGGCAATGGCAGCCCAACGCCCGTTGGTGCGACGCAGGCGGAGCGCTTTCTGAACCATAGATTGTTGCCAAAGAGCTTCTTCTATCCGCGACTGCATCATGGGGCGTCGATAAGACGGCATCCGATCCGCAGGATTGCGTCTTCCCAGGCACCGCGTCCAATCAGACGCCATCTATTGGCGCGAATTCTTAATGCCGAGATTGAAACGTCGAAGCGGCCTTTCGAGTACGCCGTGATATTCCACGCCGACGCAAGGGCGGTGCGCAAAATGCCTCGGCACACTCGGTTGAGCGTCGATGCACTCATTGAGGTTCGTGCTGGCGCGGTCGGCTTGATGTGGGTCGACAAGACATACGAGCCGGCGTCCAGCGAAATGACGATGGCCGCAAAGCAGAGTGCACAGTATGTCACCGTTTCAGTGCCTGCCGATCAAGCGCATGCCCTGGTCATGCGAAACGTAGGTACCGACGGTAGACCGGCAACCTTCGTTCTAAAGTGGCTGAGCATAACTACGGTTTCAAACTCAGCGACGCGACATTCTCCCTAATCGCTCGATCAAAGGCCAGTGATCCGGGCCTCTCTCCCCAACACCGCAGGCATACTCGACGGGTTGTCGAGTTCGACTTCGACCTGAACGACGGGGGCATCGGTGGTCAAACCGCCATCGGGCTCGATGCGTTGCATGCGTTTCACGATGGGCACAATGCGAGAGACCTTGCCGGGATAGGTGTTGGCACTGCCGCGAAACGTAACGTCGACTTTGGTGCCGATACGAGCGCGATCCATCAGTCGTTCGTCCACGTCGGCAACCACGCGCATTTGGCTCATGTCGACGATCTTGGCGATACCGTTCTGGCCGATCCGTTCACCCGGCTGGGCGTAGATCTGTACCACGATGCCATCCAGAGGAGAGCGGACCAGCGACTGCTCGAGCTTCGTACGCGCCGCATCCAGGCTTGCCTTTTGGATCTTTAGATCGTCATCGATACGCGCAAGGTCGACCGCCAGCGTCTCCTTCATGACTTTGAGCTTGGCCTGCTCGCGCTCCAAGTCCGTTCTCGCCATGTCGAGCTGAAGCTGCTTCACGTCAGGCGGACCATCTGACCGCGTGAGCTCGAGGGTCTTGAGCTTGACCTGTTCGGCCTTGCCTTTTGCGATAATTTCTTGCAGGCCGATATTGGTCACACGGTAGCCGGAAACCATCGCCTCGCGCTTACGTTCAGTCTTTTTGAGCTCGGCTTCGGCCGTGCGCACCGAAACGTCGGCCTGAGAATAGTTCGACAGTACAGCAATGATCTCCCCATGCTTGACCTTTTGGTCATTCTTGATTCGCAATTCGACCAAGACCGAGCCGCCGGCCCAGGGATTACCACCGACCACGGCTGTCCCAGCGGGAGCGTCCGTATAGCCGCGAGAGGTCAACTGTTCCGATGCGCCGGCGCCGGGCGCGCCACTGCTCTGCCGGCTGGGGACGAGCCAGAGGACGAGAGCCGCGACGACGCAAAGCGTCACCACCAGCCCCGCCCCCCATTTGAACTGTCGCCCGTGCAACAAGCTTACGGGCGCCCGAGTCACCATGAATCCACTCCGGCCAGACGAAGCGACATTGTCGCCAGATGCTGCAGACACCGCATCTTGGAGGGACGTTCTATACCAATATCAAGGCGGATACATGCCGAAGTTGCGGCAAGCACGACGGCCGTAGGCCTGGACAAGGGCGCCAGCCAGTCGGCCGGGCCACGTTCTAGCGGCCAGTTCTCGTAAAGGACAGCCTCTGCAGGGCAATCCGACGGCCCTCCGCCCGCAGCCGAACGCTGTCGGCGGTGCGCTCGACCCAGGACCGGCGGGCGCACTCGCGCGCGAGCTCGAAACCCTGAGCGGACTTGATGCCCAACCGCTCGCCGATTGCCGCAATGGTATGCCAAGCGTCGCATTCCCCGGATTGCTCCAGCAAAGCCCGGCAGAAGGCGCGTGCATAGATGTGAGAACGCATGAAGGGCGAACGCCTGAAATCGGCAACGGTTGCAGATGCAAGGATCGTGCAAGATAGGCGCCATAGTTTCGTAACGTGGCGATTGCCAAGTCCCTTGACGGGGTTGCAAACGAGCTTCACGTTGCAGCCGCTCGGCGAGGCGTCCTTTGGGTGGAGGACAGGCCGGGGGGCCTTAATTTCCAACCGCCGAGCCCGGGAAGCCCTCCCCATTATTTTGAGGGTGCATCTATTTTCGACGTCGTAGATGCTGGCCCCCTCGGTCGCCTGCCCAAGTCAACCGGCCTTCTGTTGTTTCTTTCCATTTCGCCTGCCGGGGAAATGGTCACAGAACAACGCCGCCGCACCACAGGTGTGTAGCTTCAAGGAGTTGTGGGCCAACCCGCGCCTTCAGTCTCAGGAAAGGCGCCCGCCTTGGGAAAACTTCCTGTTGCGAAGAGCCCTGATCCTTTGCGCTTTACAGGTCGGCTAATGGTTTCACTTGTTGGGGGAGTGATCCATGATCATTGAGGGCAAGTGGGAGCGTATTGATCCATTGAAGCCCACGTCGAAAACGGAGCCTGAAGCGAAGCCCGTGAAGGTAGAGTTGGTCGAGGTTGGCGGCCAAACGCCCGCCGAGGAAGCTCCGTTCTCCGCCGCTGTCGATGCCTATTTCGAGCAAATCGGGAAGGCTGATGCGGCACGGACCGTGGCCGCCGAGCAGCAAAAAGATGCTTTCGAGGAAAAGCTGGCGGAACTGAAAGAGCACCTCAAGGAGCGCGGCTCGAGAAAGTGATCGCCACGCGCCGCGGGACCGGTGGCGTATTCCGAAAACAGCACGCCTATGACTTCCGCCCCCCTTTGGGTGAGGCCCACGGCAGCATGCGCTGGCCGCTGCGCAGCCGTACGTTCCACCGCTTCTTGCGGCTCTTCTTGCGAGCCTTGGCGCGCTCCGGCTCACCCATCAAGTGCGGCAACTGATCGAGCACCTCCCGTCCTTTGTCGGTAAGCGCGACGCGGTAATCGGAGCGCGCCACGAGAAGTCCGTGCCCAATGAGAAGGGCCACGATCTCGTGGCCCGCATCCATGGGATAGCCCTCCGGGCTCCTCCCGCACCGTTCCAGAATTGCCCACAGGATCGCCTCGGCCCGCACCGTCATTCGACTGAAGCTAGGCCGAGCAAGCGTTACACTCCAGTGGCATCATTGCAGGCACGCAGAACCAGGCGTCAGTCTCGCCCTTGTCGGCTGCTGTAGAAGACGAGCGCCATCAAGCCGACGCCAAGGCCGACTGTCGCGACAATGCCGAGGATCATGGCGATCCAGCCGCTGGTCGACATCGACCCGCCCCCCTCGCCACCCGCGATACCCCAGCCCTCGTAAAGGATAACCAGCGCCAGTGCGAGCAATGCCAGCAGAAGCGCGACGATCAGCCCAGTTCCCTTGCCGCTATCCTTCCTCATGGCACAGCTCCAGCTAACCGATGACGTTGACGAGGGACAGGCCGTCTTCTCGCCGAGGGTTGCATAGATACGGAGAGCGGGCATAGTCGTCTCGAATAAAATGCCGATACACTGGACCATATCCCATCCCAGCCGCCTCGTCGTCGCCGTCTGCAAGGATGTGGTCAGCCTCGCTGACATCGAAGCCTATCTCGACAGCGTGATGGTCCAGGACAGCATGCCCTATCGCAAGATATTCGAGTTGCACGATGCCACCTCAGGCCTCAGCGACGACGATATGATGGCACTCGGCGCCCGCATCCAAGCCTACGCATCGTTGCCAGAACCGATGGGACCGCTCGCCATCGTGGCGCTCACCGATGAGCAATACGAATATGCGAGGCGCTACGCCACTCTTGCGACGGCGCGTCGACCCATCAAGATCTTTCGCGAGCTGCATTTGGCGCGTCATTGGCTTGATTCGCTTGACCCCAGGGAGCCGGCCGCTTGACCTTTCGGGCGCTGATATCTGCATTGGCGCTGCTTGTGCCGGGGCACGCTTTCGCCTGGGGCGCGACCGGCCATGAATATGTAAGCGGCGTCGCGGTGGAGACCCTGACCAGCGAGGTTCCCGCTTTCGTCCGTAGCTCCCAGGCAATTGACACCATCGCCGTGCTGGGCCGCGAGCCCGACCGCTCCAAAGGCGCCGGCCTCACGCATGACAGCGAACGCGATCCCGGCCATTACGTGAATTTGACCGATGACGGATCGGTCGCTGGTGTTTTTCCTCTCGAATTAACGCCGCCGACTCGCGAGGCCTACGACACCGCGCTGCGCGCCAAGAACTTTACGCAATACAAGGTGGGATACCTGCCGCTCTCCATTGTCGACGGCTGGCAACAACTGGTGAAGGACTTCGCCTACTGGCGCGCGGCCTCGGTAGGCGCACGCACTGCTGCGAGTGCATCCGACCGTGTCTGGTTCGATCAGGACAGGCGACGGCGCGAGGTGCTCGTCATCCGTGACGTCGGTATCTGGAGTCACTACCCCGGCGATGCGAGTCAGCCATTGCACGTTAGCGTCCACTTCGACGGCTGGGGCCCTTTTCCTAACCCGCATGGCTTTTCGACCAAACGCGGCATCCATGCGCAGTTCGAAGGTGCGTTCGTCCGCGCCAATGTCCAGCGGGCCGCAGTGTTGCAAGCCGTACCGGCCTACCGCGCTTGCATCTGCACGATTCAGGACCGCGCGCGGGCTGTAATCCTTGGCAGCCATCGCGAGGTCGTGCCGTTCTACGAACTCGAGAAAGCAGGCGCCTTCACTGACGGCAACGCTGCCGGCATCGCCTTCGCCGTATCGCGGCTCGCCTCCGGTGCCGCCGCCACGCGGGACATGATCATCGATGCCTGGCGTGCCAGCGCCGATATAGGTGTCGGCTATCCCATGATCTCCGTGCGCGATATCGAAAGTGGCAAGCGCGTGCTTACCCGAGACGATTTCGGGCGGGATTGAGCGAATTCTGCAAAAAGAAACGAGCAGACGCCAAGCGTCGAAATGGGATCCCCACACAAGGAGGGTGCCATGCGGCTGGAAGGCGAATGCTATTGCGGCAAACTGCGGTATGCGGCTGAAGGCGAGACGATGATGAAGGCCCAATGCCATTGCCGCGAATGCCAGTACATCGCCGGCGGTTTCCCGAACATGTTCATTGCCATGCCTGTTGCCGGCTTCCGCTACATCAAGGGAACGCCCAAGCAGTTCACGCGTAGCGATCTCGAGCATCCGGTAACGCGCGAATTCTGCGCCGAATGCGGCACGCACGTCGCCGCCAAGCCGCCACGATTCCCCGCCGTAATCTTGAAGGTGGGCACGTTGGACAATCCAAGTCTGTTTGGCACGCCACAGATGGCGATCTACACGGTCGACAAACAGGCCTTTCACCAGATCCCTGACGGCCTGCCGGCTTTCGAACGCTTGCCGCAGCGCTAGCGTATAGCCCGTGATTTTTGGCTCTGCCTGCCGTTGACGGGCGCGGCAAGACCGCCGATATGCGGTGAATGTCCAAGGCGCTTGTCGCAGCAATAGCAATCGCTTCAGCGCTCGCCCTCTCGGAGGCCGAGGTCCTGGCGCAGGGTGTGGCGCCTGGCGGACCGATCGGGAACAGCACCGGCATTGGCAGCGGACTGGGCGGCGTAGTCGGCGGTACTGGGCCGAGCTATCCCAATGGCACAACCCAACCCACGCTTCCGAAGCCACCACCTCCCGGCGGCGGGACGGTGCCGGCCGGCCCTCCGCATGCGATCTCAACGGTGAGGCCGCCGTCCTATCCCAAGCCACTCGATCCCTTTGGCCCTTCGGCATCGAGGACGTCGAGCGCGCCGAGCGTGCCGCTTAGCCTTCCGGATCCCCCGACCGGCGACCTCTCCTTCCTCAAGGGTTGCTGGCGCACAAATGTGTTTCGGCTCGCACACGAACCGGGCGTCGGCACCTATTGCTTCGACGACAAGGGTAACGGGCGGTTCCTTTACCAGCGCGTCAGCCAGCCGGACTTCTTCTGCCGTGCGTCGGCCCAGGCTGGATATGTGCAGAAAGTCCTTCGGCTTCGTGCCTTCGCAACGACCTGCAGTGACGGCAAGGAATACCCCGAGTCACTCGATTGCAGCGCTGCCGGCGGCGGCGCACGCTGCGACGGCAGCGCCACCACCTCTGCTGGATCGGAAAGCTGGACCGTCCAGCTGCATCGCGTGCGCTAGGCTCGCTACCGTCACATGAGTCAGGTTGCGGAAAACATCGTCGTACTCAAGATCTCCTCGACCGGGACGAGCTTTGCCATCGCACCGGTTCCCGAAGCAGGTGCACCGTCTTCGATGGTGTGCGCGAACTGGACGGCCGGATCGGCCTCCAGCCTCTCCTTGAGGGCAAGAATGCGCGGGAACATGGCAGGATCGATGGCCTGGTGAAAATCTGCCCAACGTGCGACGCCGATAAACAGAGCGTCGGCCAAGGTTGGACGATCGCCGAGGAGATACTTGCTGTTCCCCATCATCGCCTCGAGTTGCCGATGCCGTTTGGTGACGGCACCGCGTCCGAACTTGCGCAGCGTTTCCCGGAAGTCATCGGAAACGCCCTTCATCTCGAGTGCGGCCCAAAGCGGACTGAACGATGCGGTGAAACTGCTGTTCAGGAAGCCCATAAACTGATGCAACCGGTCCGCTTGCGGGCTACCGGGCTGAAAGCTGATTCCGCGCTCCAGGTCGCGTGCCTCCAGCCACAGGGCGATTGCCATTGTTTCGGTCAGGGGACCGTTGTCACTGACCAGCACGGGCGTCTCTTGCCGCCCATTGAGCCTCTCATAGCTGTTGGTCGACAGGTCGTCGGGCATCCTGACGCGTGACAGACGATAAGGCTTTCCCAGCCATTCGAAGGCGGCCACCAGCCCCAAGGAACTACCCAGGGGAAACCCAGCAAGAAGTGTAGGAATCATCAATCGCTCCACATGCAGTGTTGCGATCGATCTAAGTTCATGGACTTTGTTGCGGTAGAAGGGTTTAAATCGCCTCAATGTCCATATATGTGGACCATAGTATGCTGAACCTCAATGACCTGCGCTTCTTCGTCCAAGCCGTCGATTCAGGCGGCTTCGCCGCCGCCGGCCGTCGCCTGGGATGCCCCAAATCAACGGTAAGCAAACGGGTCGCCGAACTCGAAGCAACACTGGGCGCGCGGCTTTTGCATCGTACGTCCCGCCATTTCGCACTCACGGACGTCGGTCAGGATTTCTACGTCCACGCGCGTGCCGCCGTTATTGAGTCCGAGGCCGCGGAAAGCCTAGTACACACACGGCTTGCCGAGCCGAGCGGGGTCGTCAACGTGACCGCATCGGTTCCGACCGTGCAGTTTCGCCTCGCCGACGAGCTTCCGAGGCTAGCCCGAGCCTATCCGAAGGTGCAGATCCGGCTCCACGTCACCGATCGCTTCGTCGATCTGGTGCAGGAAGGATTCGATATCGCCATCCGCAGTCACTTCGCGCCGCTTCCCGATTCCAATTTGGTGCAGAGGCAGATCAGGACCGATCCGATCATCCTCGTCGCCTCTCCTGACTATTTGGAGCGACGAGGCGCACCCCGTTCTCCAGAAGACCTCGCCGCGCATGATGGCCTGCTTACAAACCCATTCACCAAAGTCTGGCAGCTGGACACCGCTGATGGCCGAACAGCGGCCGTTGCGCCCATCCCCCGACTCTTCGCCGACGAATCGATTGCACTTCTGAAATCCGCAGAAGCCGGGCTCGGCATTGCGCCGCTACCTCAAACGATTGCCGCCCCGGCCTTACAGAGCGGGCGGTTGGCGGCGGTGCTTCCGACATGGCACGCGGGCATGGTGACAACGACCATTCTCATGCCGCATCGCCGCGGTCAGCTCCCCGCAGTCCGCGCCGTTATCGACTTCTTCGTCGATAACGGCGCTCAGACGTAGTCTACCGCACGCTCCAGCGCGAGGCTCAGCCGCGGATTCTCGGCGGCAACGGCGAGCGCCCGTTCGGTGAGCGCCCGGCGTAAATCGATCTGAAAGCCGCTGGGCTCATAGCTAAAGCGCTCAAGGTCGCGAAAGCATGAAGCCACGGCCTCGCGGATGGCGGCAAACTGCGCCACCTCGTCGGGCGTCGACAGGGCGATATCCTCGATCTCCTGGACGCAGCGCGTCATGCGCTCGGTCGGCCCTCGCCAATCCATGACGAAGCCATCCCCTATTGGCGAACGCCCTGGATGATGTCCCGTAGCACGGGGAAACTGCGCCCCATGGTGTCGGCGTCGCCATCGGGCGACTCAAGCCCGTGATGGAGGTAGGAGTTGAGTTTGCCGGCATGATTCTTGGCAACCGCCACCAACTCGAACCTATCGACTTCGCCAACGCCATCGACCTGATGCCGGCCAACGCTCCTGAACTCGAATTGCGCCTGCGCGAGCTCGACAGTCCGGTCGGAAGCGCTGATGTGATTGTCCTCGGTCGCCTCGCCGAGACTGCGCACGATACCGAGAGTGTCCGGCACAGTGACATAGCCGCTATGCACGCTCGTACGAACCGTCATGAACTCTCCGGCGAATGCCCGCCGGATCGCGACCGCGGCGCCCAAGGCCCGCACGGCATGATTGTCGTCGTCATCGCCGGCGGTGAAGAGCGCGACGACGCCGTCGCCTTTCGCCTGAACGACCACTCCCTTGTACTGCCGGATATAATAGTCGAGCGTGTCATGGACGCGTCGCGAAACGTCCGGCATGGCCATCCGGCCGACGGTGCGCACTAGGCTCGGAAAGCCCTCGAAACGCCCAACCATGATCGTGCCAAAAACCGTCGACGCATCTTCCCCACGCGTTGGGTCGGCGATCGTCGCCATAGCCCCTCCCCAAAATCCAGCGCGCCACCCGCGCATCCACACCCTGCACCCGGCGGGAGTCATAGCCGCGCGCCCCGCGCCGCTCAATGACTTTGTGGAATCTTGCGGGCGTTACCTAGGTAAGGCGCGTTGCCTCGTCGATCAGCTCTTGCGCAGCGATGTCAAGGAGCTCGTCAACGGCAGTGCCGTCCAGCACGTGCTCCCTGCCGATTTCGAGCAGCACGGGCACGGCAAGTGGCGAGATACGGTCGAGACGGCGGTACTCAATGCGGCCTTTGGCGCGCCTCAAAAGGTCGCCCAAACGCTTCAGGTCGGCGAGCTGCCAGGCGGCGTCCTGCCGCGTGGCGCGCAGCAGGATATGGTCGGGCTCATGCTTTCGCAGCGCATCGTAGATCAGATCGGAGCTGAAAGTGACCTGGCGGCGCGACTTCTCCTCGCCAGGGAAACGCCGCTCGATCAGGCCTGCGATCACGGCGACGTTGCGGAAGGAACGGCGCAGCATGGTGGACTCGTCCATCCATGCCTCGAGATCGTCACCCAACATGTCCTCGTCGAAGAGCTGGTCCAGTTGCGCCTTCGTCGGCGGCCGCAGCCCCCACAATCCAAGGACGTAATCGGTGGCGACGAAGCCCAGCGGCTTCAGGCCCATCCGCTCCATGCGACGCGTCAGCAGCATGCCCAATGTCTGGTGTGCGTTCCGGCCTTCGAAGCAATAGGCGACGATGAACTGCTTGGAGCCGCGCGGAAATCCTTCGATCAGAAGGTTCCGACTATTGGGCAAGGTCGAGCGCCAACGCTGCAGGTTCAGCCATTCGCGCACCTCGGCTGGCAGCTTGGGATGTCGCGACGGGTCCTGCAGGATGCCGCGCACGCGTTCGGCCAGGAAGGTCGAGAGCGGCAAGCGGCCGCCGCCATAGGCCGGCACCTTGGGGTCGCCCGTGGTCGCGAGCGAGCATTGCGCCACGAGTTCCTTCACACCCTCGAAGCGCAGCATGCGGCCGGCAAAGACGAAGGTATCGCCGGGTACGAGGCCCTGGATGAAGGCTTCCTCGATTTCCCCCAGCATGGGGCCGCGCCGCAGTTTCACCTTCAGGAGCGGTAGCTCGACGATGGTACCGACATTCATCCGGAATTGACGCGCCACCATCGGCGACGCGAGCATCCAGCGCCCGTCGGGAAGCTGCTTCAGCCGGTGCCAGCGCTCATAGGCCGCAAGCGCGTACCCCCCGGTGGCCACGAAGTCGAACGTATCGTCGAAGTCCTGGCGTGGCAGATCGCGATAGGGTTGGGCGCGGCGCACTTCGTGAAAGAAGGCTTCACGGTCGATCGGCTGGGCGCACGCTGTCCCCACGATATGCTGCGCCAGCACGTCAAGGCAGGCGGGACGCGGCGGATCTCCGTCGAGTTCTCGTGCCTCGATCGCCTCGAGTGCGGCGAGCGATTCCAGCACTTCGAAGCGATTGGCAGGCGCGATCATGGCTCGACTCGGCTCGTCCAGCCGATGGTTGGCGCGGCCGATGCGCTGCATCAGGCGGCTCACGCCCTTGGGTGCCCCCATCTGGATCACGAGATCGACATCACCCCAGTCGATGCCGAGATCGAGCGACGAGGTCGCGACCACGGCACGCAACTTGCCGGCGGCCATCGCGGCCTCGACCTTGCGCCGTTGCTCAACGGCGAGCGAGCCGTGATGCAGGCCGATCGCCAGATTGTCCTCGTTGATGCGCCACAGCCGATCGAAGGTGAGCTCGGCCTGTGCTCGCGTGTTGACGAACACGATCGAGGTCTTGCGCTGGCGAATGATATTGTAGACTTCGGGCACAGCATGCTGGCCCATGTGACCACCCCACGGCAATCGCTCATGGGCATCGACAATGGTGACGTCGGGAGCTGCGCCGGGTTCGCCCTTGATAATCTCGACCTCGTCGCCATCACGCAGCCTCAGATAGTCGGCAAGCTCTGCCGGATCGGCGACCGTGGCTGAAAGGCCGACGAAGCGCGTCGGCGGGGCCAGCGCCGCCAACCGGGCGAGACACAGCGCCAAATGATGGCCGCGCTTGGAGGTGGCGAAGGAATGAAGCTCGTCGATGATGACGGCGCGCAGGCTCGCGAAAAATTTCTCCGCATCAGGATAGGAGAGGAGCAAGGCCAGCGACTCAGGCGTCGTCAGCAGCAGGTCAGGCGGTCGCTCGCGTTGGCGCAGCCGCCGACTTTGCGGCGTATCGCCGGTGCGGCTTTCAGCACGCACCGGAAGCTGCATCTCGGCGATGGGTGTCTCGAGATTGCGACGGATGTCATTCGCCAGCGCTTTCAACGGCGAGATATAGAGCGTGTGGAGCTCGCCCTTGCCCTTGGCATGGGCCAGATCCTTGCCGGCGGCTCGGCGCTCGGTGAGCTCGATCAGCGACGGCAGAAACCCCGCCAAAGTCTTGCCCCCACCGGTCGGCGCGATCAGGAGGGCACTCTTGCGCTTGGCCGCCAGCTCGACCAGGGCAAGCTGGTGCCCCCGGGGCGTCCAGCCGCGACTTTCGAACCAGCGTGAAAACAGATCGGGTAGCCCCATATCTGCAGGGTAGGATGCACTCCCTTCGATGGCGACCGACACCCTAAATCCCACCCCTTTGAGTCCGAGGGCCTGGCTTCATCCGACGCCGCGCGGCCTCTATTGCGTGCCCGGCGACTTTTACATCGATCCGGCGGTCGCCGTACCGCGGGCGATCATCACCCATGGCCACGGCGACCACGCCCGACCGGGCCACCGCCAGGCGCTTGCCACCCCCGAGACGCTGGCCATCATGAGGGCGCGTTTCCAGGATATGCCCGACACTCAGCAGCAGGCCCTGGGATACGGCGAAAGCGTGCGGATCGGCGAGGTCGAGGTGAGCCTGGTTCCGGCCGGCCACATCCTCGGTTCGGCACAAGTGGTGCTGGAGCACCAGGGCCAACGCATCGTCGTATCTGGCGATTTCAAGCGCCGGCCCGATCCGACCTGCCCGGCCTTCGAGCCGGTGCCGTGCGACGTCTTCATCACCGAGGCGACCTTCGCCCTTCCCGTCTTCCATCATCCCTCCGATTCAGGCGAGATCGGCAAGCTCCTGCGCTCGCTCCAGACGTTCCCCGAGCGAACTCATCTGGTGGGCGTCTATGCCCTCGGCAAGTGCCAGCGCGTGATCAAGCTCCTGCGGGCCGCGGGCTATGATAAACGGATCTGGCTGCATGGCGGGCTTGCTTCGCTTTGCACATTGTACCAGCAGCACGGCATCGACTTCGGCGACATCGCCTTGGTATCGGACGCGGTGTTGGAGACGTTCAAGGGCGCGATCGTACTTTGTCCGCCATCGGCCATGGCCGATCGATGGTCACGCCGCTTCTTCGATCCCATTCCCGCCATGGCCTCAGGCTGGATGAGCGTGCGCGCCCGTGCCCGCCAACGCGGCGCCGAGCTGCCGTTGATCATTTCCGATCACGCCGACTGGAGCGAGCTCACACAGACTTTGCAGGATGTCGGCGCACCCAAGGTTTGGGTGACGCACGGCCGCGAGGAAGCATTGGTTCACTATGCCCGTTCGATTGGCATTGAAGCCGAGGCGCTGCATCTGACGGGCCGCGACGAGGAGGACGAGTCCTAGGTGCAGGCTTTCGCCGAGTTGCTGGACTCGCTCTCCTTCCAGCCGGCCCGCAACGCCAAGCTGCGGCTGATCGAGACCTATCTACGCGCGACGCCCGATCCCGACCGCGGCTGGGCGCTGGCGGCCCTGACGGGCAGCCTCGACTTCGCAGGCGCCAAGCCGGCATTGTTGCGTTCGTTCGGCGAGGACAAGATCGGTCCGGAGCTGTTCCATCTCTCCTACGACTATGTCGGCGACCTCGCCGAGACCCTGGCGCTGATCTGGGAGACCGATCCGAATGCCGGCCCGCCGCCTGGTCTCGGCGAAGTCGTCGAGACGCTGCAACGCGCCACCAAGATGCAGACGCCGCCCATCCTGAAACGCTGGCTGGATGCGCTCGACGCGACCGGCCGCTGGGCGCTCCTGAAGCTGCTGACCGGCGCCTTGCGTGTGGGCGTTTCGGCACGGCTCGCCAAGCAAGCCGTCGCCAATATCGGCAACCAGCCCGTGGCGGATGTCGAGGAGGTCTGGCACGGGCTCTCGCCGCCCTATCGACCGTTGTTCGACTGGTTGTTGTCTGACGGGCCCAAACCCTCCAGCAACATGGGTGGCGCATTCCTGTCTCCAATGCTCGCCAATCCGATCGAACGAGTGGAGCTCGATACGCTCGACCCCGCGCACTTCCGCGCCGAGTGGAAGTGGGACGGCATCCGCGTGCAGGTCGCGTCCACCGGCGGCGTGAAGCGGCTCTACAGCCGGGCCGGAGAAGACATTTCATCGGCCTTTCCCGACATCATCGAGGCGATCGACTTCGATGGCGTGCTCGATGGCGAATTGCTGGTGCGCCGCGAAGAGGCTGTCGCGCCTTTCAACGACCTGCAGCAGCGGCTGAACCGCAAGACCGTCACGCCCAAGATGCTGAAGGAGCATCCGGCGCATGTCCGCCTCTACGATGCGTTGTGGCTCGACGGCGTGGATCTGCGAGCACTTTCCTTCGACGAGCGGCGCGCGCGGCTCGAAGCCTGGATGGCGGCGAAGCCACGTCCTCGCTTCGATGTCTCGCCGCTGGTGACCTTCACCGATTGGGCGCATCTCGCCCAGCTTCGCGAGGGCATGCGGCAGGACGGCATCGAGGGGTTGATGCTGAAGCGCGGAGACAGCCCCTATCTCGCTGGCCGTCCCAAAGGGCCATGGTTCAAATGGAAGCGTGATCCGATGTTGGCCGACTGCGTGATGATGTACGCCCAGCGTGGACATGGAAAGCGCAGCTCCTTCTATTCCGACTACACTTTCGGCTGCTGGCGAGAGGGTACTGAAGGCCAGCGCGAGCTTGCGCCCGTCGGCAAGGCCTACTTCGGCTTCACCGACGAGGAGTTGCGCTGGCTCGACAAGTGGGTGCGCGACCACACAACCAACCGCTTCGGTCCGGTGCGCGAGGTCGAACCCCGCCTGGTGCTCGAGGTCGCCTTCGACGGTGTGGCGCGCTCGACACGGCATAAGTCCGGCATATCGTTGCGATTTCCACGCATCAATCGCATACGGACTGATAAACCCGCTGCGGAAGCGGACACGGTCGACAATCTGCTGCGCCTCGTGCCATGAGCGAAGCATGCAGACACGACCAGATGCCCTGCCCCTGCAGACCCATACCTTGTCGTTGGACGAACGCAGAGTGCGTGGCCGGGCTTTGCGTGATCGCAGCGCACGCAAGGACCATGCCGCCTGGACGCCAAACGCCAACCGTCGAGATCCGATCGAAATCCTGATCGAGCAGGGCGAAAGTCGCCTGCAGAATCTCCTATCGTTGCGCTATGCCCGGATGAAGGCATCACCTTTCGCTTTCCTGCGCGGAGCCGCCGCGGTGATGGCGGCCGATCTTGCAACCACGCCCTCTACAGGCCTCTTCGTGCAGTCCGGTGGTGATAGCCATTGCTTGAACTTCGGAGGATTCGCGACACCCGAGCGGCGGCTCGCTTTCGACATCAACGATTTCGACGAGACCTCCGTCGCGCCGTGGGAATGGGACGTGAAGCGCCTAGCCGCGAGCTTTGCGGTTGCAGGCCGTGACACGCTCGACAAGCAGGGGCGCAGTGACCTCGCGCAGGTGGTTGCGAAGGCCTATCGCGAGACCATGGCCCAAATCGCCGTCACGCCGGTGCTCGACGCCTGGTATGAGGCGCTCACTATCGGCGATACAGGCGCTGCTGAAGCGATCGGCATCGGCGATCGTGAGCTGAAAAAAGCCGACAAAGCGTTGAAGCACGCGGTGGCCATGATTTCACTTCGCCACAGCGGCGGTAAGACACCCCGCATCGAGGACCAGCCGCCGCTCGTCTATCACCCCAAGCCTGATGAAGCGGAGTCTTTCCGATCGGCTGTCGAGGCGATGCTTGCCGACTACGAAGCGTCGTTGATCCCTGAGCGGCGGACGCTCTTTCAGCGCTATCGCCTGGCTGACGCGGCCTACAAGGTGGTCGGCGTGGGCTCGGTCGGCACGCTCTGCGGCGCGCTGCTGATGCTGTCAGGCGACGGCGAGGCGCTTTACCTGCAGTTCAAGGAAGCGACCAGCTCAGTGCTGGAAGCGTATGCGTCGCCCAGTCCCTATGCGCATCACGGCGAGCGCGTCGTTCGTGGTCAGCGCCTACTGCAGGCTGCCAGCGACATCTTCCTGGGCTTCGCGACCGGACCGACTGGCCGGCATATGTATGTGCGCCAGCTGCGCGACGCCAAGATCAAGCCGCAAGTGGAGACCCTGTCACCTCGCGGCCTCCGGCGATACGCCACCACCTGCGGCGAGGTGTTGGCGCGCGCCCACGCCCGTACCGGCGACGCGGCTATTCTTTCGGCGTATCTCGGCAAAGGCCCCTCTTTCGATGAGGCTATCGCGGCCTTCGCACTCGCCTACGCCCGGCAGACAGAATTGGACCATGCAGCGCTCCTGCAAGCCATAGACCAGGGTCGTATCCCCTGCGCGGAACAGGTCTTGTAGGCCCCTTGCAGGGGCTATGAGCCATGCCCATTATCCGGGCATCATGATTGATCCTTTCGGCCGGCATATCACTTACCTGCGCGTCTCGGTGACGGATCGCTGCGACTTCCGCTGCGTCTATTGCATGGCCGAGGACATGACCTTCCTGCCCAAGGCCGAGGTGCTGTCGCTAGAGGAGCTCGAGCGTCTGTGCACCGCCTTCGTGCGGCGCGGCGTCCGCAAGCTGCGCATGACCGGCGGTGAGCCGCTGGTGCGCAAGAACGTGATGTCGTTGTTCCGAGGTCTCGGCCGTCATCTCGAAAGCGGCGCACTCGAGGAACTGACGCTCACCACCAACGGCAGCCAGCTTGCCAAGTATGCTCGCGAGCTGGCCGACATCGGTGTGCGCCGCGTGAACGTCTCGATCGACACGCTCGATAAGAAAAAGTTCCGCGAGATCACGCGCTGGGGCGATCTCGACCAGGTGATGCGCGGCCTCGATGCCGCCCAGCAGGCGGGCCTGCATATCAAGATCAACGCCGTCGCACTGCGCGGCGTAAACGACACCGAGTTCGAGGACCTGATCCGCTTCAGCCATGGCAGGGGCATGGACATGACGCTGATCGAGGTCATGCCGATGGGAGAGATCGGCGGCGAGAACCGCCTGGACCAATATCTGCCGCTCTCGCTGGCCCGCGCTGAAATCGCTCGGCACTTCACGCTTACCGAGACCGACTACCGTACGGGCGGACCTGCCCGCTACTTTACGGTCGAGGAAACCGGCGGCCGGCTGGGCTTCATCACGCCGCTCACCCACAATTTCTGCGAAAGCTGCAACCGTGTGCGGCTCACCTGCACCGGTATGCTCTATATGTGCCTCGGCCAGGAGGATTCGGCCGACCTGCGGGCCCCGCTGCGCGCCTCGGAGAGTGACGTCCTGCTCGACCGCGCCATCGACGAGGCGATCTCGCGCAAGCCCAAGGGCCACGACTTTATTATCGACCGCCGCCACACCGCGCCCGCCGTCCGCCGCCACATGAGCGTTACCGGCGGCTGACGCCCGCCCCTTACGCAGCTTGGCCGGTTTGCGTATCGCCGGTCTTGATCTGCGCCCGCCGCACCGCCTCGCGATGGGAGATGTACATGGCGCTGGCGAAGATCACCGCAGCGCCGACAAAGGTCCAGGCATCGGGATGCTGGCTGAAGAGCAGGAAGCCCAGCAACGCGTTCCACAAAAGCGACAGAAAGCCGATCGGCTGCAGGAGCGTGATATCGGCGAGCTGATAGCCATTCTGCTGGCTGAGATGCCCCAGCGTGCCGCACAGGCCGGCCGCCACGAACCAGAGCAAGTCCGTCCACGCAGGCGCCTGCCAGAACCACAGCGCCACCGGCGCGGCAAACAGCACGATCATGAAATTCTGCCAGATCACGATCGTGTTGGCCGACTCCGTTCGCGCCAGCGCCTTCGAGATCAGGTTCGAAGCGGAGAAGATCGGCGTGCTGGCCAGGATGCAAAGTGCGCCGATGCCTATATCGCCGAAGCCCGGCCGGATGATGATCATGGCGCCGGCGAAGCCCACCACGATGGCGATCCAGCGCCGCAAACGCACATCTTCGCCAAGGAACAATGCCGCGCCGATGGTGATGAAGATCGGGCCGGTGAAGCCCAGTGCGGTAACGCTGGCAAGCGTGGCAAGCGGCAAGCCGACGAACCACAGGAACATGCCTCCGGTATGGAGCGCGCCGCGGAAGATATGCAGGCCAGCCCGGCGCGTGTACATCGAGGCCCGCAGGCCATGCCGCGCGACGAGCGGCAGCAGGAACAGCGCCCCGAAGAAATAGCGCATGAACGCCATCACGTACGGATTGAGATGCTGCGCCGGAATCAGCGTGAACACATTCAGGAGGGCGAACAGCACGCCGGAGAGCCCGACCCAGAGAATGCCGCGCAAGTTGGGCGGCAGCGTGTGCCAGCGCGAGGCTAGCGAGGACGTCCAGGACGAGACCACACAGGGACTATGTCATACCAGCTGCAACGGCACACGCCGACAGAGCGGTGGATTTCGACGCGCGAGCGAGTGTACGCCGCTGCTCCGAGCCAGCGGCGACGCGGTCTAATCGGCGGCCTTGGTCGCGGTGGCCGGTGGAGCCGGCGCCTCGAGATCTTCGCCGCGCAGACGGGCAACCCCCTCCATCAGCTCCTCGAGATAGGGATCATGGATGCCCAGAGCTCGTGCATGAACGGCGGTGTTAGTCAGGTAGTCGCGGCAGGCCCCGCGGCGGCCTTCGGCAAAGGCGATGTGATGCACTTTGCGTTCCATCGTCAGGTCACCACCGCAATACTGGCAGTGGTTCGTATCGACCACGAAAGTCACAGCGGTCACGGTGCGACCGTCACGCAACGAGATGGGCACCCACACGGGCATGTACACGCCTGCCAGCATTTCGCGGTTCCAGACAATGGCGAGTTCGCTCCGCACCTGATGCGGTGCGAGACGATAGGCGATGCCCTCGCAATAGCCATCGCGCTCGAGCGCCAGCATCAAGCCGGGCAACTCCGGCGTACCGCGTCCCATTGGCATCCAGAAGCAAAAGGACCGGCGCCAGCCCTCGAGCCGACCGGGCTGCTGCTCGGCGAATTCGATGGCCGGATTCCACATCAGGGAGCCGTAGGCGAACACCCAGGCGTCTTCTCCGGGAGCGTAGCGTGCGAGCGCCTCCTTCAGGCTTGCTTCACGCTGTTCTGCCGTGAGGAAGAAATCGTAGCCGGCCTGGTGGGCATCCCGAACGATCTGCTCGATCCGTTCGTGACTGAGCTCTTCGCGCTTGATCCACGTCATTGTCGCTCAGGTCCCGTAGACGATGGACATGGTCTCGGCCACGCAGGCCGGCCGGTCCTGTCCCTCGATCTCGATCGTCATCTGGTTGGTCAGCCGCACGCCACCGCCAGCCATCGGATCGGCGGCGAGAAGCTTCGCTCGGGCGCGCACGCGCGCGCCCGAGGGAACGGGGCTGGTGAAGCGTACCTTGTTGCAGCCATAGTTGATTCCGTTGCGCACATTGTTGATGTGCGAGATCTGGTGATTGAGCATCGGGATGAGCGACAGCGTGAGGTAGCCATGGGCGATGGTCTTGCCGCCCGGCATATCCTTCTTGGCGCGCTCCACATCGACATGGATCCACTGGTGATCACCGGTCGCATCAGCGAAGCGGTTGATCCGGTCCTGCGATATCTCAACCCAGTCGCTGACCCCGATTTCCTGGCCCACAAATTTGTGCATTTCGTTGGGGTGGGCGAACTCCCTCTTGGCCATCTCCTACCTCGGTACCCTTCGTTTCTTAAGCAGGCAACATACCACAGGGCCATGGGCGCGGGGTAAATTCCAGCTCGGACGGCGCTCTCTGGTACGCCAATTACCGGCCGAACCCCAGCCCTATTCGCCGGCTATTGCGTGCCAATTGTAGCAACCGGGTCCCGTTTGTATCGTCGCCGCAATTCGCGCCATTCGCGAGCTACAAAATTGCACAGGAGGAGGCCTGTCGATGACGTACGAAACCATCCTCTACGACGTGAGCGATTGCATCTGCACCATCACGCTCAACCGTCCGGAGAAGCTCAACGCGTGGACCCGCCAGATGCATCTGGACCTCAAGGACGCAATGCAAGCCGCTGGAGCCGATCGCAATGTACGGGTCATCATCCTGACCGGCGCAGGGCGCGGCTTCTGTGCCGGCGCGGATATGGGCGGCTTGCAGGCCATCGGCTCGGGCACGGCGCCTCAAGGGGAGAACCGATCCCTTGCCAGTCGAGATCTTCCTCATGGCAGCACCGTCGCCGACTTCCACATGACCTATTCGTATTTCCCCGCGGTCCCAAAGTTCATTATCGCTGCGATCAATGGGCCTGCGGCCGGCTTGGGCTTCGTCATTTCGCTCTACGCCGATCTTCGTTTTGCAGCCGAGTCGGCAGTGTTCACGACGTCTTTTGCGCAACGCGGCCTGATCGCCGAGCATGGCGTGAGCTGGCTGCTGCCGCGGCTCGTAGGGCTGCCCGCCGCCCTCGATCTCCTGTGTTCGGCACGCAAGTTTCGCGCCCAGGAAGCGCTGTCGCTGGGCCTGGTGAGCCGCGTCATCCCCGACGACAAGTTGATGGCCGAGGCGCGCGCCTACGCCAAGCTGATGGCCGACACGGTGTCGCCGCGCTCGGTCGCGGTAATGAAGCGGCAGCTTTGGGAGGCACAGTTTCAGACCCTGGCCGAAGCGACTGTCCAGGCCAATCACGAGATGGAACTCTCGTTCCAGACGGCCGACTTCAAGGAAGGCGTCGCCCACTTCCTCGAAAAGCGCGCGGCGCGCTTCACCGGCGCCTGATGGGCTATACCTTTTCCGTTTCGCTGGCTCTCGGCTGCCAAGTCATGAGACGGGCTTCCACCAGGCCGACGACGGCGTCGAGCACCAGGGCGAAGGCCGTGAGCACCAGGATGCCGGCAAAGACGGTGTTGACGTCGAACGTCCCCTCCGCCTGCAAGATCAGGTATCCAACGCCGCGCGACGACCCCAGGTACTCGCCGACCACCGCGCCGACAAAGGCGAGGCCGACGGCATTGTGCAGGCTCGCAAATACCCAGCTCATCGCGGATGGCAGGTAGATCGACCGCAAAAGCTGACGCGGTGAGGCGCCAAGCATGCGAGCATTGGCGATGAGCGTTGGGCTCACCTCGCGCACACCCTGGTAGACATTGAAGAAGACGACGAAGAAAACAAGCGTCACGCCCAGTGCCACCTTGGACCAGATGCCGAGTCCGAACCACACGGCAAAGATCGGCGCCAGCACGACGCGGGGCATCGAGTTGAAGCCCTTGATGTAAGGGTCCATCACCGCCGACGCGCTGCGCGAAAGCGCAAGCCAGAGCCCGATGCCGAGGCCGAACACCGAGCCAATGACAAAGCCCAGCACCGTCTCCAGCAATGTGATCCCGAGATGCCCGAAAATTTCGCCGGAGGTGAACCATTCGACGATGACACGGAACACCTTCTGCGGCTCACCGAAGAAGAAGGCGGCGCGATTGTCCTGCTCGAAATAGAAGTTCGGGAGCAGCCCCGGCTTGGTGAAAAGGTACCAAAGGGCGATCAGCACGACGAGGATCAGGATCTGCAGGCTGCGCAGGCGCATGTCAGGCGGCCTTCTGCCGTTCGTAGGCCTTCAGCACCTCTTCCTTCATCGCTCCCCAGATCTCGCGATGGAGCGCCAGGAACGCCGGCGTCATGCGGATCTCCGACACGTCTCGTGGTCTCGGCAGGTCGATCTTGAAGTCTCCGATCGGACGCGTGCCCGGCCCCGCCGACAGGACGACGACGCGATCCGAAAGCGCAATCGCCTCCTCGAGGTCGTGGGTGATGAACAGCACCGACTTCCGGTCCTCCGCCCACAACGCCAGCAGCTCGTTCTCCATGAGCTGGCGCGTTTGCACGTCGAGCGCCGAGAACGGTTCATCCATCAGCAGGATGTCCGGTCCGATGATCAGTGTCTGGGCCAGCGCCAGCCGCTTGCGCATGCCGCCCGACATCTGGTGCGGATAACGATCGCCAAAGCCAGCGAGACCAACGCGACGCAGCCAGGCCTCCCCCTGCTGGCGGGCCTCGCCGCGCGGCACGCCGCGGAATTCGAGCCCGGCGACCACATTTTCGATCCCGGTCCGCCAGGGCATCAGGGCGTCGGCCTGAAACATATAGCCGGCGCGCCGGTTGATCCCTTCCGCCGCCTGCAGTTGCTTGCCAAAAACGCTTACGACGCCGGATGATGGCGCGAGGAGACCTGCCGCAACGTTGAGCAAGGTTGACTTGCCGCAGCCGGTCGGACCAACGACGGACACGAACTCGCCTTCGGCCACTCGCAAGGTGGCGTTGGCGACCGCGGTGTAAGCCGCGTCGCCATCACGGCCGGCGAAGCGACAGGTGATGTCCTCCAGCGCCAGCGCCGGCGTTGCAGTCATCGCCACGGATGACTCAGGCTGGTTTCTTGGCGCGCTGCGCGAACTCGTTGGTCCACGTTTCCGCGAGCTTGATCTTGTCCTTGTCGGCCGCGATCTTGGGATCGGCGTCGACCAGGAACTTCAGGCAGTTCTCCATCGCGCCGGCTGGCATGAGGCCGTCGGGCGATATCGTCTCGCGAACGCCCGCGAACGACTTCTCGTAGACCGCGCGATCGCCGAGCAGATACGCCTCGGGCACGGTCTTTGCGACGTCGGCCGGCGATGCCGTCTGCAGCCATTCGTCGGCCCGCACGATGGCGGTGGCCAGGGCCTGCGCAGTGTTGGGGTTCTTCTTCAGGAAGCCAGGTTGTGTGTAGAGGCAGGCGGCGGGGAAGGCACCACCGAAAAACTCCTGATTGCCCTTGGCGGTGCGCGTGTCGAGCATGATCTGGATCATGCCCTTGTCCTGCAGGATGGTCAGCGCGGGATCGGTCTGGGACACGCCATCGACTTGCTTCTGTTCAACTGCCGCCACGACGGTGGCGCCGGCGCCCACGCCCACGGCGATGACGTCGCTCGCCTTCAGCCCTCCCTTGGCCGCCCAACTCAAAAGCAACATGTGCGTCGAGGACCCGGGCGCACTCACGCCGAACTTCATACCCTTGATATCGGCCGGCCCCTTGATCTTCGCTGCCTCATCCTTGCGCACAGCAATCGCAATCTGCATGCCCCGGCCGATCAGGGCGAAGCCGGTGATCGGCTGTCCGCGCTGCTGCATGCGGATGGTGTGTTCGTAGGCACCCGCTGTCACGTCGGCGCTGCCGCCCATCAACGCTTCGAGCGACTTGGAGCCGCCCTGGAAGTCGTTGATCTCGACATCGAGGCCAGCGTCCTTGAAGAACCCTTTCTTCTCCGCGATCGTGAGCGAGAGATAATACAATGCCGATTTGCCTCCGACGGCCAGCACGACCTTCGGTTTCTCGGGTTTCCCCTGGGCGTGCGCGAGGTATGGCGCGGCCAAGCCCCCCGCAAGGAACGCTGGCGCGGCCGCCAGGACAGAGCGTCGCCGCAAATACAGCTTGGTCATTACTTTTCCTCCCACCAGCAGGTCGGCCGCGAGATTGCCGCATGTGCAACAGGGCTGCAACCGAACCGTCGCGGCACCTCGTCGCGTCAGCCGAACGTCCGCTCCTTCCACCATGGGAAATACGACGGCATGCCCGTCGTCACCTTCATTGGGAACCTCGCCGGGCGCTTCTCAAGGAAAGCGGCAACCCCCTCCTTTACGTCCGCCGATTTGCCGCGTTCGTAGATCCCCTTGGAATCGACCTTGTGCGCCTCCATCGGGTGATCGGCGCCCAGCATCCTCCAGATCATCTGCCGATTGAGCGCGACCGACACGGGCGCCGTGTTGTCGGCAATCTCGCGCGCCAGCGCATAGGCTGCAGGAAGAAGCTCATCGGGCTTGTGAACGGAGCGCACCAGCCGTCCCTCGAGGGCTTCCTCGGCGGGAAAAACGCGGCCCGTCATGACCCACTCCAGAGCCTGCTGCGGCCCGACCAGACGCGGCAAGAACCAGCTCGAGCAAGCTTCCATGACGATGGCTCGGCGGGTGAACACGAAGCCGTAGCGCGCCGCCTCGGATGCGAGCCGGATATCCATCGCGAGTTGCATCGTGATGCCCACGCCCACCGCCGGGCCATTGCATGCCGCAATCGTGGGCTTGAGCGAGTCATAGAGGCGCAGCGTCAGGAGGCCGCCACCATCGCGATGGCCATCCAGACCCGGATCGACCGGCCCGCGATTTTCGGCGTTGAAGGTGTTGGCGCCGCCCGAGAGATCGGCGCCGGCGCAGAAACCACGGCCCGCGCCGGTGAACACGATGGCTCGCACGTCGTCGTCGCGATCGGCCCGATCCATGGCATCGAGAAGCTCCGACAGCATTTTGCCGGTGAAGGCATTGAGCTTGTCCGGCCGGTTCAGGGTGATCGTCAGGATGCCGTCTTTGACGTCGTACTTGATCTGCTCGTAAGTCACGTCGCCCTCCTTCATCCCTGATGGACCAGGGCCACGCCGCCCATGATCAGCAAGATGCCGCCGATCTGCTTGAGGCCAAACGGCTCGCCGAACACGAAGTGACCCAGCACTGCCACGATCGCGTAGGACACGGACACGCTCGGAAAGGCAACCGACAGCGGCAGCTTGCGCAGCGCAATGATGTAGAGAAAGGCCGCTAACCCATAAAGCGCGAGACCACCAAGCGTCGAAGGTCGCAGCACCTGGCTGAAGAAGTCCGGCGCATCGGCACCCTGCTTCAAGAGAATCTGACCGCAGATGCCGGCCAATATGCTGATGGCCAGCGCCACGTAGGAGACCCACATTGTCTATTACCTCTGTTGAAGAGCCTCGCGGTGCGGCTGGCCGGCCGCTTTGGTATCGGCCGGTGGATGCTCGATGTCGAGTCCGTCGCCCGCTGGCTTCCGTCGGAAGATCTCGCGCACGAGATATTGTGGCTTGCGGTTGACCGCCAGGAACATGCGCCCCAGGTATTCGCCGATCAATCCCACCACGATGAGCTGCACGCCCGCCAGCACCAGCACCGCTACCATCAACGAGGCCCAGCCCTGCGGTGGATGACGGTCCGAGATCGCCTCGGCGATCACGATAATCGCAGCCAGCGCGCCCAGTGCACCGAAAGCGATGCCGAACAGGGTCGCGAATCGGAGCGGAATCACCGAGAAGTTGGAGAACATCGAGAGCCACAGCCGGAACAGGCGGGCCAGCGTATAGTTCGATCGACCGTCGACGCGCGGCAGATGCTCGACCTGCAGCCGTCCGACATTCTGCGTGATCTGGAAGACGAGACCGTCGACGTAGGGGTAAGGGCCCTCGTAGGTCGCAACGATATGCTCGCGGACGAAGGCGGATAGGCAACGGAAGCTCGAGAGATAGAGGCCCGGCGGCTTGTCGATCAGCCGGTCGGCGCACCAGTTGGTGAAGCGGCTGCCGAGATTGCGCCAGGCGGCGTGCTTCTTGTCGTCATAGTAGGTGTAGACAGCATCATAGCTGCCATCGCGCGCATACTCGAACAGACGCTTCACCTCGGCCGGCGGATTCTGCAGGTCGTCGTCCATCGTGATGGTGTAGGCGCCGCAGGCGCGCGAGAGCCCGGCCATGACGGCATTATGCTCGCCATAATTCCGGCTGAGGCTCAACACTGTGACCGGTGAGCCTTCCTCGGCAGCAAGCCGCTTGCAGACGTCGAGGCTGTTGTCGGGACTGCCATCGACCACGAGCACGATCTCGAGCCCACCAGAGATGTCGAGAGCGCGCAGTGCCTTCACCAGCTCGCCGACAGTGGCCGCGCCGTTGTAGACCGGGACGACGATCGACAGTGCCAGCGCGTCAGCCATCGCGCACCGCCACAAGGATCAGCGAACCGCCAAAGGGAAGGCGCACACCGCGTCGAATTGCCATCCGCTCGATCGTCAATGCAGTGGAGAACAAGGTGTCCTGCCAATGTGGGAAGTCGCGTACGTCGCTCTCGGCATCGTCCTTTTCGATCAGTCTGTGCAGCAACATCAAGGGAAACAGCAGCGTATTCCAGTAGGTCGAAATCAGGACGCGAAACCCGTGCTCCGCGAGCAATCGATGCGCCTTGCCTCGCGTGAAGCGCCGTACATTGTGCACGCGCTTGTCGTGCGCGGACAACAGCCAGGAATACGCGGGCAGATTGAAGATGGCAACGCCGCCCGGCGTCAGACAACGACGAGCCTCGTCCAACGCAACCTCAGGTTCGACTCCTCCATGGCAAAGCACGTCGAGCGAGAGATAAGCCGCGATCCCTGCATCATCCAACGGCATTCTTGTAACCGACCCCACGACGATAGGTCTGCGGGTCTTGGCGGACGCAAATTCCGCCGCATTGGGATCATACTCCAGACCAATCGTCGGATGGCCGCCGACGCCGGGGCCGAGTTTCGCCAACATGCCGCCGGTGCCACATCCTGCATCCAGCAGGTAGCCTGACGCTGTCGACTGCTCGAGCGCCCTTCCAAGCAGTTCGGTGACGAGGAGCCGCAAGCCACGATACCACCACATGCGATCCTCGACCGCGTGCATGCGTTCATATTCCGCCTGATCCACGCGCCCACGCTCCCGCTTGTCGCTCTGGTCTCCGCTTATGATATCTTCCAAACGCCTTGCCAACCGCTGCCGCCAAGCCCCCTGTCCAGTCGCCGCGCATCGAGCGCCTTCTCATGGTGCCGCTGTTTGCGCTGCCGATCCTGTGGCTGACCGGCTACTTCTTTCCGCCCATCAATCACGATGTCGGTGCCATCCTCGACGTTTCGGGACGCTGGATCGACGGACAGAAACTCTATGTCGACGTGATCGACGAGAATCTACCCCTCACCTTCATCGTGCACACCTTGCCGGTGCTGACCGCCAAGATCCTGCCCGGCGGCGTGCCCTTCTGGTTCACGGCCTGGGTGGTGGCAGGCATCTTCGCCTCCTTCTTCGCCTGCCGCCGGCTGATCCGTCTCGTACCATCGGCCGACCATGCCTTGACCGAAGGCTTGCTGCCGCCGGTGCTGCTGTTCCTGTTCACGGTGCTGCCCAACGAACACTTCGGGCAACGCGAGCACATCATGTTCGTAGCGACCGCCCCGTACCTCATCGTCTCGATGGCTCGGGCAGAGGGCGTGTCGACCTCGCGCGGCAAAGCGATCGCAATCGGCCTGGTGGCCGGCGTGGCCTTCGCGCTCAAGCCCTACTTTCTCGCCATCCCGGCGACAGTCGAACTCTACCTGCTGATCCGCCGGGGCTGGCGGACCACTTTCCGCGACGAGATACCGTGGTCGATTCTGATAATCGCCGCAGTCCATCTCGTGCTGATGTATACGGTGTTCTCGGCATACGGCCGCTTCGTCATGCCGCTCGCCATCGAGGCCTATTCGCCGATCGGCGACGCCGGCTGGTGGCAGATCCTGACCGGCAACGTGATGGCGCCAACGCTGCTGGCGCTTCTGATCTTCGGCGCCTTCGCGGTGTTTCTCACCCGCACGCTGGCGGCACGCGCCCTGGTCGCCTACGGCATTGGTGCCGCCGCCTCGGCGATCGCCCAGGCCAAAGGTTGGCCCTATCATCTGCTACCGACTCTGTCGGTCGCGATCCTGCTGGCGGCCCTCACCCTCTCGCAGACGGTCGATCGCTACCTGCCGATCAGCCGAAGCGGACATCGGCTGCCGGTGGCCGTGATTTCGGCCACCTTGATGGTGCTGCTCTATTTCCAGGCGGCGCTCTACACACCGCCCTTCTTCAAGCAGCGCCAGTACGAGGCATCCGTCGGCGGCGTCCTACGGCACATCGTCGAGCAAAACGCACCGCATCGCACGATCCTTGCTCTTTCACCGGGAATCTATCCGTTCTGGCCGATGCTCAACTACACCGAAGGCCGCATGACGATGCGCTTCCTCACGATGTGGGTGCTGCAGGGTGTCTATGCGACATGCGAGGATTTCCCGGCGCTCTACAATCCGCCCGACACGATGTCGGACACGGAGAAGTTTGTGTTCGAAACCGTCTCGCAGGACTTCGCCAACGGCAAGCCTGATCTCGTGATTGTCGACACGGTTCCCGGCATGCCGCGCTGCCAAGGCAAGGTGTTCGACTACCTAGAGTACTTCCAGCAGGACAAGGTGTTCGCAGACGCCTTCAAGCACTACGAACATCTCATGGATTTCGACCGTTACCAGATCTATCGCCGGAAGAAGCACTGAGCGACTGTCAGTTCTCGCCCCACCTGCCGAGCACCTTTGCCCGTACAGCCTCGGGAATCTTGTCGACATCCGGCACCTTGAAGACGCCCGACGCAAGCAGCACGACCTCCCCACCGCACTGGAGATCGCAGCTGCAAAAGCAGAAATTGACCGTGCGGCGGGCGATGCGCGCCGTACCCTCGAGCCATTGGCCCAGCCGCGCGCCACGCACGAACTCGGTGCTAAGCGACACGGTGGGATGAGGCCAGCGGATGCCGGTGGCATGGCCTGATCCGGCGCCCATCACCATGTCGGCCACCGTCACCAGAAGGCCGCCATGCGCCCAGCCCATGGGATTGCCGTGCCGGGGCTCGAGCGGCAGCCCGACGCGGAGCTTCTCCCCCTCGGCCTTGAACCAGAGTGGCCCGATCAGCCCGACAAAATCGTCGCCGACATCGAGCTTGCGGAAACCCTCGGGGATGAGCTTGCTTGTCATGACGGCAGTCCGTTCGGAGAGGCAGCGAGGCGGCAAAGGGTTTCGCGCACAACCGGGGCGAACGGCATGCTGCGATGGGTCTCTTCGTTCAGCGACACCATGATCACCTTGAGCACCGCCGTGCAATTCCCCTCGCCGTCAAACAAGGCCTGGCCCACGGCACATTTGCGATCGTGCACTTCGATCAGCCGCGCGCAGGCGGTTGCGCTGCCGGGATAGAACATCTGCTGTTTGAAATCGACCTCCAGCCGCCCGACAACGAGGCGGAAAGGCGGCAGGCCCACACGCACGATTTGGCGCAAATAGGAGACGCGGGCACTTTCCAGGAGCTGCAGAAAGGCGACGTTGTTGATGTGACCATTCGCATCGACATCGGCGAACCGCAAATGCTCGGACGTCACGAAGCCATAGATGTCTCGGTCGGCAAGATCCAACGCCATGAAACCTAGCGCTCCGCGAATTCCAGGGTGAGATGGGCCGCCTCCGTCGGCGGGACCAGCAATCGCTGCCCATCGGGTCTCAATACCTTCACCCCGTTCCCCTTTAAAAGGGCCTCGCAAGCGGAGAGGTTCTCGACCCGCAGTCGCAGCAATGCGGGATGATCATCCGATCGCACCGGAACGATGCCTGGGTAGCGGGTCGCGTAGGCTGCGCGCGAAAAATACCGGATCGGCTGCGTGCCGGTGTCGACGACAAGCCCCTCGCCGTCGCGGCTCACCGCGCCGGTGCCGAAGTACTTTTCCAATGTGGCGATCCATTTTGTCGGCTGTTCGGCAATGACGGTGACACCCAGGATGCCGCGCGCTCCGTTTGGATGCCGAGCCCACTCCGGCCGATAGACGAATTGCGGCGTGACATGTTCACAGACAAAGAAGCCCACCACCGGCATATGCGCCTTGGGAATGCGCACCGTCCGGAAGCGCGCCTGCTCGGTCCTGCCGTCGATTTCGACAGCGCGATCGAATGAAAGCGGAGCGTCGGGCTGCAAACCCGCGACCTGGAACGCCTGATGGGCAAGATCGGCACCGTCGGTCGCCAACGCCACGTTGGCGAGACCGCCGCCGTTCTTCAACCACTGTCGCCGTTCGGCATTGAACTCCGTGTCCTCGACGATGCCCAGGATCTCGAAATAGTCGTTATCGAAGATCATCAGGTGATTG
>Ga0081455_10001394_pt1 | contig 29861 bp, 27 predicted proteins | sample TabmetS3T2R1_FD_70207 | JGI IMG/M metagenome (GOLD analysis project Ga0081455, IMG submission 70207) | Tabebuia heterophylla rhizosphere microbial communities from the University of Puerto Rico - S3T2R1 | ecosystem: Host-associated > Plants > Roots > Rhizosphere ... | reverse complement strand
GGAACCGATGGGGCCGCTACCGGCGAGCCGATCAAGATCGGCGTCTTCGCCAACAACGAGGGCCCGTTCGCGCCCTTCGAGGGTCAGACATGGGGTGGGGCGACGCTCCCGCTTATCAACCGAGGAGCGACGCCCGTCAGCGGGGATCCGACCGACGGCGTCGAGAACGCCGTGATCGCCGGGCACCCGATCGAGCTCGTCTACGGCGGCTCGGACGCTACTCCGGACAAGGCAGTCGAGGAGGCCCGCCGGCTCGTCGAGCGCACGCTCGAGAGGCGGAAACCACTCGGGCTCGTCCTGCGGCGACAGCCAGGTGATCGTCTTCACGGATCCGTTTCTATGGGCGGCTCGCGGAAAGGAACGTGCGAGCGGACCTCCTCAGCATACTCATCGATGGCCGCCCCTTCACGGCCCAGATAATCGTCGATCGCAGAACGAAAACGCCGATCGGCAATGTAATGCGCCGACCACGTGAGCACCGGCTCGAACCCGCGCGCCACCTTGTGCTCGCCCTGCGTGCCGGGCTCGAAGCGCGCGAGCCCCTGCTCGATGCAGAACTCGACGCCTTGGTGGTAGCAGGTTTCGAAGTGCAGGCTGTGGTAGTCGGCCGCCGAACCCCAGTAGCGGCCGTAGAGCGTGTCGTCGCTGCGGAAGAAGATCGCCGCGGCCACGGGCTTGCCCGCATGCAGCGCGACTTTCACCAGCAGCGCATCGCCCAATGTCCGGGCGATCTCGGCGAAGAACGTCTTGGTCAGATACGGCTCGTGACCGTGGCGCAGGAACGTGTCGCGATGGAAGGCGTACACCCGATCGAGCAGCCGCCCGTCGAGCTCGTTACCCGAACGGGTATCGAAGGTGATGCCGGCTTCGGCGACGCGCCGTCGTTCACGCTTGGCTTTCTTGCGTTTCTCGGCCGTGAAGGTATCGAGGAAGCCATCGAAGCTGTCGTAGCCGCGATTGCTCCAATGAAATTGGCAATCTCGGCGCAGCAGCCAGCCGGCGCGCTCACACGCGGCACGGCCGGGCTCGTCCAAAAAGAGCGCATGCGCGGAGGACAGCGAATGCTCGGTCGAGTACTCCTCGATCGCTGCGATCAGCAGCTTCGAGGTGCCGGCCACATCGAGATCCTTGCGGATCAGCAGGCGAGGGCCGGTCGCAGGCGTGAACGGCACGGCCACCGTCAACTTGGGATAGTAGTTGCGACCGACGCGCGCGTAGGCCTGCGCCCAGGCGAAATCGAATACGAACTCGCCGTACGAATGCGACTTCGCAAAACCCGGCACCGCCGCCGCCAAGCCTTGCTCATCCGCGAGCGTGAGAAAACGCGGTTCCCAGCCGGTGCGTGCGCCGACGCAGCCCGTGCGCTCTAACGCGGCGAGAAACTCGTGCCGCAGGAACGGAATGTTCGCGCCGTTCAGCGCATTCCACTGGCGTGCGTCGATATCGGCGATGCGTTTGTGAACCGCGCTCCGCATTCCCGGACGCTATTGACCCGCGTCGATCCGTTCGAGGTACTTGTCGGCATCGAGCGCCGCCATGCAGCCGCTGCCCGCCGAGGTGATCGCCTGGCGATACACATGATCCGCGACGTCGCCCGCGGCGAACACGCCCGGGACGCTCGTCGCCGTGGCCTCGCCCTCGGTCCCGCTCTTCACTTTCAGGTAGCCATCGTCGCGCATCGCAAGCTGGCCCTTGAAGATGCCGGTGTTCGGCTCGTGTCCGATGGCGATGAACAGGCCCGTCACACGAATGTCGTGCGTCTTGCCGTCGATCAAATCTTTCAGGCGTACGCCCGAGACGCCCTGGTCGTCGCCGAGCACTTCATCGACCGTGTGATTCCAAACGACCTTCATCTTGCCGGCGTGCACGCGCTCGAACAGCCGATCCTGCAGAATCTTCTCGGCGCGCAGCTTGTCCCGGCGGTGGATGAGCGTGACGTGTCCCGCGATGTTCGACAGGTACAGCGCCTCTTCGACCGCCGTGTTGCCGCCGCCGACCACCGCGACGTCCTGCTTACGAAAGAAGAAGCCATCGCAGGTGGCACACGCCGACACGCCGCGGCCACGGAAGCTCTCCTCGGAGGGCAGGCCCAAGTACTTGGCGCGCGCGCCGGTGGCGATGATGAGCGCATCGGCCGTATAGAGCCCCGAGTCGCCGGACAGTTCGAACGGCCGGCGCGACAAGTCCACTTTATGAATGTGATCGTTGACGATCTGGGTGGCGAAGCGCTCGGCATGGGCGCGCATGCGTTCCATCAGGGCCGGTCCCTGCAGCCCCTCGACGTCCCCCGGCCAGTTGTCGACGTCCGTCGTCGTCATGAGCTGGCCGCCTTGTTCGACACCGGTGATGAGCAGCGGATTGCGATTGGCGCGGGCGGCGTAAACTGCCGCGCTGTAGCCGGCGGGACCGGAGCCCAAAATGATCAGGCGGCTGTGACGAGGTGTCCTCATGGGGGCCTATCGGTTCGGAACGGGTTGATCAGCGACCGTGCGAGGGTCGAACGAGGGGGCAATGGTATCAACTATGCTGGCGTTCAAGCCGTGCACAACCCAACCGGCGTCAATCGCCTCTATAATTTGAGGCACTCTCCATATTCTTTACGGAACTCAAGGAATTGGCTGAAACTTCTGCCTCTGCACGGACCTCCGTGAAATTCACCGCCGCGGTCGCGCGCGGCTTGCGCGAGAGCGCCGCCATCGCGATCGCCGTCTTCGCCCTCGTGGTCTTCGTGGCGCTTGCGACGTACAGCCCGAACGACACCGGCTTCTCCTTCGCCGGCGATTCGGACGGCGTGCGCAATCGCATCGGACCGGTGGGCGCGTGGTTCGCCGATGCGCTGTTCTTTCTCTTCGGCCGGCCCGCGTTCCTGTTCCCCGTGATGCTCGCCGTGTGGTGTTGGACCCTGTTCCGCAACCGCAAGGGCGACAAGGAGCACACCTCGCGCGCCAACACGGCGGTCAAAGTGGCGGGCTTCGCACTCGTGCTCATCTCGAGCTGCGGGCTCGCCACGCTCCACTGGGACCCGGGCCCGCTTCGCGATACCGCGGGGGGCGTGATCGGTCGCCTCGTCGGCGAGGGGCTCGCCTCCGGCTTGCAGTTCTTGGGCGCCACGCTGCTCCTGATCGCGGCTTGGATGGCAGGCCTCTCACTCGCATTCGGCGTGTCGTGGCTCACGGTGATGGACCGCATCGGTGAATACACCTGGGCCGGCGTCGCGTGGTTGCGCGAGCGCCTTGCGACCCAGCGCGAAGTCGCGGAAGGGCGCGAGCGCAAGCAGGCCCGCCGCGAAGTGGCGCAGCAGACCGAGCAGAAGAAGTCCGCCACGCGCGCGCCGCCGCGGATCGAGCAGCCTGCGGCGGTCGTGGAGAAGAGCGAGCGCGTCGAGAAGGAGCGGCAGGTGCCGCTGTTCGAGGCGCCGAAGTCCGGTGAGCTCCCGCCGCTGAAGCTCCTCGACGACCCGCCGCCGTCCGAGCCGAGCTATTCCGCCGAGGCGCTCGAAGCGCTCTCGCGGCTCGTCGAGATGAAGCTGAAGGACTTCGGCATCGAAGCCGAGGTCGTGGCCGTACAGCCGGGGCCGGTCGTCACGCGCTTCGAGCTGCGACCCGCGCCGGGCATCAAGGCGAGCGCGATCACCGGCCTTGCGAAAGATCTGGCGCGCGCGCTGTCTGTCCTGAGCGTGCGCGTCGTCGAAGTGATTCCCGGCAAGAACGTGATGGGCCTCGAGATCGCGAACGAGAAGCGCGAGATCGTCACGCTCGGCGAAATCCTGCGCTCGAAGGCATACGACGAAATGCAGTCGCCGCTCGCGCTCGCGCTGGGCAAGGACATCGGCGGGCAGCCCGCGGTCGCCGATCTCACGAAGATGCCGCACTTGCTGATCGCCGGCACCACCGGCTCGGGTAAATCCGTCGCCATCAACGCGATGGTGCTGTCGCTGCTCTACAAGAGCACGGCCGAGCACGTGCGCATGATCATGATCGATCCGAAGATGCTCGAGCTCTCGGTCTACGAGGGCATTCCGCATCTGCTCGCGCCCGTCGTCACCGACATGAAGCAGGCCGCGAACGCGCTGCGCTGGTGCGTGGTGGAGATGGATCGCCGCTATCGCCTCATGGCCGCGCTCGGCGTGCGCAACATCGTCGGCTTCAATCGCAAGGTGAAAGAGGCGAACGACTCGGGCAAGCCGATTCGCGATCCGGTGATGATGGAGATGGCGTCGAACGATCCGACGTTCGATCAGAGCACGATTCCGACGCTGATCCCGCTGCCGTTCATCGTCGTCATCATCGACGAGCTCGCCGATCTCATGATGATCGTCGGCAAGAAAGTCGAAGAGCTGATCGCGCGACTCGCGCAGAAGGCGCGCGCTTCGGGCATTCACCTCGTGCTTGCGACTCAGCGTCCCTCGGTGGACGTGATCACGGGCTTGATCAAAGCGAACATTCCGACGCGCATCGCGTTCCAAGTGTCCTCGCGCGTCGACTCGCGCACCATTCTCGATCAGATGGGCGCGGAGACGCTGCTCGGCCATGGCGATATGTTGTATCTGCCTTCGGGCACCTCACTGCCGCATCGATGTCACGGCGCGTTCGTCTCGGACCAGGAAGTGCATCGTGTCGTCGGCGCGCTGAAGACCGATCTGCCGCCGAACTATATCGAGGACGTGCTGTCTGGACCGAGAACCCCGATTCCGGGCATCACGCCGGACGACGGCGATGAAGGCGTCGGTGGCGTTTCGGGCGGCGAGGAACAAGATCCGCTGTATGACGAAGCCGTGAAAATCGTGACTCAAGAACGCAAACCCTCGATCTCGTACGTGCAGCGCCGTCTCAAAATCGGTTACAACCGCGCGGCGCGGCTGCTCGAGCAGATGGAAGCGGCGGGCGTCGTCGGGCCGTTGCAATCGAACGGCTCGCGCGAAGTGCTCGCGCCGGCGCCGGCAGCGGACTGAACCGAATGAAAGCTCTCTTGGGCGCTCTCCTGGCGAGCCTCGTCACGGCAACCCTCGCCATCGGCACCACGGTGGCCATCGCTGCGGATACGGGTACGCCGCTCGACAAATACTTCGACGGTCTCAGCACGCTGCGCGCGAGCTTCACGCAAACGGTGAAAGATGCGCGCGGCAAGGACGTCGATCGCTCGAGCGGCACGCTCGTCGTTTCCCGCCCCGGCAAGTTCCGTTGGGAAGTGCAGGCGAAAGCGGGCAGCGGTGCGGCGGGACAGCTGCTCATCGCGGACGGTAAGAACGTCTGGTTCTTCGATCGCGATCTCGAACAAGTGACGGTGAAGCCGATCGACACGGCGCTTTCATCGACACCCGCCATGCTGCTCTCCGGCGCAGCGGATGTGCGCGCGAGCTTCAAGCTGACGCCCGCCGGCACGCGCGACGGGCTCGACTGGGTGCTGGTCGAGCCGAAGCGGTCCGATGCGGATTTTCGTCGCGCGCTCTTCGGTTTCGGTAGAGGAAATTTGCAACGCATGATCATCGACGACCGCCTCGGACAGACCGCGACCATCGAATTCGACCAAGTGGAGCGCAACGCGCGCGTCGCGCCGGACGAGGTGAGCTTCACGCCGCCTCCGGGCACGGACGTCATCGGAAAGCCGGCCACATGAGCGTCGAATCCGCTTACGTGCAGCCGAAGCTGCGGTTTGCCTGGCTGTGGTGGGTCGTCGGTTACCTGCTGCTCGTGTGGACCGTGAACGACAGCCTCGAGCGCCATCCGCCGGACTTCGGCGGCATCTTCCCGAGCGACAAAGTGCTGCATTTCACGGGCTACTTCCTGCTCGCGACCTGGTTCGGCGGCGTCGCGCGGCGCTCGCGGTATTGGCTCGTCGGCGCGCTCCTCATCGCGTTCAGCGGCGGGCTCGAGATCGCGCAAGGCCTCATGCACAACGGGCGCTCGGCCGAATGGGGCGACCTCCTGGCCAATGCGTGCGGCGTCACGGCGGCGCTCATCGTCGCCTCGCTCGGCCTCGGCAATTGGATGTTCTGGATCGAGCGGCTCCTGCGGCTGCAGAAATAGCCGGTCTCGGGCAGACTGCCCGAGATGGCCACAACGTCCGCACCCCGCGCCTCGAGCCTGCTGCGACCGCTCTCGGATCGCATGCGGCCGCGGTCGCTCGCTGAGTTCGTCGGGCAGAAGCACCTGCTCGCGCCCGGGAAGCCGCTGCGCCAGGCGCTCGAAGGCGGTCAGCTGCACTCGCTCATCCTCTGGGGCCCGCCGGGCACGGGCAAAACGACGCTCGCGCGCCTCGCGGCCGAGCGGTCCAATGCGCAATTCATCGCGCTCTCGGCCGTGATGGCCGGAGTGAAGGACATTCGCGCCGCGGTCGAGCAGGCGAAGGAAGCCCGCGCGATGTACGGCAAGCCGACCGTCCTGTTTCTCGACGAGGTGCATCGCTTCAACAAGGCGCAGCAGGACACATTTCTGCCGTACCTCGAAGACGGCACGCTCATCTTCATCGGCGCCACGACCGAGAACCCCTCGTTCGAAGTCGTGAGCGCGTTGCTGTCGCGCGCACGGGTGTACGTGCTCCGCTCGCTGCAGGTCGACGATATCGTCGAAGTGCTGAAGCAGGCGCTCGCGGACACAGAGCGCGGGCTCGGCAAAGAGCGGCTCGAGATCGCGCCCGACGCACTCGAGCTCATCGCACGTGCCGCCGACGGCGATGCGCGGCGCGGCCTCAACATGCTCGAGCTCGCCGCGAGCCTCGCGGAGGTAGCGGTGGCCGACGCGGCGACGGCGGCTTCGGCCTCTACATCGCGCGACGGCGCTCGCCGCATCGATCTGCGAATCGCGCAGGAAGTGGCGAGCGGTACCCGCCGCCGCTTCGACAAAGGCGGCGATCAGTTCTACGACCAAATCTCGGCGCTCCACAAAGCGGTGCGGGGCACCGATCCGGACGCTGCGCTCTACTGGTTCGCGCGCATGCTCGACGGCGGCTGTGACCCGCTGTACATCGCGCGGCGTGTGGTACGTATGGCCATCGAGGACATCGGCCTCGCCGATCCGCGCGCTTTCGCTCTGACACTGGATGCTTGGGAAGCCTATGACCGCCTCGGCAGCCCCGAGGGCGAGCTCGCCATCGCGAACGCAGTCGTCTACCTCGCGTGCGCGCCGAAGAGCAACGCCGTGTACGTGGCGATGGGCGAAGTGCAGGGAGACGTCGAGCGCTTCGGCACGCTCGACGTGCCGGCGCGCTTCCGGAACGCGCCCACGCGGCTGATGAAAGAGCTCGGCCACGGCGCCGGTTATCGGTACGCGCACGATGAGCCCGACGCCTACGCTGCCGGCGAGCGCTACTTGCCCGACGAGATGCCGGATCGGCGATACTACCGGCCGGCTCCCCGGGGTCTCGAGATCAAGATCGGCGAAGCGCTGGCGCGCTTGCGCGTGAAGGCGCCGCCGCCGTCCGACGCCGCGCCTGCCGGGAAGCCGCCCGAGAAATAACCGACTGAACGCGGATGATCGACGTCAAGCTGCTTCGTACCGACCCTGAGGCCGTCGCGCGCAATCTCGCGCGGCGCGGTTTCGTACTCGATGTTTCGGCGCTCAAGGCGCTGGATGAGCGCCGTAAGCAGGCGCAGATCGAGAACGACCGGCTGCGCGCCGAGCGCAACGCGCACGCGAAGGCCGTCGGCATGGCGAAGGGCCGCGGCGAAGACATCGCGCCACTGCTCGCCAAAGGCGAGCAACTGACGAAGGACCTCGCCGGCACCGATCAGAAGCTCGCCGACCTGCAGGTCGAGCTCGATCGCTGGCTCGCCGGCTTGCCGAACCTGCTGCACGAGTCGGTGCCCGAGGGCCGCGACGAGACGGCGAACGTCGAGGTGCGCCGCTGGGGTGAGCCGCGCAAGCTCGACTTCGAGCCCAAGGATCACGTCGCCCTCGGTGAGAAGCTCGGCGGGCTGGATTTCGCGGCGGCGAGCCGCATTTCGGGCGCGCGCTTCGTGGTGATGCGCGCAGCGGTCGCGCGGCTGCATCGAGCCATCGGCCAATTCATGCTCGACCTACACACGCGCGAACACGGTTACACCGAGGTGTACGTGCCGTATCTCGTGCAGTCGCCCGCGTTGTTCGGCACCGGGCAGTTGCCGAAATTCAAGCAGGATTTGTTCGCCATCGAAGGCGAGGGCGACTTCTATCTGATTCCCACGGCCGAAGTGCCGGTGACGAATCTCGTGCGCGATCAGATCGTCCCCGCCGAGAACCTGCCGTTGAAGTTCGTCGCGCATACGCCGTGCTTCCGCTCGGAAGCGGGCGCGGCCGGCAAGGACACGCGCGGCATGATTCGCCAGCACCAGTTCGACAAAGTGGAGATCGTCCACATCGTGCGGCCGGCGGATTCATACGCCGCGCTCGAAGCGCTGACCGGTCACGCCGAGGAAGTGCTCAAGCGGCTCGAGCTGCCTTATCGAGTGGTCGCACTGTGCGCGGGTGACGTCGGCAACGGTAGCGCGAAGACGTACGACCTCGAAGCCTGGCTGCCGGGGCAAAACCGCTATCGCGAGATTTCATCGTGCAGCAACTTCGAGGGGTATCAGGCGCGCCGCATGCAGGCGCGGTGGCGCAATCCCGAGACCGGTAAGCCGGAGCCGGTGCACACGCTGAATGGATCGGCCCTCGCAGTCGGGCGCACACTCGTCGCCGTGCTCGAGAATCATCAGAACGCGGACGGCTCGATCACCGTGCCCGCGGCGCTGAAGCCGTACATGGGCGGAATCGAAAGGATCGGCGCGCCGTGAGCGCACCCGTCCAGATCACTGGTGGGTGTCTCTGCAAGGCCGTGCGCTCCCGCGCAACGTCCGCGCCCCTCGTTACACGGATGTGTTGGTGCCGTGTGTGCCAGTTTCTGGGAGCCGGCAACGCGACGGTGAACGTGTGTTTCCGCACGGAGAGCTTCAGCGTCGAAGGACAGCTCACCGACTATCGCAGCATTGCCGATAGCGGCAACGTGATGCATCGTAAGTTCTGTGGCGTCTGCGGGACGCCGATGTTCAGCGAGGCGGAGGCGCGCCCTCATTTGATCTTCGTTCGGGCAGGGACGCTGGACGACCCGGCCATCGCCGCACCTTCCATGGCGATCTGGACGTCGCAAGCGCCCACTTGGGCGTGCATCGATCCGGCCTTGCCGCGTGTGGAGAAACAACCGCCGCCGGCGGCTTGAGCGGAATTTCAGGGAGATACCGATGAAGACGTTCGCAACGTTCGTGCTCGCGTGCGCACTGGGCTTCTCACTTGCCGCGCAGGCCGCGTCCAACGAAGGCCTGGCGCTCACGCCGCCGGAGTCGGTGGGCTTTTCGAGCGAGCGGCTCGAACGGCTGAAAGCGGCCACGCATCAGATCGTGGATGCCGGCGAGCTCTCCGGCATGGTGACGCTCGTTACGCGTCACGGAAAGCTCGTGTATTCCGATGTCTACGGCGTGCAGGACATCGCATCGAAGAAGCCGATGACGGCGGACACGATTTTTCGCATCTATTCGATGACGAAGCCGATCACGGGCGTCGCGATGATGATGCTGTACGAAGAGGGCAAATGGTTGCCCGACGATCCGCTCTCGCGTCACATCCCCGAGTTTGCGAACCTCAAAGTGTTCGCCGGGCTCGACGCGCAAGGGCAGCCGATTCTCGAAGCGCCGGCGCATCCACCGACAGTCGGCGAGCTCCTGACACACTCGGCCGGCTTCACGTACGGCACGTTCGGGGACGCGCCGGTCGACAAGATGGTGCGCGAGAGCAATCCGCTCGGCGCCGGATCGCTGAAGGAGATGATCGAGCGGCTCTCGAAGCTGCCGCTCGCGTATCAGCCCGGCACGAAGTGGTTGTACAGCCTGTCGGTGGACATCCAGGGCTACCTCGTCGAGAAGCTTTCGGGCAAGCCGTTCCCGGAGTTCGTGCGCGAGCGCATCTTCACGCCGCTCGGTATGAAGGACACCGCGTTCAACGTGCCGCGAGACAAGTTGCCGCGCTTGGCCACCGTGTACTTGGCCGCGATGAAAAACGGCAAGCTCGATCCGCAGCCGCACGCTCCAAACCTGACGCAGGTGCCGGGGTTGCCGTCGGGCGGCGGCGGTCTGTATTCGACGGCGGGTGACTATCTGCGCTTCGCGCAGATGCTGGCGAACGGCGGCGTGCTCGACGACGTGCGCATCCTCTCGCCGGCGACGCTGAATGTGATGCGCTCGAACCATCTGGCGCCGAATCTACGCACAGGCGAGTTCGGCATCGGCATGCAGCGCATCCGCGCCGGCTTCGGGTTCGGCTACGACGTCGCGGTGTACGATGATCCGGCGCTCATCGGCGTGCCCGTGGGGAAGGGCACGTATTTATGGGACGGTGCGGCCGGCACCTTCTTCTGGGTCGATCCGACGAACGACGTCGTCTTCATCGGCATGATCCAACGACGCGGCGGCCCGGGTGTGCCACAGGTGCAGTTGATGTCGCGACCGGTGACGTATCAGGCGCTGCTCGATCCCGCCAAGTAGCTCAGCCGCGGCGCTCCTGCTTTTCCGCCAGTGGATCGGCGTGGCGATGGATCATCTTCCATTCGCCACCGATCCGCCGGAAGAGCTCCGTGATTCGCAGCTTCATCGAGACGGGCTGCTCCTGTCCCTGCATCTTCACCTTCGCGGTCTGAAGTCCGACCCAGAAGGCGAGATCGTCGCTCGCGGCGCTGTGAATGATGTCGAGCGTGCTCTCGCCGCCGGGACGAAACACCGCGACGTCTTTGTCGTAGCGCGCGGCCACGGCCTCCGCGCCGCGCTCGAACCCGCCCACGGGCGGGAAGAAGCTCGCCGCACCACTGCGCGCGACGACTTGATCCAAGGGCGCGGCATCGCCGCTGACGTAGGCGCGCGCGATATCCGAGCGCCGCTTCATGAATGCCTCGAAGTCCCGCGATTCTTCCGACGGCGGGCCACCCGCAATCTTCTCTACCCACGAACCAAAGGCCTTCATGAAGCTCGCGAGGAACTCACGCGTGTCCGCGGCCTTCAGCTGCCCCTTGTCGTCGAAGAGCTCACCGGCATTCGGTACGTACGCCTCTGGCTGCTGCATCACCAGCATGTTGAGAAAGACGAACGTCTGGCGAAGCGCATGATTCGCGCCGAATGCGCCGAGTTGGTGCGGTGTCACGCTGACCACGCCGGCAGGCTTGCCGTCGAGCGTGCTCTGTCCATACGGCCGCGACGCCACGTCTACGGCGTTCTTCAACCCGCCGGGGATCGAGCGGTTGTATTCAGGTGTGACGAATAGAACGGCCTGCGAGGCCTTCATCTCGGCACGGAAGCGCGCGTTCGCGACCTTGCGACTGAACGCGTCTTTGCGGAGGCTTCCCACCAATACCGCAACCTTGTGTTTGCCGGCCATCGTCTCTCTCCACTCGCAGCCCGTGTGGAGTGGCAACGGCGTCGCGTGGATACGGTTCCGCAGCTCGAGCTGCAGGGCAGGTGCGGCATAATGTGAACTCGCCGTGCTCTTGCCCTGAAAGGACTTTGCGATGTATGTGCCTGCCGCCGACCGTTATGAACAGCTTCCGTATTCCCGTTGCGGCCGTAGCGGTTTGCAGTTGCCGCGCATCTCGCTGGGGCTGTGGCAGAACTTCGGCGGCACCGCGCCGTTCGAGACTGCGCGCGAAATGGTGCTGAAGTCGTTCGATCGCGGCATCACGCACTTCGATCTCGCGAACAACTACGGGCCGCCGCCCGGCTCGGCGGAGGAGAACTTCGGACGCCTGCTGCGCACCGATTTGGCTGCATATCGCGACGAGTTGGTGATCTCGACCAAGGCGGGCTATCTGATGTGGCCCGGGCCGTACGGCGAGTGGGGCTCGCGCAAATATTTGCTCGCGAGTCTCGATCAGAGCCTCGCGCGGATGGGGCTCGAGTACGTCGACATCTTCTATTCGCATCGGGTGGATCCGAACACGCCGCTCGAAGAAACGATGGGTGCGCTCGATACGGCCGTGCGCAGCGGGCGCGCGCTGTATGTCGGCATCTCGTCGTATGGGCCGCAGAAGACGCGCGAGGCCGCGGCGCTTCTGCGCGAGCTGAAGACACCGTTTGTGATTCATCAGCCGTCGTACTCGCTGCTGAATCGCTGGGTGGAGAAGGACCTGCTCGGCGTGCTCGAGCGCGAAGGGCTCGGTTGCATCGCCTTCTCGCCGCTCGCGCAGGGCCTGCTCACCGCGAAGTACCTCGAGGGCGCGCCGCAATCCGGCCGTGCGCTCGAGAACGGCTCGTTCCGCAAGGCGATGCTCACCGAGCGCAATCTCGCGAACGTGCGGGCGTTGAATCAGATCGCGCAGCGGCGCGGGCAGACTCTCGCGCAGATGGCGATCGCCTGGGTGCTACGCAAGCCGGCCATCACGAGCGCGCTCATCGGCGCGAGCCGCTGGTCGCAGATCGAGGAGTGTCTCGGCGCGCTGACCAAGCTACCGTTCGACGCGGAGGAGCTGGCCGAGATCGATCGCTACGCCACCGACGGCGAGCTCAACATCTGGGCGACCTCGAGCAATAACGGCTGATACAATGCTCGCAGCCAGCACGCCCGCTCCGGAGAGGTGGCAGAGCGGTTGAATGCACCGGTCTTGAAAACCGGCGGCCCCTCACGGGGCCCGTGAGTTCGAATCTCACCCTCTCCGCCAATATCAAGAACTTAGAGGCGCGCGAAGCGCGAGCGGTCTGCCTGGGATGGCTCGCTGTTTCCAAACTGTTTCCGCCCTGACGCGATGAGTGCCGCCGCGAAGCAGTTCGAAATCGTCGAGGTTACCGTGGAGGCGAATGGACGGCTGTCCCTCTGCCCGCGGCTACCGGTGACTCGGCGCAGTTGATCACATGCTGGGTGCATTCGGCGGCATGGGAAGTTTGAATGACTTGTACGTTTGCTCCGAAAACGGCCACAAGGTCTCGGCGGCCTCAGAATTGGTTGCGGTGAACGAGAAGCTGCAGTACGTGACGAGCGAAATCTGGCAATTGGCGCGCGCTGTCAATCGTCGATAAGGCACCGCGGAATGGCTCGCTGCTGTTAAGTGATCTGCTCGCGAGGGGGGGCTGCAGATCTGCGAGGCGATTCTTCGAGGCGATTCTCCGATGCCGTATGCTTGCGCGCGCCCAATACGACGGATGGAATCATCCATGGACGACGCGACTGCCAGGCTCGATCAAATCTTTCTCGCCTATGCGATGGAACGCCAGCGAGGTTTGAAAGAAAGCAATACTCGCCTCGTGCACTACACGAAGGCGGAGGTCGCGGCCAAGATCATTCAGAACGGCGAGGTGTGGATGCGCCGCGCTACTACCATGAACGACTTCATGGAAGTCGAGTACGGAATCAAATGCCTTGTGCAGGCGTATCGGGGTCCATCTGGAAACACCTTCAAAGCCGAGATGGACAAGCTCTTTCCGGCGTTTCGCCCCCGCCTCGAAAAATGGTTCGACGGCTGGATTAACGGGTTTAAGCACGACACGTTTCTCATGTGTTTCTCCGAACATCGCGACGATGAGGACCGACTCGGCCGCCTCTCGATGTGGCGCGCCTACGGCGGGTCGACTGGCGTAGCGCTGGTCCTCAAGAACGCGGCTTTCGTGAGCGTATCCGACGCACTTCGCGTGTATACGAGCCCGGTCGCATACATGACGCCTGAGAGGTTCGCGCAGGAGTTCGCGGCAATGGGCGAGCGCGTGAGTCAGAACGCGGACTTTCTCAAGGATCAAGGGGAAAACGTGTTCGACGCGAACGTGTGCAACATGTTCCGGTTCGCTGCGCTCTCGACGAAGCACCCGGGATTCCACGAGGAACTCGAGTGGCGGATTATCCATTCGCCCAGCTTTGCGCCTTCAGAGCGTGTGAAGAAGGGCATTGAGATGATCGGTGGAGTCCCGCAACACGTGATCAAGGTGCCGCTCAAGAACTATCCCGAGGATGGCTTTGTAGGTGCGGAAGTGCCCGAGGTGCTCGATCGCATCATCATCGGCCCGACGCAGTATCCTGTGGCCATCGCTGATGCGTTTCTCGACTTGCTCACCACTGCGAAGGTCCCTGACGCGAGGAGCAAGATCTGGGTATCGGACATTCCTTTGCGTTGAGGTCCGCACTTATCCCAACCTGGGGATTGCTCGGCGTTCCTAGCCTTGCCGTCTGCGCTACCTCGGATTCGGTCCGGAGCGCTGCGCTCGCACGCTTCATTCGCTCTTGGGCTGCTTCGAGCGCCCCGATCAGATCCGATTCGAACACCAACCACTCGCACTCCCTCGCTAGACGCCAACCCAACCCGGCAACTTGGCGGCATCACTATCGAACGTCGCATCCCAATGCCCGATAGCGAGCGCCGATCAGGCAGTCTGCGAACTGAGCCGGCGAATCCTTCCAGACGAAGAGCGCCGCTTCGATCGACGGCTCGTCCTCGAAGGCCAAGTCCATTGAGCTGAGAAGCTCGGAAAAGGTGCCGAGAATTTCTGGTTTACCCAGCTTGTAGCGACTCCGAAGAACCCACTCCGTCTCGAGCAACACGAGGAGGCTGATGTAAACAGGGTCGGCATTCGCGGACCTTCGAATGAGCTTTTCCGCGCGCTCGAACTGCTCCTCATCGTCCCGAACCAGAAATCGGACCAGGACGTTGGTGTCGAGCCCGAGCATCAGCGAGAAAGGTCTTCGATGTGCAGCGCCTTCCGACCCTTCTTGAAGAGACGTCCGGCGACACTAAGAGCGCTCTTGTTCTTCACCCGCATGAGAACCGTCCCATCCGGGAGCAGAGTGAACGTCATCCGGTCGCCCGTCTTCATGCGCAAGCCCTCCCGGATCTCTTTCGGGATGGTGGTTTGACCTTTGCTGGTCAGCGTTGCCTCGGTGGTCATAGGGCTCTCCTTACCTTTCAAAGTATAGTAAGGAGGAAGAGTTCCCGCAATCCGAAACCGGGCGCTTGGGATTGGCAATCCGGGGCGACCTCTCCTAATCGCCCGGAGCGAAAAACGACGACTGTTCGGCGATGCCGCTAGCGCTGACGCCTGGCATAGATCGCACGCATGACCTGCCTGCGCTCCATCAACTCGGCTTACTGATGCGGACGAGCGCGCTTTAGCGCCTACCTCTGAACATTCGCGTCACTTCATCCACTCCCACACCGGGCGTATTTCGACAACCACGTCTCCAACCTTTACCCGGTCCCGCTGATCCATTGTCACCACCACCGGCGTCCGCTTCCCTTTCCCTGGCAGCGCACTGCCGCGCAGCGCGCCCGTGATTTCGCGGTCGCGATTCTCCTCTGTAAGCTCCTTGCACACCTGAATCGCCTCATGCGCTGTGACGAAATCACACTTCCAGGTATGCGGTTCGTTTGCGTAGGCAACAGATTCTCCGCGCCTGCGCAGCGCCAGATATACGGCCATGCCGTTCAGCTGACGGGTTGGGTGGACGTGTAGGCCGCTCGTGATATCGCCGCTCGTCGCCTTGGCAAGCGTCGCCGAGTGAAAGAGACCGGAGGCTGAATCGCCGCAACTAGGGTGTTTTGGCTCGCGCACGCGTGAGCTCAGTGAACGGGGATTGAGCTGGAGCTCGAGCAGGAAGGAACTAACAGCCGCAGCTCTTCGAGCTGCCGCGGCACATGCTCCGCCACTGGTCTATTCAGAGACGACGTACCTTGCGCGGCTGCATAGCAAGGAGTAGGTGTGGCCGCTGGAGCGATAGAATCCGAGGACTCACTGCGGGCTCGCTTTGGGAGGGGGTACGGTGCGATTTGCACGGAGCAATCCGCGTCGATGCGATGGGCGTGTGCTGCTCGTCGCGGCTCTATGGTTGGTCCGGACGGGCCTTGCCGTCGGGACCGATGTGCCGGTCGAGCCCGCCACGATTCCGACGATTCCCACGAGTGTCCCGAGCGGTCCGAGCGGCTCCGGCCTCCCCGACGCCTCCCCGGACGAGGTCATCGTCCAAGCGCCCGAGCCCCGCTACGTCGCGCCCACCCGGCGCGATCGGATCGGCCGCATCTGGGCTCCGGTTTACATCAACAATAAGGGACCGTTTCGCCTGGTGCTCGACACCGGATCCAGCCACGCCGCCGTCAACGCGTCGGTCGCGGCCGCTCTGGGCATCGAGCTCACGGACAAGAACAGGGTGATGCTCCTGGGGGTCACCGGCTCGCGAGTCGTATCGACGATCACCGTAGACAGCGTCATCGTGGGAGACCTCGAGCTGCGGCCCGCGCGCTTGCCGATCGTCGTGGATGCACTGGGTGGCGCCGATGGCGTACTGGGCACCGACGGTTTGGAGGACAAGCGGATCTTCATCGACTTCCGGCGCGACCGCATCACGATCTTTCGGTCACGGCGCGAGCGTGCGCCCTACGGATACACAACCATCCCGGTCAAGATCATTCAGGGCCTGCTGGTGGCGGAAGTGCGCGTCGGCCCGATCAAGGCCCAGGCCGTCATCGATACCGGTGGCCAGATCACCATCGCCAATCAGGCATTTCGCGACGCGGTGTCGCGACGTGTATCGCCCGAGGACATCCTTGCCGATGAGATCATCGGCGCGACGCTCGATGTACAGCGCGGTGACCGCATGATCACACCGCCGATCACGATCGGCAGCATCGTGATCAGTCGCGCACGGATCTCGACCGGGGACCTCCATATCTTCCAGCATTGGAGCAAGATCAAAGGCCCGACCGTGTTGCTCGGAATGGACGTGCTCGGTCTGTTCGATACGCTGATCATCGACTATCGTCGCCGCGAGCTGCAGGTCTTGATGAGAGCGCCTGGCACGTGAGATGTCCGGCTGATCGCCCGCCGCGGATTTTCGCGGCGACGTGCGCGCGTTCGGCGTGGTGGCGAGTCGGGCGGCAGAGTTTCGCGGTGGAGTACGCGAAGCCCTTCGCGACTTCGTACCACCACTTCTGCTGAGTCGCGCGCCACGTCTGCCGTAAGCGCTCGACGATCTTCCACGTCGAGCCCGTCCGCATCTCCCCCCTACTTGACGCCCCATCTATCCTAGGGACGGGCCCCCGCCGCAAAGAGAACGATGATCGAGACCATCCAGCTTCTGGTCGTGCTGCTGATCGTAGTGGCCGGCGTCGCCGTCGTGTCCGCACGGCTGAAAATCCCGGCGGCCATCCTGCTGGTGCTCGCGGGCGTCGCGCTGGCGCTCATTCCAGGCCTGCCCACCATCACGTTGGCGCCGGAGTTCGTGCTGTTGGTGGTGCTGCCGCCGCTCATCTACTCGGCATCGGTCGCGATGAGCTGGCGCGAGTTCAGGTTCAACCTCCGGCCGATCGCGCTACTTGCCGTTGGTTGTGTCGTCTTCACCGCCATGGCGACAGCGGCGGCGACCCACTGGCTCCTCGGCTTCCCTTGGGCGATCGGCTTCGTGCTCGGCGCGATCGTGTCGCCACCGGATGCCGTTGCGCCACTATCCATCGCGCGGCGCATGCAGCTCCCGCATCGGCTGCTCGTCGTGCTCGAGGGCGAGGGGCTCGCGAACGATGCGACGGCACTGATCCTCTACCGCTTCGCCGTGGCGGCGGTGAGCCTGGGCGTGTTCTCGTTCGGCCAAGCAGTCGGCACGTTCGGGATCATCGTCGTCGGTGAGCTGCTGTGGGGCCTCGTCGTCGGTTGGCTGATGCTCCGGTTGCGGCGCTGGGTGGGCGACACGCGTGTCGAAATCACGCTCTCCATCCTCACGCCGTATCTCGCGTACTGGCCGCCCGAATATCTCGGCGGCTCGGGTGTGTTGGCCACGGTCACCGCCGGTCTCTACATCAGTTGGAACGGTTTGCGCTTGATCAGCGCCGCCACGCGCCTGCAAGGCATCTTCTTCTGGGACCTGTTGATCTACTTGACCGAAGGCCTGGTGTTCCTCATCACGGGCCTGCAAGTGCGCACGCTGATCTCCGGCATGCACATGCTTTCGCTGCGCGAGCTCGTGATCTCAGCCCTCGTGGTGTGCGTCGTCGTCATCGCGGCGCGCTTCGTTTGGATGTTTCCGGCCACGTATCTCCCGCGCCGATTGAGCCCCTCGCTGGCCCGGCGCGATCCGTCGCCGCCGTGGCAATTCCCATTCGCGCTCGCGTTCACGGGCGTGCGCGGCATCGTGTCGCTCGCCGCGGCGCTCGCCATCCCATTGGTGACCGAACGCGGCGAGTCGTTTCCCTATCGCGATCTCATCCTGTTCCTGACGTTCGCAGTGATTTTCGTGACCCTCGTCGGTCAGGGATTGGCGCTGCCGGCCGTGATCCGCTGGCTCGGGCTCGCGAATGCCGGCGCGCGCGAACGTCACGACGATCGCGCGGCCGAATTCGCCGCACGCCGCGAGGCCGTGCAAGCCGCAATCGATCGGCTCGAAGCGCTCGGTGTGGAGCGCGAGTACTCGAAAGAAGTATTGGACCCGCTGCGCGCGCGTCATCGCGAACGCTTGCGCCATGTCGGCAACCGCAGCGACGGCGACGAAAGTCATCGCAGGCTCACCGAAGCGCACGATGAGATCGAGCTGGCCCTCATCGAGGCGGAGCGCCAGGCCATCAACGAGCTCTATCGGAAGGGTGGGGTGAAGGACGAAGCGCGCCGCCGTATCGAACGCGAGCTCGACTTGCGCGAGGCCCACCTGATGAACATTCGCGGCGACCCCGAGTAGGGTTCATCCGTCGGCGGCGACTCCCAAGGTACAGTGTCGACCCGATCCGACGCGATGAAACGGTACCGACGAATGGCTGCAACCCCGCTGAGACTCATTTCCTCGATGGCGACGCGCGAAGTGCTGGCGGAGCTGGCCACCCGCTTCGAGCAGGACACCGGGCGGGCGGTAGCCACGGAGGCGGCCGGTGGCGTCGACGTCGCGAAGCGCGTGCAAAACGGGGAGGCGGTGGACGTCGTCGTGCTCGCGAACAACGTGATCGACAAGCTGATCGGCGAAGGCAAATTGCAGGCCGGCAGTCGCGTCGATCTCGTGAAGTCCGGCATCGCCGTCGCGGTGCGCGCCGGGGCGGACCGGCCGGACATCGCCTCCGAGGAGTCCGTGAAACGCGCCGTCCTGGCTGCGCAAACGTTGAGCTACTCGACCGGCCCGAGCGGCGTCTATCTGGAAAAGATGTTCGAGCGCTGGGGGATTCTGGCGGATATCAAGGGCCGCATCGTCGTGCCGCCGCCGGGTGTGCCGGTCGGCACGCTCGTGGCGAGCGGCAAGGTGGCGCTGGGTTTCCAGCAATTGAGCGAGCTGCACAATCTCGCCGGTATCCAGGTCGTCGGGCCGCTACCACGGGCAATACAAAGCATTACCGTGTTCTCCGGCGGCGTATCGGCTGCCAGCGCGGACGCCGCGACGGCGCGCGCACTGCTGGCATACATGGCGGCGCCTGCCGCGACCAGCGTGAAGCACAAGCACGGAATGGACGCGGCCTAGCTCAGGCACGCTTCCTGCTAGGCCGCTTTCGGACCAGTCTGGAACACAAACAATCCGAATGACCGACTTCGCCGCGAGTCATCCGGCGCACGGGGCGTCGGCGGCCCACTGTTCGGCACTCACCGAGTCCCAGCGAATCGAGACGTTGCGCGGGCTGGCGTGCGTGCTGTTGGTGGCCTTCCATGTGATCGGCTCCGAGCCGACTACGGGCCTACACGCGGCCGATGGGTCGCCGTATCGGCAGTTTGCGTATCTGTTTCAACACATCCGCATGCCGCTGTTCACGTTCCTGTCGGGGTTCGTGTACGCGTATCGCCCGCTGCTCTCCGGGCAGCTTCCGACATTCGCCGGTAAGAAACTGTTACGACTGGTGTTGCCACTCGTGTGCGTGTCCGCGCTCTATTACGTCGTGGCGAGCGTGACGCCGGGGGCCACCGGGCAGATGCTGTTGCACGAGGCGTGGCGGATTTACGCGTTCCCGTACGTCCATTTCTGGTTTCTACAGGCGATCATCATCATCTTCGCGGCGGTGATGGTGCTCGAGAGGTTCGGTCTTCTCGCCACGCCCGCGCGCTACGCGGGGGTGCTCGCGGCAGTCGTCGCGATTCATCTGAGCCTGGATATGCAGAACGACGAGTGGGCGCCGTTCAGCATCTTGCAGGCCGGGTATCTCGCCCCGTTCTTCATGCTCGGCATCGGGGCGAATCGGTTTCGAGACGTGCTGCGCGCGCAGGCGGTCACGCGCGTGGGCATCGCTGCGTTCCTCGTCTCCATGACGATCTACACGATGACGTTGTCGCTGCATCATCCGCTTGCGCAACGAGGTAGCGTGCTGGGCTTGATCATCGGGATGACGAGCGCGCTCACACTGCTGCGCGTATTTCCGAACTGGAGGCCGCTCGCGGCGCTCGGTGCCTACTCGTTCGCGGTATATCTGTTCCATCCTTTTTTCGTCGGCGGCGCGCGCACCGCGATGAAGATCGTCGGGCTCTCTTCGTCCACGGAATTGTTGTTCGCAGTGGGACTCGCGGCCGGCCTCATCGGTCCGGCGATTCTCGAGCGCGTGCTCGGTGGCGTCCCTGTCGTGAGTCGGCTGCTCTTCGGCCAGTCCGCGGCGAGCGGCGGCAAGAAGAAGCTGCCGCGCCGGCCGCCGCTCGTGCTCCCGGAGAACATCGAGGTGCCGAGCAGCGTGGCGGCCGTGATGACACTGCCCTCCGAGATCCTCGAATGGACGCACGACGCCATCATCATTTGGGAGCTGAACGGCGCCGGCATCCTGTACTGGAATCGTGCGGCCGAAGAGTTGTACGGCTTCACGCGCGAACAGGCGCAAGGTCGCGTCACGCACGAGTTGTTGCAGACCCAGAGCGCCGGCGGCACCGACGAGCTCGAAACGAAGCTCGCTCGTTACGGCGTATGGGTCGGCGATTTGCGCCATACGCGCGCCGACGGTCGCCGGGTCGAGGTGGAGGCGCGCCTCTCGTTGATGTCGCAAAAGGACCGCCCGTGGCTCGTCTTGGAGATCAATCGCGACGTGACGGATCGCAACCGGGCCGAGTACGCACGCGCCGATACCGAACGGCAACTGCGCAACGTGCGAGCCGTTCACCAGTAGCAGGGTCATGGTAGGCGCCCCTCCATCCGTCCTCGTCGTCCGTTCACGGCGGGGCGGGGCGCTCCTCCTCATGGCCGCGCTCATCGGGATTCTTGCCGCACCGCTCGCGTTGCCGCAGCTACGCTGGCGTGCGCAGGCCATCTGGCTGCTCGCGACCGGTCGCATTCCCGATCTGCAGATGCGCGAGCTCTTGTCGTTTCTGCGGCCGGGATCGGAGCAGAAGGACATGCAGCGCATTCTCGCCTCGCGCAACCCCTACGCCGTGATTCGCGTGCCGGCCAGCGCAAATGCCGAGAAGGAAGCCGGCGCCGTGCTCTTTCACGCGCAGTGCGCGTCGTGCCACGGCCCGGATGGAGGCGGTGGCGAGGCGCCCGCGCTGTTCGGGCGTGAGCTCGCGCACGGCAACAGTGACTGGGCGCTCTATCGCACCATTCGCCTCGGCGTGCCGAATACGACGATGCCGCCGCATCCGCTCCCGCCGCAGCAGCTGTGGCAACTCGTGGCGCACATCCGTTCGATCGACATTCCGCACGAGCGCGCGAAGCCCGCTCGCGAATTGTTGGAGAACGCGAGGCGCGTGAGTGTGGCCGCGTCCGAGCTGAATGCGACGGCGCTGCCGGCCGACGATTGGCTCACGTACTCCGGCTCGTATTCGTCCGCGCGACACAGCACGCTGGCGCAGATCGATGCGAGCAACGTCGACCGCCTCGCAACGCGTTGGATTCACCAGTTCGACGACGTGTCGGGGCGCGTCGAATGCTCACCCCTCGTGCGCGACGGTGTGATGTTCGTGACCCTGCCGCGCGGGCGCGTGATGGCTCTCGATGCAGCCACCGGTCACACGATCTGGGTCCATTCGGAACCCGTCGAGGTCGCGCCGGGAGGCGAAGGACCCGGCGGACAGAATCGTGGCGTGGCGTTACTCGGCGACCGCGTGTTCTACGGCACGTGGGACGGCAAGCTCCTCGCATTGTCGGCAGCAACCGGCGATGTGCTCTGGCGCATCCAGGTCACGCCGGACTATCCGCGCTTGTACATCAGCGGTGCGCCGCTCGCGTTCGGCGATCTCGTCGTCACGGGCGTCGGGACCTCGAAGCTCGGCGGACGCGGTTTCGTGGTCGCGTACGACGCGAACACCGGCCGCGAGCGCTGGCGTTTCATGGCGATTCCCGGCCCCGGCGAATCCGGCCACGACTCGTGGTCCGGCGATTCGTGGCAGACCGGGGGCGGTGGCACGTGGATGAGCGGCGCCTACGACCCGCGCGCCGATCTTTTGTACTGGGGCGTCGGCAATCCCAAACCGGACTTCGACAATTCGCTCCGCAAAGGCGACAACCTCTACACCAACTCCGTGGTCGCACTGCGCGGTGCGAGCGGCCAACTCGTGTGGCACTTCCAGTTCACGCCGCACGACACGCACGATTGGGATTCGAACCAAGTGCCGATCATCGCGGACCGCGATGGGCAACGCCGCCTGCTCTGGGCGAACCGCAACGGCTTCTACTACGTGCTCGATCGCGATACCGGCAAGTTCGTGAATGGCGTGCCGTTCGTGCAGCAGAACTGGGCGGAGCGGCTCGACGCGAACGGTCGGCCGGTCCTGCTTCCGGCATCGACGGACGTGCATGGGCAACTCATGTTCCCTGGGGCGAAAGGCGGTACGAATTGGTGGCCCGCGAGCTTCGATCCGCAGCTGCAGTTGGTATTCGTGCCCGTGCTCGAACAAGGCATGGTGTTTTTCCCGACGCCGCGCAGTCGCCCGACGGATGCCGGTCGCTCGTTCTACACCGCGGTGCGCGCGCTAGATGCCGGCACGGGCAGGCTCGTGTGGGAGCGTCGCTATGCGCAGCGCATCCTCGATGGCAACGGTACCGGTGTGCTGTCGACGCGTGGCGGCGTCGTGTTCGCCGCGGATCAAACGACGTTCGGCGCGCTCGATGCGAAATCCGGGCGGCAGTTGTGGACGATCGAGACCGGCGGGCTCGTGGCCGGCGCGCCCGTGACCTACGCGGTGAGGGGCGAGCAGTTCGTTAGCGTGCCGGCAGGTGGGTCGTTGTTGACGTTTGCGCTGCCCGCCGCATCGTCGCAGTGAAGCGCGGGCGTTTGCCCAGCGCCTCCACAGGGGTGTGCTGGCTTCGGCAGCGGGGATCGGCGGCGTGAGCAACCATCCCTGCGCTTGCGGACACCCCAGCGAGGCGAGCTTGTCGAGCTGCTCTTCGGTCTCGACGTCTTCGACGAGCGCCGTGAACCCGAGCTCACGGCCGAGCGAGATCACTGCGCGTACGATCGGTCCTCGAGCGGCGGTCCGTTGCCCCTGCGAGCCATTTCGATGAGCCGCCGGTGGCGGATTCTGTGAAAATCGGCAGCTATGAGCGCCGTTCTCCACTACTTCTACGATCCCTTGTGTGGGTGGTGCTACGCGAGCCATCCACTGATCGAGGCCGTGCGCACGCTCCCGGGTCTCCTCATCAAGATGCACCCCGGCGGCATGTTGGCCGGTGCGAACCGGCAAATGACTTCCGCCGCCTTGCGCGAATTCATCCTCGGTCACGTGGCGCGCATCACTGCGATGACCGGCCAGCGCTTCACCGAGGCCTACACGGATCAGCTGTTGGGCGACCCGACCGTGATCCTCGACTCCGAGCCGCCCACCGGCGCGATCCTCGCGGCGGTCGAGCTCGGGTGCGACGGCTTGGAAGTGCTGGCGCACATCCAGAAAGCACAGTACTTGGACGGACGGCGCGTGTCCGAGCCGGCGACCCTCACGGAGTTGGCCGTCGAGCTGGGACTCGATCGCGCGACGTTCGGCGAACGGCTGCACTACTTGCGCGGTACTGCGGTTCGCGAGCACATCGAACGCAGTCGGCGGTTGATGCGTGAAGTGGGCGGGCAGGGCTTCCCGACCTTCGCGCTCGAGACGGGCGGGCACCGCGATCTGCTCGACAACGCGGAATGGCTCGGCCGTCCGGTCGAGTGGCGCACCGAGATCGAGCGGCGCGTGCGCCACGTGAGCCACTGACTTCCGATAGGTCGCCCCTGCGCTCCGTGGGCGAAGTGCTCGGGCTGGCGAAGATGCACGGCTGGCGCGCCGCTCATGAGCGCCGAGCTGATGACTCTCGACGGCCGGCCGCGCCAGCTCGAAGCGGCGATCGCGGTTAGACTTGCGATCGATGAAAGAACGTAATCCGACCGTCGCAATCGTTTCCGCCCGGGCCGCTCACAACCTCGACGACGATCAAGCACCGCTCGAACAAGCGCTGCGGGATGCGGGCGCGCAGGTTCGCATCGCCGATTGGGACGATCCGACGGTCGACTGGCAATCCTTCGATATCGCTGTGTTGCGCTCGACGTGGGACTACGCCACGCGGCTCGCTGAGTTTCGGGCTTGGCTCGACCGCGTGTCGGCGTGCACGCGACTCATCAACCCCGCGCCGGTCGTTCGCTGGAACATCGACAAGCACTATCTGGCGGATCTGCATGCGGCCGGCGCGCCGGCCATTCCCGTCGGCTTCATCGAGCCCGGGCAGAACGCCCGCGCGCTCGTCGACGCGATGCTGGTGCTCTTTACGACGTCCGAGATCGTCGTGAAGCCCGCCGTCGGCGCCGGCTCGAGGGACGCGCAGCGCCACCCGCGTGCGAACGTCCAAGCGATCTGCGATCACGTGCAGCGCCTGATCGGCGCGGGCCGCAGCGCGATGCTGCAGCCGTTCATGGCGTCCGTCGACGAGCGGGGAGAGACCGCCCTGTTGTTCTACAAGGGGCAGTTCAGTCACGCGATTCGCAAGGGACCCATGCTGAGAGCAGGTGAAGAGCAGGAGCCGGGGTTGTTCGTGAAAGAAGACATCGCTCCGCGCACGCCGAGCGCTGACGAGTTACACGCTGCGGGGCGAGTGCTCGCGGCCATTCCAACCGGCGTGCCGCTCTATGCCCGAGTGGATTTGCTGACGAATGACCGCGGTGAAGCGGTGCTTCTCGAATTGGAGTTGAGCGAGCCGTCGATGTTCTTTGCTCACGCACCCGGTTCGGCCGCACTCTTCGCACAGGTGATCGTGGAGCTGTTGCGATAGCCGTACGCGAAGTACTTCGCCTCAAGCCCCCACGAGCTCCGGAGGCTCCCGCCGCGTGAGCCGCTCACTGACCATCCGCTTCGCGACCGCCGTCCGATCGACCCGCCGGATGATGTGCTCGATCATCTCGCGTACCGGGCACCCGTCCGCTTCGAGCATGCGTCTTTGCTCCAGCGTCGCTTCAGCCGTAAACCTGCCCGGGCAGTAGCCGAAGTACGGGCACGAGGCGCAGTACTTTCCCATCCGCTCCTGACCTTCGCGTGCCGCTCGCGCACGTGAGCCGGAATGCAGCACATCGTCGAAGCGCTGCGTGAACACATTGCCGTACTGATACTGCCGATCGTACGTATCCGCGACGCCGTACGTGTCGCCATTCGTGTCCACGAGAAACACCTGCTCATCCGTCTCCGGCCGATGCTTGGCGATGGCGGCCCCGCCGATCGCCGCGAGCGCATAACGCAGGTAGTCCTCCAGGGGGTAGACCGTTGTCGCTCGCTCCGACACGAGCCACGCATCGAACACGTTCTTCAACGACGTCGTGATCTCATGGAAGACGAGCGAGTGCTCGGCGACTTGCCCATCGAACGCGCTCTTGTAGAAGGGCAGCAAACGAACCGAGACGCCCAGAGTGTCGTAGAAGTGGTAGATCTCCGCGATGCGCGCCAAGGTATTACGCGCCAACACCGTGATGGCGCCGAAAGAGACACCTGCATCCATCAGTCGCTGCATGTTCTCCAGGACCGTGCGCGTTCGCAGCTCGCCCCGCGTATCCACACGCTGATCGCCGTAAACGTCGAACGACACACCGATGGACCGGCTGAAGAACCGCTGCTCACGCAGGAAATCGATATGCCTCTCCGTCAGCACGGTGAGGTTCGTCTGCACGAGATTCTCATAGCCGAGATCATCCCCGAAGATCTCCTTCTGCAGCTCACCGATGCGCTCGTAATGCTCGAGAGGAATCAGCAAGGGCTCTCCGCCGTGCCACACGAAATGCACACGGTCGCGGCCGTAGCCGCGCACTGAGTCGCGCACGCTCGTGAAGAATTCGCGCAGCTCGACCAGCGACATCCGGCGCCGCTCGCCGAGCTGGTTGTACTCGTAACAGTAGCGACAACGTAGATTGCAGAACTTCGAGATCTTGACGACGAAGTCGATCGCGGCATTCGATGAGTGAGGCATGGGAGTGCTCCGCAAAGCAAGGCCGCTGCGCTCGGCACGCGCCGCGCGAGCGCAGCGAACCCGCGACGCTTGTTACGGCGAGGTCGGTGGAATCGACTCCACGTGCGTGACCTCCGGCCACAGCTCGATCCATCGCGGTGGCAGGGGCAAGCGCCAGATCATCGCGTTGGCCGTTCGCTCCAAATGTTGGAGCGCGGCCGTGGACGGCTGGAGCTCAGCGGAGATCTCACCGGGCGCGGCGACCTCTTGCGGAATGTCGGCGTGTCTTGCGTTGGTGACGACCGGCGCGCTCAGCAACGCGGCGGCGAACGCCAACGCCACTGCGCCGGTGGATTTGGTTTCGGATGCCATGAGTGCTCCCTCCAGTGAAGTTATGTTTGCAACGGAGTCCGCGGGCAACGTAGCGTTGCGGAGGAGGGAGAACTGTCAACGCCTTGACACGGCCGGGGGCTACAGCCACGGCATTTTGACGCCCGAAGAAGTGGCGGACCGTGTGGTCGAAGGGCTCGCTGCCAGTACATGAGGCGCAAGACGAGCGACTACGATCGTTGGCTCAACGGCATGGCCCGCTTGCGCGCCAAGTAGTTTCCTTGCCGGGGGAATACGGTTTGCTGCACTCTGCGGCAGCCGTGACTACCTACGACCACGACGATCCCCTCCGCCCCGTCCCCGAGAGCCGACCGGACGCGCTCGCGCTATACGACATGCTTGCGCGCCTGCTCGATCAAGCGTTCCGTGTCCCGGGCACCTCGTGGCGCTTCGGCCTCGACCCGGTGCTCGGGCTGCTGCCCGTCGCGGGCGATCTCCTCAGCGCAGCCATCGGCGCCTACGGGGTGTTGTTGGCCGGGCAGCTCGGCGCGCCGTCGTCGCTGATTACCCGCATGCTGCTCAATCTCTTCGTCGATACCGCAATCGGGAGCGTCCCGTTCCTCGGCGATCTGTTCGACTTCGGCTTCAAAGCGAACACGCGCAATCGCATGTTGCTCGAGCAGTGGCTCGCGGAGCCGCGCCGTACGCGGCGTTCCAGTCGAGTGCTCGTCGCGCTCCTCGTCGGCGGAGGAGCAGTCGTGCTCGCCGGCTTCGTCTGGCTCGTCGCGGCTGGCGTACAGGCGCTGATCGGTCTCTTTCACTGAGAGTTTGTGTACTGTAGGCGCCTTCCCTGGGGAGGTTGCCCATGGACGAGACGTCACGGCATAGCGCGTTCGCAGTCCTCATGGCCCGCGGGCATGCCGCGTGGTGCCGTATCCGCGACTTCAACGCGGTCTTGAAGATCATCCGATTCAGCCTCGTGGTGCCCGCGGTGCTCATCGCGGCGCTCGTGGCGAGCGATCAGCTCACGGACATCCTGCGCGCCGTCGGCGAAGACGCGCTCGCCGGGCAGATCGCAAGCCTGCTGATTGCGACAGCGTTCGCAGCCGTCATCGTTTGGTACACCGCGCGCACGATGCTGCGATTCAACTTCGCCGCCAATCCTGCATCCCAGGCGGCGGTGCTGCCGAACTTGAAACGCCACTTACCGCGCTGGCTGGCTGTTGCCATCCCGGCGGCTATTGGCCTGCGCGTATTCATGCTCGCGAAGGGCTCGGCATCACGGCCCACCGTTTACGCGCTAGCGGCAGCGCTGCTCGCGATTGCGGTTCTCGTGGGCCTGTACGTACGCGGCCGTCGCAGGCTCGCACGTATGCATCCGAGCCTCAGCGTGCTCGCCGAGCAGGAGAGCAGTGAGCAGCGCGACCTCTCCTCATTCGAAGAGCTTCCGCGGACGACGCGAGGCGTGATCATCACGCTGCTGATTGCCAACGCGGCCTTGATGCTCCTCTACATCATTCGGCCGATCGCTGCGATCGGTGCGCCGGCGATTCTGATGTTGGCACTGGGGCTGATCGCCGTCGTCGGCAGCGCATTCGTCTACATGGCCAATCACTACGACGCGCCGGTGCTGGTGCTGTTGCTGATCTGGGTAATGATCGTGAGCCCGTTCAACGACAACCATGCGGTCCGCGCCAATGCCGACATGCGCTCGCATGGATTCTTGGCGCGCGCCTCTGCACCCCCGGTCGAATCGCTGCCGCGCTCGCCGTTGGCGGATCGCACGCTCGATCAATATTTCGGCGAGTGGTGGACCGAGTTGGCCGCGCAGACACCTGGTGACGGACCCGTGCCCGTCGTGCTCGTCGCGGCCGAGGGAGGCGGAATTCGCGCTGCGTACTGGAGCGCATCGGTGCTTGCGCGGCTCGAAGACGACACGGCCGGGCAGCCCGTGCCGTTCTCGCGCCACGTCTTCGCGATCAGCGGTGTTTCGGGTGGCGCGCTGGGCGGCGCGACGTTCGCGGCCATCGTGGCGCGCCGAGTGCAGTCTCAGGACACCAGCGGCCGCTCGCGCGTCACGGAAGTGGATGAGGTTTTGGGGCGCGACTTCTTGTCCCCGACGCTCGCAACGATGTTGTTTCCGGATCTGCTCCAGCGATTCATCCCGCTGCCCGTGTTCAACGATCGCGCGATTGCGATCGAGCGCTCATGGGAGCGCGCCTGGGCTCTGGCGCATCCAGACGATGCCAGCCGGTTCCGGCGCGCTTTTCACGAGCTGTGGAGCACGAACCCGCACGCCGTGCCGCTGCTGTTTTTGAACAGCACGGTGGTCGAAACCGGCCAGCGCGCACTGATTCATCCGCTCGGCGCGTATCCGGAAGGGCAGGTCGGACCGCTCGGCGACACGTTGGACATCAGCCGCATTCTCGGCACCGAGTTGCCGTTGAGCACGGCCGCGCATTTGAGCGCGCGCTTCACGTATGTCAGTCCGGCCGGTCTCGTCGACACGCATCGAAGCGATCGGAGTCGCTGGATCCGGCTGGTCGATGGGGGCTATTTCGACAACTCGGGGACTGCAACGCTGCAGGAGATCGCGCGCGCCATCCGCCGAGCGCGCGCGCGTTTGCCGCAGGGGCAGCGCCCGATGCGTATCATCGTGCTGCATATCCCGAACGATCCGCCCAATGCACCGGTGCCGCGCGGCAGCTTGCTGAACGGACGAGAGCTCCTCTCCGAGTCGCTATCGCCGGTTCGTGCGCTGCTCGCGGCGCGCGGCGCGCATGCGAGACAAGCCGTCGAGTTCATGAAGAACGGCGCGGATGACAACCGCCTGACGTTCGTGGCCGCCACGCTCTATCGCACGCAGTCGGATCTGCCGCTGGGCTGGGTGCTCTCGCGACACGTGCAGGGGCAGATTCGCGCTCAGCTCACGACGTGCGCCCGCGCTGCGCCGGCGACGGATTGCGCGGCCAACTCGATCGCGCGCATCGAAGAGGCACTACGGTGACGCTTCGCGGTGGAACGCCTTGCGGAGCTCGGGCTTCGCGCGCTCGAGAATCGCTTTGCGGCTCTTCGGCAAGTTGTGGCCGCCGCGATTGATATAGAAATTCAGCATCGACATCGCCGATTGGTAGGCCGTGCCTTTGCGACGGCGACTGTTCTGGGCCGAACGCTTCAGCGACAGCGCAATGCTGTGGGGGCTGGTCGATTTGAAGACCTTCGCCTCGAGATCGAGCGCGTTGCTGTTGCGGGTCACCTCGCCCGACCAATAGCGGCTTTTGCCGCGACCATCGCGCG
>Ga0081455_10001393_pt1 | contig 29861 bp, 29 predicted proteins | sample TabmetS3T2R1_FD_70207 | JGI IMG/M metagenome (GOLD analysis project Ga0081455, IMG submission 70207) | Tabebuia heterophylla rhizosphere microbial communities from the University of Puerto Rico - S3T2R1 | ecosystem: Host-associated > Plants > Roots > Rhizosphere ... | reverse complement strand
CCGCAGCTATCGCCTGGACCGAAGCTGCTAACTGACCGGCTTGCGGAGCATCAACGCCGGCCGCCAGCAGCGCCGCGCAAACACCACCGAGTACATCGCCCGATCCCGCCTGTGCCGTCCAGGCTGGGCCAGGCACGGCGACCAGCACTGGACCACCGTTGGGAGATGCGACCAGCTGGGTCGCGCCCTTCAGCAACACCGTGGCCCCAGTCTGCTCCGCGCCGGCAGTGACTGCTCGCACGGGATCCTCCTCGACCCAGTGACGCTCCCGCCCGAGCAGGCGGGCCAGCTCGCCGGCGTGCGGAGTCAGCAGCCAGCCGGCAGGAGCCGGCTTCGGCAGGTAGCCGAGCCCATCGGCGTCCACGACGGCTGGCAGTCCCTGCTCCGCTACGCGCTGCAGCACCTCGGCTCCATCAGCCCGCTCCCCCCACCCGGATCCGAACAGATGGGCCTGTACTCGCCCAGGCGAGAACACCACGTTCGGCAGCTGAGCCGAGATGGTGGCCGCTGGCCGGTCGGCACCGAGGTAGCGGACGTACCCCGCGCCACCGTAGACCGCGCCGTACACCGACATCACTGCAGCTCCGGGGTATTCATCGGAGCCGGTGTCCACTCCAACCGCTCCGCGGGCGTACTTGTCGCTCTGCTCGGTCGGATATGGCCACGCGCGGGCCACGTCATCCTCCTGCAGGCCAACCAGGTCGGCTGTCTCATCATGATCAGTGCCCAGCCCGATGTCGACTGTTGTAATCGCCCCGCAACGACTCAGCGCCGGCTGCAGCAGGTGACATGGTTTCAGCTCGCCGAACGTCACCGTCTGCGTCGCTCGTACCGCTGCTCCCGGAACGGCGCCGGTGTCGGCGGCGACGCCGGAGGGCAGGTCGACGGCGATGGTTGGGATGCCCTGCGCCTCCACAGCCTGCACCAGGCGGGCGACGCTGTCGGGCAGTCCGGGCCGCCCCCCGATGCCGAGGATGCCGTCGATGACCAGGTCGTAATCCATCGGATTGGGGATATGAAGATCATCGAGGTCGATCAGTCGGCCACCTGCGTCGAGCAGCGCTGACAGACCAGCCGGGTGCGGTGCGCCCAGACAGCCGACTGCGGTGACCCGGGCCCCGAGCCGGGCCAGCCGTACCCCGGCGAACAGAGCGTCGCCGCCGTTGTTACCCGCACCGACCATGATCATCACGCGCCGCCCGTAGCGGCCGCCGCTGCTGGACAGCAGCAGGTTGGAGGCACTGGCGGCAACGGCCGCCGCAGCCCGCTGCATCAGGGCATCCACGCCTTCCGCGGCAATGACCCGCTCTTCGATCTGCCGGATCGAGGAGACCCGGTACGCACGCATGATCACGCTTCGCAGATTACGACGGCCGAGGCGATTCCGGCATCGTGGGACATGCTGAGATGGATGGTTCCGATGCCCAGCTCGGCGGCGCGGGCAGCGACCGTGCCCGTGATCTTGAAGGAGGGCTTGCCCTGATCGTCGGTGAGCACCTCGGCGTCGAGCCAGGACAACCCGTCCGGGGCGCCCAACGCTTTCGCCAGCGCCTCCTTCGCGGCGAATCGGGCGGCTTTGGATGCCATCGGACGCTCGGCTTCCGCGGTAGTGAAAATCCGCCCAACCAGACCTGGCCGGCGCTCCACCGACGCAGCGAACCTATCGACGTCACAGACGTCGATACCGACTCCAATGATCATGTGTGCCGGTCGTCTGGCTTCGCATCACTTCCCCGGACTTCGCACCAGCTGCGGGTGACGCGAAGTCGCAGTAAAGGATGCGGAGTCGACCTCATGGGCCACCAAGAATCATTCGACAGTTACCGACTTGGCCAGGTTGCGCGGCTGATCGACATCGTGGCCTTTCTTGGTGGCAAGTTCGCACGCGAAGACCTGCAGCGGCACGATCGCCACCAAGGGCTGCAACAACGTCGACACTTTCGGCAACCTGATCATGACATCGGCGTACGGCCTGACCACGTCGTCGTCCTTCTCGGCCAAAACGATGGTCTTGGCACCCCGAGCCCGTATCTCTTGAAGGTTGGAGACCACTTTGTCGTGAAGCAGGTCACGGCCACGTGGCGGAACGACGACGAACACCGGTAACTGGTTTTCGATCAGTGCGATCGGACCGTGCTTCAGCTCACCTGCGGCGAAGCCTTCGGCATGAATGTAGGCCAGCTCTTTGAGCTTCAGAGCGCCTTCGAGCGCCACCGGATAACCAACATGCCGCCCGATGAACAGCACCGACCGCTTGTCTGCGAACTCGGCGGCGAGCTTCATCACAGGCTCGATCTCGTCAAGCACCTGAGAGATCGCATCAGGTATTGCGGAGAGTTCCCGCAAGATCTCGGTGATCTCATCGCCGTATCTGGTCTCGCGTACCTGCGCCAGATAGAGCCCCAGTAGATAGCAAGCGATCAGCTGAGTCACGAATCCCTTGGTTGATGCCACGCCGATCTCGGGCCCGGCATGGGTGTAGATCACCGCATCGGACTCGCGCGGGATGGTTGAGCCGTTCGTGTTGCAGATCGCGAGGACCCGGGACTGCTGTTCGCGCGCATGCCTGATGGCCATCAGTGTGTCGGCCGTTTCTCCGGATTGACTGATTGCCACGACGAGAGTCGTCGGCCCCACGATCGGGTCCCGATAGCGGAACTCGCTCGCCAGCTCCACCTCGCAGGGGATTCGGGTCCAGTGCTCGATCGCGTACTTGGCCACGAGTCCGGCATAGAAAGCAGTACCGCAGGCCACCACGATGATCTTGTCGACGCGACGTAGCTCCGCCTCGGAAATCCGGATCTCGTCCAAAGTGAGCTGAGAGTTGGCGTCATGGCGGCCTAGCAGTGTGTCGGCCACCGCGCGGGGTTGCTCGTAGATCTCTTTCCGCATGAACCAGTCGAAGCCGCCCTTCTCTGCCGCGGACAAATCCCAGTCCACGTGATAGGGCTTGACGACGGCGGGTTCGCCGTCGAAGGTGATCACCTCAACGCCGTCGGGCGTAATGGTGACCAACTGATCCTGTCCCAGCTCAATGGCATCGCGGGTGTGCTCGATGAACGCTGCGACATCGGATGCGACGAAGTTCTCGCCCTCCCCGACGCCGACGACCAGCGGGGAGTTGCGTCGCGCTGCAACCACAGTGTTCGGTACCTGGCTATCCACCGCTACCAAGGTGAAGGCGCCACATAGCCGACCACACACGGTCCGCATGGCCTCGGCGAGGGGCAGTCCCGCCGAGACCTGCTGGCCGATCAGCTGTGCAACGATCTCGGTGTCCGTCTCGGACTCGCAGGTGATGCCGGCCGCTTCCAGCTCATCACGCAGCGTCACGTAGTTCTCGATGATGCCGTTGTGCACCAGGGCGATACGGCCGTCGGAGGAGATATGCGGGTGGGCGTTGATGTCATTGGGACCGCCATGAGTCGCCCACCGAGTGTGCCCGATTGCGAGATTGCTCGAGGGCAGCTGTTCCTCTGCCAGCAGCTTCTCCAGATTGCCGAGCTTGCCGGCCTTCTTGGCGACCACCAGCGTTCCATCGGCCACGACAGCCACGCCTGCTGAGTCATAGCCGCGGTACTCGAGCCGTCGCAGCCCCTCCACGACGACGTCGAGCGCGACCTTCTCACCGACGTACCCGACAATTCCGCACATAGGCGGAACTGTACCTTTCCAGAACAGCCGGGCTGGCGACTCCGCAATCCTTGGCCTTCTCAGCAGCGAATTGCTGATCCCACACTAGATTCTGCCTATGCCGTACGACGTTCAACTCCTCGGTCCATACGTGGAACGGAGTCGGGCGGACTGGGCCGAGCTCGCCGAACACATGCCAATCCCGCTCGATGAGGCGACCCTGGAAAAGGTGCGCGGGCTGGACGATCCCACCAGCATGCTGGACGTTCGAGAGGTGTACCTTCCACTGACTCGACTGCTGAGTCGCTACTTCCTGCACACCAGCGAGCTGCACGAGTCGACGAACGAATTCCTCCAGCTGTCAGTGCAGCGCACGCCATTCGTCATTGGAATCGCCGGGTCGGTTGGAGTTGGAAAGTCGACCACGGCGCGCCTGCTTCGGGAACTGCTTGCCGCCTGGCCGGAACATCCCCGGGTCAGTCTGGTGACCACCGACGGCTTCCTGCTGCCCAACGCCGAGCTGGAACGGCGCGGGCTGCTGCAGCGCAAAGGCTTCCCGGAGTCTTACGACCGGCGCGCCTTGCTGCGCTTCGTGATCGATGTGAAGTCTGGTCAGGAGGAGGTCTTTGCACCGGTCTACAGCCATCTGGTCTACGACATCGTGCCCGATGCCAAGGTACGGCTGCAGCGGCCCGACATCTTGATCTTGGAGGGTCTGAACGTGCTGCAACCGGCGCGCCCCCGGCCGGACGGCACCACTGGGCTTGCGGTGAGTGACTTCTTCGACTTCTCGGTCTACGTCGATGCGGACGCCAATGATGTCCGGGACTGGTACGTCAGCCGCTTTCTCTCCCTGCGGGATACCGCGTTCCGCGATCCGCGCTCCTACTTCACTCGCTACGCCGAGCTGACCACCAGCCAGGCTATTCGGCAGGCGCGTTACCTCTGGGACACGATCAACGGACCGAATCTGGAAGCCAATATCCTGCCCACCCGTGGCCGCGCGACCGCGATCCTCCGCAAGGACCGTGATCATTCAGTTCAGTGGGTACGGATCCGCAAGGTCTAGTGACGGACTGCAGCGGGTCCTCCCTCCAAAACTGGTCGACAACCACATGACTCAGGCCGGATCTGATGTTGTACGTGACCGGTTTGGGTCAGGGTGAGGCCTGGCGACTGCCGACTGGAGCGCGTCGCCGTGGAGCCCAGGGTTTCCGCGGGTAACGTCGGCACATGAGTACCGAGTACATCGCGGCGCCTGAAAAGGTCAGGATCGGGGCAGGAACAGCCCTCAAGTTCGGCTTCTTCGCCGCCTTCGGAGTCCTATTGTTCTACCTCGTGCTGTCCATAGTCCTGGGCGTCGTGGCGTTCGTTCTCGCCTTATCCGGCGTGGTCAACATCAACACCCTGCTGCCCAATCTGGGCTGAATTTCTTTCTCGGTGCGCCGCTCGCGCAATGTGAGATTGCTCGCTCCGCTTCGCAAGGATCGCGTGAGGAATCCGCGCCTATCCTTGCTCGCTTGCTCAGAAGGCCAGTGAGGCTTTGACTACGTCTGCGAGGCGATGCGCCACTCCGTTGGCCGCCTCGTAGCTCTCGGCCTCGACCATGACCCGCACCAGTGACTCGGTGCCGGAGGGTCGCAACAGAACCCGGCCAGAATCTCCCAGCTCAGCCTCTGCTGCCGTCACCGCAGCAGAGAGCTCCGGATCGCTCGCCGCCCGGCTCTTGTCAACATCGGGCACGTTGATCAGCACTTGAGGCAACCTGGTCATCACCGAAGCGAGCTGGTCCAGCGACTGACCCGACGTCGCCATCCGGCTCATCAAATGCAGGGCGGTGAGTATGCCGTCGCCGGTCGTGGCATGCTCCAACATCACGATGTGGCCGGACTGCTCCCCACCCAGAACGAAGCCGCCAGCCTTCATCGCCTCCAGGACGTAGCGGTCGCCCACTTTGGCTTGCTGGACTGTAATTCCAGCGTGCCGCATGGCGTTGATCAGGCCCAAGTTGCTCATCACGGTCGCGACGATCGTGTCGTTCTTGAGTCGGCCCTCTTCGCGGAGAGCAAGAGCCAGGATCGCCAGGATCTGATCGCCGTCAACGATTCGGCCGAACGCGTCGACTGCAAGGCAGCGATCGGCGTCCCCGTCGAGCGCGATGCCGAGGTCAGCCCGTTGTTCCAGCACCGTAGAGCGCAACGAGTCCATGTGGGTGGAGCCGCAGTTGTCATTGATGTTGATGCCGTCCGGCTCGGCGTGAATGCGGTGCACCTCGGCCCCTTGGGCCTCGAAGGCGGCGGGCGCTGCCTCAAACGCGGCTCCATTCGCGCAGTCGACGACCACCTTGATGCCCTCCAGGCTGACGGGCTTCCCGAGGCTTTTGACCAGGTGTGCCACGTACGCCTCGACAAGCGAGTCCTGGACGAATACCCGGCCGACGCCGGCGCCGGTGGGTCGGGGCCATGCCTCAAGCAACCGAGCCTCGATCGCATCCTCGAGTGCGTCGTCCAGCTTGGTGCCACCGCGGGCGAAGAACTTGATGCCGTTGTCGGGCATCGGGTTATGGCTGGCCGAAAGCATGACACCCAGATCGGCGTTGCATTCGTCGGTGAGAAAGGCGATTCCCGGGGTTGGCAAGATCCCGAGCCGTATCACAGTCACACCGGCGCTGGCCAGACCGGCGACCACGGCGGCCTCCAGGAACTCGCCTGAGGCGCGCGGGTCGCGACCGACGACCGCAACTGGTGGGTGTCCCTGGAACTGGCCGGTCTCGCCGAGTACCCGAGCGGCCGCAGCCGAGAGGCTTAACGCCAGTTCCGCGGTGAGCGCCTCATTGGCCTTACCGCGTACCCCGTCAGTTCCGAAGAGTCGGCCCACTGATCTAGTCCCGCGACTACCTCTTGCTGTACTGGGGAGCTTTCCGGGCCTTCTTCAGACCCGCCTTCTTGCGTTCCTTTATTCGCGCGTCGCGGGTCAGCAGACCGGCCTTCTTGAGCGCGGCACGGCTGGCTTCCGCATCAACGGCATTCAGTGCGCGGGCCACCCCGAGCCGAAGCGCACCGGCCTGACCGGTCACGCCGCCACCGTGGATGCGGGCAATGACGTCGTAGGAATCAGGCACCGCGGCTGCGGCAAAGGGTTCGGAGACCAGCTGCTGGTGCACCTTGTTGGGGAAGTAGTCGTCCAAGGTTCGGCCGTTGATCGTCCATTGACCGCTCCCCGGCAGAATGCGGACCCGAGCCACCGCTTCCTTACGGCGTCCGGTCGCGGCACCGGGTGCTACGACGGCCGGGCGTCCCGCTGGGCCGTGGGAAACCTGCGGTGTCGCCTCGGAACGGTAGGCAATCTCGCGGTCGTCCTCGACGAACGGGGCGATCTCGTCCTCGTCGACCGTTTCGGCGGCGGTATCAGTCACTGCAATAGATTCCTTGCTTTGGGAGGTTCGTGGTGTCGATGCGGGCTACTGGGCGATCTGCGTGAACTCGTACGGCTTCGGCTGCTGAGCGCTGTGGGGGTGCTCTGGACCGGCGTACACCTTGAGCTTTCTGATCAGCCTGCGGCTCAGCTTGTTCTTGGGGAGCATTCCCCAGACGGCAAGCTCCACAGCCTTGCGCGGGTCGCGGTCCAGCAGCTCACCGTACGGGACGGACTTGAGGCCGCCGGGCCGCCCGGAGTGCCGGCGGGCCAGCTTGTCGGTGCGCTTGTTTCCGGTGAGGGCGATCTTGGACGCATTCACGACGATCACGAAGTCTCCGCCGTCGACATGAGGTGCATAAGTCGGCTTGTGCTTGCCACGTAGCAGCGTCGCTGCCGTCACCGCAAGCCTGCCTAGCACAACATCATTGGCATCGATGACATGCCAGGATCTGGTGATGTCGCCAGGCTTCGGGCTGTAGGTGGACATGACCGGCTTTCGTGTAACGCGAGCGAACTCTGTTGGTATGAATGAATCTTGCTGCACCCGATACCCGGATCCGGGCACGCGACGACCGCACGCGTTGGACGCAACAGCCGACCAGATTACCTCCGCTCACTGGCGACGGTCAAAAGTGGCGGTACGGATTCCTGCTGACTTTGGGTGCGAATATCCCACGGCAGGCGCGAGAGTTACCAAATCGGAGTTACCAAATCGAGAGGACATCTGATGCTACGCGGATTCACTACCGTCAACTACTGGGCCGATGACGTCGAGGCAGCCCGCGATTGGTATGCACAAGTTCTTGGAATTGAGCCTTACTTCCAGCGCCCTGAGGATGGACCGCCCGCCTATGTCGAGTTCCGCGTCGGCCCTGACGAGGATGAGCTTGGTCTCATCGACCGCCGATACAGTCCGTCGGGCGCTTCCCATGGCCCGAGCGGCGTCATCATGCACTGGCAGGTCGACGACGTATCGGCAGCGGTCGCTCGGCTGCTCGAACTCGGGGCCACTGAATACCAGCCGGTCACCGAACGCGAAGCTGGGTTTGTCACAGCCTCAGTGGTTGATCCGTTCGGCAACATTCTCGGACTCATGTACAGCCCGCACTTCTTGGTGAGGCATGAACATCACGAAGCGGTACCGCCTAGCTAGTGCGGGCATTTTCTACACGCCCCGCAGCTTCGACGGCCACCTTCTCGAGTCGCGCGCGGTAGCTCGCCCACTCTTGTGCGGTCTGATCGGGGAGATTCCCGTCATTGTCGCCGGCGGCGCCGTCGATGAGCTCGCGGAGGATATCTGCGTGGCCCGCGTGCCGAGCCATCTCTGCGGTGACATGCACCATGATTTGGTGCAACGTGACCTGCTCCCGCTCCGGCGGCCACCACGGCACTCGGCCGACTGACTCGAGTGTGAGCGCCTCGATGGTGGCGTCGGCGTGTGCTGCTGCCTGCTCATAGAGCGCGACGATTTCTTCTCGCGACTCCTCGGCCGTGGCCCACATGTCAGCATTGATCTCGGCATCTTCGTCCAACCACAACAGCGGGATGTTTGACGGCCGATCGAAGACCTCCCCGAAGTAACCCAGACCCACGGTGGCCACATGCTTCACAAGGCCGAGAAGATTTGTGCCGGTCGAGGTCATCGGCCAACGCACCTCCCGCTCGCCGACGCCGTCCAACTTTGCGAGCAGTGCACTGCGATTCTTGTCCAGATATCGGTGAAGAGTCCGCTTCGGGTCCATCGAGCGAATCTAGCCCCGTGCTAGCCGATTCTGAGCCCGACCCCACCCCTTGTCAGTGGCCCAAATCATATGGCCCCCGACTATTCAGCCTCACAGACCGCGCGTAGGTTGTGCGCATGACGGACACGCCCACGGTTGATCCCCCCAAGGACTCCCTGAGCATTCGCGACAACCGCACGGGCCGCGAGTACGAGGTCGCGATCAGCGACGGGACGATCCGCGCTACCGATCTCCGAGAGATTGCAGTCGAAGGCGAACCAGGGCTGGCCACCTACGATCCTGGATTCGTCAACACGGCCTCGTGCCGCAGCGCCATCACGTTCATCGATGGCGAACAAGGAATTTTGGAGTACCGCGGCTATCCCATTGAGCAACTGGCCGAGCACTCCACGTTCCTCGAAGTCGCATACCTGTTGTTACACGGCGAGCTGCCAACACAGGCCCAGCTTGACGAATGGGTGCACAACATCACCTATCACACCTTCGTCCACGAGAACCTCAAGCAATTCATCGAAGGCTTCCGTTACAACGCGCATCCCATGGGGATGCTGATGGCGACCGTCAGTGCGCTCTCAACGTTCTACCCAGAGGCGAGCAAGATCGGCAATCCTGAGAATCGGATGCTTCAAATCACCCGCTTGATCGCCAAGATGCCGACACTCGGAGCGTTCGCCTACCGTCACCAGCTCGGGAAGCCATACGTCTACCCCGACAACAGGCTCTCCTACACGGCCAACTTCCTTGCCATGTTGTTCAAGATGAGTGAGCCGACCTATGTCGCCGACGAGCGGCTGGTGCACGCACTCGAGGTGCTGTTCATCCTGCACGCTGATCATGAACAGAACTGCTCGACCAATGCCGTACGGTCGGTCGGCTCGTCGCAGGTCGATCCTTACTCAGCTGTGGCCGCGGGAGTTGCGGCGCTCTACGGCCCACTCCACGGTGGCGCCAACGAGGCTGTGCTCGCCATGTTGAACAGGATTGGCACGACCGACAACATCGGAGACTTCATCGGCGGTGTGAAGGAGGGCAAGGAGAAGCTGATGGGCTTCGGCCACCGGGTCTACAAGAACTACGACCCGCGCGCCAAGATCATCAAGAAGGCCTGTGACGATGTCTTCGAGGTGACCGGAGTCAACCCGCTACTCAAGATCGCCCAGGAGCTGGAGAAGATCGCGTTGGAGGATGAGTACTTCGTCAAGCGCAAGCTGTACCCCAACGTCGACTTCTATTCGGGCCTGATCTATGAGGCCTTGCAGTTTCCCGCGGAGATGTTCACCGTCTTGTTCGCGATCGGCCGTACGCCGGGCTGGCTGGCGCAATGGGCGGAGCTGGTGCAGGACAAGGAGCAGAAGATCGCGCGACCCAAACAGATCTACACCGGAATCCGAACCAGGGACTTCGTCCCGCTCAGCGAGCGTTAGGTTTCTTGATCTGCTCGCGCACGCGGCGCCCCTCCGACGCTCACAAAGCGCGTGACGACGCCAGGCGCCAGCTGCGGACATGCTCCCAACGCATGTCCCGCCACCAACTGCCGGTCCACGAGCTGTGGGCGAACCGGTAGAGCATCACGGTGTTGGCGGTGAACGACGACGGCGGCATGATCCCCAGCCCGGTTACGTAGTCCTCCACCTCTTCGCGCAGGTCGGCGCGCACCCTCAGCTCATGAGAAACCAGCGAGATATGGGCCAGCCAGCGATCCGGCTCGTACAGAGATGGAGGCAACGTGCCACTGGGACCAAGCAATGGCCGGACGACCGAATCGACCGCGCCAGCCAAGGCCAACAGCGGCCTGTTCGGTTCGCCATCCAGCGTCGATACGTCATAGGCGATCGCGAAGTCCGCGAGCTGCCGCATTCCAAGATTTTGCACAGGGAAGACACGTATTCGGCGCAGTACGAAGCCGATCAGTTGAATCAGCTCTGCCAACGGGACGACAACGGGCAAGCTGCCAGCCAAGGTGATGTGTGGCGGGAATGCGCCCGCCGAAACTAAGCCGTACTGTGCTCGCAGCTGGCTGGTGATCTGTGTCACGGCCGCGCACGTCTTGGGGTCCGGCCTCAGAAAAACCCCAAAGCGAAACTGGTTGTCCACCAGTGTTCGTCCTTCCTTAAATCTGCAGGACGCGGTCGGCCAGCAGCTTGCGCATCTGTGGCCCACCGTAACCAAGCAAAGTCAACGCAGCAATGAAACCCGCCGGTGCTCGAGGACGGCTGATCAAACAAATGCTAAGGGTGATAGTGAGAAGGCAGTTCATTGCCAATCAGGCCAACGCCAGGAAGTGATCATGGACTGGACTCTGGAAGTCGTTGTGATATCCGTGAGCGACATTGATCGCTCCATAGCCTTCTATCGCGATCAGGTCGGCTTCACGCTCGACCACGACACCAAATCAAGGCTCGGGCCGACCAACCGCTCATCCCGCCTGAGGGGCGAGGCAGGTTTGGCGACTAGTCGGCAGCCTTGGTTTAGCGTGGACCGGTGAGCATCGAGGTCGTGCCCGCCACTGCGGCACTGTTTGACGATCTCGCGCTAATGCTCGGGCCCAAGAATCCCGATTCCTCAGTGTGCTGGTGTCTGAGCCATAGGGTCGATTCCAAGACCAACCGCGAACTCATCGGCCGTGCTCGAGGTGAGTACGTCAAGAAATTGACCCGCCGCGCGGTCGCGCCAGGGGTCCTCGCATACGACAATGCGGAGGTGGTCGGCTGGGCGGCTGTCGCGCCCCGTTCCGAACTGCCGTTCGCCCGGTCCACCAGGATTCCGCACGTCGACGACCTGCCGGTCTGGTCGGTGTGGTGTATCCGGGTGCGCCCCGGCCACCGCGGCAAGGGCATCTCGCACGAGCTGCTCGCTGGAGCTGTTGGGTACGCGCGGTCAGGGGATGCGCCAGCCGTCGAGGGCTACCCGGTGGACAACGGGGGCGACAAGGTGGACCTCACCATGGCCTACGTCGGCACCCGCAAGCTCTTCGAGGACGCCGGCTTTACCAAGGCCTCGGACACCCGCGCGGTCTCTGGTGGGTTCCCGCGTGTGCTGATGCGGTTGGAGCTGCGTTGACTTCCGGACGGGATGTTGGGATGGCGATGTAGCCACCACTCGACGATCAGCAGGTTGACCACCCAACTCATCCAGCTCGTCAATCCGATCGCCTGGTCCAGGGCAGCTGGATCAACCTCTCCGCCAGTGAAGATCTCCGAAACGAACACTGCGAAGCTGACGAACATCCAGAACCTGAAGGCGACGATGGAAAAGGCCAGCGCGACGCTCCGCAGCATCCACCTTCGGTGATCGACAAAACGGCGCTGTCGAATCGCTCGAAAGCCGGCCAGCGTCGTTCCGAACCACAGCAGCGCAAGCATGGTGTTGGCCACCCGTTGATTGGCACCATGCAGGCCCATCGGGGAGATGATCATGACGCAGATCGAAGCCGTCAGGGCAGCCGCGACATAGATCCGCCCACTCATGCGATGGATCGCGGGCCGAGAGCGGCGAAGCCAAGGCCACACTTGGAGGCAGCCCGCAAGTAACGCGACAGAACCGAGGAAGATATGCGTGACAAGCAGCGGGTAGAAACTGGCGTGGGGCGGCATCGGCTGGATTCGGGCTTGCGTCGGATCGAGGGTCAGATAGGGCGGCACCGCATACCCGATGAAGATCACGGTCAGCAGTGCCAGCGGCACCAGACCCTTGAGCGCTGAGCCCTTCGACAACCTCAGGAGGGCGCCTGTCGGAGCGCTGCGAGACAGCGGCTCTCCGGCCGCACTTCGTTGATCATCTGCAGGATTGTCGGTATGGCTCAGCTCATCGGTGGACATGCCATCAGCATGTGATCAAAGGCCGGCTCCGCGCACTGATGCTCGCTGCAGGTCTTCAGTTCGGGTTAACCCCAGCTACTGCGCGCTGAGCTCGTCGAAGCGCATCCTCGTCCAACTCCACAGTGGTGTCTACCGGAGCCGCTCGACTCGCGCCTCGTCCCAGACCGGCTCAGCCGCTTCGTAGACGCTCCCGTCCGCGCCGAAGATCAAGAACCTGTCGAGGCTGCGGGCGAACCAGCGATCGTGCGTGACGGCGATCACCGTGCCCTCGAAGGAATCGAGGCCGAGCTCCAACGCCTCGGCGGACTCCAGGTCGAGATTGTCGGTCGGCTCGTCGAGGAGCAACAGCGTCGCGCCGCTCAGCTCGAGCAGCAGGATCTGCAGGCGGGCCTGCTGACCTCCCGACAGCGATTCGAATTTCTGCTCGGCGGCCTTGGCCAGCTCATAGCGATCAAGCTTGCGGGATGCCTCCTCCCGTCCCATGCCGGCTCGGTGATCATCACCGCGATGCAGGATCTCGAGCAAGGTTCGGCCGAGCAGCTCCGGATGATGGTGGGTCTGAGCGAACCAGCCCGGTCGCACCCGAGCCCCAAGCTTCGCCTTGCCGGTATGGGCAACCGGAGCGATGTGAAGATCGCTGACGGGTTGATGTTCACGATCAGGATCGGAGCCGCCGCGTGCCAGCAAACGCAGGAAATACGACTTGCCGGAGCCGTTCGAACCCAAGACGGCAACCCGGTCACCGAACCAGATCTCCGCATCGAACGGCCTCATCAGACCAGTCAGCTCAAGGTTCTCGATCACAACCGCTCGCTTGCCGGTACGCCCTCCGCTGAGCCGCATCGAGACGCGCTGTTCCAGTGGCACCGCCTGCGGCGGTCCGGCTTCCTCGAATTTGGCCAGTCGGGTCTGCGCAGCCTGATAGCGGGAGGCCATGGCGTCGTTGTACGCGGCCTTGGTTTTGTACATCAGCATGAGCTCCCGAAGCTTCTTGTGCTGCTCGTCCCATCGGCGCCGTAGCTCTTCGAGGCGCGCCAAGCGGTCACGGCGGGCTGCCGCAAGCGTTGCGAATCCGGATCCATGAATCCACACCGTGTTTCCAGCGGCGCCCAACTCCAGCACGGCGATGGTTTTTGCCGTTTGAGCCAATAGCTCGCGGTCATGGCTGACCAGCAGTACCGACTTCTGGGTGCTCTGAAGCTGATTCTCAAGCCAGCGCTTGGCTGGCACATCCAAGAAGTTGTCTGGTTCGTCGAGAAGCAACACGTCGTCGGGACCACGAAGCAAGGCCTCCAAGGCCAGCCGCTTTTGCTCCCCACCGGACAAGGTGCTGACCTCACGCCACTTGGCACGGTCATAGCTCACACCGAGGGCCTCGGTGCAGCAGGCGTCAAAGATCACTTCGGCGTCGTACCCGCCCGCGTCGGCATAGTCGGCCAGCGCCTGCGCGTAACGCAGCTGGGTTTGCTCGCGGTCGTCCTCCATCAACTGCAGTTCCAGCCGGTCCAGCTCTGCCACCGCCCGGCGCAGCACAGGCGGCGCCAACGAGAACAACAGGTCGCGTACGGTCGACGGTTCTCGAACGCTGCCAATGAACTGACGCATCACGCCCAAACCGCCGCTCCGGGAGACTGAACCGCTGGTCGGCATCAGATCTCCAGCGATGATCTTCAGCAACGTGGTCTTGCCCGAGCCGTTCGGTCCCACGAGGGCAACGATCGAGCCCTCACCTACCCGGAAGGACACGTCGTCGAGCAGCACCCGCCCATCGGGCAGGTGATACCCGACACCGGCGAGATCGACGTGTCCCATGGTCGGCCATGCTAGGCGCGACCGGCCTCAGGAGGCGATCTCATTTCCTTGGGCCCTGAGCCTGTCGACATTGCGCCCTGAGCCTGTCGACATTGCGCCCTGAGCGTGTCGACATTGCGCCCTGAGCCTGTCGAAGGGCGCATCCCGCGGACTTCGACGAGCTCAGCCCGCACTACGCGGCGAATTTGCGCCCTGAACCTGTCGAAGGGCGGTCCGCCTTAGGCGGCGAGCAGCATGGCCAGCGCGGCGGTGTCGGCGTTGACTTGTGGATCGATGCCCACCTTGCTGATCAGCTGCGTTACCGTGCCCTCGACATCGGCCTCCACCCAGGCGGCACGATGGTCGAGGCCGAGGTACGGCAGGCCGGGCAGGAAGACGCAACCCGAAGCCACCTTGTACGCCGGAATACTCGCAAGCGTGCTCGACGGCGGGTGCAGCACGATAAGTCCTGGTGGCTGGTGCTCAGCGAAATGCCCCGGACGAAGGGGGTGATCACCCAGCAGTTGACCCTCAGCTACCACCAGGCCGACCGCCCCCGGATGCGGCTGTTCCGGCAGCTCTTCGCGTACCCGGAAGACAGTGCTGGTCGGCAGCAGGCCCGGGACAGCGGCCATTTGCACGGCGAGCACCAAGAACCTGGCCCATTCGACAGTGTCGTTGGGCCAACGCCCGATGAGCATGAAGCCATACAGCGATCCGTCGGCTTGCAGCGGTGCAACCTCGATCGACGATGGTCGAAAGCCATCCATGATGACCTCCCAACTCGCTGCCTACGCACAGCACCGTGGTACGTCGTTGATCACCAGCCGAGCTTGGCTCAATGGTCCACACGCAGCGGTTAGCAGACAAGGGGGTAGGAGTGCCAAGTCATAGCTGCGGGCGAGCAAGGCTGCGGCTCAGAAGCACCAACCGCAGCGAGCCGAGCAGCAATCTCACATTGCGCGAGCAGCTAAGAAGTGGGCTTAGTAATCAGATCGGTGCGTGATTGTTGCGGTGAGGCCGCCGGAAGTCTCAATTCCGCACGCGTACTCCATGGTGCCTCTACATCTGTGAATGCGACGGTACCGCCCGCTCGAATGACCAGCTCACGGACGATGGCCAGTCCCAGACCTGCTCCCCCGAAACTGCGACCTCGAGCGTCATCGAGCCTGGTGAAGCGTTCGAAGACCCGCTCCCGATCCCCTCGTGCGATGCCTGGGCCGTCGTCGCTGACGCTGATCACTGCCCAACTCTGATCAACTCTGGCAGCCAATTCCACCTGCGTTCTGGCGTGCCGCACCGCATTGTCAACCAGGTTCCCCACAGCTCGATGCAGCTCGTCGCCATCAACCATGATCATCACCGGCTGATTCGCAACCAGTGTCACGGTGACTCGAGCAGCTGAGTACGCCCCGGTCACCTCGGCAACAAGATCGCGAGCGTCGAGGTGGGCCAACCGCGCGGGTGGCTTCGTGTCGGCATCGGCGCGTGCCAGCAGCAGCAGGTCTTCGACGAGCCCCGAAAGCCGTTTGACGTCCGGCATGAGATCGCCGGGCAACGTGCCGCCTTCGCCAAGGCGGCCGGCAACTTCCAGCTGCGCCTGGATGCTGGCGAGTGGACTCCGCAGCTCATGAGCAGCATCCGCAACGAACGAGCGCTGCCGTTCTTGGGCGCCAGCCAGCCGATCGAGCATCTCATTGAGAGTGACAGCCAGGGCGCGGATCTCGTCAGCGGCCGGAGGCACCGGTAGCCGGTCACCGCCCCTGACCGGGTCGCTCAGCCTGCCCTTTCGGCTGATCCGTTCGGCGCCGGCGCGCAGCTGCTCCACCGGTCGCAGTGTCCAGCCGATCACTCGCCATGCAACGACGGCCAGAGCCCCGAGCAACAGCGGGAACGTGATGAGCAGTGCGTTCCGGAGCGCGGTACGAGTCGCGAGTACGTCGCCATACGGCAGACCGACGATCACGCTGACCGGTGCATCAGAGCTTCCTGCCGGGATGGCTTGGACCCGCAGCGGCCCGGAGACGCCGCCCCGCACCCCGTCCACCAAGACGGGCTTACCGGCGAGAGCCGCTGCCAGCTCGTCTGGCGGCAATAAAGGAGTCAGCCGGTCGGCAGTCACCGAACCGCCGACCACCCGTTGCTGGCCATCGACGATCTGGACGACCTGAGCCCCGGACACGGGAACCGGGCTGGGCAGCCGATTCTCGTTGACCATTGCGGCAACCTCTCGAGCACTAGCCAGGGCCTCGTTGTCCAGAGTGCGATTGACCGAGTACGTCAGTGCACCGAAGAACGCCAGACCGCCCATGATCAACGCGATGCTGACTCCGGCGAGTCCGATGATCATCAGACGGCTCCGCAGGCTCATCGTCCAGAAGCTCTTCACCTGGTGACTCCCGTGCTCACGCCACCAGCCGGTAGCCGAAGCCGCGAACGGTGATCAGACGATCATTTCCGATCTTGCGCCGTAGATAGCCGATATAGACCTCGACGGCATTCGGTGCGACATCGGCGGCGTTGTCCCAGACGTGGTCCAGCAACTCAGCTTTGCCGATGACCCGTCCGGCGTTGCGGATCAAGTACTCCAGCAGCAGGAACTCACGAGGCGTCAGCTCTGCAGCTGTGCCATTCACCCAAAGCTGACGGCTGCCTGGGTCCAGCTTCAGGTCGCCGGCGGTGAGGACGACTGGTCGCGCTCGAGCGCCACGTCGCAGCAGCGCGCGGATCCGAGCCAGCAGAATGACGAACGAAACGGGCTTGGTCAGATAGTCATCGGCACCATCGTCGAGAGCATCAGCCTGGTCGTACTCGCCATCCTTGGCCGACAGCATCAGCACGGGAACCCAGTTTCCGTGGGCGCGTAGCCGACGGACCACCTCATATCCGGAGAGACCCGGGAGCATGACGTCGAGCACCACAGCGTCGAAGTCGCCTTGCTGCGCCAGCCACAGGCCAGCGGGTCCATCCGTCGCGCTCTCGACCACGAATCCTTCGGCTCTAAGCCCACGACGCAGTGCGGAGACCATCCGCTCCTCGTCGTCGACCAACAGCACGCGCACACGCCAAGTATGTGCAGCTGGCAGCCGCGCGGAGCGAGCGAGCAATCAAAGCCAACCTCAGGTTTCTCACAGTGAGTGCCGACAACAATTGAGGCATGCGAATCTTTGCCTCCAAACCGGCGCTGCGCGTGCTGGCGCCGTTGGCCGTTGTGCTCGTTGTGGCTGGAACCGCCCTGGTTGCCGGCACTGCGAGCGCTGAGAAGAAACTGCCTACCCGGACACCGCAGGAGCTGCTGGTTGACCTCCAGCAGGCCAAGACCGATGGCCTGTCCGGCGCGATCGTGGAACGCGCCGACCTCGGCATTCCGGCCATTCCAGGTGCGAATGGACAAGACGACGCTGAGCTGACATCCCTCGTTTCCGGCACCCACACCCTTCGTGTCCGATATTCCGCACCTGACAAGGCACGCCTCGCGGTGCTCGGTACCTACAGCGAGTACGACATCATCCGGAACGGTGAAGATGTGTGGACCTGGTCCAGCAAGGAGAATGCCGCCACCCACCGAACCTTGACCGCAGATCAGGCCGAGCGGCCCGGCAGCACACCGTCTGGTACCCCCAGAACGCCAGAAGAAGCGGCGAACAGGGTGCTCAAGGCGCTAGAGCCGACCACGACTGTGACCAGCGACAGCGCCGTCGAAGTTGCCGGCCGTGCGGCGTACGAGCTGGTCCTTGATCCAAACGACTCCAACTCCTTGATCAGCCAGGTGCGGATCGCAATCGACGGTGAAACCAAGCTGCCGCTACGCGTGCAGGTGTTCGGGACGGACAACAAGATCGTCTTCGAGGTCGCCTACACCTCGGTTGACTTCGTGCGGCCTGATGATGCCGAGTTCGTATTCAACCCACCGCCGGGAGCCAAGGTGACCGAGGTCAAACCGAGCGAGCAGACGCCCGGCCCGCAAGATCGCAAGCAGGCGGAAGGGGCCAGAAAGGTCATCGGTACCGGCTGGACCGCGGTGACCGTGACCAAGGTCGGCGACATTTCGAACAGCCAGCGTGATCAGCAGCTCAAGTCATTCCTGAACAAGCTGCAGCCGGTGCAGGGCTCATGGGGTTCGGGACGGCTGCTCGCCGGTACTGCCTTCTCGGCAGTATGGACCGACGACGGCCGGCTGGCAGTGGGCGCCGTTCGGCCAGAGGTGATCTATCAGGCGCTCAACAAGTGACATCAGCCGTTGCCGATGCTCCGCCTATCATCACAGGCGGGCTGACCAAGCGATTTCGGCGTCAGATCGCCGTCGATCGCATCGATCTGGAGGTCCCGGATGGCGCGGTCTACGGCTTCTTGGGCCCGAACGGCTCCGGCAAGACCACTACGATCCGGATGCTCCTCGGCCTGATCTCCCCGACGGCCGGTGAGATCTCGCTGATGGGCTCGAAGATGCCCGCAGCTGCCCGTACCGTGCTGCGGCGTATCGGCTCACTGGTGGAGGGCCCGGCCTTTCACCCGTATCTGTCGGGGCGGGCCAACCTAGCCAGACTCGATGCCGCTGATCGCTACAGCGACCCACGGACGTCGAAGGTGCGAATCGATAGCGCCCTCGACCGGGTGGGCTTGCTGGCCGCCGCGGACAAACGCTATCGGGCGTACTCGCTCGGCATGCGGCAACGGCTGGCGATCGCGAACTCACTCTTGATGCCGCGTGACCTGCTGGTGCTGGACGAGCCCACCAACGGGCTCGACCCGCAGGGCACGCGGGAGGTCCGGCACCTCATCAGCCAACTGGCGCGCGACGGTGCCACTGTGTTGGTCTCCAGCCACCTGCTTGCCGAGGTGGAGCAGATCTGCAGCCATGTCGGGGTGATGTACGAAGGGCGGCTGGTGGCGCAGGGGCAGCTGAGCGAGCTCCGCGCCGACACGGTGCAGACCGTACGCGTCGACACCGACCGGACCGAGGATGCGGTGCGGGTGCTCACCGAGCTGGGTTTGAGTGAGATCACAAGCTCGCCTGGATATGTGACTGCAATCCTGGGCGACGTTGCGGTCGAAAAGATAGTCCCCAACCTGGTAAACGCCTGCGTGCCGGTTCTGGGGTTTGGGGTACTGCGGCCGACCCTCGAGGACGTGTTCGTATCCCTGACGGGAGAGGGATTCGATGTCAGCGGCTGAGGCTCTGGTCGTCGCCAACCCGCCGCGAGCGCGGATGTCCACCCGATTCCTCCGGTCGGAGCTGAAGATCATCTTCGGCAGGCGGCGCAATATCGCCGGCCTCGGCGTACTCGCTGCTCTTCCGGTGATCGTGGCCGTCTCGGTACGTGTCGAATCGGGGAGCCAAGGCGCCGGTCCCGACTTCATCATCGGGATCACTGGCAATGGACTGTTTGTGGCATTCGCGGCGCTGGCCCTGGAGCTGCCGCTGTTCTTGCCATTGGCGGTCAGCGCCATCTCCGGCGACGCGGTCGCAGGCGAGGCCAACCTCGGCACCTTGCGTTATCTGCTGGCGATCCCTGCTGGCCGCACCCGGCTCCTGGTGATCAAGTACGCCGCTATCGTGATCTTCGCCGTAGCGGCGACTTTCCTGGTGGCGCTCGTCGGGTCGATCATCGGCCTGGCGCTCTTCGGTGCCGGTGACATGACACTGCTTTCCGGGACCCAGACATCCCTGGCAGATGGCTTGTGGCGGCTGATGTTGAGTTCGCTCTACCTCGCGGCCGGGTTCTCAGCACTGGGGGCGATCGGATTGTTCGTCTCCACCCTCACCGAGCAGCCGATTGGCGCGACCATCGCGATCGTGTTGGTGAATGTGCTGATGTTCGTTCTCAACCAGATCGAACAGCTGGACTGGCTGCACCCGTGGCTGCTGATCCACTGGTGGCCTGCATTCGGTGATCTGCTGCGCGACCCGATCGCCACCGAGTCGATCCAGCGCGGGCTGATCACTGCTCTGGTGTATGCGGGCGTCTTCTGGCTCGCTGCCTGGGCCAGGCTGTCGACCAAGGACATTTCGAGCTAGTTCGGCTCTGGCCGCTCGGCTGATTGCCGAAACCTACGTTCACCTAGGTTTCGCACGGTCTGCACTGATTGCTACCTGTGCAAACCGTCAGAAACCTGCGTGCACGTAGCTTTCCAACGCGAGATGGCGGCCCGTCAGGGTGCGGCTATATTTGCCAAGATCATGACCGGATCGGCGGTGCAGCGAGCAGAGCGTCGTACGCGACGAGAAGTCGTTTCGTTCGTGCGACGCAGCAATCGCATGCGCCCCAATCAACGGCGCGCGTGGGAAACCTATCGGGATCGTTTCGTGGTCGATGTCCCTCGCTTGGACACCTCTACCTCAATCGATCCGGCCGCGGCGATGGATCTCATCAAGGCGTTCGGGCGGGTAGCGGACCTGATCGTGGAGATCGGCCCTGGTGCCGGGGAGTCGCTGATTCCGATGGCGGCCGCTCGGCCGCAGGCGAACGTTCTGGCGCTCGAGGTCTACCAGCCCGCCATCGCGCGCATGCTCTCGCAGCTGGCGCGGACCGGCCTTGACAATGTCCGCATTGTCGAAGCGGATGCCGTGGCCGCTTTGGAGTATTTGGTGCCCGCCGGCTCGGTCGACGAGCTCTGGTTGTTCTTTCCCGATCCCTGGCACAAGGCGCGCCACCACAAGCGCCGGCTGCTGACTCCCGAGTTCGCCGCACTGTCCGCATCTCGGTTGAGGCCTGGTGGGATCTGGCGGATTGCGACCGACTGGAGTGACTACGCGGATTGGATCCGTCAGGTTCTGGACAGCGACCCGTCCTTCGTCAACTTGTTCCCCAACGGCTGGGCTCCGCGGTGGGCCGCGAGGCCGATCACCCACTTCGAGCAGCGGGGCTTGGACGCCGGGCGGCAGATCTTCGACCTTGCCTATCGCCGTGTCGCCTGATATGCGCCCTGAGCCTGTCGAAGGGCCCGCTTCGACAAGCTCAGCGGGCATGTCGGAGGCGGTCACCAAGGTCCGCTGGCGGCTGGACTTGAGCTACGACGGCACGAATTTTTTCGGCTGGGCGGCCCAGGTTGGGCGGCGTACCGTGCAAGGCGAGCTGGAGAGCTGGATCACCCGGGTTCTGCGACTGGATGAGCCCGCCCAGCTCGTGTGCGCGGGGCGGACTGACGCCGGGGTGCATGCCCGAGGCCAGGTTGCCCACCTGGATCTGGATCCAACGGTGATCAGCGACGGCGGGGACGCACTTACTCGCCGGCTCAACAAGGTGCTGGGCGGCGATTGTGTGGTGCGCCGGATTTCGGCAGCTCCGCGCGGATTCGACGCCCGGTTTGCCGCGGTTTGGCGGCGCTACGTCTATCGACTGAGTGACGCAGAGGTGCCACCGGACCCGTTGTACCGGTATCAGGTTGCGCAGCTGCACACCGAAGTCGATCTTGCTCGGCTGAATGCGGAAGCTGCGACCCTCCTTGGGCTGCGGGATTTCGGGGCCTTCTGTCGCCGACGGGAGGGAGCCAGCACGATCCGCACGCTGCACGAGCTGGCGGGTCGACGCGTACCATCCGGTCCGATGACGGGGGTCATCGAGTGCACCGTACGCGCCGATGCCTTCTGCCACTCGATGGTGCGATCACTTGTCGGGGCACTGGTTGCGGTCGCCACCGGTCAGCGTGATCATGAATGGCTGGCGGGGGTCACCGGGAGGGGAGTCCGCGACTCCACGATCACAGTGATGCCGGCAGCCGGGCTAACTCTGGAAGAGGTCGGCTACCCGGCTGATCATGAACTGGCGAAGCGGGTACTCGAGGCACGCGCGGTACGAGAAGCGAGCCGATCATGACGCCGCGAGAACCCTCTCAATACTTCAGCGAGCAGCCGAGCGGCACTGAGGTACGGCGTACCATCACCGCACGCGTTTGGGGGCGAGAGCTTCCGTTGATCACCGCCGGTGGAGTGTTCGCTGCCGACGGCCTGGATCGTGGTACTGCTGTGCTGTTGCGCGCATCACCTATCCCGGAAGGCAACCCGCGGATCCTCGATCTCGGCTGCGGCTACGGTCCGATCGCACTCGCTGTGGCCGTGCATTGTCCGGGCGCGCTGGTGGATGCGGTTGACGTGAACGAACGGGCTCTTGCTCTATGTCGAGAGAACGCGGAGGCGCTCGGTGTGGCGGACCGGGTACGCGCGTTGCGGCCGGGTGAGATTGATCCGGACACTCGCTACGACGAGATTTGGTCAAACCCTCCGATCCGAATCGGCAAGCAGGCTTTGCATGATCTGTTGCTCACCTGGCTGCCACGCCTTGCACCCGACGGCGTGGCACGTCTCGTGGTTGGCAAGAACCTCGGCTCAGACAGTCTGCAGCGGTGGTTGATCGACCAGGGCTATGAATGCGAGCGGGTCGCTTCAGCCAAAGGCTTCCGGGTCCTGGTCGTCCGCAGTCGGCCCTGAAAACGTCACTCCAGCGAACGCACCTGGCACATCCTTACGCTCAGAAAGTCTGACCCTGATCCATCTGGAGTGAAGTTTCCAGGGTTTCGGAGTGGCTGGGAGCGCCGGGGTTCGAGCGGCGACCAACTGGGTAGCTATTGCGATGGATTCAACTGAGGGGGCTGTGGCTTAGCGCGGTAGTCCCAGTCGTAGCATGAGCGTCAGTTTGACTCCTGATCTGCACCACGAGCCGAGAGGACTGGAATGGCTGCCTACGAACTGCCTCCGCTTCCATACGACTACGCCGCGTTGGAACCCCATATCTCCGGCGAGATCATGGAGCTGCATCACGACAAGCACCACGCCACCTACGTCAAGGGCCTGAACACGGCATTGGAGAAGCTGCAGGAGGCTCGCGAAAACGACTCATTCGATTCGGTCGGCGGGCTGGAGAAGAACCTCGCCTTCAACCTCGGCGGACACATCAACCACTCGGTGTTTTGGCCGAATATGTCACCCGACGGCGGCGACAAGCCGGATAGTGACCTTGCATCAGCAATCGATGAGTACTTCGGCAGCTTTGACAAATTCCGCGCGCACTTCGAGGCCAACGCCACCGCCATTCAGGGCTCGGGCTGGTCGATGCTGGTCTGGGACACGCTGGGCCAGCGGCTGAACGTCGTGCAGCTCTACGATCAGCAGTCGAACTTGCCCCTCGCCCAGATCCCGATCGTGTTGCTCGATATGTGGGAGCACGCGTTCTACCTGCAATACAAGAACGTCAAGGCCGACTACGCCAAGGCATGGTGGAACGTGGTCAACTGGGCCGACGCCCAAGCCCGCTTCTCCGCAGCCAGGGCACAGACCGCGGGATTGATCGCGCCGCAGTGATCAACTCTTGAACTGCCCCCAGAGATCAAATCTTGAGCTAAGGGGCCAGCCTGCTGAGGTTCCAGGTCAGTCCGGCGCGCTGGTAGAGCAGCCGATCGTGCATTCGGCTCGGCTGACCTTGCCAGAACTCGATCATGGTCGGAGTCACTCGATAGCCGCCCCAATGCTCGGGGCACGGCACCGTGACGCCACGGAACCGACGCTCAGCTGCCGCGTACGCGCGCGTCAGCTCCTCAAGCGAGGGTACGGTCGAGGACTGCTCTGAAGCCCAAGCTCCCAGCTGCGAATCTCGCGGCCGGGTCGCGAAGTAGGCCTCAGACTCGGCGCGCGGCACGAGTTCCGCTGTTCCCTCGGCACGAACTTGTCGATGCAGCGGATACCAGCCGAAGAGCAGCGCGACCTTCCGATTCCGGCTTAGTTCGCTGCCCTTCCGCGAGTTGTAGTTGGTGAAGAAAGTCAAGCCCTGGTCGGAGACGTTCTTGAGCAGCACGGTACGAGTCGATGGCTGGTCGTCGACGCAGGTGGCGATCACCATCGCGGTCGGCTCCGGCAGCAGCCCACGCTCTTTCGCAATGAATGCGTCGGCCAGCCAGGCGTCGAACAGGACGAATGGATCAGCTGGCGCAGTGGACTCTAGAAGGTGTTGACCCTTGTACTCCGTGCGCTCGCCGAAAAGATCCTGCATGTAACTCAGTCTGACGCAATTTTTCACCGCGGGTTGCGTATGAACGCGACCACGCCGCCCGCGACAAGCGCTACGAAGGCAGCCACGCCGATCGCGAGTAGCGTTCCCTGCTGGCTTTGGATGGCATTGGCTTCTTCCTCGGGGACGTCGCCTTCGCTGCCCTCGGTGCTGGGCGTGGGCGTCGGAGTGGCCTCGCTGGGTACTGCCATGGAGTAAACCTTGGACTTCTTGCCCTCGCTGCCAACCAGCAGCGACCTCTCGTCCAAGCTGAGCGTCAGCGATTCGGCCTGTGGCTGATCGGGGATCGGGGCGCTGGCCACCACTTCATAGCTAGTGGCATCGATGACCTCCACCGACTTGTAGGTCAGCAGGGCTATCCTCTCCCCGCCAGGGAGGAAAGTCCCGTCGGTGACATTGGACGGTGCCGCACCGACCCTCTCCAGCTCGTTGACACCCTCGCGGCGCGGTCTCATCGGAGCCTCATAGATGGCCGCCTTCCGGCCCTTGGTCACGATGAACAACCGGCCCGAGTCATCGACGAGCAGCGTCTCGGCGTTGTGCGATCCGTCTGGATAGCGGAAGTCGTACGCGTAATAGGTCACCGTCAGGCCGTTTGCCCTCGGGTTCTTGAAGAAGTAGACCCGAACGGCACTGCGCTGACCGCTGTTGTCGCCTATATCGGCAACGTAAAGCCGATCACCGTGCACCGCGACGGCCTCGACATCTTGTGGTTCAGCTCGAAAGTTGAGGGTGCCCTGGACCTTCCCGTCGAGCCCGACGCCGTACGCGACGCCACGGTCGCCTGAGTCGTTGACCGTCCAATACACGTTGCCGTCAGGATCGACGGCGAGGCCGCTGGACTCAGTGATACGCGCGTCCTTGATTGTGAATGCGACGGTGTCTTCGGCTCCAGCGACCGTTGGGACGATCGCAAGGAAAACGGCTGCCAACAGCAGCAGCACCAGGCGCCTCCCCCCGCGCATCAGTGCCATCGTGCTGATCCCTTCACCAAACATTGCGCACGGGGGGCGTGCGCGACAAAGCCTTACCGTAGCCAATTCCAGGCGGCAGCAACGACCACAATCAGGATTAGACCACCGAGTACGCCGGAGACGATGAGCCGACGTGCCCGTGGGTTCATGGGCCCAGGATAGGACCGCCCGAACTGTGATCGGCGAAAGTTCCGCGTCGCGCTATCCACTCGATTACGGTGTCAGTTATGGGCGAACTTCGCTTATATGCCGTCGGCATTGACGAGGTTCGAGGCATGTTCGGAGCATCCCCACAGGTCGCGGAGCACCTGCGTGAGGTGGCTCGCCGTGCCTTCGCCCCACCTGCCGCGGAGGCTCGCAGCGGCCTGCTTTCCAAGTTGGGACCAATCTTCAAGCGTGTGCCGGCGACACCTGTGATCTCTCCTACCCAACCCGAGCCGCACGACGTCGAGGTGTTGCTGGCCGGCGCTTACGTGCCGCCCGATCGTACCGGTGCCACATGGCGGTTACTCGAGACTCTGGTGCAGGGCATCGCCTGGGGCTCCACTCTGATGAGCCTGACCGCGCAGTCGATGGATGATCTTGACTTCGCGCTGGCGCGGGGCGGTGTCTCTGCGTCGGTGGGGCTGCGCCACCTGCTGAACAGCACGCTCAGCCTCAACCTGGTCCCGGTGCAAGGGCTGACTGTTGGCTGGCATCCGCATTACAAGGCTGTGGCCATGGCGGCCGCCTACCGGTCAGCCATCGAGGGCATCAAGTCGATGGAACAGCGGGAGTTGATCAACTCGTTGACGATCTGGCTGGATGGCTTCCAGCCATGGGCGCAGGTTGCAGCCTCGTTGCGCCGGCCGGTGCCCGACCTGGTGGGCTTCTGGGCCAGCTGAGCAGCTCAACTTTCGTCAACGTCCAGGCTTAGTGGGGCGGCAGTATCAGTAGCTGCATAGCTTTCTGACGGTCTGCACACGTTGCAAACCATGCAGAGCGAGCGAAACCAACGTGAACGTAGGTTTCGGCACCCGGATGAGGAGAGCTTCAGCCGGCGACTATCACCAGGAGAAGGTCGCCGCCCTCCACCTGCTGGACCGATGCGATCGCGAGTCGCTGCACTACACCGGAGACCGGTGCGGTGATCGCAGCCTCCATCTTCATCGCCTCGATGGTGGCAACCGTGGTACCGGCCTCGACGGTATCCCCCTCGGAAACAGTGACCGTGACCACTCCGGCAAAGGGCGCGGCGACATGTCCAGGCTTTGTCGGGTCCGCACGCTCCGCCGTCTTCACATCGACCTTGATCGACTTGTCGCGCACCCGAAGCGGACGCAACTGACCGTTGAGCGTGCACATGACGGTACGCATGCCTCGCTCGTCAGCGTTGCCGATCGCCGTCAGCCCGAGAATCAGGCTGACCCCTCTGCCGATCTTGGCGACATGCTCCTGGCCCGGCTGCAGCCCATAGAGGAAATCCAGAGTGTTCAGCCGAGCGACATCGCCGTAGGTTGCCCGGTTGGCCAAGAACTCCTTAGTAGGCCCAGGAAACAGCAGCCGGTTCAGCGTGGCCTGCCGTACCTGGCCCTTGTCATCGAGATCAGCTGAGTCCGCCGGCGAGAGTTCGACGTCGCGGACCGGCATCGTACGACCCTGCAGGGCTTTGGTCCGGAACGGTTCCGGCCAGCCGCCGGGTGGATCGCCCAGTTCGCCATTGAGAAAGCCGATGACCGAATCAGGAATGTCGTAGTTCTGCGGGTTCTCAGCGAAATCGTCTGGATCGGCACCGACCGCGACGAGGTGGAGCGCTAGATCGCCGACCACCTTCGATGACGGGGTGACTTTGGGTGGCCTGCCCAGAATGGCGTTTGCCGCGGTGTACATCGCCTCGATCTGCTCGAACTTCTCCCCCAGTCCAAGCGCGATCGCCTGCTGCCGGAGGTTGGAGAGCTGCCCACCGGGAATCTCGTGGTCGTACACCCGGCCGGTCGGGCTGGGCAACCCCGACTCGAACGGTGCGTACATCTTGCGCACCGCCTCCCAGTACGGCTCCAGGTCCATCACGGATCTCAGGTCCAAGTTGGTCGGCCGGTCCGTGTTCGCGCACGCGGCCACCAGCGCCGAGGCCGGTACCTGGCTGGTGGTTCCTGCCATCGGCGCGCTAGCCACGTCCACCGCATCAACACCCTCTTCGATGGCGGCCAGCAACGTTGCGAGCTGACCACCTGCGGTGTCGTGAGTGTGAAGGTGGACCGGCAGGTCGAAGTTCTGTCGCAGTGCGGCGACCAGCTTCCGAGCCGCCGGTGGACGCAGCAAACCGGCCATGTCCTTGATCCCAAGGACATGCGCACCGGCGTTCACGATCTTCTCGGCCAAGTGCAAGTAGTAGTCGAGGGTGTAGAGGTCTTCGGCCGGTGAGTTCAGATCGCCGGTGTAGCACAGCGCCACCTCGGCGATGGTGCTGCCGGTCTCGAGTACGGCCTCGATCGCGGGACGCATCTGCTCGACGTCGTTGAGCGCATCGAAGATTCGGAAGATGTCGATGCCGACCTCGGCGGCTTCGGCGACGAATGAGGTCGTGACTTTTGTCGGGTACGGCGTATAGCCGACCGTGTTACGGCCGCGCAGCAGCATCTGCAGGCACAGTCCCGGCATGTTGAAGCGCAGCGCTGCCAGTCGCTCCCACGGATCCTCGGCGATGAAGCGGAGGGCCACGTCGTACGTCGCCCCACCCCAGCATTCGACCGACAGCAACTCCGGAGTCATGCGCCCGACGTATGGCGCGATCCGGAGGAGATCCTTGGTACGGACCCGGGTAGCCAACAACGATTGGTGGGCGTCCCGGAACGTGGTATCGGTGACCTCGACAGGGACCCGCTGCCTCAGGTCGGCGGCAAAGGCCTCGGGACCAAGATCAAGCAGCCGCTGCCGCGAACCCTGGGGCGAGGGGATATTCAGATCGACGCCGGAAGGTCGCTTGACGCCAGGATCGAGCTGCGTTGGCGCCGGGCCGTGCGGCTGATTGACCGTAACCTCAGCCAGCCAACGCAACAGCTTGGTGCCGCGGTCCGCCGGAGCATGAGCCGTCAGCAGGTCGGGTCGCTCCTCGATGAAGGAGGTCGAGATATCGCCGGCAATGAAGTCTGGATCCTCCAGAACTGATTGCAGGAACGGAATGTTGGTACTGACCCCGCGAATCCGGAACTCAGCCAACGTCCGACGCGCCCGGGCCACCGCTTGCTCGAAAGTCCGGCCGCGGCAGATGAGCTTGACCAGTAAGGAATCGAAGTACGCGCTGATCTCGACCCCGATATCGACGGTCCCGCCGTCGAGCCGCACTCCTGCGCCGCCGGCGGAGCGATAGGCGGTGATCGTACCGGTATCCGGCCGGAATCCGTTTGCTGGATCCTCGGTCGTGATCCGGCACTGTAGCGCCGCTCCGTTGATCCGGATGACCTCCTGGGAGAGACCAAGATCAGCCAAGCGTTCGCCTGCCGCAATGCGCATCTGGGACTGCACAAGATCGACGTCAGTGATCTCCTCGGTGATGGGGTGCTCAACCTGAATCCGAGGGTTCATCTCGATGAAGACGTGCTTTCCCGCGCCCTGTCCTTCGGTTTCGACCAAGAACTCCACAGTTCCCGCGCAGGAATAGTTGATCGACTCAGCGAAGCGCACCGCGTCACGACACAACGCTTCCCGCAACTCGGTCGAAATGTTCGGAGCCGGTGCGATCTCGACGAGCTTCTGGTGCCGCCGTTGCACCGAGCAGTCGCGCTCGAACAGATGAATGGTGTTGCCCTGCGTGTCAGCGAGGATCTGTACCTCGATGTGCCGCGGCCGGCCCACAGCCTGCTCGATGAATGCCGTGGGGTCGCCGAATGCTCCCTCAGCCTCACGCATGGCGGCGGCAACAGACTCTCGGAGCGTCTGGGGGTCCTCGACTCGGCGCATGCCACGGCCGCCACCGCCGGCAACCGCCTTGACGAAGACCGGAAAGCCGATTTGCTCAGCTCCCGCCACCAACTCATCGAGATTCGACGAAGGTGGCGTGGACCTCAGGGTTGGAACGCCAGCAGCCCTCGCTGCCTCGATGGCCCGCACCTTGTTGCCGGCGAGCTCGAGGACTCCGGCAGGGGGACCGATGAAGGTGATGCCAGCCTCGGCGCAGGCGGTGGCCAGGCCGGGATTTTCGCTCAAGAACCCGTAGCCGGGATAGATCGCATCGGCATCAGATTCCTTCGCGGCCCGGATGATCTCGGCAATGTCCAGGTAGGCGCGTACCGGATGCCCGCGCTGGCCGATCACGTACGCCTCATCTGCTTTGATTCGGTGAACAGCGTTGCGGTCCTCGTGAGGAAATACCGCCACCGTCTTCACGCCCAGCTCGTACGCCGCCCGGAAGGCTCGGACAGCGATCTCACCGCGGTTGGCGACCAGCACCTTGGCGAACATGGATCGAATCTACCGAGAGTTTGTTACCGCAGCGAGACGAAGTTC
>Ga0081455_10001392_pt1 | contig 29862 bp, 23 predicted proteins | sample TabmetS3T2R1_FD_70207 | JGI IMG/M metagenome (GOLD analysis project Ga0081455, IMG submission 70207) | Tabebuia heterophylla rhizosphere microbial communities from the University of Puerto Rico - S3T2R1 | ecosystem: Host-associated > Plants > Roots > Rhizosphere ... | reverse complement strand
GGCGGCATGGGCAGCATCATCGGCGCCTTCTGGGGCGGCATGACCATCGGCCTGGTCCAGCAGATGTCGACGCTGATCCTGCCGACGCAGTTGCAGAATGCGGCGATCTTCGTCGTCTTCCTCCTGATCATCTTCTTCCGTCCGCAAGGCTTCTTCGGGCGGGTGGTCGAGAGGACGTGACCATGCGCCAATTCCGTTCGCTGCTGCCTGCGATTGTCTTCACGATCGCCTATGCTGTGGTCTCACTCAGCGTCACCAACTCCTACTACCAGCTGGTGCTGACGCTGGTCCCGGTATGGGCCGTGTTCGGCCTGTCCTGGAATTTGCTCAGCGGCTACACCGGCCTGATCTCGTTCGGCCACGCTGCCTTCTTCGGAATCGGCGCATATACGACGGCGCTCGGCCAGATCTATTTCGATCTGTCTCCCTGGCTTCTGATACCGATCGCGGCCATGCTTGGCGGCATTGCCGGGCTCCTCGTCGGCTTTCCGACCTTCCGCCTGCAGGGCCATTACTTTGCGCTGGCCATGCTCGCCTACCCGCTCGCCATCCTCTACGTCTTCGAGTGGCTCGGCTTTCAGGAAGTCACGCTTCCGATGAAGCGCGAGGCGCCGATCGCCTATATGCAGTTCGGCGATCCCCGGGTTTACACGCTGCTGGCGCTGGCGATCATGCTGGCCACGATCATTCTGACGCGGATCATCGAGCAGTCCCGCTTCGGCATGGCGCTGCTCGCGATCAAGCAGAACGAGGCCGCCGCCGAGGCCGCCGGCATCAATACGCTGGCCTGGAAGCTGCGCGCGATTACGCTAAGCGGCGCCATCGCCGCCGCGATCGGCGCCTTCTACGCCCAAGTACTGCTCGTCGTGACCCCACAGTCCGTGTTCGGCATGCTGGTGTCGGCACAGGCGCTCACCGTCGCCATGTTCGGCGGCGTCGGCACGGTATGGGGTCCGGTGATCGGCTCGGTCATCCTGATTCCTCTGGCCGAGACGTTGCACGCCGAAGCTGGCGCACATATTCCCGGCATCCAGGGCGTGATCTTCGGCTTTGCCATCATCTGCGTAATCCTGGTTGCGCCGGAGGGACTGTTCTGGAAGCTGCGCGATCTCCTGCGCAGGCGATTTGCCAAGCAAACCACCCCGGAAGCATCGGCCGCGCCGCAAGCATTACAGCCGGCTACGGCTAATGTGACAGCCTTACCCGTTGCCCGGCGGCACGCCGCCGCTTCCGAAGTCGTGCTGGAAGTGCGCAATCTTTCGCGCTCCTTCGGCGGATTGAAGGCCGTTCAGAATGTCAGCTTCAAGCTGCACAAGAACGAGATCCTCGGCATCATCGGCCCGAACGGCGCCGGCAAGACGACGCTGTTCAATCTCCTGAACGGCTTCCTGCGCCCCGATGAGGGCGAAGTTGTCATCGATGGCCGCAGTATGTCCGGCGAACGGCCGCATACGATCTGCGAGGCCGGTATCGGCCGCACCTTCCAGGTCATGCGTCCGTTTCTGCGCATGTCGATCCTCGACAACGTCGTGGTCGGTGCCTATGTCCGCGCGAAGACCGAGGACGAAGCGAGAAAGCTTGCGGCCGACGCCGTCGCACGCGTCGGCCTGTCTGACGTGGCGGATCGCGTCGCCGGCGAGCTGTCGACCAAGGAATTGCGTCTGATGGAGCTCGCGCGCGCCCTCGCGGGCCAGCCGCGTATCCTGCTGCTCGACGAAACGCTTGCGGGTCTCGGCCATGGAGAGGCGGACGAGGTCGTCGCAGTCATCCGGCAGCTCGCGCGCGACGGCATCACGATCGCAATCATCGAACACACGATGCAGGCGATGGTCCGCCTGGTCGACAGTTTCGTCGTCCTCGACCACGGCGCCGTCATCACCGAAGGCGAGCCGGAGGTTGTCACGCGCGACAACCGCGTGATCGAGGCCTATCTCGGCAAGAAATGGGTGGCCCATGCTCCGCATTGAGGGATTGAGCGCGGGCTATTCGGCCAAGCCGGTTCTGAACGGCGTGTCGATCAACGTCGAGGCGGGCCAGTTCGTTGCAATCGTCGGACCCAACGGCGCCGGCAAGACCACGCTTTTCAAGACCATCTCCGGCATCCTCCGGCCGGGCGCCGGCCGGATCATGTTCGGCGACGCCGACCTGCTGACGGTGCCGCCGGCGCAGCGCGCGCATCTCGGCATCGCGCATGTGCCCGAAGGCCGCCAGGTTTTTCCGTCGCTCACGGTGATGGAGAATCTGGAAATGGGCGCAATGACCGAAAGCGGCCGGCGCGACTGGAAACAGAACATCGAGCGCATCTTTGAATGGCTGCCGGTGCTCGCAGAGCGCCGGGGCCAGTTCGCCGGCACCCTGTCGGGCGGGCAGCAGCAGATGCTGGCGATCGGCCGCGGCCTCGCCTCTTCGCCCAAGCTCCTGATGCTGGACGAGCCATCGATGGGACTCGCACCTTCAACGGCAGATTTCATCTTCGAACGGTTGATCGACATCCGCAAGCAGTCCGGCCTGACCATGCTGCTGGTCGAGCAGCGCGTCGCGGAAGCACTGGAATCCGCCGATCACGGCTACGTCCTCGAAGCCGGACGGGTCGTGCTCGAGGGCAACAACGAGACGCTGCGTGCGGATGATCGGGTCCGCAAGGCCTATCTCGGCATGTGACAAGTTCAAAAAATAAAGAAACAGGGAGAAGCAGGATGAACAAGAACAACAAAGGATTGACGCGCCGGACCGTTCTTTCGGGTGCCGCCGCTGTCGGCTTCTCAGGACTGGCCCGCGCACAGCAGCCGGCAGAGGTCAAGGTCGGACTTATCGTGCCGCTGTCCGGCATCTACACCCGTCCCGGCCAGGTGATGAAGATGGGCGCCGAGATGGGTATCGATCACATCAACAAGCAGGGTGGCATCAAGGCGCTCGGCGGCGCCAAGATGAAGCTCGTGGTGATCGATTGCGGCGACACCACCGAAAAGGCAAAGAACGCGGCGCAACGAATGGTGGCGCAGGAAACCGACCTCGTTGCCGCGACCGGCGCCTACCTCTCCTCCTTCACGCTGGCGGTGACCGAGGTGACCGAACGCGCGGAATTGCCGGTGCTGACGCTCTCCTATTCGGACCTGCTGACCGAGCGCGGCTTCAAGTACATTTTCCAGACCGCGGCTCCCGCCAGCCGGCAGTCCGAGCTCGGATTGCCAACGCTGATGAAGCTCGCCGAATCCGCGTCGGGCAAACGGCCGAAGACGGTGGCGATGCTGATGGACAACACGGCCACCTCGATCGCCACAGCGAAAGCGCTGAAGGAAAAGCTGTTCGCGCAGGAAGGCCTGCAGCTCGTTGTGGAAGAGATCTGGACGCCGCCGCTGTCGGACGCCACTCCGCTGATCCAGAAAGTCCGCTCCGCGCGTCCTGACCTTCTCCTGTTCATGCCGAACGCGGTATCGGACGCCAAGCTCGGGCTGGAGAAGATCAACGAATTCGGCCTCGGCCAGGGCAAAATCCCGACCGTCTCCTTCAGCATCACGATCGCCGAGCCGGACATGCTGCAGAGTGTCAGCACCGAGGCCGTGCAGGGCATCATGACGATCGTCGCCAACTGGGGTTCGAAGGGCCAGGAAGAGCTGATCGCGGAGCTGAAGGCCAGGTACAAGGAGCCTTGGGCGACACAAAACGTCGTCTCGACCTATGGCGACATGTGGCTGATGAAGGAGGCACTGGAGAAAGCCGGCAAGGCCGACCGCCAAGCTGTCGCGCAAGCCTTCCGCACCATGGATGCCGGACCTTCGAAATACTATCCGGGCGGCCAGCTCAAATTCGACGAGAAGGGCCGCCGTGTCGGCGCCGGTGTCGTCATCGTGCAGTGGCAAAATGGCGTGCCGGTCACGGTTTATCCGCCCGAGCTCGCACAGGCCACGCCGTTCTGGCCGAAGAAATCCTGACAAGAATACTTTTCACCATTGAGGGAGGATCGTCATGACTGCGAATATCCCCACCAAAGTGACCCGACGAACATTGCTCGCCGGCGCATCCAGCGTGCTGATTGCATCCCGTGCCTGGGCGCAGCAGCCCTCTGAAGTAAAGGTTGGCCTGTTGGTGCCGATCTCCGGCATGTACGCCCGGCCAGGGACCGTGATGCGCCAGGGTGCCGAATTGGCGATCGATCACATCAACGCGCAGGGCGGCATCAAGGCGCTTGGCGGCGCCAAGATGAAGCTGGTGGTGCTCGATTCCGGCGACAGCACCGAGAAGGCCAAGAATGCCGCGCAGCGCATGGTGGCGCAGGAGACCGATCTGGTGGCGGCGAGCGGTGCCTATCTTTCATCCTTCACGCTCGCTGTCACCGAGGTCACGGAACGGGCAAACCTGCCCGTCCTTACCCTCTCCTACTCCGACCTCATCACCGACCGCGGCTTCAAATACGTCTTCCAGACCTCGGCGACCGCGGGCTCGCAGGCCCGGCAGGCCTTGCCGCAGATCATCAAGCTTGCAGAAAGCGCCTCCGGCAAGCGACCGAAGACGGTCGCGATCCTGACCGACAACACCGCAGCTTCCGTCGCCTCCGCGAAGTCGATGCGCGAAGGTCTTCTGGCAGAGAACCAGTTGCAACTGATCGTCGACGAGACCTTTACGCCTCCGCTCGCCGACGCCACGTCGCTGGTGCAGAAGATCCGGTCGGCCAAACCCGACCTGCTGTTCTTCCTGCCGACTGTCATCTCCGACGCAAAACTGCTGCTGGAGAAGATGAACGAGTTCGGCCTCGGCCAGGGCAAGATTCCCACTATCTCCTTCGGAATTGCGATCGCCGAGCCGGACATGCTGCAGACGGTCAGCCCGGAGCTGCTGCAGGGCGTGTTGACCTGCGTCGCAAGCTGGGGAGCCAAGGGACATGAAGCGCTCATCGCGGAGCTGAAGAACCGATACAAAGAGCCATGGATGACGCAGAACGCGATCTCCACCTATGGCGACATGTGGGTGATCAAGGACGCGCTCGAGAAGGCCGGCAAGGCCGATCGTGTCGCGGTTGCCGAGGCGCTGCGCAGCATGGACGCCGGGCCCTCCAAATACTATCCGCTCGGCGAGATCAAGTTTGACGAGAAAGGTCGCCGCGTCGGTGCCGGCATGACCATCGTGCAGTGGCAGACGGGCGTGCCGGTCACGGTGTTCCCGCCGCAGCTCGCGATGGCGCAACCATTCTGGCCGAAGAGCTGACATCGCCAAGAGAAACGGAGAACAACATGGACAAGGCGACCTACGACCGTGGACTCGAAATCCGCAAGAGCGTGCTCGGCAGCGAGTTCGTCGACAAGGCATTGGCTACGGCTGACGATTTCAACCGCCCGATGCAGGACCTGACGACGGAGTATTGCTGGGGCTATGTCTGGGGCCGCGACGGCCTGACACGAAAGACCCGCAGCTTCCTCAACCTCGCAATGCTTTGCGCACTCAACCGTCCGCATGAGCTGAAGACGCACGTACGCGGCGCGCTGGCCAACGGCGCCACACGCGAAGAAATTCGCGAGGTCTTCATGCAGGTGGCGATCTATTGCGGCGTGCCCGCCGGCGTGGATGCGTTCCGCAACGCCAGGGAAGTGTTTGCCGAGCTCGACAAGAAATAGGAGCCGCCGCGCCATGAAGGACAAATGGGCCCTCGTAACCGGAGCAACCGCCGGCCTCGGATTGGCCGTGGCGGAAAGCCTTGCCGGCGCGGGGGCCAATATCGTCCTGCACGATCTCGTCGCGCCCCAAGAGGCCGCCGATCGCCTTGGCGCTCGCTTCGACGTCACGGTTATTGCCGCCGAAGCCGATTTGTCGCAACCGCCCGCTATCGAGGCCATGATGGCGGGCCTGCTCGGCCGCTGCGGCGCGATCGATATCCTCGTCAACAATGCCGTGGTCCGGCATTTCGCTGCCGTGGAGCATTTTCCTCCCAATGAGTGGGATCGCGCACTGGCGGTAAATCTGTCCGCGCCCTTTCACCTGATCCGCCTCGCGCTCCCCGCCATGAAGCAGCGCGGCTGGGGTCGCATCATCAACATGGCCTCGATCTACTCGACCCGTGCTATCGAGGATCGCATCGACTACGTTACCACCAAAACCGCGATCCTCGGCATCACCCGCGCCGTCGCGCTGGAAACGGCGCGCACGGGCATCACCTGCAACGCGATTGCCCCTGGCACGCTGCCGACGCCCGCCATCGAGAGCAAGATCGCGGCCATCGCCGCCCAGGCCGGCAGGACCGTGAAAGACGCCACCGAAAACTATCTGGCCGAGCGTCAGCCCTCCCGCCGGTTCATCGGAATGGAGGCGGTCGGCGCGCTGGTGGCCTTCCTCTGCAGCGCCGCGGCCCAGGACATCACGGGGGCCACCTTGCCGATCGACGGAGGCTGGTCGATTGCATGAGCAAAACCGGTTTTTCGGGGCAAATGGCCCCACCTTCAAATTGCGGAAATGCTGATTCTGCCGGTAGATCGCTGGTGAACCCAGGATAGAAGGCACCTCGCAAATGGACCGACGCGCCAAACTGCAGTCTACGCTTCGCATCGAGGACGTCCCGACCGTCCGGGCGATTGTCGCCCAGAAGCTGCGCGAGGCAATCATGTCCGGCACGTTGAAGCCGGGCCAGCGGCTGGTCGAGCGCGAGCTTTGCGAAATGATGGGCGTCAGCCGGCCCTCGATCCGCGAGGCGCTGCGGGTTCTGGAGGCCGACGGGCTCGTCAACACGGTGCCGCACCGCGGCCCCGTTGTCAGCACGATCAGCCTCGAGGAAGCCAAGCAGCTCTACGCCGCCCGGGCGGTGCTCGAAGGATATGCGGGCCGGGAATGCGCCCGCCTGCGCGACCCGGACGTGGTGCACCGGATCGGCGATGCGTTGACACGGCTCAAGGCGGCCGCCGCCAAACAGGACCTCGTGGGGTGCCTTGAGGCCAAAACGGATTTCTACGCCGCACTGATCGGTGGTTGTCGCAACAGTTTCGTCGAACGGATGCTCAAGCCGCTGCATGACCGGATCACGCTGTTGCGGATCACCTCGATGTCTCAACCGAAGCGGATCAACAAGAGCCTTCGCGAGGTAACCGCGATCTGGCGCGCGATCCAGAGCGGAGATGAGGAACTCGCCGAACGTTGCTGCATCGATCACGTCAAGGCGGCAGCGGTGGCCGCGCTCGACATGATCCAGCGGATGTCGGCCAAGGAGAATACGCTTCCCGACGAATAGGAGAAGCGAATGGGAGTGTTCGATGATGTTTCTGTTACGATCGCTTTTACTGTTTCTGCTGTTTCCTCTCTCGAACACGGCGGCGTTCGCGCAGGATTATCCCACCCGTCCGATCAACTTGATCGTGCCCTTTTCTGCCGGTGGCCCCGGCGACGTGATCGCCCGTATCCTCGCGACCGCGATGAGCACGACGCTGAAGCAGTCGTTTGTCATCGAGAACGCGGTCGGCGCCGGCGGTACGCTCGGCACCAATCGCGTCGCAAAGGCTCCGCCCGACGGCTACACGCTGCTCCTGATGCATGTCGGCCAGGCGACCGCTCCGGCGCTCTACGCCAAATTGCCATTCGATCCAGTCGGCGATTTCTCGATGATCGGCCTCGTCACCGACGTGCCGATGGTCCTCGTGGCGCGGCCGAATTTTCCGGCCAAGGACTTGACCGAGCTCCTCGCCCGCATCCGCAGCGATGGCGAAAAGACGACGTTTGGCAATGTCGGGCTCGGCTCCGCTTCGCAACTATGCGGATTGATGTTCATGAGCACCACCGACACCAAGCTCACGCCGGTTTATTACAAAGGCGGCGGCCCCGCGCTGAACGACATTGTCGCGGGTCATATCGACGTCTATTGCGATCCAGCTACCGGGCCGACGCCGCATATCCAGGCGGGCACCATCAAGGGCTATGCGATCACCAGCAAGAAGCGCGTCGCGACATTACCGGACGTGCCGACGTCGGCCGAAGCCGGCCTTCCCGCATTCGACGTAACCACCTGGTACGGCCTCTATGCGCCGCGCGGCACACCAAAGCCCGTGGTCACCACGCTGGTCACGGCCCTTCAGACCGCCCTCAAGGACCCAACGCTCGTCAGTCGCTTTGCCGAACTCAGCATGACCCCGGTCGAGCAAGAACGTGCGACCCCGGAAGCCCTGGAGGCGTTCCTTCGGGCTGAAATCGCCAAGTGGGGACGAATTATCAAGGCGGCGGGAATCGAGCCGCAGTAGCAGAAGGCCGAGCGGATTTCCCGAGTGGCGCGGCTACGCCAAGGAAACGATGATGCGAGCGTTGGCTGTAACTCGCAAACGACATGCACATCTCTTGGCGCAGAAAGGGCTCGAGGCAACACAATCTGACACCGATTGCGAGCTTGCGATCCGCAAGCAGCGTTCGAATGCTCACTTCGATTTCCCGTAAGCTAAGCAGCGTTCAAGCCCGCGGGCTTTCCATCAGCATTCACTGAAACGAAAGCGGCACATAATTTCCAGATGCGGGGGTAAACTGAATTTCCAAACGCGCGGAAATAGCCAGCCCGGCAATGGATATTTAGCTAATGAATTCAACGCATTAGCTCATGGCTGGGGCGGGAGGGATCGAACCTCCGAATGGCGGAATCAAAATCCGCTAAATTCACGAGTAAAGTCAACAAGCCTTCTGAATTTTCTTCGTCCGTTCACCCATTGACGGCACTAGCAAATTTCCCGCGTTCAGAATGCGACGCCCACCGAGGAAGGGACTTCAAAGATCTGATCACGGAAGGCTCGACGCGGACACAATCGGTACGATTTACCGGCATCATGGGTTGGCGAGAGATGCGGCTCGTTTCAGCCGGACTCAGTCACGATTGAAGGCCTAGACGGCCAGATTCTGCGGATCTGGCGCAATCCGACCTTGGTTCCTGACCGTGCGAAGGATCCGCTCGCGGACGAACTGTTTCTGGTCTTCTTCTGTGGTTTCTCCATCTGGAATTACTTGACGACACCGTTTCTTCTCTCCCGCCCCGATGTTCACGTGGAAGAGCTGTCGCCCTGGCACGAGAACACCCAGCTATGGCGGCGTCTTCGGGTGATGTTCCCGCCCGACATCATCACCCACTCCGCGGAGCAAATCTTCCATTTCGACGAGAGCAGCCTGCAACGGCGGACAGATCATGACCTCTTGGGTACCCCGGTCGCGCACTATTCGTGGGCACATCAAGCGTTCTGCGGGATCGTGGTTCCAACGCTACGACGGTCGTTAACCCTTCAGCCTGATGGGACCGTGATTCCCAGGCCGGCTCTCGTCGATGTCGAGATCTTCGACGCCGCGTTCGACTAGCTGATTGCCGCCCGAGGCATGAACCTTCTAAGCTCGGGAAATCGCCAGGCGAGAACTGAGGTCGGCCCCATGGACCGCATCGATGCAATGAGAGTGTTTGTGTCGGCGGTCGACGAGGGGAGCCTCGCGGGGGCAGGCCGACGGCTCGGCCGGTCTCCGGCCGCGGTGAGCCGGGCGATTGCGTTTCTGGAAGCGCATGTCGGCACCGAGCTCTTGCATCGCACGACGCGGTCGCTGAAGCTGAGCGAGGCCGGTGAGCGCTATGTTGCTGCCTGCCGGCGCGTGCTGGTCGATCTCGAGGAGGCGGATATCGCAGCCGCCGGCGAACGGATGGCGCCACGTGGCATGCTCACGATCACCGCACCTGTCATCACCGGCGAGGACGTGTTGCGGCCGGTGGCCGATGCTTTCATGAACGAATATCCGACAGTGTCGGTCCGGCTGCTTCTGCTCGACCGGCAGGTGAACCTGATCGACGAAGGAATCGACGTCGCTCTGCGCATCGCGCATTTGGCGGATTCGAATTTCGTCGCGATCCGGCTGGGCGAGGTCCGTCGCGTGGTGGCGGCATCGCCCGCGTATCTCTCGCGGCATCCTGTCATCAACGAGCCCGCCGATCTTGCAAAGCACCAGATCATCGCGATGACGCATTTCGGCCAGGACTCCTGGAGCTTTCCGCCGACGAAGGGCTCGTCGGTGCCAAGAGCGGTTCGGTTCACGCCGAGGTTCGTCGTCAACACGGTCCGCGCGGCGGTCGCATCGGCCGCTGAAGGACACGGGGTCACGCGGCTGTTTTCGTACCACATCGCCGACGAGATACGGGAAGGGCGACTGCGGATCCTGCTTGCCAAGGACGAGTACCCGCCGCTACCCGTGCATTTGGTCGGGCCGCAAGGGCGGTTTTCCGTGCCCAAAGTGCGCACCTTCGTCGACTTCGCGGTGCCGCGACTCAAGCGCTATTTCGAGCGCCTGTCGCGCGATGCGAAGGGCACTGCCGAGGCTATTCGTTCGCGGCGCGGAAGAGTGTCTGCCGACTAGCGTGTATTCGCCGCACGGATCGATCGAACTAACTTGCCTCCATGAGCGCCACACGGCGCAGGCGGCGGTGTCGCCGCTTCAACAGGAAACATGGAGGCCCGTCATGGGTGCAGAACAAAAGGTTGCCATCATCACCGGTGCGTCGCAGGGTATCGGCGAAGCTCTCGTCAACGGATATCGCGATCGCAATTTTCGCGTGGTCGCAAGCTCCCGATCGATCAAGGCGTCGTCGGATCCTGATATCCTCGCGGTCGCTGGCGACATCGCCGATCCGAAGACCGCTGATCGTATCGTTACGCAAACGCTCGAGCGCTTTGGTCGCATCGACACGTTGGTCAACAATGCGGGCATCTTCGTCGCCAAGCCGTTCACCGACTATACCGACGAAGATTACGCCAACATCCTTGGCATCAATCTCAATGGCTTTTTTCATGTTACCCGGCGCGTCGCCAAGGAAATGCTGAAGCGGGGCTCGGGACACATCGTGCAGATCACGACCAGCCTGGTCGATCACGCCAACAGCAGCGTGCCCTCGGTGCTTGCTTCGCTCACTAAGGGCGGCCTGAATGCAGCGACGAAGTCGCTCGCGATAGAGTACGCAAGCAAGGGAATTCGCGTCAACGCGGTTTCGCCTGGTGGAATCAAGACGCCGATGCATGGGAGAGAGACGCATGAGTTCCTCGCAAATCTGCATCCGGTCGGCCGGATGGGTGAGATCCGCGATATCGTCGACGCGGTCTTGTATCTCGAAGGCGCGTCGTTCGTGACTGGCGAGATCCTGCACGTCGACGGCGGCCAGAGCGCCGGTCACTAGGTGGGGAAAAGGAGCCATGCCAATCGTCACCATTCAGATCACCCGCGAAGGCACGACGCCGGGAGCCGCAGAAGTTCAATTCACCGCTGCCTATGTTTCTCGTCGCTAGATTTTCTTTGACCTCCCGGTGCATACATTGCGCACACGCAGCCATCTAACCACTTCAACCGCTTAAACTCTCGTTCCAATCCATCACTGGACAAATCGCAGCGAAATTCTCGTTCTCTATCTGCTGAAGCCGGTACACGCCGAACTCAACACCACAAACTGCTGAGCTATGACGTAGTGCGGCCCGTCGAATTATCGAGCGGTAGTTAATCGCTGTTCCCAAAGGGACCGTTTGAAAAATCAGCTGCTCAAACGGTTTGTCTCGCTAAGGCATTGATTTGGTGGGCGCACCAGGGCTCGAACCTGGGACCCGCTGATTAAGAGACATGCTGTTACCCTTGATATCTCAAGAGAATTTTTCCAACTGAGCCAAAATCCGTGCATTGGAGATCAATAGCTTACAGTGGAAATTCGAACTGCGAGTGCGGGTCAGCGGAAGAGCAGGTTCAACTGGCCAGAGGAAAATGGTCCTTTCAGAGTCCGATCAATTTTGTACGAATTGCATAACGGACCAACAGACAATTTTCCTCCGATCCGTTGGCCAGTTCGGCCAGCACTAGAGCGGTCCTGATGCCCCCTAATCGCCGCATGCATCTCTCCGTAATCCATAACCGCTTCCTCGGCAAATTCGACTTCGGCAATTCCCGTCGTGCTGCGCCACGGTTCGCGCATGAGCAATGCGCCATACTAGCCGAAATTCAAGCGTGTCAACGGCTGGCGCGTGCACTACATTGAGGAGGGCGCCGGCGATCCTTCTGGAATGATCTACGCGCTCGTGTTCATCGGGTGGAGAGTGAGCCGTTTCCCGACCGGATCGAGATCTACGCCTTGCCCGATGCGTTGGAGGCCTTGGACGACACCAATGTCGATCCCAATCTGTGGGCGCTGCTCAGGTGAATCATCGGAGGTATCGGCGGAACGTGGCGCATCGAGGACCCGGACAACCGGGCGGCTCTATCAGCTGACTGCCTCCAGTGCAGGATAGAGAGTGCAACGTCCGGCTTCCCTCACTCGGCGGCGAGCGCCCTTCGGCCCTGTGCAGGATCACACCCGACAGCGGATCGAACTGGCCGACCGAGGGCTGTCGCGCGAGCACTGCCTTGGCGTGAGCATTCCCACGCAATCGATTTCATGAATTAACTCGATTTTTCAATAGCATAGGACTAGATTTCCTGCTCTGAGCGGTGAGCCATTCCGGGGGCCGGTTGCACTAGACGCATCTCGGATCAATCACGACAAGGCGCAGGGCTGTGGCCATCGGAACGCAGCCCCCGGGACGCGGGAATGGTCCACCAGCCGAGATAAAGATCGACGCTGGAATTAGGAGAGATACGCGATCACCTAACTGGAGGCAGACACATGATCAAAGATATTCTTGTCAACCTGTCTTACGGGATAACGCAAGATGGCGTTTCCAATTACGCCTTATCGGTTGCGGAAACATTCGGCGCACACATCATGGGGACCGCCTTCTATCCGGCAGTGGTCGGTGGCGTCGACCTGTCGGCTAACTTTATTCGAGCCCAGCAAGCTGAAGCCCGAGAACACGCAGAGTCCGTGGCCACCGCGTTTGACGAGGCGACGCGTCGCGCCGGCGTTTCAGCCGAAACACGCAGAATTGAAACTGACGTCGGCGACGTACCAACCCAGTTTGCGCATATCGCAAGACGATTCGATCTTTCCGTCATTGGCCAATTTGAAAGGAACCGGGATCATCGAACCACGAATATCGTCCTTGAGGCAGCGCTGTTCGAATCCGGAAGACCGGTGCTCATCGTACCTTTCATTCAGACGGATCGCCTCAAACTCGATCATGTCATGGTGTGCTGGGATGGCAGCCGGGCAGCCGCCCGAGCGGTCGCCGATGGCATGCCGTTTCTTACCCGTTCCGGCAAGACGAGTATTGTTGTTGCCGACACTCAGAGCGCCAAAAGCGAAGACGTTCCGGGTGCGGATATCGCGACCCATCTGTCTCGTCACGGAGTAAACGCCACGATTGAGCGCATTCCCGTCAGCAAGATCGATGTTTCCAATGCAATCCTGTCATATGCAGCCGATACGGGTGCCGACCTCATTGTCATGGGCGGGTACGGGCATTCCCGGCTGCGGGAATTTATTCTTGGCGGAACGACACGTGGTATGCTTGCTTCGATGACCAAACCCACATTGATGTCGCACTGATCGGATGCCGGTGCGAGACAAATCGCAGCTTGGTCTTGCGACGCCGCGGATCGCGCGGCGGTCCACCCAAACGGGAGCCAATCACTCAACGTAACCTAAGCGAGCCAGCGTTTGCGCCGCTTGTAGTGCTTCACATCGCGGAATGATTTTCGTTTCTCCCCGGCGACGCCAAGATAGAATTCCTTGACGTCCTCATTTGCGGCGAGCGCCCTCGCCTCGCCATCCATCACTACGCGGCCATTTTCGAGGATATATCCGTAGTTGGCGTATTTGAGTGCCATATTGGTGTTCTGCTCGGCGAGAAGAAACGAGACACCTTCCTTGGCGTTCAGATCCTTCACGATCTCGAAGATCTCTTCGACGATTTGCGGCGCGAGGCCCATCGAAGGCTCGTCGAGCAGGATCATCTTCGGGCGCGACATGAGCGCACGGCCGATCACGCACATCTGCTGTTCGCCGCCGGACGTATAGCCGGCGGTCGAACCACGCCGCTCCCCGAGACGGGGGAAATAGGCATAGACCCGCTCTAGATCCTGCGCGATCGCGGCCTTCCCGTCCGTCCGCGTAAAGGCGCCGGTCAGGAGATTCTCTTCGACCGTGAGGTGAGCGAAGCAACGCCGTCCCTCCATCACCTGGATGCAACCGCGCCGCACCACATCGTTTGGCGACAGGGACTGCACTTCGACGCCGTCAAACAGGATCGAGCCCTTGGTAACCTCGCCGCGCTCCGCATGCAGCAAATTGGAGACCGCCTTCAGCGTCGTTGTCTTGCCCGCACCATTGGCACCGAGAAGCGTGACAATGCCGCCGCGCGGCACATCCAGCGATACACCCTTCAATACGAGGATGACGTGATCGTAGACGACCTCGATATTGTTGACCGACAGAAACAGCGCAGCCGCTTCTGTCGCCGTGGGGGCCTTAGGGTTTGACACGCTGCTCCCTCCAGACGGTTTCCGCTCTCGGGATATCCGGGAGTGGGCGAACGCTCCTCCCGGATCGCCGAGATGTGTTCAGCTCTCTTTCGAGCAGTCGCGCGGCTGAATCTTCTTGTCCGCGGCATACTTCGCGGAAACTTCATCGACGAGCGGTTCGGTCTCGGATTGGTTGGCCGTGTACCAATCGGAGATGATTTTCCAGCCCTTGCCGTCCCACTGCTGTACGCGCCCGTCCCGCGCGCCCTCGTGGTCGGAGCAGGAAATCTTGATCGGCTTCAACATGCCCTCGAAGCCCATTTCCTTAAGACGTGTTTCAGAGAGGTTGAGGTTCTCAAGACCCCAACGGACCTGCTCGCCCGTCAGCGGCTTCTTGCCGAACTTTTCCTGCGCCTTGCGGATCCCCTCCACCCCGAGCATGGCGTTCACCATGCCGCGGTTGTAGAGGACTTCGCCCACCTTGCCAGGCTCCGATGCCCCCTTGCGCCTGGCATAGACGTATTTCTCGATGTCGGCATGCACAGGGAATTTGCCTGCACCATGCTGAAGCATCAGCGACTTGTAGCCTGTGGCCTGATCGCCTGCGGGCGTTACATCCGGCTCCGCCCCTGACCACCAGACACCAATCATCTTGTCGCGCGGATAGGCAACGGCCGCGGCTTCTTTGACTGCCGTACCGTTCATGACCCCCCAGCCCCAGACCAGGACATAGTCCGGCCGGTTCTGGCGGATCGCCAGCCATTGCGACTTCTGTTCGACACCAGGGTGCGTGACCGGGATCGGCGTGAACTCGAAGCCATGCTTCTTTGCCAGCACCTGCAGCATCGGGATCGGCTCCTTGCCGTAAGGGCTATCGTGATAGAGCAGCGAAATCTTCTTGCCTTTCAGCTTGTCGAAACCGCCGACCTCCTTGGCGATGTGCTGGATCGCGATATCGGCTGCGGACCAGTACGTGCCGAGCAGCGGGAAATTGTACGCGAACACGGCTCCGTTCTTGGAATCGGCACGGCCATAGCCCATCGTGATAATCGGAATCTTGTCGGTTGTGGTCTTTTCGGTGAGGGCGAATGTAATCCCGGTCGACAGGGGATTGATGAAGGCTGCACCGGTCGGACCCTTGCCTTTGAGACGCTCGTAACATTCAACGCCCTTGTCGGTAGCATAGCCGGTCTCGCATTCCTCGACCAAGAGCTTGACGCCATTGATGCCGCCGTCGCGCTCGTTGACAAGGTTGTAATAGTCGGCCACGCCGTTTGCGTACGGCACGCCATTCACGGCGTACGCGCCCGTTCGGTAGGATAGTATCGGGATGAACTGCTCGTTCTGCGCTGCAGCAGGAGAGGCAAACGCCCCGCCCGAAAGGATGGCTGCGGCCAGCATCAGTTTGTTGCGTAGCATGATTGATGTCCTCCTCTCTGAGCCCTCTTTTGTGTCGCGAGGGCTTTGCTTCCTCACTCCTTCTACCAACGGCCGTCACCCGCGTGCGATCTTAGCCCGATCGCTCTTCAGTAAGGAAACGGCCAAAGTCTGAGCTTCTCCTTGCCAATCGATATGAGCCGGGCAAACCCATGTGGCTCCTTGATGAGAAGATAGCAGATCAACGATCCAAAGATGATGAACTCCAGATGAGTAATCGTGCCCGTCGACAGCGGCACACCGAGCTGGGTTGGAATCAGGTTCAGCATGATCGGCAGAATGAGGATGAAGGCCGCACCGACGAACGAGCCCATGATCGATCCAAGGCCGCCGATGATCACCATGAACAGAAGCTGCAGCGAGCGGTCGATCGAGAAGGCGAGCGGCTCCCACGAGCCCAGATAGACGAACGCCCAGAGTGCGCCCGCCACGCCGATGATAAATGAAGAGACCGCGAAAGCCGTGAGCTTTGCGTAGAGTGGCCGGATGCCGATCAGCTCGGCGGCGATGTCCATGTCGCGTATTGCCATCCATTGTCTGCCGAGATTGCCGCGAACGAGGTTCTTCGCCAGAACCGCGAACACGGTTACGAAGATCAGGCACAGCAGATAGCGCTCGATCGGCGTGCGCACGTTCAGACCGAAGAAGTTCAGTGCCGGTGCATTGACCGACCCTGAGGGCGCGTAATTGGTGAACCACGGCACCCGCAGGAATACCCAGTCGAAGAAGAACTGTGCCGCGAGCGTTGCCACCGCGAGATAAAGGCCCTTGATCCGCAGGCTGGGAATACCGAAGAGGATTCCGGCAATCGCTGCCGTGAGCCCGCCGAGCAAAATGGATGGCAGCACGGGCAGCGGCGGGATCGAAATCGCGAAGCCAAGCCAGGCAAGCGGAATATGAACTCCGGTTCCCAGCTTGTAAGCAGAATAGGCGCCGATGGCCATGAACGCGCCGCTGCCGAGCGAGATCTGGCCGCAATAACCGACGAGAATGTTTACGCCGATTGCGGCGAGCGCGAGTATCAGGAAGGGTAGCAGAATGGCCCACAGCAAATACTCGCTTGCGAACGGCCAAATGCGGAAAGTCGCTAGCAACGGCACCCCGATGAAGGCGATCCCGAGCAGGATACCGAGCGCAATACGGTCCTGGCGGATCGGGAAGATCGCCATGTCCTCCGCGTAGGTCGTCTTGAATTGGCCTGCCTCGCGATAAAGCACAACGAACTCCTCGTCTCAGATTCGCTCGATGATCCGCTCGCCGAACAGCCCCTGCGGCCGTACGAGCAGCACCGCCAACGCCAGCACATAGGCGAACCAATATTCGATACCGCCACCTATATGCGACCCCAGGAACACCTCGGCGATCTTCTCGCCCGCGCCCACAATGAGCCCGCCGACGATCGCTCCCGGAATGGAGGTCAAGCCCCCGATGATGAGAACCGGCAAGGCCTTCAGCGCGAGAAAGGTGATGGAGAACTGTACGCCCAGCTTGGTACCCCACACGGTCGCCGCAACCAGCGCAACGAGACCGGCGGCAAGCCAGACCACGAACCAGATCCAGCTGATTGGAATCCCGACTGACTGCGCGGCCAAGTGGTCGTCGGCAACCGCCCTGAGTGCGCGACCAGTCTTGGTTCGCTGGAAGAAGATCGCGAGGCCCGCGACCAGAATGCCGGCGATAACGGCGCCCCAGACATCCAGCTTGTTGACCAGAATTCCACCCGGAAAATGACTTTCGAACAGGAGCCAGACGTCAGTGGGGAATAGTCGCAACGGATAAACATCGGAACCGAAGATCATCTGCGCTGCCCCCTCGAGGACGAATGTCACGCCGATGGTGGACATGAACAGCGTGAGGCCGTCCTGATTGATAAGCGGTCCGAGCACCAACCGCTCGATCAGCCAAGCTGTTATCGCCATGATCACGGCGGCGAAGCCAACGCCAAGGATGATCGCAACCCAAAGTGAGTAGCCCCAAGCCACCAGCAGGTCGAGCGAGCGAACCAGCGCAAGCCCGGCGAGTAACACCATTGCGCCTTGCGCAAAATTAAAGACACCGGATGCTTTGAAAATCAACACGAAGCCGAGCGCGACTAGGGAATACAGCACGCCGGACATCAATCCGCCGATCAGCACTTCGAGAACTTGACCCAATGCGATCACGCAATGCTCCCTAGTGCGCGACGCCAAGATAGGCGTCGATCACGCCCTGATTCTTCTTAACCTCGCCCGGCGTGCCGTCAGCGATCTTCACGCCATGATCGAGCACCACCACGCGATGGGAGAGATCCATCACCACAGCCATGTCGTGCTCGATCAGCGCAATGGTCGTGCCGTAATGAAGGTTCACGTCGATGATGAAGCGCGACATGTCCTCCTTCTCCTCGAGGTTCATGCCTGCCATCGGCTCGTCGAGGAGAAGAAGATCGGGCTCCATTGCAAGGGCGCGGCCAAGTTCGACGCGTTTCTGAAGGCCATATGGCAAACGCGCAACCGGTACGTTGCGGATCGCATCAATCTCCAGAAAATCAATGATCTCCTCGACTCGGTGCCGATGCTCGATCTCCTCCGCCAGAGCAGGGCCGTATCGCAACATCTGCCACAGAAGCCCCCGGCGCATCTTCAATGTGCGGCCAGCCATGATATTGTCGAGCGCGCTCATTCCCTTGAACAGTGCGACGTTTTGAAAGGTGCGCGCGACGCCGCCACGGGACGCCTCGAACGGCTGCATCTGGGCGCGGGTCCGTCCCTTGAAGGTGATCGCGCCGTGATTGGGATGATAGAAGCCGTTGATGACGTTGAGCATCGAAGTTTTTCCGGCGCCGTTCGGGCCGATGATGGCACGCACTTCGCCTTTCCTGATGTCAAACGAAACGTCCCTCAGCGCTCTCACGCCGCCAAACGCCAGCGATACCCCCTGGACCTCAAGCAGGATTTCGCTCGTGTCCGGCATCCTCATGCGGCCTTCCCCAGAGGTTTCGTCGCACCAGTTGTTTGCAAGTCGCGGATCTTGACCCGCGCAGCGATCACGCCCTTGCGGCCATCCTCAAAAGTGACCTCGGTGGAAATGTCGGCTTCATGCGAACCGTCGTAGAGCGCCGTGATCAGCGGCGCATAGCGCTCGGCGATGAACCCGCGGCGAACTTTCTGCGTGCGGGTCAATTCGCCATCATCTGCGTCGAGTTCCTTATGCAGTATGAGAAAGCGGCGAATCTGCGCCCCTGCCAGTACCCTTCCCTCCGCGAGAGCGCGGTTCACCTCGGCAACATCTTTCGCCACCATGTCGTAGACGAGCGGATGTCCCGCCAACTCCTGATAGGAACCGTATGCGATGTTGTTGCGTTCGGCCCAGTTCGCCACAGCGACCGGGTCGATATTAAGAAAGGCGCAAACGAAATCCCTGGAGTCGCCGTAAACGACCGCTTCCCTGATGTTGGGAAAAAACTTTAGCTTGTTCTCAAGATACTTCGGCGCAAACATCGTGCCGTCGGCCAGCCGACCGACATCCTTCGCGCGATCGATGATCTTCAGGTGCCCGGTCTTCTCGTCGAAGAAGCCGGCGTCGCCGGTCTTGACGTAGCCGTCGGACGTCATGGCCTCCGCGGTCTTCGCCTGATCCTTGAAATATTCGACGAACATGCCGGGTGAGCGGAACTGGACCTCGCCTGTTTCGGCAATGCGGATGTCGACGTTCGGTGCGGCCGGACCGACCGTATCGGAGTAGATCTCTCCGTCAGGCTGGCAGGTGACGTAGAGGAACGCTTCGGTCTGACCGTAGAGTTGCTTCAGGTTCAAACCTATCGAGCGGTAGAACGCAAACAGTTCCGGACCGATGGCCTCGCCGGCAGTGTAGGCGACGCGCACGCGAGACAGGCCAAGAACGTTCTTGAGGGGCTCGTAGACCAGGAACCGCCCTAGCGCATAGAGCAACCGGCCTGACAGCGGCACCGGCTTTCCAGTCAAAATCGGCTCACCATACCGCCGCGCAATGCCAAGGAAGTAATTGAACATACGCCGCTTGATGGCTGCAGCGTCCTCCATGCGGATCATAACCCGCGTCAGCATGACCTCGAAACCGCGCGGCGGGGCGAAATAGAAGGTTGGGCCGATCTCGCGCCGATCCTGCTCGATCGTCTCACCGCTCTCGGGACACGCCGTGCAGAATCCGGCGACAAGTCCCTGCGCATAGTTGAGGTAATGATCGCCGACCCAGGCCAACGGAAGATAGGCGAACACCACGTCGCCTTCCGTCAGCCCGTCGAACCTGGTGGTATCCGTTGCAGCCTCGATACAGCGCCGCGCCGACAGCATGACACCCTTCGACGCGCCCGTTGTCCCGGAGGTGTAGAGGATGATCGAGATGTCAGAACCGTCACCCTGCTGGATGAATTCATCGATCTGCCGGGCAAGCGCTGCATCGGCCGCGAGCGCTGCGCGACCGTCTTCGATGACGTCGCCGATTGCGATCAATCGGCTGGGATCGTAGTCATCGAGGCCGCGCGGCTCGTCATAGACGATCTTGTGGAGATGCGACACCCGGTCGGATATGGACAAGACCTTGTCGACTTGCTCCTGACCTTGCGCTGCGACAAACTTCGCCTCGGCGTGCGCAAGAACAAAGGCAAGCTCGTCAGCGACCGCATCCGAGTAAACCGGAACTGGAATCGCACGCAACGCCTGTGCGGCCATGATGGTCCAGTAGAGCTTCGGCCGATTGGCACCTACGACGGCGATCTTGTCTCCTGGCTGCAGTCCAAGTCGATACAAGCCCGCGGCGTAAGCATGTACGATCTCGGCGACTTGGACCCAAGTCCATGTCTGCCAGATGCCGAGATCCTTGTGCCGAAACGCCGGACGCGCGCCGAGCCTCGCGGTGTTTCGCAGAAGCAATTTGGGGAACGTATCAAACGATCCGCCGGCACCCATGTCAGTCTCGATCCCAAAGAACCCGCGCGTTTGTTCGCGCCTGCGAGGTGATGCTACGCCCATTTTGGGAAGCAGCCATGCGAATTTCGCGCGTTCCAACACTACAACGGGCGCAAAGTCCTACAAGTACCAGCTTGTCGCGATTGACAAATCCATTTGTCCGGGTGGCTCGTACGGTCTCCGGGGTTGCGGATGCCCGACCCGGTTTTGACGGCACTAAGGATCAATGCTGCAGCGCGAAAGAGGCGCTCTCACAGTCCGACAACGGAGAGAGCTATGGGATTCTTAATCCAGCGCGAACGACGCAGTTGTCGGAGGGCATCGATCACCCGCTAGAGTCGTGCGGCCTCTTGCCACGTCGCTGCCAAGATCAATGGCTGGATTTCAGACGCAGCGAACGAGATTGCTGAAGTGACGAGGCTCGCCCAGCGGGCGGTCGAGTTGGGCAAGGATGACGCGGTCGCGCTCGCTGCCGCCGGGTGGGCGTTAGTGTATGCCGTTCGCGATCTTGGGCTAGGCGCCGGCTTAATCGATCGCGCGCTTGTGCTCAATTCCAATTTGGCCGTGGCATGGTATTGGGGCGGCTGGGTAAAAAACTACCTCGGCGAGCCGGAAGCGGCGATCGAGCGCTTCGCACGTGCCATGCGCCTGAGCCCACTTGATCCGCGGGTGACAGCAATGCGAGCCGGGACCGCGCATGCACCTTTCTACCTGGGCCGCTATGACGACGCGGCATCGTGGGCGGCAATGGCATTGCAGGACAGGCCGGACTATCAAGGTGGATTACGCATCGCCGCCGCAAGCAACGCAATCGGACGGCCGGAGCAAGCACACAAGGCAATGGCTCGGCTGCGGCAACTCAATCCCGCGCTACGTGTTTCCACTCTCAACGACGTGCTGAGCCCTTTTAGGCGGGCCGAAGACCTCTCGCGATACGAAGAAGCATTGCGGCGGGCCGGGCTGCCTGAATGACCATCACAGCCATGGTGCCCACAACGCGGCGACGAGCTAAGGTGCGACTTCCGCTGATAGCACGGGTCGGAAGCTGCAGGTGCGACTCACCAAAGATCAGTAGCCGCACGCGGAGACGCCAATGCTGAGAGATGACAAAGGTAATGGAGGCGGTCGGCCGAGCGCATCCCGTAACGTGCTGGGTGAGCGGCTCGAAGTCTGCTCGATAAGCCCAATGACGGGGTTCTTTCGAGACGGCTGCTGCGACACTGGGCGAGAGGACATCGGTAGCCACACGGTCTGCGCCGTCATGACCGCCGCGTTTCTCGAGTTTTCCAAATCCCGCGGCAACGATCTTTCAACACCGATGCCGGAATTCGGCTTTCGCGGCCTGAAACCCGGCGACCGTTGGTGCCTCTGTGCTCCGCGTTGGCAAGAAGCACTCGAGGCGGGCCAGGCGCCCCGCGTGGTCTTGCGCGCCACTCACGAAGGCGCTCTGGGTCACTGCTCGCTCGCCGATCTCAAGCGCCTCGCAGTGGACCTAGCCTGACCCCCGCACTTGCCGACGAGGTGATCGGATAGGCGAGCCGATGTCGGCTCCTGGCCCGTAGCAGACATAGCTAGGTCGCCGACTTAGGTCCGGTTTCGGAGGTAGAGCGGACCAGGATCGGGCAAGCCCGCAAAGTCGGCTGTTGACCCAACTCGGACATAGAGAGGGCAGCGCCAGTCCGTGAACAAATACGGTGTTTCGCAGCGAGCTGTGGCCTGAGGCGCTCCCCGAAACAGCCGAAGCGCTGGACGCCTACTCCCCTACATATCCGAGACTTTACCAACCGCCGCGGAAGTGACGTCGATAGCCCCATCCGCCACGCCAACGCGGACCAGCGTACGCATACATAGGTGGTGCCGCATAGACGCGCGGTGCCGCATAGACCGGATATTCATCAACCACCGCTGGCGGCGGCGCCACAATGACAGGCCGGCGAATCACGACAACGGGAGCCGGCTCCTCGACGACGACAGGTGGCGGCGTCCGGTACTCGTACGTGTAAGTCTCCCCCCATAGCTGGGAACTTCGCTATAGGGCGTTACTCCGTTGGCCATTGCCGGCGACGCAAGAGCTAGTGCACTTGCCGCACCCAGGATCGCTTTACGCATGGACGTACTCCCTTTTTGATTCCCTTGTTTGTTGCCCTTGGAAGAAAACGCGGGAACGCGTTGTTAGGTTCATCAACGCGTGTTCAGCGCGCAAGCGCGCGGCCGTGCTATATCTGCACCCGAGCGCCGCTTATCACCTACCGCCCGGATATTTGACCGGCCGAGAAGGTCTGCAAATGACCCTGGCTGTGTAAAAACTCAAAAATCGAAACGCGACGCAGAATGATATTTCTCACTTCGATCTCTAAGTTGAATACGCTTGCGCTTCGAGCGACTAAAACGGTCTCGATCGAATAATTTCTTCTATCGCGATTGAGCGTCTTCGCGTGTTCACACAGCCAAGACCCTCAGCGGACACTGCGGCCAAGCTGCCCGGAAGTCCGGTTCTGACCCAAGTGCACATTCTGGGAGTTATCTCCGAAGTCTGCTTTGATCCTAGCGGATGGTTGCTGAGCGGTTCGAAACGGAGTGTTTCTCCAGGTGCGAACGAACCAAAGTGGTCGCCGCGTCTGAAGCCGCAACTGAGTAGCCATGGTCGCCATGAACCAAAATTAGGGAGATAGCACCCTCCGACAACAGCCAAATGGCGCGAGCCAGTTCATGGGCGCGCCGCACGCCGGATCTCTCAAGAAGCTCGCCGAAGCTGCGTTCTAGCCGAGCCTTGTGGCGGCGCGCTAGAACGCGGGCCGGATGCCCGGGGAGGTCCGCCAGTTCAATTACGAGACGTGTGAACCCAGACCCTGCCCAACGTGGCCTGTCAGCCCAAACTGCAAGATCGCGAAACAAGGTTTGCACGATGGATTCGGGCGAGCCCGAAAGCCTATCGCCAAAAGTCTTAAAAGCCTGGAGCGCCAACTCGTGTTGAGAGGCTAGTACATCAGCAAGCAGTTGGTCCTTGCTTTTGAAATGATGATAGAGCGTGCGCTTCGTGAAGCCAGCTTCAGCCGCAATATCGTCCATGCTGACCCGGCTGTAACCGTGCCGGCGAAACAGCCGATAGGCTCCATCGAGAATATCCTTCCGTGTCTGTTTTCCGGATCGCGGCATCGGCCATCTCCGTCAACGTATACTCAATAGTGCATTTACATCACCCACGATCGGCATGAAATGGCAACTGGCTTTGGCGAGGTGAGCAAGATGTCCAACATTCGCTTGACCGTCAGGGAAATCGTCGCGCGCTCAGTCGTCCTAAAGCTAAGGCGGCCCGTCATCGCGAGGATCGCCACCATCACCGAATGGCCTATCATCCTTGTGGATCTGGTAACGGAAGAGGGCATTATCGGCCGCAGCTATTTGGAGCCATACATTGTGCGGTCGATGCGCTACCTCGTGCCGGCGCTCAACGACCTTGGTGCGGTACTAAAGGGTCGTCCCGTGGCACCCCTCGAACTCTTTGACGCGGCGAGGAAATCGCTGCATTTCGTTGGGTATGAGGGCCTTTCAATGATCGCTGCCTCGGGCCTCGATATGGCAGCTTGGGACGCGCTAGCGAAGGCTGCAAGCTTGCCGCTTTGCGTGCTGCTTGGCGGCTCGGTCGGTCCGGTAAGGTCATACAATAGCAACGGACTCTGGTTGAGCGAGCCGACAACGCTTGCCGACGAAGCATTGGAATTAAGAGACGAGGGCGGTTTTTCTGGGCTCAAGATGCGCTTGGGCCGCGACCGCGCGTCCGATGATCTTTCGGCGCTGCACACGATCCGCAAAGCGGTCGGAGATGAGATGCACCTGATGGTGGATTTCAATCAGGGCCTTGATCTCGCGGAAGCGCTACAACGCTGTCACATGATAGATGACTTCGGACTCGCATGGATCGAGGAACCAATTCTATACGATAACCTGGACGGCTGTGCACAGCTCGCGTCTGAGCTGTGTACGCCGCTGCAGATCGGGGAGAACTTTTATGGTCCACGCGAGATGCATAAGGCCCTCCAGAAGAGGGCGTCGGACTTGGTGATGCCAGACCTCATGCGGATTGGTGGCGTGACGGGCTGGATGCGGGCAGCAGCAATCGCTGGGGCGGCCGGGATACCCGTATCAACCCACCTTTACCCAGAGGTTGCTGCGCACATGATGCGCGTTACAGAAACGGCCCATTGGCTCGAGTGGCAGGATTGGGCAAATCCCATTCTCAAGTCGCCCTACCGGCTTGCGCGCGGGCAATTACACATACCCGATGCCCCGGGTGTTGGGCTCGAATGGGATGAGGATGTCGTCGAACGCTACATCGTCTAGCTTGTCCGCTTGGGCCCCTACGGACACGGCGCTGGCCCCACGGCGAAGTCCATACGAACCCAAAGCAGGCTGGAGCTCGTCCGTGAGGCCATCAGCATCCTACCCCAAACGATGTGGTAACCTGCCACAAAGCGGGCTACACTCTAACGCCCGTCATTTCGCTGGCTATCGAAGAATGAAGCGGAAGTTCATCTCTCTGCCAGGTGACTTCTTCAAAGCGCAAACCTTCGCTTCGGGTGCGCTGCGGCATCCTTTCCTTTTGCAACATGGTTCAAGCCGCCGGTCACGCGTGCTGGATTTCTGTTGTTTGGCGGTTATTGGCGCAATCGCACTTTTGGCTCCCCAGCGTGCTACTGCGGAAGAGCCGATCGAGATCGTGAGCTTTCAAAGTCTCACTTTTCCCGGGAGCTTATTTACGCCGCCATTGTTGCCATCCGTCGACGAGGCTGCGCCGGCGACAATTTTTGGCATTTTAAGGCTGCCGCCGGGCACGGACCGCGTCCCCGCAGTCGTAGTAACGCATGGCTGTACTGGCTTTACGGGGGCTGAAACATACTGGGGGAGCAGCCTAGTCCAACTTGGCGTGGCCACTTTCATGGTGAACAGCTTCGCCGGCCGGAACATCCCGCGCGTTTGCACCGGACCTCACACGATCAGCATTGCCAGCCTGCTCACGGATGTCTATCGCGCACGCGAACTCCTGGCGGCACATCCGCGCATCGATCCTAGGAGAATCGCGCTCATGGGATTTTCCTTCGGCGGTCGCACTGCACTCTGGGCGAGCTACTCGCGATTTCAGGGGCGCTACGATCCCGGCCCGTCGCGCTTCGCGGCCTATCTCGCGTTTTACCCGACAAACTGCCACATCAGACTTGTCGATGAGGACCGAGCGGATGCCGTGCCGATCCGAATCTTCCACGGCGCGGCAGATGATGCGACAAGACTTGGCCGCTGCAAGGAATACGTGGCTAGACTGCGGCAGGCGGGCGTCGACATGGCCCTGTTTGAATACGCTGGCGCGAAGCATTGGTTCGACAACGCCGATCTTGCCAACCGCCAGACCGCAACAGGTGTGGTCAACTTCAGCAACTGTACGTTCGTCGAAGTGGACGGCAGGATTGTTGACACAGGGACGGGCGAGCCGGCCGGGATGAAGTCGCCGTGCGTGGTGTCGGAAGGGACGTTCGGCTATCACCCGGACGCGCACCGGCAAGCATCCGCAGACGTCCAAGGTTTTTTGAAGGTATTGTTGAAGCTGGAATAGTCCCATCTGCGCGGCCTGTCTTGGACTGACCTGACGTCGAACACTGACCGAGTGGTCCGATGGACAAATCTCTCTATGATGTGGATTCGGCCGCCGCCGGCGTCGGCCACCTGCAAGTCGCGCTCGACAACATGCCTGGCGCACTCGTCTATACCGACGAGGATCTGAACATCGTATTTTGCAACGAGCGCTTCAGAGCGATGTATCCGGTTCCCGCTGATTTGCTTCGAACGGGCCAGCCTTATCCGCACTTCCTGCGCTACCTCGCGACACACGGCTACTACGGCAAGGGAGATGTGGATACGATGGTGGCGCGGCGCGTGGAAAGCTTGCGCCATCCGACTGGCAAGAGCTTCGAGGACATCACGCCGGATGGCCGTTGCTATCGCATCCATCGACGTCGGGCGGCCAGCGGTGGCACGGTGACGGTGATGACCGACGTCACCCAACAGAAACAGGCCGAGCAGGACCTAGCGAGCAAGGAAGCCGAGTTTCACCTGGTGCTGGACAACATGCCCGGTGCGCTGGTGCACACTGACGAAGATCTAAAAATTGTCTTCTGCAATGACCGTTTTAAGGACATGTATCCCGTCCCCGCCGATTTGCTTCGGCCCGGCCAGCCCTATCCCGAGTTTCTGCGCTACCTTGCGACACACGGCTACTACGGCAAGGGGGACGTTGATGCGCTCGTCGCGCGGCGCGTGGAAAGCTTGCGTCATCCAACCGGAAAATCCTTCGAGGACATCACTCCAGACGGACGATGCTATCGAATCCACCGCCGCAGCACCGCCACCGGCGGTGCCGTGACGGTCATGACTGACGTCACGGAGCAGAAGCGGGCCGAACAGGAACTGGCAAACAAGGAGGCCGAGTTTCACGTCGCACTCGACAACATGCCAGGCGCGCTCGTCTACACCGACGAAGAGATGAACATCGTCTTCTGCAACGACCGCTTCCGGGAGATGTATCCGGTCCCGTCCGAACTGCTGCGTCCGGGCCGACCCTATCCGGATTTCCTGCGCTATCTGGCGACGCACGGCTATTACGGCAAGGGCGACGTGGATGCCCTCGTCGCGCGGCGCGTGGAAAGCCTGCGCAATCCGACCAGCGCGAGCTTCGAGGACAAGACGCCCGGCGGGCAGCACTACCGCATCCGGCGGCGCAAGGTGGCTTCGGGTGGCACCGTGACCGTGATGACAGATGTCACCGAGCAGAAGATCGCCGAGCAGGCGCTCATCGATGCCAAGCAGCGCCTCGAGGAGGCCAACGCAAGCGTCACAGAGAAGAACCGGATGCTGGAGGGCCTCTCCTCCAAGCTGTCGAAATATCTGTCGCCGCAGGTTTACGAGTCGATCTTCAGCGGCGCGCAGACGGTCGAGATATCCGCCAAGCGCAAGAAGCTAACCGTCTTCTTTTCCGATATTGCGGGCTTCACCGAGACCACCGACCAGCTGGAGGCAGAAGAGCTGACCGATGTCCTCAATCAGTATCTCACCGAGATGTCGAAGATTGCGCTCGCTCATGGCGCCACCATCGACAAGTACATCGGTGATGCGATGCTGCTGTTCTTCGGCGACCCCGAGACCAAGGGCATGCAGGAGGACGCCAAGGCGTGCGTGACGATGGCAATTGCAATGCAGCGCCGCATGCGAGAGCTTGAGCAGGAATGGCGGGCGCGCGGGTTCGAGCGGCCGTTCCGGATGAGGATCGGCATCAGCACCGGCTTTGCAACCGTGGGCAATTTCGGCAGCCGCGATCGCATGGACTACACGATCTACGGAAACCAGGTGAACCTGGCGGCGCGGCTGCAATCGGCGGCCGAGCCGGGTGGTATCCTTCTGTCATACGAAACCAACGCCCTCGTGCAGGGAATAGTCCTCACAGAGGAATACCCGCCGATGACCGTGAAAGGCTTTTTGCGGCCGATCAACGTTTACAAGGTTCTTGGTACCTACCAGGAGCTTGTCGACGACGGACGGGTGGTGCTGCAGGAGCGCGACGGCTTGCGCGTGCTGGTCGACCTGACGAAGCAGGTGAGCTCGGAGGCGATTAAGGTCCTGGAAGAGGTGCTGGCCGAGCTGAAGCGGCGCAGTTAAGTACGCTTCTGGTTTGGACCGGCGAAACAACGAAAGATCTTGTCGTTCCGAGGATGTCTGTTGCGAAGCTGACGTGACGACCAAAGCCCGGAATGTCCGGATTGGATAGCAAATCGGACCTCGGCCATCGTTCGGAGAAGGTCGATAAATGACCCAACTCGGACATTTGACTAAGCTTCAGTTTGTGCCGCAATTAGCTTTTGGTGACCACTGATCAGACCGATGATGTGGCCGCAAATTCCTTCTCCCTCTTTCGATCAAAGGATTCGAAGCAATGACAAAACCGGAACCGGTCATTGCCGCCTCTGAGGGAATACGGTTTCCGAGACTCTATGCCGCAATCAAATGGACAATAATAGCTTCATTGACCTTTCTGGCGCTCATGGCCGCAGCATTCTGGACATTGGTTCTAGGTGAATTCTCTGCGTCCGGATTCCGCGCATCCAACCCAAGTTCGGGAACGGGCGAGAACCTGGTTATCACGCCTGAGTGTGCTTGGCCTTTGGGCGTGAACGACCACGACGCGAAGACTGTATGCCGGATGTTCTATAACCTGACTCCCGAGCAGCGGGCGCAGGTGCTGGCGAGACGCAGGTAATCACGCTCAAGGTTTGATGCGTGCTCTGCGACTCGGCTTCGCTCAATGCCTTGCGCATATCGGTGGCACACCTTTCCAACGAGCACGCGGTAATCCCACAATAGCAAACAGCGGGCCTGATTAACCAAATTTTGCCGTGGAGAACCCGCAAAGCTGGGTCTAGTATGCGTTGGCTAGTGTTTTGAGGCGCGCCATGTATCACGTCGTTGAGACCATAGAGAACGACCGGGCGCCCAGTCACGTCGCTGAGGTTTCGTTTCATCCGTCCGGGTGTTATTTCGCAGCCACTTACGAAGACATCAATGAAGTTCGAATTTTTGATTCGCGAACTCGAAAATTGTTGCAAGTTTTGGAGAATCCTGAGGCACAAATTGATCGCCCGCACGGCGTGTTGTTCACTGAAAAATACCTGCTGGTTTCAAATGCGTACGATTTCAGTAAGCCCGGTACTATAAATGTGTACCGAAATGACAGCACAATAAAAAAACCGATTCAAATATTCCAAACCCCATTCAGTCACCTTCGCGAGCCCCACAGCTTGGCGTTACGAGACGGCAGATTGGTCGCGACCTACGCTGAAAACCACCCCACGCCAAGCGGCGCGATTGTTTCCTATGCGTTCAACGAAGAAACGGGCAACATCATCGGCCCGTTGGATAAAACTGAATCCTGGTTTACGGAGTACGGTGATCCGAAAGGGATTTGTTTCAACGCAGATGGCACCAAAATATTTGTAACGTTTAGATCTAACAAGCAATTCTCCGCCGTAAGAAAGTTATTTCGAGCACTCACGGCGGATAGGGGCCAGCCAGTGCCAACTCAATTGATGAATTTCAGTAGAATCCT
>Ga0081455_10001391_pt1 | contig 29870 bp, 33 predicted proteins | sample TabmetS3T2R1_FD_70207 | JGI IMG/M metagenome (GOLD analysis project Ga0081455, IMG submission 70207) | Tabebuia heterophylla rhizosphere microbial communities from the University of Puerto Rico - S3T2R1 | ecosystem: Host-associated > Plants > Roots > Rhizosphere ... | reverse complement strand
TGACGAACCTCCGTTCGAGCGCGGGCTTCGCCCGCGCCATCTTGCTTCTGGGGGAGGCTCGCAGGGGGCCCCGGAGGGCGGCGCCCGTTCTGATCGAATCGCCCCCTTCGACGACCTAGCATGCGCGCCTTCGTCGAGGTGGAAGACGTCGACTTCGCCTACGGCGCCGAGCCGGTGCTCGAGCGCATCAACCTCACCGTCGAGCCCGGCGACTTCCTCGGCATCATCGGCCCCAACGGCTCCGGCAAGACCACCCTGCTCCGCATCGTGCTGGGCCTGCTGCCCCCCACGCGCGGCGCGGTTCGGCTCTTCGGCCACGCCCCCGCCGCGTTCCGGCAATGGGGCCGCCTCGGCTACGTGCCGCAGCGGGCCACGCTCGATCCCGCGCTGCCGGTGACGGTGCGCGAGGTGGTGGCGACCGGCCTCCTGCCCTCGCTCGGCCCGTTCGGCCGGATCGGCGCGGCGGAGCGGCAACGCATCGGCGAGGTGCTGGGCCAGGTCGGCATGGAGGCCCACGCGGCGGCCCGCATCGGCGCCCTGTCGCCCGGGCAGCAGCAGCGGGTGCTGATCGCGCGCGCGCTCGTGTGCAAGCCGGAGCTCCTGATCCTGGACGAGCCGACCGGCGGGGTGGACCCCGAGGCCCAGACCAGCTTCTACGCGCTGCTGCACCATCTGAACCGCGAGCGCGACGTCACGCTGATCCTGGTCAGCCACGACATCGGCGTGGTGGCCAAGGAGGTCACCAAGCTGGCCTGCCTCAACCGCCGCCTGATCTTCCACGGCCGCCCCGGCGATTTCCTCGGCGACGCCGCCCTCGCCGCCCTCTACGGCCCCGCGGTGCGCGTGGTGAGCCACGACCACTAGCCCATGCCCGAGTTCCTCCAGTACGGCTTCATGCACCGGGCGTTCGCGGCCGGCGTGGTGACCGCGCTGATCTGCCCGGTCATCGGCGTCTTCCTGATCCCGCGCCGGCTCTCGCTCATCGCGGACACGCTGTCGCACGTGGCGCTGGCCGGCGTGGCCCTGGGCCTGGTGGCCGGCGTCTCGCCCGCGTGGGGCGCGCTGGTGGTGACGCTGGCGGGCGCGGTGGGCCTGGAGCGGCTGCGCGCGCGGGGCGCGCTGCAGGGCGACGCGGCCCTCGCGGTGTTCCTCTCGGGCGGCTTCGCGGTGGCGGTGGTGCTGATCAGCCTGGCCCGTGGCTTCAACGCCGATCTCTTCGCGGTGCTGTTCGGCAGCATCCTCACCGTGACCACCGGCGACGTCTGGCTCATCGCGGCGCTCGGTGCCACCGTGGCCGTCGCCATCGGCGGCTTCTACCGCCAGCTGCTCGCCATCACGCTCAACGAGGACCTGGCCCGCACCAGCGGCGTCCCGGTCGGCGCGCTGAACCTGCTGCTGACGATCCTGACCGCGCTCACCACGGTGGTGGCCATGCGCATGGTCGGCGTGCTGCTCGTCTCCGCGATGATCGTGATCCCGGCGCTGACCGGCTTCGCGCTCGGGCGCAGCTTCCACACCGCCACCGCGATCGCGATCGGCGTCGCGCTGCTCTCGATGACCGGCGGCCTGATCGCCGCGTACTACCTGCGCCTGGCCGCCGGCGGCGCGGTGGTGCTCACCGCCCTGGTCGTGTTCGCGGCCGCCTCGCTCGCCCGCCGCGTGGCCGCGCCCGTCGCGCGGGAGGCGCTGCCGTGAGGCGCCCGCGCGCCGCCGCGCTCGCCGCGGCCCTCGTGTTGAGCCTGGCCGCGGTCGGCGCCGCGCAGGGCCCCGCCGACAAGGGCGCGCCGGCGAACCCGGAGTGCCGGCGCTGGCGTGACGCCTTCGCGTCGATGCCGATGCGCATGGTGTCGGTCCAGGCCGGGGCGCGCACCATCGCGCTGCGGGTGAAGGCGGCCGACACCAGCGAGCGCCAGGCCGCGGGCTTCCAGTGCGCGACGCCGGAGGAGATCCGCCGCTACCTGATCTTGTTCGACTTCGGCCAGGAGCTCCTGACCCAGTTCCACATGCAGAACGTCCCGGCCGCGCTGGACATCGCCTTCGTGAAGGAGGACGGGAAGATCTTCGCGATCTCGAAGATGGACCCGAGCCCCACCGAGCTGTACGGGCCGCTCGGCCCGTTCCGCTACGCCATCGAGGCGCACGCCGGCTTCTTCGCGAGCCAGGGCATCCGCCAGGGAGAGGCGCGGCTGGTGGTTCCACCGGCCCGCTGAACGCGCGCGGTGCACGGCCGGCACACCCACGGCTCCCCGCACAAGCGGCGCCTGCTGGCCGTGTTCGGCCTGACCGCCGGCTTCCTGATCGTCGAGGCCGCCGTCGGGCTCTGGACCGGCAGCCTGTCGCTGCTCGCCGACGCCACCCACATGCTGGTCGACGCCGGCGGCGTCCTGCTGAGCCTGCTCGCGGTCTGGTTCGCGGAGCGCCCGGCCACCCCGGCCAAGACCTACGGCTACTATCGCGTCGAGATCCTGGCCGCGCTGGTCAACGGCGTGGTGCTCTGCGTGATGGCGATCGCGATCCTGGTGGCCACCTACGAGCGCATGTGGCAGCCGCCGGTGGTGCCGGGCGGTCCGATCCTGGCGGTGGCCGCGCTGGGGCTTCTGGTGAACCTGGCGAGCCTGGCGCTGCTGCACGCCGGCGCCGGCGCGAGCCTGAACGTGCGCGGCGCCTACCTCGAGGTGCTGGGCGACGCGGTCAGCTCGGCCATCGTGATCGCGGCGGGAGCGATCATCCTGCTCACCGGCTGGGTGTGGGTGGATCTGGTCGCGGGCGCGCTGATCGCGCTCTTCATCCTGCCCCGCACGTGGGCGCTGCTTCGCCAGACCGTGAACATCCTGCTGGAGGGTGCGCCACCCCACCTCGACGTGCGGCAGATCGAGGAGGCGATGGCGGCGGCGCCGTCGGTGCGTCGCGTCCACGACCTGCACGTGTGGACGCTGACCTCCGGCCGCGAGGCCATGAGCGCGCACGTCGTCGTCGAGGCCGGCGCCCCCAGCGACAAGATCCTCGAGGAGCTGCACCTGATCCTCCACGCCAGATTCGGCATCGATCACACCACGATCCAGGTCGAGACCGAGCCAGCCCCCCTCATCCAGATCACCCCGCGTGTCTAGCCTAGGAGGCTTTCGACCATGAAGATCGTGCTCATCCCGACATCGCTGGGCGCGCGGGCCGGCTCGTGAGCGGCCGGCGCGCCGGCGGCTGAGGCGGCCCGTGCAGCGCAGCGAGAGGCGCATCCTGACGACCCACGTGGGCAGCCTCCCACGCGCGCCTGCCCTGCGGGACCTGCTGGTCCGTCGCGACCGCGGCGAGCCGGTGGACTCAGCGGCCCTCGACCGTGAGGCGGCGGCGGCGGTCGAGCGCGTGGTGGCGGGCCAGCTGGAGGCGGGCATCGATGTCATCAACAACGGCGAGCAGCCCCGCGCCGGCTTCTCCACCTACGTGGCCGGCCGCATGCGCGGCTTCGGCGGCACGAGCCGCCGGCAGCTCGCGCGCGACCTGATCGACTTCCCGGACTACGCCGACATGCTCGCCCGGCGGCGCCGCGACGCCGCCCGCATCGCCGACGCCCCCCAGGCCGTCGCGGAGGTGGAGTACGCGGACCTGGGCCCGGCCGTCGCCGAGTGCGACGGCTTCCTGCAGGCGACCGAGAAGCACTCGAAGCGCTTCGTCGAGCGCTTCATGACCGCGGCCTCCCCCGGCGTGATCGCCACCATCCTGCTCTCCGCCCACTACCGCGCCCACGAGGACTACGTGCTGGCGCTGGCCCGGGAGATGCGGAAGGAATACGCGCTGATCCACCAGCGCGGCCTGCTCCTGCAGGTCGACTGCCCGGACCTGGCCATGGAGCGCGCCCGCTTCTTCCAGCACGACTCGCTCGATCGATTTCTGCAGATGGTCGAGCTGCACGTGCGCGCGATCAACCAGGCCACCGAGGGAATCCCGGCCGACCGCATCCGCCTGCACCTCTGCTGGGGCAACTACGACGGTCCCCACACCCACGACGTGCCGCTGGAGCCGCTGCTGCCCGTCGTGCTCCAGGCCCGCGTGGGCGCGCTCTCGCTGCCGCTGGCCAACCCGCGCCACCAGCACGAGTACCGCGTGCTGAAGCGCCACCGGCTACCCGACGGCCTCCTGCTCCTGCCCGGCGTGATCGACACCACCACGAACTACGTCGAGCACCCCGAGGTGGTGGCCGATCGCATCCTGGCTGCGGTCGACGCGGTGGGTGATCGAACGCGGGTGATCGCCTCCACCGATTGCGGCTTCGGCACCTTCGCGGGCTCGGAGATGGTCGCTCACTCGGTGGTGTGGGCCAAGCTGGCCGCGCTGAGCGAGGGCGCGGCGATCGCGAGCCGGCGGCTCTGGTCGTGAGCGTCAGGCCCTGACGTCGGTGACCCCAATGGGCCCCGTCATTGCTCGGTGGCGCGTGACGAGCCACGCCCCCGCGATCGCGCCCGCGTAGATCACCAGCGCGTCGCTGACCGCCGGGGTGTGGACCGGCTGGAGCACCTGCGCCCCCTCGAGGAGCGCGGCCAGGAGCAACACCAGCACGAGCCGCGGCCGCGGCCACGCGTGGCGCATGGCCGCGCCGACCGCGGCGCCCAGCCCGAGCTTCTTGCCGAGATCGAACAGGGCCGATTGCGCGTCCGCGCCGTAGTACGAGGTGAACGGCAGCCACTCGATGCGCGCGATCCGGGCCGGCAACGCGGCCCAGGAGCCGATCACCGTGAACGGCGTCAGCTCCTCGTACACCAGCAGCGCGACGGCGCCGGCCACGAGCAAGGCCGGCCCGTGTTCGCGCACCAGCCGCGTGCGAGCCAGCGCGGGCAGCGCGGTGACGCCCAGCAATGCCCCCACGGCCGCCAGCCAGACGTGATCGACGTTGGGCGCGCGCCCCACGATCATGAGCTTGCCGGCCTCGAGGCCGATGGCGAGCGCGACACTGCCGAGCCACGCCAGCAGCCCGGCCGGCCGCAACGAGGCGTCCCGAAGCACCACGCGCGCGAGCCACGCGGCCACCGCGTACGCGAGCGCCTGCTCCACGAGCAGGTCCGGCCAGAAGCCGCGGCCGAAGCTGGCGAGCGGCCGCCACGTGCCCGCCCTGAGATTGTCCATGAGCGTGGAGGCGTCGAGCGTGACCGCGAACGGGTAGAGCGCAACGGCGGCGAGCACCGCGACGACGACCAGCAGGCCGGCGAGCGCGGGCCGGCGGTGCAGCGCGAGCATCAGGCGCGGGCCGGCCGGGCGCTCGGCGCCGGCCAGGAGCGCGTGGGTCACCACCGCGGCGGCGAGGCTGCCGATCACCTGCGCGATCACGTCGATCAGCGAGGCGATGCGGCCCGGCAGGTGGAGCTGGCCGATCTCGACCGAGGCGGCGAGCGCCGTGTCGAGCGCGACCACGGACACGAGGCGCGTCAGGAGTCCGCGGCCGGCGAGCCCGCTCCACACCAGCAGGATGCCGACCGGCGCGCCGAGCAGCACGTTCGAGACCAGGTCGGGCAGCGACACCAGCCGCCGGCCGTTCGCGCTGTAGAGGCGCGGTAGCCCCGCGTCCAGCAGCCGCTGCCACGCGTGCGGATCGTACGTGAAGTTGAACGGGAAGAACGAGCCGTAGGCCACGAAGAGGACGTAGACTACCAGCAGCACCACCGGGAGCCGACGAGCGGTCACGGAGCCGCAGCGTAGCGCAGGGCGCCGCGAGTTCACAAGACGGAGGCACGACGATGACGCCGGAGCGATTCGCCCGAGGCATGACGTTCGACGAGTACGTGCGATTCTGCGGCTCGCCCGGGAACCTGGCCCGCGAGGGCTTCGACATCCGCCGCTTCAGCCTGGTGCGCCCGCGCGTGGACTGGAGCGGCTACCTGCGCGAGCGCCACGAGCGGGCGCGGCTCAGCCGCGAGCAGGCCGAGGCCATCCGCTGGCTGGCCGCGCGGCCGGGCGGCCCGGCGAAGATCGCGGTGATCTCCGAGGACTGGTCGTCCGACTGCCGGCGCGACGTGCCCTATCTGGCCCGGCTCTCCGAGGCCGGCGGCCTCGAGCTGCGCATCTTCGCGCGCGACGGCGACAGCATGCTGATGAAGGGCCTGCCCGATCCCGCGGCGGGCGGCAACGCCGACCTGGTGGTGGAGTACGCCAACGAGAAGAACGGCCAGCGATGGGCCTCGATCCCAGTGGCGGTGTTCTTCGCGGCGGACTTCACCGAGCTGTACCGCTACGTGGAGTACCCCGCGATCTACCGCAAGGAGCGGATCATCGGGCACCTGCGATCGGCGCATGCCGGCGAGAGCGCCGAGCAGGCGAAGGCGCGGGGTGGCCGCGATATCGCGGCCCTGCTGGAATCACCGTTCGTCGACGTGTGGGCCCAGGCTGGCATCGCCGAGGTCCTGGCCGCGCTCCACGAGCGCCTCGTGGTGCAGCCGGCGCGCGCGTGATCGATCAGGGCGCGGCGCGCCAGGCGTGCCAGAGCCAGATGAGGGTGGCGACGCCGACCAGCAGCACGATGTAGGCGGCCCAGCTGTTGGTCCACGAGGCCGGCGGCACCACGATGCGCTCCTGCTCCCACTCCACCGTGTCGCGCCAGCTCATGTCGCCCTGGGCGTAGCGCTGGAACGCCTCGGTCACCCACGCCAGCGGCAGCGCGCGATCGCGCGTCCGGTGGCGCTGGTCGAGCGAGCCCTCCTGCAGGTCCAGGCCGAAGCCGGTCTGCACCGCGCCGGTGGCCTGCAGGTAGGTCGCGTCCGAGGTGCCGAGGGTGGCGACCACGTTGCGCCCGCCGTCGAGCGAGGCCAGCACTTTCGCGATGGTGGGCCCGTCGGGCCGCTCGTAGCCGGTGTCGTGCGTGCTGAGCAGCAGGTCCACGCGGGCGATTCCTAGTAGGAGCGCGGCAGCCCGAGGACGTGCTCGGCCAGGTAATTGAGCGCCATCTGCTGCGACACCGGCGCGATCTTGTAGAGGCGAATCTCGCGCCAGAGGCGCTCGACGTAGAACTCCTTGGCGTAGCCGTAGCCGCCGAAGGTCTGGAGCGCCGCGTCGCAGGCGTTGAAGCCGGCCTCGGCGGCCAGCATCTTGGCCGCGTTGGCCTCGCGACCGCAGGGCTTGCCGTTGTCGAACAGCCAGGCCGCCTTCAGGCACATCATCTCGGCCGCGTCCAGCTGGGCCATCGCGTGGGCCAGCGGGTGAGCGATCGCCTGGTTCTTGCCGATCGGGCGGTCGAAGACGGTGCGCTCCTTGGCGTACTGCACCGCGCGCTCGAGCGCGGCGCGGCCGATGCCCACCGCCTCGATGCCGACCACGATCCGCTCCGGGTTCAGCGAGTCGATCAGGTGGTAGAAGCCCTCGCCCGGCGTGCCCACCACGTCCTCGTCCGGGATCTCCAGGTTGTCGATGAAGATCTCGTTCGAGTCGACCGCGGCCCGCCCGAGCTTGTGGATCTCGCGCACCGTGATCGCGGTGCGGTCGAAATCGGCGAAGAAGAGGGTCATGCCCTTGAGCGGCTTCGCCGGGTCGCGGTCGGCGGTGCGGGCCAGCAGCAGGATCTTGGTCGCGTGCTGGGCGTTGGTGGTCCACACCTTGCGCCCGTTGACCACCCAGCGGTCGCCCTTCTTCTCGGCCCGCGTCTGGATGCGGGAGGTGTCGGTGCCCGCGTTCGGCTCGGTCACCCCGAAGGCCATGACGATGTCGCCGCTGCAGATCCGCGGCAGGTATTTCCGCTTCATGGCCTCGCTGCCGTACTTGATGAGCGGCGTGGGCGGGAACACGTAGAAGTGGACCGGCGAGGCGCCCGAGGTGCCAGCCCCGGAGGCGCAGATCTCGTGGAGCATCAGCGCGGCCTCGATGACGCCGAGGCCGGCGCCGCCGTACTCCTCGGGCACCAGGATGCCGAGCCAGCCGTTGTCGGCGAACGCCTTCACGAAGTCGCTCGGGTACTCGGCCCGGTCGTCCTTGTCGAGCCAGTAGTCGAGCGAGAAGGTGCGGGCCAGCGCCCCCACTTCCTTGCGGATCAGCTCCTGCGATTCGGTGAGCGCGAAGTCCATGGGCGGTCCTCCTGATCGGGGGCAAGGATAGCACGGCGCCCCGGGGCTTGCCCGGCGGTACCGCGGTCGGTATGCTGGCGGCCATGAGCGAGACGACGCCCGCGATTCAAGACTATCTCGGCGCGATCTACGACCTGGCCGGCACCGACAAGCCGGTGATCGGCGCGCGGCTAGCGCGACACATGCACGTCTCCGCGCCGTCGATCACCGAGGCGCTGCGCCGCATGCAGAAGGACGGCTACATCCGCATCGGCGGCCACAAGGAGATCCGGCTCACCACCAAGGGCCTCGGCATCGCGGAGACCATGGCGCGCCGTCACCGCCTGATCGAGCGCTGGCTCACCGACGTGCTCGGCCTGGACTGGTCGCGCGCGCACGACGAGGCGCACCGCCTCGAGCACGCGCTGTCGCCGGTGGTGGAGGAGCGCCTGGCCGAGACGCTCGGCATGCCCAGTACCTGCCCGCACGGCAACCCGATCCCCGGCATGCCCGCGCCCGAGGCGCACAGCCCGATTCCGCTCGGGCAGGCCCCGGCCGGCCATCCCTTCGTCGTCGAGCGCATCACCGAGGAGGCGGAGGCGGACCGGCAGCTGCTGCGCTTCCTGTGGGAGAGCGGGATCCGCCCGGGCAGCCGCATCGTGGTCAGCGAGGTCGCGCCCTACGCGGGCACCGTGTCGATCCTGCTCGAAGGCCGCACCATCACCATGGGGCTCAACGCCGCGAACAAGATCTGGGTCTACGACCCCATGGAGCCGACGGAGCGGCCCAAGTCCACGCGCGCGCGTCGCTCCGCCCGGTCCTCCGCCTGAGCATGGCGGTCAAGGCGCTCTACGCGCTGCAGAACGGCTTCCTGGGCTTCGAACGCACCGGCCTCTTCTACGGCGAGCGCTCCGCCGAGCGCGTGTCGATCCCGGTCACCTGCTACGTCGTGCGCACCGACGATGCGGTCATCCTGTTCGACACCGGCATCTCGCCCCGCGCGGTGCCCGGGCTGCTGCGCCAGGACTCGCTCTGCCGCTTCGGCGACGACGACCTGCTGGTGCACCGGCTGGACTCGATCGGGCTCGAGCCGAAGGACGTCGACCTGGTGGTGCTGAGCCACCTGCACTTCGACCACGCGGGCGGGGCGCACCTCTTCGATACCTCGGAGCTCGTGGTGCAGCAAGACGAGTACGCGTACGCGCAGTACCCGGCCGCGTTCTTCGCGCCGTTCTACTACCGCAAGAACTTCGACCTGCCCGGCTATCGCTGGCGCCTGCTCGACGGCGATAGCGTGCTGGCGCCCGGCGTCACCGCGCTGCGCAGCGACGGCCACACCCCGGGCCACCAGTCGCTGCTGGTCGAGCTGCCCACGACCGGCCCGGTGATCCTGGCCGGCGATAGCTGCTACTGGCAGCGCTCGATCGACGAGGAGATCCCGCCCGGCGTGGTGTGGGACCCGACCCGGGCCATGCACAGCATCAAGCGGCTCAAGACGCTGGCCCGGCTCACCGGCGGCCGCATCTTCCCGAGTCACGACCCCGCGTTCTGGGAGCGAGCGATCAAGGCGCCGGACGCTTATCGGTAGAGCCCGCCGCGCTGGAGAACCACCCCTCACCCTGCCCTCTCCCCTGAGGGGAGAGGGTGATGCGGAGCACACCATGCGAGTGCTGGACGGAATCAAGGTGCTGGAGATGGCGCGGGTGCCGCCCGCCGAGATGCCCGGGATGTTCCTGGCCGACATGGGCGCCGACGTGCTGAAGATCGAGACGCCGCCCGACCAGCCGGAGGACGCGGCCACGAAGCGCCGCGCCGCGTTCGCGTACGTCAACCGCAACAAGCGCTCGCTCGCGCTCAACATGAAGGCCGCCGAGGGCCAGGCCATCTTCAAGAAGCTGGCGGCCAGCGCCGATGTGATCGTGGAGGGCTTCCGCCCTGGCGTCATGAAGCGCCTGGGCGGCGACTACGAGACGCTGTCGGCCGCGAACCCGCGGCTCGTGTACTGCTCGCTCTCCGGCTTCGGCCACAACGGGCCCTATCGCGACTACCCTGCCCACGACGGCAACTACCTGTCGCTGGCCGGCGTGCTGAACCTCATCGGCGAGCCGGACCGCAAGCCGATCTTCCCGCTGAACCTGGTGGCCGACTACGGCGGGGCCAGCATGCACGGCGCCCTCGGCATCATGATGGCGCTCTTCGCGCGCGAGCGCACCGGCCGCGGCCAGCACGTGGACGTGTCGTACCTCGACACCTCGCTGGCCCTGCTCGCGGCCACGCCGAACATGCGCTTCTTCTGGAGCGACGGCATGGCCCCGAAGCGCGGCGAGGGCTTCCTGGGCGGCTCCTATCCCTACTACGCGGTCTACGAGACCAAGGACCGCAAGCACCTGACCATCGGCTGCACCGAGCCCTGGCTCTGGGAGAACTTCTGCAAGGCGATCAACCGGCCCGACTTCGTGAAGTTCGCGCGCCGGCCGGATCAGTTCGTGCGGGCGGCCAACGCCGAGGAGGTGAAGTGTCGCGAGGAGATCGAGGCCCTCATCCGGACCCGCACCCGCGACGAGTGGTACGACTTCCTGGTGAAGGCCGATGTCTGCGTGGGGAAGGTCTACGAGCCGGAGGAGGTCGTGGCCGACCCGCAGGTGCAGGCCCGCGACATGATCGTGGAGATGCGCCACCCGGTGCACGGCACCGTGAAGCAGTTCGGGCAGCCGATCAAGCTCTCCGACACGCCGGGCACGATGCGGACGGTCGCCCCGTACTCGGGCGAGCACACCGATCAGGTGCTGGGCGAGCTAGGGCTGCGCGAGGCCGACATCCGCAGCCTGCGCGAGAAGAAGATCGTCGCCTAGTCTGGTCGAAGGGGGTCTCGACGGCCCCCTCCGAGCCTCCCCCAGAGCAGGATGGCGCGGGCGAAGCCCGCGCTCGAACGGAGGCTATTCACACGTGTTGGCTCGGCTAGTGCGAGGACGCGGTGGGCCGGCAGCCGCCGGCCAGCATGCGGCGGGCGGTGGTCGAGGCGAGGTGGCCGTACTCGCGGAAGCTGACCAGCCGGATGCCCTCGGCCGCGATGGCGGCCTTGACCTTGGCATCGCAGAGTGACTGCAGCTCCACCTCGCGCTCGCGGTTGTACCGCGCGTCCGGCCGCGATTCCATCCGGCCGGGGTGGCACGAGATCTCCGACACCCCGGGACCGAGCGACTTGAAGATCCCGGCCAGGTAGTCCGCGCTGATCTTGGTCACGTCGGTGCGGCCGAATTCCGGCTGACCCCAGAAGCGCCCGACGAAGTAGACCTCGGAGAACCCCCGCACCGGGACGTGATAGCGCGCCCCCGCCTCCAGGAACTGCCAGGCCACGTTGAAGAGCCGATGCGCGTGGTGGTGGGAGTCGATATGGGTCGGCGGCCCGCCGGTGAGCCGGACGAAGGCCTGGAGCTGACGGTCCAGCTCCCGCTGGACGGCGCGCGGGTCCTGCATGTTGACGAGCCAGCGGCCGCGCTCGTCGAAGGCCACGTGGATGCCCAGGCTGACGTCGGCGCGCCGCCGCACCTGCCGGACGGCCTCGTGCGCATGGGGGCCGTCGACGAGCAGGCTCGCGCTCGTCACGATGCCCCGGTCGAAGCCTTCGAAGATGCCGCGATCGATCTCCGCGGACATGCCCAGGTCGTCGGCGTTGACGATGGCGAGCCGCTGGTTCACCTCGGCTACGCCCGAGGACACCGCGGTGTACGGGTCCTCCGGGCTGGGCGTGGCGGAGGCGCGGGCGCTCGGCGCGGCCAACCAGCCCGAGGCGGCGGCCAGGCCCGACCTGAGGAACAATCGTCTCGTGAAGTTCATTCGACCCTCCCGGCGACTTGCATCTATAGCATACCCCGTGATGGTAAGATCTTGCCTCATGCGTGCCCCCGACTCGTTCGTCGATCTGCTGTCCAACCGCGCCCGCATCGGCTGGGGCGCTCCCCCGCCCGGCCGGCCGGTCCAGAACGCGCTCTTCGAGTTCGGGGGCGGCTTCCCGGATCCGGCGTCGTTCCCCTACGACGGGCTGGTCGAGGCCACCGCGCGGATGATGCGGGCCGAGGGCGCCGAGGCGCTCACCTACGGTGAGCCGCAGGGCTACCGCGGCCTGCGCGAGCTGGTCTGCCACAAGTACGGCCTCTTCGAGGGATTGAAGGTCGGGCCGGAGAACCTCATCATCTCCAACGGCTCCGGCCACGCGCTGTCGCTGGCCTTCAGTGCCTTCGTGGACCCCGGCGACGTGATCCTCTCGGAGGCGCCGACCTTCTCCGGCACGCTGCAGACCATCCGCCGTCATGGCCCCGAGGTGCTGGACGTGCCCGTCGACGCGGACGGCCTCGTGGTCGAGGTCGCGCGCGAGCAGCTGCTGCGGCTCCGTCGGCAGGGCCGCCGCTGCAAGCTGATCTACACCATCGTCAACTTCCAGAATCCGTCGGGGCCGACGCTGTCCCTGCGGCGGCGCCGCGAGCTGATCGACCTGGCCCACGAGCACGACACGCTGATCCTGGAGGACGACGCCTACGGCGAGCTGCGCTTCGAGGGCGAGCACCTGCCCTCGCTCTATTCCCTCGACGGCGGTGGGCGCGTGATCCGCGCCGGCACCGTGTCCAAGATCCTCGGGGCCGGCTTCCGCCTCGGCTGGCTGTGCGCGCCGAAGGAGATGATCCCCGCCTTCCAGGGCTTCCTCTTCGGGGGCGGCGTGAATCCCTTCGCCTCGCGGGTGGCCACCTACTTCCTGCGCGACCACCTGGCCCCGCACGTGGCCCGGCTCGTCGCCGTGTACCGCGCCAAGCGCGACGCCATGCTGCGCGGCCTGCACGAAGTCCTCGGGGCCACCGACGCCGAGATCAGCCGGCCCGAGGGCGGCTTCTTCATCTGGATCCGGCTGCCTGCCGGCACCGACACCGCGGCCCTCTTCGACAATGCGGTGAAGGCGCGCGTGCAGTACACCGCGGGGCCGGCGTTCTTCCCCAACGGCGGCGGCGAGCGCTTCATCCGCCTCGCCTTCAGCTTCGAGTCGCCCGAGCGCTGCTACGAAGGCTCCCGGCTGATCGCCCAGGCCATCCTCGACGCCCGGCGCTGAGATGGCCCGCCACCGCATCCTCGTGGTGGACGACGAGGAGAACCTGCGCGACGTGCTGGTGGAGGTGCTCAAGCGCGACGGCCACGACGTGCACAGCGCGGGCGACGGCACCGAGGGCCTGGGACGCATCCAGGATCAGCGCTACGACCTGGTGATCACCGACCTGCGCATGCCCGGCCTCGAGGGGCCCGCGCTCTACGAGGCCTTGCGGCAGCAGTACCCCGACGAGCCGCCGCGCGTGATCTTCATGAGCGCCAACACCGGCATCGAGGACTACGCGCGCTTCCTTGCCGACACCGGGGAGCCCGCGCTCGAGAAGCCGTTCAACCTGGCCGACATGCGCCAGGTCGTGCAGCAGGTCCTCGCTCGCAAGCCCCGCGCCTGACCGCTGCTTCGCGGTTGACGGCCGGGCCGGGCGCTGCTAGCGTTCCCGCGTGGCAACCCCCAGCGCCGCCCTGCTGGACCCCGGCCGCTCCACGCCCGACGTCGCCGAGCAGCGCGCCCGCACCCGCGCCATCGTGGCGCCTCACAGCGGCGAGCGTGGCCTCGACATCGGCTGCGGCTTCGGCCTGCTCGCCTGCGAGCTGGCGCGCGACGTGGGCCCGACCGGCCGGGTGGTGGGCATCGACGCCGCGCCGGACATGATCGCCGCGTGCGAGGACCGGGCACGGCATGACGCGGTCACCGGCCGCACCGAGTTCCGGCGGGCCGACGGCGAGGTGCTACCGTTTCCGGCGGGCACCTTTGACTTCGTGACCGCCATGCAGGTCTACGAGTACATGGCCGACGTCGAGCGCGGGCTCGCCGAGGCCCAGCGGGTGTTGAAGGCGCGCGGCCGCCTCGTCGTGCTGGACACCGACTGGGAGTCGTGCGTGTGGCACTCGGGCGACCGCGAGCGCACCGCGCGGGTGCTCCGGACGTGGGAGCAGCGCTTCGCCCACCCCCACCTGCCCGCCCGCCTGCCCGGCCTGCTGCAGCGCGCCGGCTTCGTGCTCAAGAGCGTGACCCTGATCCCGGTGGTCAACGTCGAGCTGAGCGAGCAGAGCTACAGCCCGGGCATGATCGACGTGGTCGCGCGCTTCGTGGCCAACCGCGGCGGCATCACCGACGAAGAGGCCACGCGCTGGGCGGACGACGTGCGCGGCCAGGCCGCGCGCGGCGAGTACTTCTTCAGCCTCTCCCGCTATCTCTTCCTCGCCGAGCGGGCGCGCCCGGCCGCGGCCCACGCCTGACCATGGCTCCCGCGGTGCGGCTCGAGGTCGAGGTCGTGCAGGAGGACGGCGGCCTCTTCCGCGCCACCGCCGTCCCCTACCCCGAAGTCAGCGTCACCGGGCGCACCGAGAAGGAGGCGCTCGGCCTGCTCCTGGAAGCCGTCGGGAAGTACCTGAAGGGCCGCCCCGACCCCGCCTGATCCGTCTCCTTCGCTCCAGCTGCGCAGCCGAGATCATTCGCATGGTCGCGCCGCGGCTCCGCGGCGGCAGTTTTCGCTTGACACGTTTCGGGGAGCGCCATCGTCACGTAGCGGCGGGGCTCGAAAAATACCGGCGGTCGCGCAGGCCCGGCCGCTGCGCTGCACGCTCACCGCCGTCGCCACCAAAAACCATTCGGTATGCGTGAATCGCATCGGGCCGGGGCTTCCAGGCATCGCGTAAATCGCGGTGTAGAGTTGGGTCGGCCGAAGGAGACCATCGCATGCCGACCCCATCGTCCGCGCTACTCGAAACGCGCCCCCGCGTCCGCGCGCTGGAGGGCCTCGTCGACCAGATCGCCGAGCTGTCCGCTCACCTCGACGCCACCACCGCCCGCCTGCTTCGAAGCGGTGCGCGCGGAGAACCAGACGCGGGACGTTCGGATCACCGCACGCACGGCGTGTGCGCGCTGGCTCGGCGAGCGGCTCGATCTCGGCTGGGCGATCGACGTGCTGCGCCCGCGGGCTGCGCCGACGGGCCTCGGACCGAGCGCGACGCTGCGACCAGGTTCACAGCCGCCAGGCTGAGTCCGAGGGTACAACCCCGGTGCACCCCTGAACTGAGATACGAAAACTAAGGAACGTCCTGTGGACCGACAGGTCGGACACGCGGCGGCCGGCGCGGGCCGGCGTCGGCTCAGGGTCGGTTTCGCGCGGGCGGCGGCGCCTGCGTGGGCATCGCCTCGGCGCTGGGCGCGGCATTGATCACGCGACCCGTCGAGCCCTGGGTGGGCATGCGCTCGTCGGATGCCGTCGTGGTCGCAGCGCTGGCCGGGCTGGGCGCGGTGGCCCTCGCAGGTGGGGCCTCGGACTTCGCGGCCGGTGGCGGTGGAGTGACCGCGGCGGGCCGCGGTGCGGCGGCAGTGGGTGTGGCCGGAGGCGGTGCGGGCGTCGGGCGCGAAACCCGCCCGCTCTCAGACGGCCGCTCGGTTGGCCGTGTCGACGTCGCGGGCGTCGGCTTCGTGACGGCCGGCGGCGCAGGCGTTGAAGGCATCGGCTCGGACGGCGCCGACGGCCAGAGCGTGGAGAGCTGCGAGAAGTCGGGCCGCGGGATCGCGGGCATGCCGTACTGGTGCAGGTAGAAGCCGGCGGCGACGATCACGGCCGCCATCGTGGTCGCGGTCAGCAGGGTGCGCCGTCTCTGGTGCTGCCGGACGCGGGCGCGCTCGGCCGCCTCCTGGCGGAGCCGCTCCAGCTCGGTGCGGCATTCATCGCAGCTCGAGACGTGCCGTTCCAGCAGGGCCCACTCGGTGAGCGGAATCTCCCCCGCCACCATGTACGGGAACGCGCGGCGCGCGTCCTGGCAGACCATGTGGCTCGGGAGGGGCCCCCGCTGCATGGGCCCCATCTTCCACACCACACGGGACGCTGTAAAGGCCCCGGGTGCTAGCATGTGGGACCATGCTGCCGCCGGGAGAAGGCAACCCGTTCCTGCGCGAGACGGTGGGCGGCATGCTCGCCCGCATGGCCGAGCGTGTCCCCGATCGCGAGGCGATCGTGGCCACGGACCGCCGCATCACGTATCGGCAGCTCCACGACGCCGCGCGGCGCGTCGCGCGGGGTCTGCTCACGCTCGGCGTCAAGAAAAACGACAAGGTCGCGTTGTGGCTCCCCAGCCGCCCGGAGTGGCTCTTCGCGCAGGCCGGGTGCGCGCTGATCGGCGCGGTGGTGGTCGCGCTGAACACGCGCTACAAGGCGCACGAGCTGCGCTACATCCTGCGCCAGTCGGACGCGACCACGCTCCTCTGCACCGACCACTCGGGCCCGGTGGACTTTCTCGAGACGCTCGGCGAGGTGCTGCCGACACTGCGCGATGCGATCCCGGGCGAGCTGGCGGCCGACGACTTCCCGATGCTCCGGCGGGTGATCGTCGACGCCGACGACCCGTACCCGGGCTGCGTGCGCCTGCGCGACGTGCTGGAGGACGGCGACGCCCCCGAGTGGGACGGCCCGCTGCGCGCGGCCCGCGCCGCGATCGAGCCCGATGATCCGTTCACGATCCTCTATACCTCCGGCACCACCTCGTTCCCCAAGGGCGCGGTGATCAGCCACCGGAACTGCCTGCCTCACGGCTGGTGGTGCGGCGAGGTGATGCGGATGGGCGAGGAGGACCGGGTGCTCCACGCCCTGCCGCTCTCCGGCACGTGGGGCGGACTCTGCATCCCGCTGGCCGCCTTCACCCACGGCAGCACGCTCGTGCTGATGGAGAGCTTCGAGCCCGCGGTGGCCCTGCGGCTGATGGAGGCCGAGCGCATCACGGTGTGGAACGGCGTCGACGCGATGGCGATGCCGATGCTCGAGCATCCCGATCTCCACCGGCGCGATCGCTCGCGCCTGCGCACCGGTGGGTTCGCGGCCACCGGCGGCGGCGTGGAGGGCCTCTTCGGGGCGGTGGTCGAGCGGCTCGGCGTGCGCCAGGCCTTCCAGCCCTACGGTATGACCGAGGTCAACGCCCTGGCCATGGTGCACGACCTGGACGAGCCGCTCGAGAGCCGCGCGCTGGCCGGCGTGTGGCCCGCCGACGGCATCGAGGCGCGCGTGGTCGATCCGGAGACGGGACGCGACCAGCCGGTGGATCGCGAGGGCGAGCTGTGGCTGCGCGGGCGGCTCGTCACCGCCGGCTACTACGAGAAGCCCGAGGAGACCGCGCGCGCCTTCACCGCCGACGGCTGGTTCAAGACCGGCGACCTGGCGGTGCGTGACGCCGCCGGGCGGACGATCTTCATCGGGCGCCTGCGCGAGGTGCTGCGGGTGAGCCACTTCATGGTGGCGCCGGGCGAGATCGAGGCGTACCTGCAGACGCATCCGAAGGTGATGCAGGCCTTCGTCATCGGCGTGCCCGACGCGCGCACCAACGAGGCGGTGGTGGCCTACGTCATCCCGCGTCCGGGCCTGAGCGACCTCACCGCGGAGGACGTCATCGCGCACTGCCGGGGGCGGATCGCCTCGTTCAAGGTGCCGCGCCACGTGCGGATCGTGGGCGACGTGCCGCGCACGCCGGGGCCGCATGGCGACAAGGTGCAGAAGGCGCGGCTACGCGAGATGTTCCTGAGCGAGGGCTGAGCGCGCGGCCGCGATCTCCTGCGACACCGCCCCGGGACCGGGAAACTCGCGCTCGGCCCGGCGGTACCAGTACTGCGCGTTGTCCAGATCGCCTTCCAGCGTGTGGACGATGCCGTGCAGCCAGGAGCCCATGACCGACTTCTGCTCCTGCACGATCTCGTGGGCCCGCTGCCAGTCACCCGCGGCCAGCAGATCGAGCGCGCGCGTCAAGGCCTCCGAGGCGTTGCCGGTCACGGGCAAAGTCTACCGTGCGGTCAGGTCTTACAGACGACAAATGTCGCAATGTAAGACCTGACCCCGGTTCAGTCGGGCTGGCCGGGGCAGTCGCAGTCTGGGGTGGCGCAGGGGCCCGAGCCGTCCACACGGCAGTGCATGCTCATCAAGTGGCCGCACGGACAGAGGCCCCGCGGCGGCGCAGGCGCGGGAGCCTCGTCGCGCCGGTCGGGCGCGGATAGGCAGCCCGGATCGAGCCTGGGGGCGATGAGGCGCCGGGATCCGAGGTGGACGTCCATGCCGTCGAGATAGCGCAAGCGTGGTGCCAGGCGACATCCCCAGCCGCAACGGGCATTTGGCCTCGCCGGCGCTCGGCGCTTACCGGTCGGTGGCAGCCCGACTGCCACGCTTCGGAACACCGGCGATCGCAGGAGTTGCGCGCCGGGCCGCCGGTCAGGCGACGAGGTTGGCGGGCGCCTCGCCGCGAGCCACGCGATGGATGTTCTCGGCGATCACCGACGCGCGCGACTCCATCATGCCCTCGGTCCAGCCCGAGACGTGCGGGGTCATCAACACGTTCGGCAGGGTGTGAAACGGCCGGTGCGCAGGCGGCGTCGGCGTCCCGTCGGACGGATAGCGGTACCAGACGTCGAGTGCGGCCGCCGCGATGCTGCCTCGGCGGAGCGCCTCGTAGAGCGGATCCTCGTCCACGACCTCGCCGCGCGCCACGTTGATCAGCGCTGCGGTGGGCTTCATGAGGCCGAGTCGTCGCGCGTCGATCAGCCCGCGGGTCTCGGCGGTGAGCGCCAGCGTGATCGCGACGTAGTCGCTGCGGCCCAGCACGTCGTCGAGCGCGGCGGGCCCACGCACGGAGGCGAGCCCCAGGGGATCGGGCCGGGAGGCGTCCCGGCGGATGGCCAGCACGTCCATGTCGAAGGCCCGCGCGCGCTTCGCGACCGCCTGGCCGATGCGGCCGTAGCCGAGGATGCCGAGCGTCTTGCCCGCCAGCTCCGGCCAGAGCGGTACCGGCCGGCCGGACCAGACGCTGTCCCACTGCCCCCGCCGCAGATCGGCGTCGATGCGGCCGAAGTCGCGGGCCAGCGCGAGCATGGCGCCGATGACGTACTCCGCGATACCGATCTCGTGCCCGTAGGCATTGGCCAGCGCGGTGCCGCCCGCGAGCGCGCCCCGGTCCACGCGGTCGAGCCCGGCGCCCGGGACCTGCACGAGTCGGAGCCGCGGAGCGGCCGCGGCCATCTCGCGGGTGAAGCCCATGCCCACGAGCACGTCGACGTCGGACAGGCGCGCGAGGATCTCGCCCTCGTCGCCGTGGATGATCTCGCACGGGATGCGCAAACGGGCGCGCACCCGGTCGATCAGGTGGCTGGCGAAGACGCCCGCGAAGGCGACCCGGAGCGGTCCGGTCACATGAGCACCATCTGGGTCTGGGTGGTGAGCGACAGGAGCCGCCCGGACTCGTCGGTGACCCGGGTCTGCCAGACCTGGGTGCGCTTGCCCTTGTGCAGCGGCGTGGCCTCGGCGCGCACCACGCCGGTCCGCCCGGCCGCGAAGAAGTTGGTCTTGGACTCGAGCGTGGTGGTCGTCGCGCCGGCGGGCAGGTTGACGACGGTCGCCGCCGCACCCACCGTGTCGGCCAGCGCCATCAGGGTGCCCCCGTGCAGCGCGCCGCCGACCGTGCGCAGGTCGTCGCGGATCGTCAGCTCGGCCACTACGCGGTCCGGCGTGGCCTCCACGATGCGCACGCCGAGCAGCGTGCTGAGCGTGCCGTTCATCCGCTCGTTGAACAGCTCCGGGTCGATCGCCATGATGTCTCCTCTCGTCGGGGTGATCGTGACCCCGAGCGTGCGCCGGTTCAATTACCTCCAAGGTAATGGCGGAGCCTCACCCCGCGGTGTACCGTGCCGCCCATGAAAACCGGAGCCGCATCCGCGAGGACCACGAAGGCCAGCCCGGTCGGCCAGCTCATCAAGCAATGGCGCGAGCGCCGGCGCTTGAGCCAGCTGAGCCTGGCCGTCGACGCCGAGATCTCCACGCGCCACCTGAGCTTCATCGAGACGGGCCGCGCCCAGCCGAGCCGGGACATGGTACTGCTGCTGGCGCGCGCCCTGGAAGTGCCTCCGCGGGGGCGCAACGACCTGCTCACCGCGGCGGGCTACGCGCCGGTCTATCGCGAGACCGCGCTCGAGTCCCCGGAGATGGCCGACGTGCGCCGCGCGCTCGACTTCATCCTGCGCCAGCAGGAGCCTTTCCCCGGCCTCGTGATCGACGGGCACTGGAACCTCTTGATGGCGAACCGCGGCGCCACCCGGCTCATGGACCGGTTCCTCGAGCCCGGCGACGCGGCGGCGGTGGGCGGCCGGCCGAACGCGATGCGGCTCTTCTACCACCCGCGCGGCCTGCGTCCCTTCATCGTGAACTGGGAGCCGACCGCGGCGGCCTTGATCCAGTGGCTGCACCTGGACCTGGCGCGCGGCATCGGCGACGCCGACACGCGGCGGCTGCTGGACGAGCTGCTCTCGTATCCCGACGTGCCGCAGAAGTGGCGAACGCTCGACCTCGATCTCACCCCCGCGCCGTTCCTGGCGGTGGAGATGCGCAAGGACGATATCGACGTGAAGTTCTTCTCCACGCTGACGAGCCTTGGCGTACCCTACGACATCACGCTGCACGAGCTGCGGGTCGAGTGCTTCTTCCCCGCCGACGCGGCCAGCGAGGCGCGGCTGCGGGACCTCGCCGCGGAAGGAGAGCGTGAACGCGCATGACCCCGGCGGAGCGGCCCACGCAGTTCGGACGGATCCACGCGCCCGACGCGGCGTGGCTCGGCCGCGCTTCGCCCGAGCCCATCCTCGAGCCCGACCTGCCGATCATCGATGCCCACCATCACCTGTGGGACCGCGATGGACACCGGTACTTCGTGCCCGAGTTCATGGCCGACGTGGCCACCGGCCACCACGTGGTGGCCACCGTGTTCCTCGAGTGCCACTCGATGTACCGGGCGAGCGGACCGGCGGAGATGCGGCCGGTGGGCGAGACCGAGTTCGTGGCCGGGCAGGCCGCCATGAGCGCCAGCGGTCTCTACGGCGGAACGCGCGTGGCCGCCGGCATCGTGGGCTTCGCCGATCTCACGCTGGGCGACCGGGTGGAGCCGGTGCTGGAGGCGCATCTGCGCGCGGCCGGCGGGCGCTTCCGCGGCGTGCGCCACGCGGCGGCGTGGGACGCCGACCCGGTGATCGGCAGTAGCCCGGTGGCCGACGGGCCGCACCTCTACGGGCGTGCCGACTTCCGCGCCGGCCTCGCGCGGCTCACGCGGCTCGGCCTCTCGCTCGACGCGTGGGTGTTCCATCCCCAGCTGGCCGACGTGGTCGACCTGGCGAAGGCGCATCCCGATGCCAACATCGTGCTGGGCCACGTCGGCGGCGTGCTGGGCTACGGCTCCTACACCGGCAAGCAGCCGGAGGTCTTCGCGGCGTGGAAGCCGCGGATGGCGGAGCTGGCCCGCTGCGAGAATGTCAGCGTCAAGCTGGGCGGCATGATGATGCGCCTGGCCGCCTACGACTACCGCACGCAGCCGAAGCCACCCACCTCCACCGAGCTGGCCGCGCTGTGGCGCCCGTACATGGAGACGTGCATCGAGCTGTTCGGCCAGGACCGCTGCCTGTTCGAGTCGAACTTCCCGGTCGACAAGATGGGCATCGGCTGGGCCGCGCTCTGGAACACGTTCAAGCGCCTCGCCGCGGGCGCCTCCGCGCGGGAGAAGCAGGCGCTCTTCAGCGGCACCGCGCGGCGGGTCTATCGCCTGGAGTGATGGACCCGCGGAGCGCGGCCAACCGCGAGCTGTGGAACCGCTGGACCCGCGTCAACCTCGGGTCGGCGTTCTACGACGTGGAGAGCTTCGCGGCGGGACGAGGCCGGGACCTCGATGCCATCTGCCGGGCCGGCCCCGGCGACGTCCGGGGCAAGTCGCTCCTCCACCTGCAGTGTCACTTCGGCATGGATACCATCCGGTGGGCGAAACACGGCGCGACGGTGACCGGCGTCGACTTCTCGGAGGAGGCGATCACGGCGGCGCGCGCGCTCGCGACGCGCATGGGCGTGCCCGCCACGTTCATCCAGAGCGACGTCTACGACTTGCCCTCTGACCTCGACGGCCGCTTCGACGTGGTCTTCACCTCGCACGGGGTGCTCTCCTGGCTGCCCGATCTCGAACGCTGGGCACGGGTGGTCGCGCGCTGCCTGGCGCCCGGCGGCGTGTTCTACGTGGTCGACGCGCACCCGATCCTCATATGCTTCGACGACCGGCTGGCCGATCCCGAGCTGCGGCTGCTCTACCCATATTTCCATGGGCCCGAGCCGATCCGCGAGGAGCACTCTGGCTGCTACAGCGTGCCGGAGGCGCCCATCACCAGCGTGGAGCACGTCTGGCTGCATCCCCTGTCGAGCATCATCGGCTCCATCGCCCGCGCCAGCCTGCGCGTGGAATCGTTCGAGGAGTATCCGTTCCTCGGATGGAAGTTCTTCCCCTGGATGCGGCAGGATGCCGATGGGTGGTGGCGCCTGCCCGACGACGCGCGGATTCCGACCGGAGCGGGAAGCCTCCCGCTGATGTTCGCCCTGAAGGCCACGCGACCTGACGCTTGACAGCCCTAAGGCCGGCATAGTATTTGGGAAAATCCGGGGTTGCTCCCTCCGGGGGGCCCGTCGGGTAAAGACGTGAAGCGGCTCTTCATTCGTCTCCTGGTGGTCGGCGCCGCCGCCGGCAGCTTGGCGCTCCTGGCCGGGGCGGTGATGATGGTGCTCCGGCTGGCGCAGCCTCCCGAGAACGCCATCGACCCCAGCCGGGATCCCGCCGGCGAGGTCGCCGGCCGCGTGGCCAAGGTCGAATCCGGCGTCATCCTGGTCAACTCGGAGTCGCCCGGCAGCGGCCTCGTTCCGCTGGTGCTGACGCGGGACACGATGATCATGGTGGGCTCGAGCGCGGGATGGCCCACCGACATCCGTCCGGGCGGGCAGATCAAGGTCGTCTACGACCTCCACGAAGGCAAGCGCCTGGCCCGGTCGGTCCAGATCCTCTCCGAACAGGCCACCAGGCAGGCATCGCCGGCCAATCTGCTTCCGACGCCCGCGACGCCCCCGAAGGCGCCCGAGCCGGCCAAGCCTGCCGTGACCCGGATGGCGCCCGAGCCGGAGAAGCCCGTGGTAACCCCGAAACCCGAGCCAGCGAAGCCCGTGGTGACGCCGAAGGCGCCGGAGCCGGCCAAGGCGGCCACGGCAGCAGCGGAGAAGTCGAGGTCGGAGAAGGCGACCCCCGGTCCGGCCACACCGGTGCCGGCGGCCCAGCCGAAGGTGGTTTTGCCATCGCCCGGGGCCACGGGCGATCGGATGCCGACGGTCGGCGCGGCCCCGCCATCGACACCGCGGGCCACCACCGCTCGCGAGCCGGCTCAGCCGACGCGGAACGTGTCGCCGGCCCCCACGACCCCCACACCGCCCGCGGCCACACCGGCACCGTCGCCGGCCACGCCGACCGCGCGCCCGACACCCACGCCGGCCGTGGCCGCGCCCCCGACGCCCGCAGCGACCCCGTCGACACCGGCCCGTCCGACGCCACCCGCCGTGACGCCGCCCGCCGTAGCCGCCCCTGCGCCGCCGGTGCCAGCGGCCGCACCACCCGTGCCCGCTCCGGCACCCACGGTGACGGCACCGTCCGCCGCGGCCCCGCCCCGACCCGCGGCGGCCGCGCCGTCGCCAGCGCCGGCGGCCCGCCCGGCGCCGCCGCCGGTTCGCACGCCCGAGCCCCCGGCGGAGTCCGAGGCCACGGACGGCTCGGCGGCGGTGGACTGGCTACTGAAGGGACGACGGTAGCTCGAAGGTCTTGACCCAGATGCCGGGCGAGCCCGGCGCGTGCCGCATGTGCGGCCGGATCTGGTGCGTCACCGGCGAGGCGTCCCGCTGGGCCATCCACGCGGCGCTCTCCGAGACCTTCGGGTGCTCGAACTCGTAGAGCGTGAGGTAGGTCGGCGTCCCCTCCACCGCCCGGTAGCGCCGGCCGCGGATCACGCCGGGCACTTTCTCGTAGTTCGGCACGTAGATCGTGTTGTACCAGTCGTTGAACGCGCGATCGACCTCGGCCGGCACGTCCATGCGCCCGATCTGCAGCGCGGGCGCCATCGGTGCGCTCGCCACCGGCGGCGTCAGCGCCGCGGGATGGATCATCGTGTACACGTTGCGGATGAACGGCTTGCCGATCGCCTGCGGGCGGATGCGCGTCGTCCACGGCGTGGGATTGGCCTGCACGTGCTTGTACGCGGCGCTCTCGAGCACCGCCGCGCTCTCGAGCTCGTAGCACGCCAGATGCTTCGGTCCGCCCTTCACCGCTTCGTACCGCGCCCCGCCGAGGAACCCGGGAATCGCCATGCGCTCGGGCAGGTGCTCGTCGTTGTACCACCGGTTGAACTCGTCCTCTTGCGCCGCGGGGACATCCGCCCAGACCATCAAGAGTGCCGTGCCTTTCCGGGGCATCGCCATGGTGTTCCCTCCTCTGCGGCAAGGGTACATCAGGCGCAGGTCGCGCTCCCCCGCGGAGAGCGGCTGGGGTAGACTCGGGTCGCGGCCGGCCGGAGACCCCCGGACAAAGGAGACCCACGGTGAAGCTCGACGTGTCCATGCTGACTCACGACCTCGGGACGATCCCCGACTACGCCCGGAAGGTCGAGGCGATGGGCTACGACTGCCTGTGGTCCTCGGAGACCCAGCACGATCCCTACCTGCCGCTGGCGGTGGCCGCCACCTCCACGTCGCGGATCAGGCTCGGCACCAACATCGCGACCGTGTTCTCGCGGAGCCCGATGATCACCGCGCAGATCGCGTGGGACCTGCAGAAGGCGTCGCGGGGCCGCTTCACCCTCGGCCTCGGCACCCAGGTCAAGGCCCACAACGAGCGGCGCTTCTCGGTGAAGTTCGAGTCGCCCGGGCCGAAGATGGCCGAGGCCATCCGGGCGATCCGGGCGATCTGGGACTGCTGGCAGAACGGGACCAGGCTCAACGTCAAGGGGCAGTTCTACACCTTCGACGTCATGACCCCGTTCTTCAATCCGGGACCGATCGAGCACCCGAAGATCCCGATCTACATAGCGGCGGTCAATCCGCTGATGTGCCGGATCGCGGGGGAGCTGTGCGAGGGCATGCACGTGCACCCGTTCAACTCGCCGAAATACCTCCGCGAGATCGTGCACCCGGCGGTGGAGGAGGGGCTCAAGCGCTCGGGCCGCACGCGCCGGGACTTCACCTACGCGACCGCCACGTTCGTGGTCGTGGGCGAGACCGAGCAGGAGCGGGCCGCGCAGGCGCGGACCGTGAAGCAGCAGATCGCCTTCTACGGCTCGACGCGCACCTACGAGCCGGTGCTGGCCGCCCACGGCTGGCAGGGCTTGACCGCGCAGCTTCACCGCAAGTCGGTCGAGGGCGACTGGAAGGGCATGGCCGACCTCATCACCGACGAGATGCTCGACACCTACGCGGTGACCGCGACCTACGAGAACCTGCACGCGAAGATCCTCGAGCGCTACGACGGCCTGCTGGACCGGACGGGGCTCTACCAGCCGTACCAGCCGAATCTGGACGACCCCCGCCTGCCCGCGATGGTGCGCGCGTTCAACGGGTGAACCATCCCTCACCCTGCCCTCTCCCCTGGGGGGAGAGGGTTTCGAAGCCCTCGCCCCCGGAGGGGGAGAGGGTAGGGGGGAGATCGGAGACACGATGACCGACAAGGTGCAGGTGGAGATCAAGGGCGACGTGGCCACCATCACGCTGAACAAGCCCGAGCGCCTCAACGCGCTCGACAACGAGATGTGGCACGGCATCGGCGAGGCGTGCCGCGCGGTGAGCGCGGCGCCCGACGTCCGGGTCGCGGTGCTCATGGGGGCGGGCGGCTGCTTCTGCGCGGGGCTCGACGTGAAGGCGGGCTCCACCCTCAGCGCCGCCCTCGACGGGCTGTCGCCCGCACAGGCGCTGGCGGGCATCCGCGAGCATCTGGCCGGGCACCAGGCCTCGTTCTCCGCGGTCGAGTCGCTCCGCGTGCCGGTCATCGCGGCCATCCAGCGCGCGTGCATGGGCGCGGGCCTCGAGCTGGCGCTCTGCTGCGACATCCGCCTCGCCGCCGAGGGCACGCTCTTCTCCATCCCCGAGGTGCAGCTGGGGCTCGTGCCCGACATGGGCGGCACTCAGCGCCTGCCCCGCACCGTCGGCATCGGGCGAGCGAAGGAGCTGATCTACTCCGCGCGGCGCTTCGACGCGGCCGAGGCCCTGCGCATCGGGCTCGTGCAGGGCGTCTACCCGGCGGGCGAGCTGCCGGCGCGCGTGGCCGAGCTGGCCGGCGAGATTGCGGCGAACGCGCCCCTGGCGGTGCAGGCGGCCAAGCGGGCGATCGACGGCACCTACTACGGCGAGATGCGCGCGTGGCTCGACTGGGAGACCGCGCAGGCGTCGGGCCCGCTGCTCTCCGAGGATCGCACGGTGGGCCTGAAGGCCGCGGCCGAGCGCAAGCGCGCCGACTTCAAGGGCAAGTAAGTCACACCCGGAGGATCTCATGGCTGATCTCTACGACCTGGCCGACCGGCCGCCGCTCGGCGACGTGCCGAAGCGCATGCACGCCTTCGCGGTGCGACAGAGCCGCTTCGGCCAGCCCCGCGACGCGTGGAAGCGCGAGGTGCTGCCCACGCCGACCATCGGCCCCGACGAGGTGCTGGTCTACGTGATGGCGTCGGGCATCAACTACAACAACGTGTGGGCCGCGCTCGGCCAGCCGCTCGACGTCATCGCCGAGCGGCAGAAGCTGGGCGAGCCGGAGGATTTCCACGCCGGCGGCAGCGACTGCTCGGGCATCGTGTGGACGATCGGCCCGGACGTGAAGAACGTCCGGGTCGGCGACGAGGTCATCGTGCACAGCGGCTGGTGGCGGCCCGACGACCCGTGGGTGCTCTCCGGCAAGGACCCGATGCTCGCCGAGTCGACCCGCATCTGGGGCTACCAGACCAACTACGGCAGCTACTGCCAGTTCGCGCGGGCCCAGGCGCACCAGTGCATCGCCAAGCCGAAGCGGCTCACCTGGGAGGCCGCGGGCTGCTTCCTGCTGTGCGCGTCGACCGCGTACCGCATGCTGATGGGCTGGCCGCCGCACACCGTGGAGAAGGGCGACGTGGTGCTGGTGTGGGGCGCCACCGGCGGGCTCGGCAGCCTGGCGCTCGAGATCGTGCGGGCGCAGGGCGGCCGGCCGGTCGCGGTGGTCTCCGACGACGCGAAGAAGAAGTTCTGCATGGAGCACGGTGCGGTCGGCGTCATCAACCGCTCGCAGTTCGATCACTGGGGCCCGATGCCCGACACGAAGGATGGCAAGGCCTACGGCAGCTGGGCCAAGGGCGCGCGGGCCTTCGGCAAGGCGGTCTGGGACGCGCTCGGGGAGCGCACGAGCCCCAGGATCGTCTTCGAGCACCCGGGCGAGGCCACCCTGCCCACCTCGGAGTTCGTGTGCGCCACCGGCGGGATGATGGTGATCTGCGCGGGGACCACCGGCTACAACGTCACCCTCGACCTGCGCTACCACTGGATGCGGCAGAAGCGCTTCCAGGGCAGTCACCTCTCGAACGACGAGCAGGCGCGGGCGGTGACGAAGCTGGTCGACGCGGGCACCGTCGACCCGTGTCTCTCGCGGACGTACCGGTTCGACGAGCTTCCCGAGTGCCACCAGCTCATGCTGGAGAACAAGCACCCCTACGGCAACATGGCGGTGCTGGTGAACGCGCCGAAGACCGGCCTGGGCGCCTCGTGAGCCGGGCGCGCCCCCAGTCATACCATTGAAGGCGCTCGCCTTTCACGAGCACGGCGGGCTCGACAAGCTGCGCTATCAGGACGTCGCCGATCCCAAGATCGGCGACGGCGATGTTCTGGTGCGGGTCCGGGCCGTCGCGCTGAACCACCTGGATCTCTTCGTCCGCGAGGGGCTGCCCGGCCTCACGCTGCCCATGCCGTTCTGGACCGGCTGCGACATCGCGGGCGACGTGGCCCAGGTCGGCACGGCGGTGAGCGACGTCCGCGTCGGCGAGCGCGTCGCGGTGAACCCCAATCTCTCGTGCGGCCGCTGCGAGTTCTGCCGGCGCGGCGAGCATAGCCTCTGCGTCCGGTACGCGATCCTGGGCGAGCACACCCACGGCGGGCTGGCCGAGTACGTGAAAGTCGACGGCCGGCACGTGCTCCCGCTGCCCGACGCCATCCGCTACGAGGACGCGGCCGCCTTCATCCTGGTGAACATGACCGCCTGGCGCATGCTCGTCACCCAGGCCCGGCTGCGCGCGGGCGAGGACCTGCTGATCCTGGGCGTGGGCGGCGGCGTCTCGTCGGCCGCGGTGCAGATCGGCAAGCTGTGCGGGGCGCGGGTGTGGGTCACCTCGTCGAGCGACGCCAAGTTGGAGCGCGCGCGGGCCCTCGGGGCGGACGAGTGCATCAACTACGCGACCGACGACTGGGTGCGCGTCGTCGGGCAGAAGACGAGCCGGCGCGGGGTGGACGTGGTGCTCGAGAACGTGGGCGCGGCCACCTGGAAGGGCGCGATCCGCACCGTGGCCAAGGGCGGCCGCATCGTGACCTGCGGGGCGACCTCGGGCCCCATCGCGGAGACCGACATCCGGCTCGTGTTCTGGAAGCAGCTCTCGATCATCGGGTCCACCATGTCGAACGACGCCGAGTTCCACACCGTGATGGGCCAGCTCTTCAACGGGCGGCTCCACGCGGTCGTGGACACGGTCGCGCCGCTCCGCGAGGGCGTGGAGGCCGAGCGGCGGCTCGCCGACGGCCAGCAGTTCGGCAAGATCGTCCTCCTGCCCTGACCGCCCCCCGCTTCTCGCTGGTGATCGTCGCGGACTGGTCCGCGGCTTCCACGCGCGGGCCGGCGCGCCCGACGCGCGATCGCTGCTGGGTCGCCTGGGGCTATTCGCGTCGATCCCCCGCCGACCGGCGGCCCCCGCCGCGCTACTTCCGCACCCGGGGCGAGGCCGGCGGCTTCATCCGCGACCTGCTCGCGGCGGAGCCCGCCGCGGCGCTGGTGGGCTTCGACTTCGTGTTCGGCTATCCCGCCGACGCGCGGCTGCCGGCCGGGCGTGCCCTCTGCGCGCGGCTGGCCGCGCTGATCACCGATGGTCCCGACGGGGCCAACAACCGCTTCGCGGTCGCGGGCGCCCTGAACCGCGAGATCCAGGTCGCGTGCGGGGGCGGATTCCGCGGGCCGTTCTGGGGACACCCGCCGGGACGGCGCTTCGCGCACCTCCACCCGACGCGCCCGCGCCCGTTTCCGGCCGCGGTGAGCGACGGCCGGCTGGTCGAGCGCCGGCTCGCGTCGCGTCGCATCCAGAGCCCCTGGAAGCTCTTCACGCGCGCCTCGGTCGGCTCACAGTCGCTGATGGGCTTGCCCGCGGTGCATCGGCTGCTCACGGACCCGGCGCTCGCGTCACGGGCGCGCCTCTGGCCGTTCGAGACGCGGTGGACCGACGCCATCGAGCGCGATGCGATCGTGATCGCCGAGCTCTGGCCGAGCCTGGTGGACTGCCGCGATCAGCCCTACCCGATCAAGGACGCCTGCCAGGTCGCGGCCGCGCGCGACTGGGCGCTCGACCGGCCGCGGGCGCTGGCGCGGTCGATGGCGCGGCCGGCCGGCTTGAGCGACGAGGAGGAGCAGCGCTGTCGCGAGGTCGAGGGCTGGATCGTGGGGCCCGGCGTGCCGGCCGAAAATGTATGAATGTAAGACCTGACCCCATCGTGCTGATCACGGCGGGGGTCACCGGCATCGTCACGTCGGTGACGATGCTCGGGCCGCTGCTCGTCGACATCTCGCGGGATCTCGACATCTCGCTCGGCCAGGCGGGCCTGCTGGCTGCGGCGGCGGGCGTGCCGCAGGCGCTGTTCTCGCCGTTCTCGGGGCTCCTCTCCGACCGCCTCGGACGCAAGC
>Ga0081455_10001390_pt1 | contig 29896 bp, 22 predicted proteins | sample TabmetS3T2R1_FD_70207 | JGI IMG/M metagenome (GOLD analysis project Ga0081455, IMG submission 70207) | Tabebuia heterophylla rhizosphere microbial communities from the University of Puerto Rico - S3T2R1 | ecosystem: Host-associated > Plants > Roots > Rhizosphere ... | reverse complement strand
AATTGATTGATCTTGATTCTGAAGACATGCCAAGATGGAGTCTGCGTGTTTACTTCTGCTAAGGCCTTAGCGGCTTGCGCTAAGTTACCCTGCACCTGATAAATGCTCGCTTTTGACGTCATCAAATCCGGATCATTTGGCGTAATGTCCAGCGCTCGATCATACAGCTTTAGCGCTGCTGGAAATTGTCGAAGTACGGTGTGAGTCACGGCTGTGTCATGCAGTAACTCCACGTTCTGCGGATCGAGGGCGAGAGCTTGCTCGAAATAGGCAATACTTTCATTCCAGTGTCCCTCGCGCCGGGCAATTAAGCCGAGAGCACTTGGAACCTTGCTGCTGCCCGGTAACATCTTGCTCACGTACTCGAACGTGGTTTTGGCAGCCCCGTGGTCATGCAGAACCCAATATTGATAATAACCCACGGCGAGCAGCGTTTCGGGCGAGTTCGGCTGCAGTCGTTGCGCGTTCTCCAGCGCACTTTTAGCCGCATCGCGACGAGCAGCCGTCGTGTCGAGGAACTCGAAGTAATTCGCGTCTGCACGAGAAAGTCGCGCCCAAGCAATGCCAAAATTCGGATCAAGCTCCACCGCCCGCTCAAAAGAACTGATGGCTTTTCGTACGGAATCTCTCGAGAAATCGGGACGTGCTTCAAATGCGAGGCCGCGCAGATACGCGTCGTAAGCCTCCGAATTGTTTGTCGGTTTAACTGCCAACGCTTGCTGCTCGCTGCCAGTAAGCTTGGCCTGCAACGACTCCGCGATTCCTTTGGCGATCTCGCTCTCGACGCCAAAGATGTCAGTCAACTCTCGATCGTAGGTCTCGGCCCAGAGGTGGGAATCGGTTTGCGCGTTAATCAACTGCACGTTGACCCGCACCTTGTCAGCCACTTTTTGCACGCTACCCTCAAGAATGTTCCTTACCCCAAGCTGCTTTGCGATCTTGGATAGATTGCCAGGCTTGCTCTGATAACGCTGTGTGGACATGCGGGAAATCACTTTTAAGTCCGCGATGCTGGTCAGCCGTGTCAGGATTTCCTCTTGGATGCCCTGGGCGAAATAGGCGTTGTCCGGATCGCGGCTAAGATTCTCGAATGGCAATACTGCGATTGATTTCGCCAACGACTCAGAACTTCTCAGCGCTTGCTCTGCCGATTCCGCCTCAGTATTTTTCTGGGTAAAATCAAGTTTCCGACCGGTCTTGCGCCTAATCGATTTACTAAGATCGACATCTTCCGTGCGCTTGATTCCCTCCGGCGTCAGTTCAAAAGCCCACGCTAGGATCAGCGCGATTGGAAAACCAATTATGAGGAGCAACACCACCAGGCGCACTCCCCAACTCGGGATATCGAAGAACGGAAAAATCTGACTCGCGACCTGCATCAGCAGCCAGGCCACGACTGCGTAGGCGATCGCAACCTTGTAAACGTTGCGCCGCTTGAGCTCGGTCAGGAATTTTTTCCTATTCACTGCGGAATCCCCATGCGTCGCAGGAGGTCAGTGAACCGCCGGTCACTGCGGATCGGGTCCCACACCGGCTCATCCTTATAAAAGGCTCCGATCGCTGCCGTTGCTAAGCCACGTTCCAGCCATGAAAACGCCAGCTCCTTCTCGTTCAAGGTCGCATAGATTTTGGCTATCCAGTGCGCCTGGCTTAGGTTCGCGCCTGACATCTCTTCCAGCTCTTTGATGATCTGGAGCGCTTCTGCCCGTTTCCGCTGCGCCGCGTAGACCATTCCTGTATCGTAAATCAAAAGGGGATCATTTTTCCTTCCTCCTTTGGCCTTCTCCAATTCCGCCAGTGTGTCGCTGAATAACTTGTTTTGGATGTAAATTCCTATTTCATAGGTAGTGATAAAAGGTGGGCCCAATTCATTGGCCTGCCGCAGCAGCTCAAGCGCTGGCGCATAATCTCGCTTCAGGTAGTAAGGAAGGGCCACTACTCGTGCGATAATTGATGAGAGCGGGTCGAGTTCTCGAGCGTTCAGCAGTTCCGCTATGCCTTCTTCGAAACGCCCCTGTCGCACGAGCGAAATTCCCAAAAACTGATGGGCTAAGGCTAAACTCGGGCTGAGTTCGATCGCCCGTCGCAGTTCACGATCACCCAGCGAGAAATCGGACGGAGCGAACAACACATGGGCTTGACCAAGGGCACCGTGAGCTTCGGCCAGGTTGTCATCCAGTCCAAGGGATTTGCGCACGGTCTCTTCCGCTTTGCGCCGGCCTTCAATAGGCGCAATGTAGCCATAAATGCCAAGATTTGCATAGGCGTGAGCTAAGCCCGCGTAGGCGAGCGCATAATTGCGATCTTCTTCCAACGCCCGCTCGTAATAGCGAATGGCGGTCAGCAGATCCTCGCGTGTGGGGCACTGGGCATACGACCGCCCCTGCATGTAATATTGGAAAGCTCTGAGATTCTCTGTAGGGCGTTTCGCCAACTGCTGTTTCTCAGCGCCGCTCAGTTTTAAGCGCAGCTTCTCGGAAATCTCTCTCGCGATCTCTTCCTGCACCGCGAACACATCGGCCAGTTTGCGATTGTACTGCTGACCCCAAAGCTCCGTTCCATCCGCGACGTTTACCAACTCAGTTCTGATTGCCAGATTGTCGCCTTGCTGGATTAGTCTGCCCATCAGCACTGCATGCACCCCAAGGTCGTTGCCGACTTTCCGCGGATCGACATCTTTGCTTTTGTAGCTAAAGACTGTGCTGCGCGCCATCACTCGCAGTTGCGGCAGTTGCGAGAGGCTGTTGATGATGCTTTCAGGAATACCGTCAGAGAGGTAATCGGTGTCTGGATCACGGTTCTGATTGTCGAAAGGCAGCACCGCAATCGATTTTTCCGGAAGACCGCTCGTCATGGCTCGGTTCGATGGTTTCGCCAGCTCCGCATCAGCCACTTCAGTCCGTTTCAGCCCCTCGGGAGTTAGCTCAAATGCCCATGCGATTATCAAGGCGATCGGAAAACCGAGCGCCAGCAGCATGATCACTAGCCTGATCGCCCAATTAGGAATTTCCAAAAAGGGAAAGACCTGCGTGGCGATTTGCATGAGTAACCACGCAATGACGGCATACGCGATCGCTACCTTGTAAACGTTGCGCCGCTTTAACTCGGTAAAGAAATTTGGAAGATTCACTTCCTATTACTTGTTAGGCCCGACCTGTTCCTGGCCTGAGAGCAGCTGCTGGAAATCGGGACGATTTCGGATCGGATCCCAGACCGGGTCAATCTTCAAAAGAGCTATGGAAGCTACCTGGCCCGCCGGGATGGAGAGCAAGCGTCGAAGCCTCTTAATGGCTTCCTCAGGTGCGCCCACACGGGCCTCGATTTGCGCGAGGCCGCTCTGGAAACGTGGACCGGCCAGAGCGTCTTTTTCGATGGAAAGTGAATCCGCCGCTTGTCTAGAAAGGTGTAGAGCATCGGGATTGCGTCCCAGGGCGAGGTAAACCCAAGATAGCTCTGTCATCGCGAAAGTGTCATCTGGCCGCTCCCTGAGCCTGGCTTCGAGTAACGGCTGCGCTTCTTCTCCCGCGGATTTGGCTGCCTCCGGCTGTCCCGCCAGCACGCGAAGGGCGGCGCGCCCAGCAAGCTGCCGGAGGTGCGCACGATCGTTGTCGCCCACTTCCTTCTCGAAAGCTTGGAAAGCATCGGTGAAATGTCTTTCCATCACGTCCAGATAAACCTGGATACCAATGATAGCTCCCACGCCGCCACCTGCACCAACGCCGCCACCTGCGCCAACGCCGCCGCCGCCGCGGTGGCGGCTGAGAGTAAATGACTTAATCGCCTCTGGAAAACCATCGAGAGCTCGCCGGGCCGAGTCGACATCGCCCGTTGCGCTGAGGCGAGTGACGAGCAGAAAAAATGCTGCCGCTGCCTGGTGCGGATCGATGGCAAGTGCTCGCAATTCAGCACGCTCCGCATCCTTCCACAGACGCAATGCGTCATAAGTATTTCCGATATCCATCGGGATTGAGGCATCGCGCGGATCGAGGTCCTGCGCTCGTTGAAAATCGGCCAGTGCGCGCTCCCATTCACCGCGGCGGCGGCGGTAAACCGCCGCGCAAAATAGTCGGGTTGAAGCGTTGTTAGGTTGCAATTCCAGCGTGCGGTTGAACTCTGCCAGCGCCATCTCGTATTGGCGATGCGCAAAATAAAAGAATAACCCCAGCGCAAAGTGCGCTTCCGGCGAATTTGGAGCCAGCGCTAGAGCGCGGTCGATGAGCGACTTCACCTCTTCTAATTCCGGTGGAGCCAAAGGCGACACAAACCAGTGCCGCGATAGCCGACTGACTACGAGCTCCGCAGCAGCCTCGGCAAAATTGGGATCACGTGCCAGCGCCTCCCGGTAAAACGCGTCAGCACGATCGTAGGCCTCCGCATCAAAACCCCCGCTTTCAGCCTGGCGAAACTCATATTCACCTCTCAAAAAAAGATCGTAAGCTTCCGCGTCGCGCGTCCCCGCTGAGGCTAGAGCATGAGATTCACTTGGCGAAAGCTTTGCTTGCAATGCGTCTGCAATTTCTTGCGAAACTTCGCTCTCAACCGCTAAGACATCTCTAAAGTCACGGTCGTAACTTTTACCCCAAAGATGCGTATCAGCACGTGCATCGATTAACTGCACGTTTACCCGAACTTTGCCGCCAGCCTTTTGCACCGCCCCCTCGAGGATAGTAGAGACGCCGAGCTCTTGCGCGACTGTCTTTAAGTTGTCTGGCTTACTCTGGTATTTCGCCGTCGAGGTGCGCGATATAACCTTGAGATCATGCACGGTCGCCAATTTCGTCAGAATCTCATCCTTTATGCCTTCGGCGAAGTAGGCATTGTCCGGATCACGGCTGAGATTTTCGAACGGAAGCACGGCGATACTTTTTTCACGGACAACGGGCATTGCTGCAGTAGAAGGTTCAGAGGCAATCTTAGCTTTGCGCCACGGATACCAGAGCCAGTAACCCCCGACCGCAAGCCCGCTGATGATTAAACCCACAGCAGCGAGCAGCCAGACCCGACGTTTGTTCGCAGCACCAAGACGACCCGTGGATTCGGGCGCCTTCTCGATTGCGCCACCCTTGACTTCAAAAGCCCAAGCAAGCACGAGCGCTACGGGAAAACCGAGCGCGACCGCTGTGATAAAGATCGGCAAAATCCACTCGGGTGCGTGGTAGGCGGGCATGACCGTCGCGCTTACTTGGACGACGAGCCAGGCAACCACCGCATAGCCGAGCGCGACGCGATAAACCTTCCGCTGTTTCAACTCACGGAAGAACGAGCTCATCTTGGCCCTGTTGCCTATCGAGTATCGACTATTCAAGGCATTTCGTCGAACCTGGAATCACGCGACTCCACTGTTCGCACGCGTGAAGTCAGGATTCGCTTGATTGATTGCTGTGCAGCGTTTTAAGGAATCGCGGTCTTTCTTTCAGAAGGAAACGGTCGTACGAGCTCCCAGAACCAGAGCGTTCGCGATATTCGTGCCGGAGGGGTGGATAACGTATTGAAGATCGGGTTGGACACTGAGCCATGGGCTCAGCTCGATTTGATATGTCGCCTCCAATACAATTTCGTAACCAGGATTTGATCTCCCGTCATCGTTTTGAGGATCGTTGTTCAGATGCCCGTAGGCAACGGCCGCACCCAGAATGTCGTTCTCTCGCGTTGGAATGAGCCCCTTATAATTTAGGCCGCCATCGATATAAAAGTTAATGAAGCTCGAGTTCTGTGGACTAAGTCCAACATGTGTAAAGGCGCCCAAGCCTTTATCCGCCACAGATGCTGCGGCAGTTTGCGTAGCTTTGTTATCCACCACCGGAGCGGAATTGGGCGGAGAAACACGGTAGAGCATCTGGTCAGCGATAAAATAGAAGCCGTAGTTCCAAGGTTGTGTGTTGTTCGCGTTTGGATCGGGCGCCGTGTCGAACCAGCCACCGATCTTAAGTGTACCAGGCAGAGCGCTGGCTCCGCCGGCTTGGTTCAAACGTAAGTTCAGTTCATGGATAGAGAAATAGCCATTAGACTCATTTAGGTCCCATCGGAATCCATGCCGATTGACGTTCTGTGCGAATGGATTGCCCTGAAAGATAGCCCCTCGATAACTCAGCCAGTTTACTGGCGTGATGGCTACCTCGGCCCCCGGCGCACCCATAGGATACGCCGGTCCTCCATTTGGGATGTTTGTGGAGAGATAGGGTGACCAACTGAATGTTGCGTTGAGAAAGACAACAGAATAGGTGGAGATATCAAAGTCAGAATCTGCGCCCAACTGTCCTACGCGGAAGGAAAGCCGATCACTCAGGAAGTTTTGCTGAAACCAAAGCTCATTCATCCGGAATGTGTTAAATCCTGCAATACTGCTAACCGTAAAGATGTTACCCACATGCCTGGCAGAGATGTCTTGACCGCTCAGCCAGTACCACCGGGTGGAAACACTGGCACCTTGCCACCTAACCAGCTTTTGAAGATCAATGTTCCCCTGAAGGCTCATCAGGCCGGTGTAAACGGTCCCAGTGCTCTCGCCCCCAGTCGTATTGCCCCAAACCTCGGCCACATATTGCGCGTTAAAAGTGATGCCTTTGTCTGCAACTCTGGTTCGGAGCCCAGCCACATCCGGGCCAACTCGGACGAATTCATGCTTGTGATCGCGGTATTGCCAATAGCCCCGCTCGCCATGCCAGTAGCCGTAATGGTGATGATGCCAATATTCATCATTCCAGTCGTGATCTCGATGGTCCTCGTGGGGTGGGGCTGGCAGGGAAGTGTTGACTGCTGACGCCAAGATGGAGAGAGCTAGAAGCAGCTTTTTCATCCGAAAACGCGATAGCAGCTTGATAGGTCGACCTTAAAGAGAGGTGGTCGTGGTTCTTTAGAAACAAGCGCGACCATTCTTTCCACGATGCGGCGCCTAATCTACAAGGATAGTTTTCGGCCCCGTCGACTTCGAATCGTAAGAATCCAAATCTTGCTAGTCTAGTTTGGGCTCCCAAACTCCTTGGCCTGCGCTTCAGGTTGCCAGTACTTCACATCGGCACCGTCATATTTAACGACCGTGAACATACCGGTGTCCAAGTGGTAGAGTAAGTGGCAATGCAACGGCCAAACTCCGCCATTGTCGGCGTCAAAGGCGACGGTCATTTTCGACCCTGGCGGAACCATGAGGGTATCGCGCAAGGCGCCAGATACCTTTTCGCCGTCGATTTCCACAACCTGGAAGTCATGTCCATGCAAATGCATGGGGTGTCCCATCTTGGTTGAAATGGTGAAGGTAATTCCGACGCGCTCACCCTTCCGGATATCAAGAGAGTTGCGGTTGGGATAGGCCGCGCCGTTGATCGTCCAAACATAGGGCGCCATGGTTCCGCCAAGCGCTGCTGAAAGGCTCCGGTCGATGGGACGATCAGAAAGCGGATCGCGCGCCTGAAGCTTCTTTTCCTGCGTATTGTCGAGCGCGGCCGTCGAGGTAGAAGCTGTGCGCGAGAGCTTTGGAACAGATGCTCCTTTTGTGCTCAAGACGACCCCGCAAAGCAGTTTCGTCCCTTCACCCTGCGCGAGGATTGGATACGCGCCGCCCTCCTTTGGAATAATTACTTTAAGGTCAAGACGCTGTGCCACGCCGAGCTGAAAGAAACTTCCCTTGATCGGGCGCACCGCCTTCCCATCAACCGCCAGGAGCTCGGCTTCCAACCCTCCTGTGTCGACGTAAAAATTCTGGTTAGAAGACGCTGCGATTAGTCGAAGCAAGACAGATTCTCCAGCGCGAACGGAAATGATTTCCGGATCATCGAGCGTTCGACGGTTTGCAAGGAGGGCATCGTACTTTACGTCAATGTCCGCTTCGGGCGCGCGGACGACTGCTCGGATAAGCCTTTGCTTCTGATCGTCCCACTTCTGAGCGATGACCTCGGCGGTGGGCGACGAAGCACCCATGTTTCCGGACATTTTCCCTGAATCCTTGGTCTCCGCTTTCTTGTCAGGCGGGTTCTCTTTCGTGTTGGGCATTCCGCTTTGAAGCCCCTTTAAGATTTGTTCGGGGGAGCTGAACGAAAAGTCTGAGAGGCAGACGACAACCTGCTGGTCTGCCTTTGCTCTTTCTTCGGGCGTCCAGATAATCAGCGGCGCCGAGTTATAAAGCTGCTCCTGAAGGCCATAATGCGAATGCATCCAGTAGGTGCCGCTTTGTTTGAGCGGAAAATCATAGCGAAACGATTTGCCGGGCGGGATCGGATTTTGGGTCACGAAGGGGACGCCATCCATTAGATTTGGCAAGATGAGCCCGTGCCAATGAAGGCACGTTGGCACCTTAAGCTGGTTCACAACTTCTACGTGAAATCCATCGTTCTTTTCCGGCGAATATCCCTGCGTACCATCAGCCTGTTCGATAGCGATGACGGTTACCTGTTTGCCCAGGACTTTGAGCGGCACCTCCTTCACGAACAGTCGCACCGGCTCTGAGGCGCTGCCCGATGCGAGTCCAAGCAGAAAGCAGGCTATTGTTGGTAGGAGGATGTTACGAAAGGATTTCTTCATACGGGACCAGGTGTGCCGATGGCGCCGCATAGTCTTGGCGATTTGATTCGCCAGGTCGACACTGAAATCACAAGACTTCTATAGTAAGGATGAAGTCAGGATTCACTTGATTGCGCTGTGCTGAACGCATTAGAGGATTACGCATGGGCGATCTGACTTTTCAAAACAACGTACCGGACCCGTTGCTGGCGGGGAAAGAATTACCAACTTTCAAATTCGAATTGGAGAAATCGAAAGGGAAGGTTCTCGGGAATAGTTTCGGCAAGGAAGCGACCGTCGAGCAGTTGCCGATCTCCAAAGGAATCGCCGGTGTGTCGATGCAACTCGAGCCCGGGGTGATGCGCGAACTTCACTGGCACGCGACTGCAGCGGAATGGGCCTTCGTTCTCAAAGGCCGGGTTCGTACCACGGTGATTAACCCAGCCGGACAAACGGAAACGAATGACTTCGAGCCAGGCGACATTTGGTACTTTCCACGAGGTCACGCTCACGGGCTCGAGTGTCTCGGCAACGAACCAACCCATTTCATTTTGATCTTTGACAACGGTTATTTCTCCGAGTTCGGCACGTTTAGCATTACCGATTGGATCGGGCATGCGCCGAAGTCGGTGTTGGCGAAAAATTTTGGTCTACCTGAATCTGCGTTTGATGGTTTTCCAAAGGAGGAGGTTTACTTCGCGCGTGGGAGCGTTCCCCCGGAGCAAATTCCGGAAAATCTGCAAGGACCTCGCGTCTCGCCGCCGGAGACACACAAGTTTCGAATGCTTGCCGGTGCGCCGCACGCGATTTTCAAAGGCGGCCGCGAATGGCGCATCGATTCCACGCGATTTCCAATTTCGACAACAGTTAGCGGCGTAGTCCTGGATCTCGAACCGGGCGCGTTGCGCGAACTTCACTGGCATCCGAACGCCGATGAATGGCAATATGTCATCCATGGCGACTTGAGCGTGACGATGTTCGGCTCGCACGGCCGATTTAGAACGGAACAACTGCACGCCGGCGATATCGCTTATATTCCACAGGGGTATGGGCACTCGATTGAAAACGTCGGTAGCAAGCCGAGCCGGCTGCTGATCGGTTTCAACACTGGGATTTACCAGGCGATTGATCTTTCCGCGTGGATTGCTGGTAATCCGGTTGATGTTTTGGCAACGAATTTCAATAAGCCGGCATCTTTATTTGAGAAGTTTCCGCGGAAGGATGTTTTTATCTCGCCGAATCAATAACGCATCGCCGATGGCAGATCTTTCTCGATCGAGTTGTTCGGTTCATTTAGTTCAACGGAAAAGCTCTGGAGGTTCACGGCTGCTTTTCCTCGCAGAGCTTTTGGAAAGCGGGATCGGCGCGCAACGGGTCCCAGACAGGATCAAGCCTGAGAAGCGCCGACGTGACGGGCAGGCTGTAATACCAGCCAGTATAGGGGGTTTTTAACAGCTGGGTGAGAGTTGAGATCGCCGGGCTGTTCTCGCCGAACATTGTCTGAATTAACGCCAGGTTCTCTTCCATGGCAGGTCCTTTCACCGCCGATTTAGCGCGACGTACAATCATGATTGCACGTTCAGCTGCCTTTAGGGCCAGGTCCTTCTCCCCCATCAGGGCATGACTGTTGGACAGCAGTGCCGCAACGAAGAAGTTGTCTGGTTGATCTTTGTAGAGCGGCTCAAGTGTATTGCGCGCCTGTTCGGCGGTAACCTTTGCGCCAGCTGTATCGCCGGCAAGGCGCTGTATGAAAGCCAGCGTCACCTGAGCACGGCCCTTGCTCTCCTGAGAAGAGTAATGCAATTGAGCTAGTCGGGCTTGCAGCAATCGAACAGCTTCATCGCAATTTCTTTCAAGTCTCAACTGACACATCTTGGCGTCGAAAGCGCCATCAGAACTCTGCCAGTTGATTTCTGGTAGAAATTTGGCGGCTTCTTGCAAATTACCCTCAGTTTGATAGATAGCAGCTTTTGATGCCATTATCTCCGGATCGTTTGGCGTAATATCCAGCATTCGATCATAGAGCTTTAGCGCGGCCGGAAATTGTCGATGCCATTCGTAAGTCATTGCCGCGGCGGTGAGTAACTCCAAATTACGTGGGTCAAGGGCAAGGGCTTGCTCGAAGTAAGCAATGCTTTCTTCCCAGTGTCCCTCGCGTCGGGCGATCAGAGCCAGGGCATTTGGTACTTCGCTGTTGTTTGGTAACATTTTACCGACACGGTCGAACGTCTTTTTGGCAGCCTGATAGTCGCCCCACACCCAGGTGGGGCCTGCTAGAACCAAGAATTGATAGTAACCCAGGGCGAGCAGGGTCTCAGGCGAGTTCGGCTCCAATTTTTGCGCATTCTCCAAAGCGCGTTTCGCGGCGTCGCGCCAAACGGCGGGAGTGGGCGGCGTGACTTGGAACCAGTAAAGATCTGCGTTCGCACGAGAAAGCCGCGCCCATGCAATCGCAAAATTGGGGTCAAGCTCCACTGCTCGCTCAAGAGAACTGATGGCCTTCTTTTCGAGCTCGTATAGGAAGCCGGAGGAGTAATAGCGTGCTTCATAAGCGAGGCCGCGCAAATACGCATCATAAGCCTCCGGATTGTTTGTCGGTCTAATTGCCAACGCCTGCTCCTCGCGACCGGTCAGCTTCGCTTGCAACGCCTCGGCGATTCCCTTGGCGATCTCGCTCTCGACGCCAAAGATGTCAGTCAACTTCCGATCATAAGTGTCGGCCCAAAGATGGGAATCGTTAGCCGCTTTGATTAGCTGCACGTTCACACGCACGGCGTCGCCGCTCCTCTGCACGCTTCCTTCCAGAATATGGGCGACGCCAAGTTGCTTTGCGATCTCAGGCAGGTTGTCCGGCGCACTTTTGTAACGCTGCGTCGATGTGCGCGAGATCACCTTCAAATCTGCGATCTTGGATAAGCGTGTCAGGATCTCATCCTGGATGCCTTCTGCAAGGTAGGCGTTGTCGGGATCGTGACTCCGATTTTCGAAGGGTAGTACCGCAATGCTTTTCTGCGAAATCGACTCGCCCGTTTGGTTGTAAAACGGGCGTCGCCCAACGATCAGCATCGCAATAACGAGGAGCAGCACCCCGATAATTATGAAGTCGAGGATCCGTCCGGTAGCGCGCTGAAGCGATCTCGCCTGTAGCGGATCGACATCTTCCGTCCGCACTATTCCTGCGGGGGTGAATTCGTAGAGCCAGGAGAGTAGCATCGCGATTGGGAAACCGATCGCGAGCGCGATGACAACAAAACGCACCGCGGAATTTGGAATTTCAAAAAACGGGAAGACCTGCGTCGTGAGCTGAGTGAGAAACCATGCGACGACTCCGTAAGCGACCGCTGCGCGGTAAACATTGCGCCGCTTCAGCTCACCGAAAAAATTATGCCGCTTCACGATTGCTTTTCGTCGCAAAGTTTTTGGAAGACGGGATCGGCGTGCAAACGGTACCGGATCAGATCAGGCCTTAAAAGAGACGAAGTATACCCGAGCGTGACGCGATAGACCTTCCGTTGTTGAAACTCACGGAAGAACGAGTTCATCTTAGCCCCCGTCGCCTAGGCAGTATCGGCTATTCAAGACATTCCGTCGAGCCTGGAACGAGTACACTCTTCTCTTTGCCAACGCGAAATTAGGATTCGCTTGGCATCATCTTGCGGTTTCTGAAAAAAAGCGCCTTCAGTTGCGGAAAATTTGCGACGGTCGCAGACCGCCGCTACAGGAAGGGTGCCGGTTGACTCTTGAGACCATGCAAAAATTGATCGAATGCGTACCGAATTTTTCGGAAGGAAGCGACGACAATATCATTAGGCAGATCACTGATGCGATCGAATCGGTGGACGGCGTTTCGTTGTTGGATGTCGATCCCGGAGCGAGCACCAATCGGACGGTGGTGACCTTCGTCGGCAGTCCCGATGCGGCGGTGGAAGCGGCATTTCGCGCCATCAAGAAAGCGGCGGAACTAATCGACATGCGCAAACACAAGGGAGCGCATCCGCGCATGGGCGCGACCGATGTTTGTCCGTTCATTCCCGTAAGTAACGTGAGCTGGGATGAAGCGATCGCTTGTGCAAATCGTCTCGGAAAACGTGTCGGCGATGAATTGAAAATACCTGTCTATCTGTACGAAAGAGCAGCGAAGAATGAATCGCGTTCGAATTTGTCGGTCATTCGCGCCGGCGAATACGAAGGGTTCTTCGAAAAAATAAAACAACCCGACTGGAGACCGGATTTTGGGCCCGCCGTATTCAATGAAAGATCAGGAGGAACCGTAATCGGAGTCCGCGATTTTCTTGTCGCTTACAATGTGAATCTCAACACCAAATCAGTGCGGCGCGCAACGTCGGTTGCGTTTGACGTGCGAGAGCAGGGGAGAGTGAAAACAAAAGATGGCACGCCGTCGGGAAAAGTAGTGCTGGATGCCAGTGGCGAGCCGGTCCGGATTCCCGGAATGTTGAAGCACGTCAAGGCAATTGGTTGGTTTGTGAAGGAATACGGCATCGCGCAGGTCTCAATGAACCTGACCAATATCGAAGAAACGCCGTTACACGCGGCATTTGATGCGTGCTGCGAATCGGCAGCCAGGCGCGGCCTGCGCGTGACCGGCTCGGAAATTGTAGGAATGGTTCCAAAGAAGTGTCTCGTCGATGCAGGGCGATATTTCTTGCGCAAGCAACAATGGTCGGAAGGCGTGTCCGAAGAAGAATTGATCGATATCGCCGTTCGTTCAATGGGCTTGAGTGAACTGAAACCTTTCGATCCAAAAGAAAAGGTGATTGAATTCAAAATTGAATCTGCCGATTCGAAGAGATCTCTTGTGAAGATGAACCTGCGCGAATTTTGCAATGAAACGCTAAGCGATTCGCCTGCGCCCGGCGGGGGTTCTGTCGCAGCACTGATGGGTGCGTTAGGGGCCTCGTTAGGCGGAATGGTTGCGAACTTGTCTGCGGGAAAACGTGGCTGGGACGATAAGCTTGAATATTTCAGCAACTGGGCAGTAAAAGCGCAGCAACTCAAAGACGAACTGCTCTCGCTCGTGGATGAAGACACGGCCGCGTTCAACAAAGTCATGGACGCCTTCGCGTTGGCTAAAGAATCCGCTGAAGAGAAAACCGCCCGCGCGGCGGCGATTGAGCGGGCAACCAAATACGCGGCCGAAGTTCCGTTGAAGGTGATGGAGACCGCGTCAAAATCTTATGAATTGGTGGCCGAAATGGCCGAAAACGGAAATCCTGCCTCTGTCTCCGATGTCGGTGTCGGCGCGTTGGCGACTCGCGCGTGTATCGAAGGCGCGGCGCTGAACGTGAGAATTAATCTCGCACAGTTGAAGGACGAAAAATTCAAGACGGCTTTACTGAAAAGAGTCGAACAGGTCAGCACCGACTCCGATGCACAGTTCAAGAAGATCCATCAAGCAGTGGAAAGCAAACTGCGTTGAATGGGGACGGAGCCCGGGCCTATCCTTGTCATGTTGAGCGAAGCGAAACATCTCTGTTTTTCATTCTAGTGGTAGAAAAACGGATCAGAGATTCTTCATTACGCTCAGAATGACAATGGCCTTTCCCCGTCAACGCTTCCAAGAATCATGAGTTCTTTCGCAGTTCTTCATGCATCCGAACTGGTTACGCTGGCCGGTCCCAAGCGAGCACGCGTGCGCAGCGAGCTCTCCGAACTGGCAATCATTCCCGATGGCGGAATGCTAATTCGCGACGGCAGGATCGAGGTCGTCGGCCCGAGCAATGAGATAGAAAATAAGGCAGGGGAAGCCGAAGTTATCGATGTTCGTGGGAAAGTCGTTCTTCCCGGATTTGTCGATGCGCACACGCATCTGGTTTTTGCCGGGAACCGTCTGGACGATTTCGAGCGCCGTGCGCGCGGCGACACGTATGAACAAATCGCAAAGGCCGGCGGCGGTATCTGGTCGACCGTTGAAAAAACTCGGGAGGCGAATGAGGACGAGCTTGTCACTCAGGCAAAGAAACATGCGGACTGGTTCCTGCGCTGCGGAACGACAACGGCGGAGTCAAAATCGGGCTACGGCCTGACGCTCGACGATGAGCTGAAAATTTTGCGAGTCATCAGGCGACTCTCAAAGGAAGCGCCCCTGGAAATCGTGCCGACATTCCTCGGTGCACACGCAGTTTCGCGCGAGATGAACACTGATGAATACGTCGATCTCGTGATCAACGACATGTTGCCACGAGTGACCTCAGAAAATTTGGCCGAATTTTGCGATGTGTTTTGTGAGCAGGGTTATTTCGATATCGAACAATCGCGGCGGATTCTCACGGCGGCGAAAAGATTTGGACTGAACCTGCGGATCCACGCCGATCAACTGAGTGAGTCAGGCGCAGCAAGATTGGCAGGCGAATTGAAGACAACAACGGCGGATCACCTGGAAAAAACTGATGAGCACGGGATTGCGGCGTTGAAATCCGGGGGCGTGCAACCAGTGCTGTTGCCGGGCTCGGTCTATGCATTGGGATCGACATGTTATCCCCGGGCGCGAGAAATGATTGAAGCCGGTCTGGCGGTCGTAATCGCGACAGACTTCAATCCCGGTTCATCCCCAACCCCGAGCATGCCGATGATTTTGTCGCTGGCGTGCACGCAAATGAAAATGTCGCCAGCAGAGGCGATCTCAGCCTCGACAATCAATCCGGCCTACTCGCTAGGCCGGGGCGACCAAATCGGCTCACTTGAGCCTGGAAAGCTCGCCAACTTTGCCATATTCGAATGCGAAGATTACCGGGAGCTGGCGTACTGGTTTGGGCTTCCGCTGACGCATGGCGTTTACATCAAGGGAAAGAAAGTTCAATGAACACATCAAAGGATTGAAAACAGATGGAAGAAGAACTCTTAAAAGTGGAGAAGGGGTTTACAGAAGCAATCGCCAGGAATGATCTGAAAGCGATCGAACGATTTGTCACCGATGACTGGATCATCATCAATGCCGATGGAGGAATCATCGACAGAGAGCGTTTTCTTGAGGTGATCAAGTCCGGTGCGCTAACTCATAATATGATGGAGTCTGACGACATGCGGGTCCGTGTTTATGGCGATAGCGCCGTGGTGACTGCCGTCACTCGATCAAAAGGGACATTCATGGGACAGGAGTTTAGCACGAACGAACGGTCCACAGATGTGTTTGTGAAGTGGGATGCACAATGGCGGTGCGTCCTCACGCAACTCACTGGATTTACCAGGAAGTAAGTCCCGGCGTACTAAAGACCATTGTTCCTGATAAATTGCGGCGATCGGTGTGCGCCGTTACAGTGAGTTCATGAAGGTCGAAGTCGAAAAGCAGCCGGGATCCGTCTCGATGCTGCAAATTGAACTGCCTCCTGAGGAAGTATCCAAAGAATGGGATGCAATCGCCAATAGCTTCGCGCGTTTCGCCAAAATTCCGGGTTACCGGCCAGGCAAGGCGCCGCGCGCGGTCATCGAGAAAAGGTTTCGCAAGGAGATTCAGGACGAATTAACGAAGAAGCTCGTGTCCAAGAGCTACCACGAGGCAATCGAGCAAGAACAGTTGCGCGTCGCGTCCCTGGCCAATATCGAAGACGTCCAGCTTGGCGAGGACAAGTCTATTCGATTCCGTGCGACGGTTGTTACAGCGCCAGAATTTGAATTGCCCGAATACAAGAACATTTCAGTCCAATTGCCGGAGACGAACGTTTCCCAGGAGGAAGTCGATGCTGCACTGGAGCGCTTACGCGATCAGTCCGCGGATTTTGTCGATGTTCCCGAACGTGGATTGGAGATGGACGACTTCGCAGTCATCGACTTTGAGGGAGCCAGCGATGGAAAGCCGATCAATGAAATTGCACCCCAGGCGAGCAAGAATCTTCACGGTGGCAAGAAATTCTGGGTGCGCCTCGCACCTGATAATTTCCTGCCGAAATTTTGCGAACAGATTGTCGGTCAGAAGCCAGGCGAGACCCGGGACGTAACCGTCGATTTCGCGACGGATTTTCCAGTCAAGGAACTGGCAGGAAAACAAGCAAGTTACAAAGTCACAGTACGTGAGATTAAACAGAAAGTGCTGCCGACTGTGGATGATGCTTTTGCGGAAAAATTGATTCCTGGCAAGACGCTTGCCGATCTGCGCCATATCGTCGAGCACGATCTCGGACACGAGAAGGAGCATGGACGCGAACGAGCGAAAGAAGGCCAGGTGGTGAAATATCTGCATGAACGGATTCAGTTCGAATTGCCGCCTGCACTCCTGAAAAATGAGACCCGTCGCATTTTGGCAGACCTGGTGCAACGAAACCGGGAACGCGGTGTTACTGATGAGATGTTAAAGGAGAAGGAGAAAGAGCTTATCGAAAGCGCGGCAGGGCTTGCTGCGCACCGTTTGAAAACGAACTTCATTCTGCACCGAATCGCCGAGCGCGAAAACATCAAGGTGTCGCGCGACGACATCAATGCGCGGCTTCGGGAAGAAGCGGTGCGGTACAACGTTCCGGTGGAAAAAATGCGCAAGGAACTGCAGGAAAACGATGGTCTGGACGCATTCGCGGAACAGATTCTACTGGGCAAGACTCTTGATTTCCTTAAGGCGAATGTTAGCATCGAAACAGGGCAAGAACCCGCTGTTAAAGAAGAAAAATCATGAGTATATCGAACGAAAATCTTTCCCAGGTGCTGATTCCCATGGTTGTGGAGCAGACTGGCCGCGGCGAGCGCAGCTACGACATTTATTCGCGCCTGCTCAAGGATCGTATCGTTTTCATCGGAACGCCGATGGACGATCACATCGCGAACCTTGTCATTGCCCAGTTGCTGTTTTTGCAAATGGAAGACTCGAAAAAAGACATCAATATCTACATCAATTCGCCCGGCGGCTCAGTCACTGCCGGTCTTGCCGTTTACGATACGATGCAGTTTCTCACGTGTGATGTGACGACATATTGCCTGGGAATGGCCGCCAGCATGGCTGCGGTTTTGCTCTGCGCCGGGACGAAAGGCAAACGCTTCGCGCTGCCAAATTCCGACATCATGATTCATCAGGTCTCCGGAGGCGCGCAGGGTGCAGCGAGCGACGTGGAACGCCAGGTCGATTACATGTTCAAGCTGAAAAAACGTCTGATCAAAATCATCGCGCAGCACACCGGCAAATCGGAAGAACAAGTGCGAATCGATTCGGACCGCGATTATTATATGTCGGCCCAGGAAGCAAAAGCGTACGGTTTGGTGGACGAAGTGATTAAATCTCGTAAGGAGGTGAAGCTGCTCGATGGCGCGATTCCTCCCTCTGGCGATCGGTCGGTAGAGGTAGCTGAAACTGCTTTGCCGCGTAAAATCGGAGGATAAAAGAGCTCTTAAATATGGCCCGTGCTTCCAACCTCACCATGTGCTCGTTTTGTGGCAAGAGCCACGCGGAGGTTCGCAAATTGATCGCCGGCCCAGGCGTCTACATCTGTGATAGTTGTATAAACGTTTGCAAAAGCATCCTCGATAAAGAACTCAACGAAGACGCTCGCCGTCAGTCCTCCAATATTCGTGTACCCAAGCCGGCCGAAATCCGGCGGGCGCTCGATCAGTATGTCATTGGTCAGGAGACCGCGAAGAAAACGCTGTCCGTCGCCGTCCACAATCACTACAAGCGTGTATTGCAAGCTTCGCAGCCGGCCGATGCTTCCGCCGCGTTTCAGCCCGATCCGTTTGCTGATGTCGAGATCGAAAAGAGCAACATTTTGCTAATCGGGCCGACCGGCTCTGGAAAAACGTTATTAGCCAAAACCCTTGCGCGGATTCTCGATGTGCCGTTTTGTATTGCCGACGCAACAACGTTGACCGAAGCAGGTTACGTTGGCGAAGATGTCGAAAACATCATTCTGCGACTGTTGCAGAATGCGGATTACGATGTGAAACGAGCGGAGATCGGCATCGTTTACATCGACGAGATCGACAAGATCGGCCGCAAAACTGACAACGTAAGCATCACGCGCGATGTCTCTGGTGAAGGAGTGCAGCAGGCGCTGTTGAAGATTTTGGAAGGCAGTACGTGCAATGTTCCGCCACAGGGCGGCCGCAAACATCCGCATCAGGAGTACATCCAGGTTAATACGGAGAAGATTCTTTTCATTTGCGGCGGCGCATTCATCGGCCTCGACAAAATTATTCAAAAACGCATCGGCCAAAAAGTGATGGGGTTCGGCAGTCCTACACTGGAAGTTGAAGAGGCGTTGCGAAAGCAAGCCGTCCGCCACGTGGAACCGGAGGATCTGCTCGCTTTCGGAATGATTCCCGAATTCATCGGGCGGCTGCCGGTCGTCAGCTCGCTGGATGCCCTCACGGAAGAAGAAATGGTGGCGATCCTCACCGAGACGAAGAACGCGATGGTGAAGCAGTACACGAAGCTTTTTTCAATGGAGGGTGTACGTTTATCAGTGACCAAAGATGCCTTGCGTGCTCTGGCGGCGCAGGCAGTCACCAAGGGAACGGGCGCGCGCGCTTTGCGTTCGATGCTCGAGCGGATCATGCTCGACATCATGTACGAAGTGCCGAGCCGGGAGGATATCGCCGAAGTGACGATCAATCGAGCGGTCGTAGAAGGCAAAAAGCTCCCGCTCATCCGGAAGAAACAGGATAAGACCGCGGCGTAAAATCGGAGCAGCAAGGGTCCAACGTCGAAGGTCCGATGCTCAATTGAGAGCCAGGTTTGTACGTTGGACGTTGAGTGTTGGGCGTTGAGCGTTGATTGTCGATGTATGTTGCGCGTCGCACTTCTCAATACTGGCACGGAACTTTTGCTTGGAGATGTGCAGGACGCACACCTTGTATTCATCGCGCGCGAGATTCTTCCATTAGGCCTGCGGATCGAGGAACGACGCACGGTTGGCGACACTGAAGCGATTCGGCACACGCTGGCGGAACTATTTCCAAGTTGTGAAATTCTTTTTGTGACCGGGGGTCTCGGTCCAACCGGAGACGACATAACACGCGAGATGGTTGCCGACTTGCTCGGCCTGCAGCTGCGTCAGTCTTCGGAGTTGCTGGCTTTGCTCCGCCAAAGACTCCGGATACGCGGAATCAAATGGACGTCAGGTATTGCGCGGCAGGCGGACGTTCATGTTGGCGCGGACGTCCTGCCGAATCAAAATGGCAGCGCACCCGGGCTCTATTTGCGCGCAAACATCAATCCGCAGATTCCGTCTCCGCATCTATTTCTATTGCCGGGGCCGCCGCGCGAACTTCAGCCAATGTTTCGGGAATTTGTGATGCCCATACTACGATCAATCGTCCCGGCTTCAGCTTTGATCGAGCGGCGCGTCTATAGGATTGCCGACAAGGGCGAATCGCTGGTCGAGGAGGCGATCGGCCAGCGGGTTCTTGCAATACCTGGAATCGAGCTTGGATACTGCGCGCGTCCGGCCGAAGTCGACGTGCGTATTGTGGGAAAAGAAAAGGCCGTCGAACAGGCAGATGCAATTATCAGATCGACGCTTGGATCGTCGATCTTTTCCGTCGCGGACGAAACGCTGGAGGAAGTGGTGGTGAAACTTTTGGACGGGCGAAATCAAACGCTGGCAGTCGCGGAATCCTGCACTGGAGGTTTGCTTGCCAATCGCATCACGAACGTGCCTGGCGCATCGGCAGTGTTTCTCGCTGGCTATGTTTGTTACGCGAACCAGGCCAAGATCGACATGTTAAACGTCGATCCGCAGTTGATCGAGGTGCACGGTGCCGTGAGCGAGCAAGTTGCGCGATCGCTGTCAGAGAATGCGCGTGCGCGTGCAGGGTCCGATTATGCTCTTGCTACGACTGGCGTTGCTGGGCCAGGCGGCGGCGGTCCTGACAAGCCAGTCGGAACCGTTTATATCGCTCTCGCTGCGCCGGACGAAACAATTGTGAAGAGATTGTTTTTTCCAACTGATCGCGAGACTTTTAAGCAAATTGCTACGCAGGTTGCGCTGGAACTGCTACGTCGAAAAATAATCGAACACCCGCAGACTATTGCTGCGCGACGGACTAAACGTCAGTAATCACCCACGTCTACGGACGTGCCAACCCTTGCGTAGTCGTAAAACAATTTCGCCCCATCGACGGATTCGCGAATGCAACCATGCGAGGCGGGATAGCCCGGCAAAATTCCAATGTGCATCCCGACACCTTCGCCGGTGAGGCGAAGGAACCATTTCATCGGCGCACCGGCAAAGTGTGTTCCGCTGGGCGCAGAATCGCTGCGTGCACTGACCCCGGCCCGTACTGTTCGGCCGCGACCGTCCACGAAATCCCCGTAAAGACTGGAGTGATGATTCGGGTCTTTTTCCATCACATTGAAATGTCCCCTCGGCGTTTCGTGTCCGCGCCTGCCGGACGAGACTGGACCATCAGCCACCACCTGGTCCCCGATCATGAGATAAGCGCGTTGCTTCGGGATTGAAACGACGATACGCGTATTGTCCGGCGTTGCTTGTTTGAGCAATGATTGATTCACCTTTAACGGCTCTTGTCTCAGTATGTACGTATTCGCTTTGCGCATCGGCGGCGGAGTTGGACTCGGCTGTCGTGGCTTCGGTCCCAAGTGGAATTGACCGCTCGCGGAAGACACAAGTGCGCCTAACAAAACCAGCCGAATCAACGTCGAAAGTCGCATAAATTAGCCGCCATTGTAGCTGTTTACGCGCCGAATCCAACCAGATAACCATTGCGATTCGTGTCGCTCGGCCGGAGAGTTTTGCACCCGTCGAGTTAACACCGCCTTGGCCGCGCGTGCGAATTCATTAACTGCGTCGGTTGTTGAAGTGGCATGCATTGCTTCCAAGACTTGAAGCAGACCCCACCCCTGACCTTGGTAACGCTCCGTATGCAGGACGCCTTCTCCCTTGAAATTCACGTAGTCGATGAGGGCATAACACCCCTGGGGAGTTTTGGTCAGGCGCTCGAATTGTTCCTGTACGTTGGCTCGATCAGACGGCGCAGCTTCGGCCAGCATCTTCGGAAGCGCGTTGTCTAACCGCGCCAGAAGAAATTCCGCCTGCAGATCGACCGTATCTGCGAGGAAAGTACGTAATTGATTCATTTCCGTTGAATGCTGGGCTTGAAGGAATTCTTTACGCGAGTTCCAGGGACACGCCTTTTCGCCCGTTCCCAGGAGCAATGTTGGCAATTTCGCGCCGCGCTTTGAAATAAAGCTCACGAGCTTTGGAAAACTTTCCTCGAACGGTCCCCGGCGGCCCTTTGGGTACCAGATGAAGTGGCCGATGCCTAGTGACGCGAAATCTTCGCCTGTGTTCCATGAAGTGAGGCCGGCAATAGTTCCGTTACACTCGTTTTGCCAGATTTTTTTCCCGATCTTGAGGACATCGGCATGCGAGAGAGTAATCGCGTGAAGCGGATTCGGTAGAAGGATAATAAGCGTGGCAAAAACGAACGCGGCAGAAGAGAAACAGCCTTTGGAACGCAGGCGCCCCTCTGTTCTTGACGGGCGGCGTTTATCTATTAGCGTCCCAGTTTCCGCGGCGACCAATTTAACTGTATCCGCGAGCAGAACACCTTTTATGAAACAACTCATTGTCATTTTCAGCGCATCCTTACTTGCATTGCCTTTGTTTGGGCAAGACAAATCGCCACAGCTCAAGGACCAGAAAGACAAAGTCAGCTATAGCGTTGGTCTGCAGATCGGGTTCAACTTGAGCCGGCAAAAGGTGGACATTAATCCCGATATTCTCGCTGCCGGCATAAAAGACGCCCTTGCCGGTAAACCGCAATTGAACCCTGACCAAATCAAGGAGGTCATGTCGACGTTTGAAAAAGATATGGAACAAAAACAGAAGGAAGCAGGCGAGAAAAACAAGGCAGAAGGCGCAAAATTTCTCGAGGAAAACAAAAAGAAAGAGGGCGTGAAAACAACTGCCAGCGGGTTGCAGTACAAGGTTCTCAAAGAGGGAAACGGAGCGCAACCGAAAGCCAGCGACACGGTCACGGTCAATTATCGTGGAACCCTGATCAATGGAACCGAGTTCGACAGTTCGTACAAGCGCGGACAACCAGCGACGTTTCCAGTTAATGGCGTTATCAAGGGATGGACGGAAGCGCTTCAGCTGATGAAAGTCGGATCAAAATATCAATTGTTTATCCCGTCGAACCTGGCCTACGGAGAAAGGGCCGTTAGTCCGGACCTTGCCGCCAATTCGACTCTGATTTTTGAAGTGGAACTGATGGACGCGAAGCCGGCTGCAACACCTGCAGCTGCGGCTCCGGCCCCAGCGAAAGCCCCAAGTCCCGCGGCTCCGCCGTCACCAAAGAAATAGAGCGCGTAAAAAATTACAGCGCTTGTCGCCACGGCCCTGTGGGCCGTCCTTGTTGGTGTGAAAAGACGCGCCAAACCGGCCACAGGCCGGTGGCTACAGCATTGGATTGCAGTGTAAGATCAGCGCGCGACAGCCGCTTCCCATTGGAGACGCGGCGCGTCGCCCCACAGATCTTCCAGGCTGTAAAAAGATCGTTTGTCCCGATGAAAAACATGGACAACGACCTGCAGATAATCGAGCACGACCCACTGGCTGGCGGGAAACCCATCAACCGCCACGGGTCGAATAGAATGATCCTCTCGCAAACGCGTTTCAATTTCGTTCGCGATTGCTTTTAACTGCGGCTCAGACGTCGCCGAGCAAAGCACGAAAAAATCGGTGAACGTCGAGATCGCCCGTAAATCGAGGACGACAATGTCTTCCGCCTTTTTATTTGAGGCGAGCTCGGCGCAAGTTCTGGCTAAATTTTCCGGGGTTATTTCCGTTGCTCCAGGTAAAGTTTTTCGCGGCGAATGATTTCTTCCACTGCCGGGGGTACGAAATATCGAATCGACCTGCCACTGGCAACTCTCTTTCTGATTTCCGTTGCAGAAATGTCGATTTTTCGGCGGATAACCGGGTAGGCGTGGCGTGGTTGTTGGCCACTGCGATCGAGAACAACAAAGCGGGCCATCTTTTCCAAGTCAGCGAAGCGGCGCCACTTTGCGAGTCTATCCACGTTATCTTCGCCGACCAGGCAATAGATCGTTGCATCCCTCATGCGCTGCCGAATCTGCTCGATCGTATCGATGGTGTAAGAAGGTGGCGGACGGCGCAATTCGCAATCATCCACGGCAAATCCGGGTTCATTTTCAATGGCGGCTTTTACCATCAATAACCGTAGTTCGTCTCTGGCAATGGGTGCGGTCTTTCGAAGAGGTGACACGCGAGCGGGAATAAAGATCACTTCCTCAGCACCGAGCCGCTCAAGGGCTTCGCGTGCAACGATGAGATGGCCGTGATGAATCGGATCAAACGTGCCGCCGTAGATTGCGATCTTTTTCAACGCGCAACGCTCAACGCTCAATGCTCTACATTCAACCAGTATCCTGTTCATGTTGAGCGAAGCGAAACATCTCGGATCAGAAATTCTTCACTTCGCTCAGAACGACAGCTCCAAATACCGAATCGTTGGACGTTGAATGTTGAGCGTTGGGCGTTACTCTTTGCCGCCCATGAAAGCGGATTCAGTTGGTCAACTGATCATGACCGGTGTGCCCGGGAAGGAATTAGATGGAAAAACCGCCAGGCTGTTCCGAAAGGTGAAGCCGGGTGCCTTCATTCTGTTCGGTCGCAACATCGAAAGCGCGCCGCAGTTGCGGAAGCTGATAGATGATCTGCGGGATTTAAGTGAGATCGAGCCGATTATTACTATTGATCAGGAAGGCGGCCGCGTTTCGCGGCTCCGATTGATCGGCAGCGAGCCGCCGAATGCGCAGCAGTTGCGCGACAAGAATGACGTGGAGCTCATCAAATGTCACGGCGACATCACGGGCCGACTGCTTCGCCTCTTCGGTTTCAATCTGGATTTGTGCCCCGTCCTGGACATTTCGTTCGATGACGATGCTGAGAATTCTCTGCGCGGCCGCTGCTACGGGAAAACAGTCGAGCAGGTCGCTCGCAACGCCGGCGCCTTTAATATGGCGTTGCGAGGGCAGGGGATCGCAAGCTGCGGCAAACATTTTCCGGGTTACTCAGCTGCGAGTTCAGATGCTCACTACGAGTTGCCGCGGATCGATCGCACCCGTGAACAAATGGATGGAAATGAGCTCGCCGTATTTCGCAAATTCGCCCACGACGTCGACAGCATGATGATCTGTCACGGCTGGTATCCCTGTTTCGAGCCGGAAAAGACGCCCGCCACTTTATCGCATCGGATCGTAACCGATTTGCTGCGCAACGAGCTCGGGTTCGATGGTCTGGTCATGACTGACGATTTGGACATGGGCGCGATCCTTACCGGTTATGCACTTGAGGATACGATACGCCTGGCCATCGCGGCTGGTAACGACGTGGCGATGATTTGCCATCGCATTCCCGAAGTCGAAAACGTGCAACGAATCCTCACTACGTTGCCAAAAGATCAAATCGATCGTGCTTTACAAAACGTCGCGCGATTCAAAGACAAACTCGCACCGCCTCAGGAATTCTCCGAAGCCGCGTTCCGCAAGGTCGACGGCGAGGTCTGGGACCTGCGAGTCGCAGTTCTGGGTGAAGAACGCGCCAGACAGGTGACTTCTCAAAGTATTCAACGCTCGCCTGTAGAGATGTTCTGATTCGCGAACCGCGCTCCCGCGCACGAGGCGGATACGCATCTTGACCCATTCTGCAACTCCAGACTAGTTGTCTCTCGGCTGCTTCCCGCAGTGCTCGACCGCTACCCTCGCGGCTTAACCGGCCATGTCGCGGTTCCCAACCGCTCCATTCTCAGCTGAGTCGCCCCGGCGCCACTGATTGCGACGCCTTGACCCGTTGGGTGATTGCACACTATCCTGCGGGCTCTTGTGCGCGCAGAACTTACCATCCGCGGAATAATCATAGGTATCATCATCACGCTGGTGTTCACCGCGGCCAATGTGTACGCCGGACTCAAAGCTGCCCTCACCTTTTCGACATCAATCCCGGCGGCGGTTATCTCGATGGCGATCCTGCGGAGTTTTCGCGACGCGACAATTCAGGAAAACAATATCGTGCAAACGGTGGCTTCGGCGGCGGGCACGCTCTCCTCGATTATTTTTGTTTTGCCCGGATTGATCATGATTGGTTACTGGACCGATTTTCCGTTCTGGACGTCGTTTTGGATTTGCGCGCTCGGTGGAATTCTCGGTGTGATGTATTCGATCCCGCTGCGTCGCGCGTTGGTGACGAACTCCGATTTGCCGTATCCGGAGGGAGTCGCCTGCGCCGAAGTGTTAAAAGTCGGAAGCGGCGGCGACACCGCCCACGCCCACGATGTTGAGCACGGCCGCGCGGGTCTGCTCGCAGTTCTGTGGGGATCAATCGTATCTGCCGCCTTCGCCTTAATCATCGAGACACAAATATTCGCCTCGGATCTGGCGCAAAATTTTCGGGTTGGGAAGAAGGGCGGAGTCAGCGGCTACGATTTCTCTTTGTCGTTTCTGTTGTTCGGGATTGGTCACCTGGTCGGGCTCTCGGTCGGAATAGCGATGCTTATTGGCGCATTGATTGGGTGGGGATGGGGTGTCCCACACTATTCGGCGATGGCACACGACTTCACCACGCCGATGGCCGCGCTCGCACGCAGCGCGTGGAGCGGGAAGGTCAGATACATCGGCGCCGGCGCGATCGGCATTTCGGCGATCTGGACTTTGTTGAAGTTGGCCAAGCCTTTGATCAGCGGTCTGGCAAGCGCGATGGCCGCGTCTCGGGCCCGCAAAGCCGGCCAAGCCGACACGCTGCCGATTACCGAACGCGATATTCCAATCGGGATCGTTGGTCTGGTCACCCTAATCTGCATGTTGCCGATTGGATGGCTGCTCGGCTGGTTTGGAAACTCGAGCGGCCTCGGCGCGCATTTGCCGACGCTCATCATCGGCGGCGTCGTCTACATCGTGTTGATGAGCTTTTTTGTGTCCGCCGTCTGCGGTTACATGGCCGGATTGATCGGATCGTCAAACAGTCCGTTATCCGGCATCGGAATTTTAGTCGTGATCGGTGCTGCATTGCTTCTGGTAATCGGCGTTAAGCCTTATGTTTCACCCGATTCGGGAAAAGCGTTAATTGCATTCGCGCTTTTTACGACGGCCGTAATTTTTAATGTGGCCGCGATCGCGAACAACAATCTCCAGGATCTCAAGACCGGACAACTGGTGGATGCGACGCCGTGGAAGCAACAAGTCGCGTTGGTGATCGGTGTCGTCGCGGGTGCATTGGTCATTCCGCCGGTGCTGGACTTGATGAACCATACCTATGGATTCGTCGGCGCGCCGGGCGCCGACCCAAATCACGCGCTGCCGGCGCCGCAAGCAGGTTTAATTTCGTCACTCGGGAAAGGCGTCATCGCGGCGGACATCGATTGGAGTTTGATCGGAATCGGCGGTGCGATCGGTGGATGTATTATTCTATTCGACGAAATTCTTGCGCGGACAACGAAACACATGCGCGTTCCGCCGCTCGCCGTTGGTCTCGGAATTTACCTGCCGACTTCGAGCACGCTGATGATTGTTGTCGGCGCCGTTGCCGGCTGGTTCTACGACCGGCGAGCTGATCGCACTCCAAGACCCGAAGCCGCGAAGCAGCTTGGCGTGCTTCTCGCATCAGGGCTGATCGTTGGCGAAGGCATCATCGCGGTCGTGATCACTCTGATCAGAGCGCTCTCTACCAAACCCGCGCCGCTGGCGCTGGTTGGGCCCGACGGAATTTTGACGAAAAGGATTCCAATTTTTGCGAACTTTGAAACTGCCGGAATCATCATTGGCGGAATTGTCTTTGCGGGCAGCGCGTTCGTCCTTTATCGCTGGATCTGGCGAATGTCGGCTTCAGATAAATCGAATCGCTCCTGACAGGAACATGAACGCGAGCTCGAGCAAGAGTTGGAATTGGTCGCTGTGGGTCGGATTCCTTTTCGCGCTGGCTGGGTTTTTCAGTTACACGTTCTTCGCCCAATTCCCGATCACGCGTGATTTTCCGTGGGCGAATCTCTTGTTGTTTGCTGTAGGCGGGATTCTGCTTGTGCTGGGTCTCTTTCGAGCGTTTGGCAAGCCCAAGGTTTACCGCGGGAAAATCTTGGGACCGATTTTAGCCATCCTGGGGATATTAATGTTCGGGTTCTTTTCCTATGTGTTCTTCTATGTGCTGCGGCAGGTCCCGGCTTCCACAGGCGCGCCGCGAGTCGGACAAAAAGCTCCCGATTTCACGCTGGCAGATCAGGATGGGAAGGACGTATCTCTTCAGGATCTCGTGAGCGGGTCGAAGGCCGTTGCGCTGATTTTTTATCGCGGTTTCTGGTGACCATTATGCAACTCCGAGTTGCGGAGTTTTCAGCAGAAACTTCCAGGACTTGAATCGCGCGGGATTCAGGTCGTCGCGATCAGTGTGGACCCGCCGGAGATCAATCGGCGTCAGCGCGAAAAACTTGGCTACACCTACACATTCCTGTCCGACCCGAAGGCGGAAGTGATTCGGCGATACGATGTGCTGCATCGTGGCGCAGGGCCCAAGGGTACAGACATCGCGCGCCCGGCAGAGTTTCTCATCGATTCAACCGGGATAATCCGCTGGGTGAATCTCACCGAGAACATCGCCGTCCGCGCGCGGCCGCAACAGGTGCTGGAAGCCTTCGAAGAGGCCAGGCAAGTTGCTCCTCAATGATCGCAAGATGCGCGTTGCTGGTTCACCGCAATTGACGGCGCTCCGCCGCATCAATACCTTGAGCGCTCGTGCATCCGGAATTGGAACAACTTCTTATTCTTCAAGATCGGCAGCAGAAGATCAGACAAATTCAGGCCGAGATCGAGACTGTGCCGCTGCGGCGGACAAGTCTTGAAGCGCAGTTGGCGGCGAGCGCAGGTGCCGTTGATGCATTGAAACAAAAGGCGCGCCAGGTCGAAGTAGATCGGAAGAAGCTCGAGCTCGATGTGGGGACCCGCACGGAAAGCATCGCGCGTCTCAAGACCCAACAGTATCAAACCCGAAAGAACGACGAATTCCAGGCGCTCGGACACGAAATCGAGCGGTACGAGAGTGAAATTGGCAAAATCGAGGACGAAGAGCTCGAACTGATGGTACAGGCCGATAAGATCAAGGTTGATCTTGCCGAAGAAGAAAAGAAGGCAGCCGGCGTTAAGGAGTCAATCGCACGTCAAACAGCCGATCTCGATGAAAAGTCGAAAGCGTTGCAATCGCGGCTGGAGGAATTGACCAGGGAACGCACAGACTTGGCGGGAAAAATCGATGAGGATTTGCTTGGGCTTTTCGAGCGTATTTTCAAGAGCAAAGGCGACGCCGCAATAGTGGCGATCGAGCACGGAGTCTGCACTGGCTGTCACATGAAAGTGACTAGCGCAACCGCGGCCCAGGTCAAAGCTGGAAAAGAGATCGTCAGCTGTGAGAATTGCGGCCGTATTTTGTACGAGGCGCCGTAGACGAATCGTAATAGGGACAGATCGCCGGGCCGTCCGGCGCGCTCGGCGAGCGCGCCCCACCCAACCAATACTTTCACTCACACATTGAACCGGAACGAAATCACGTCGCCGTCGCGCACGACATAATCTTTCCCTTCGAGCCGAACTTTTCCTGCCTCACGAGCCTTTGCTAGTGAACCTGCGGCAATCAGATCGTCGCATGAAATTGTTTCGGCCGCGATAAAACCGCGTTCGAAATCGGAATGGATGGTTCCCGCGGCAGTTGCTGCTTTGTCGCCGGCGTGAATCGTCCACGCACGCGATTCTTTTTCGCCGGTGGTAAGGAACGTGCGCAGGCCAAGCAGATGATAAACCGCTCTGATAAGATCGTGTACGCCAGTGTCCTCGACACCCAGCCCGCGCAGATAATCTAGCGCCTCCTGTTCGCTCAGATCGACCAGCTCGCTCTCCAGTTGCGCGCTGATAACGATTGCTTCCGTCGCGAAGTGGTGCCGCGCGTAATCTTTAACAGCCGCGACGTACTTCGCGGCACTGTAGCCGGGGGCGCCGACCACGGCAGATACCTCATCACCCCAGTCGGCGTCCGCGGCTACAGACGCCAAATCCGATTCCGCCACGTTACAGGCAAAGATTGTCGGCTTTGAGGTCAGCAAAAAGAAATTGCGAGCAGCTTCTTTTTCCTCCGGCGTCAAGGTCGCAGTGAGGACTGGTTTACCCGCGTCCAAATGGGGCAATAGTTTCTCGATGATCGTATTCTCGTTTCTCGCAGTTTTGTCGCCCGCGCGAACCTCCTTCTGCAATCGATCGTATTTTTTCTGAAGCGAGGCCAAATCCGCCAGGACAAGCTCGGTATTGATTACTTCGATGTCTCGAATTGGATCGATCGTCGCGCTGACGTGATGGACGTTGCTATCTTCGAAACAGCGTACCACCTGCACGATCGCATCCACCTCCCGAATGTGATGGAGGAATTGATTCCCCAGACCTTCACCCGCA
>Ga0081455_10001389_pt1 | contig 29896 bp, 22 predicted proteins | sample TabmetS3T2R1_FD_70207 | JGI IMG/M metagenome (GOLD analysis project Ga0081455, IMG submission 70207) | Tabebuia heterophylla rhizosphere microbial communities from the University of Puerto Rico - S3T2R1 | ecosystem: Host-associated > Plants > Roots > Rhizosphere ... | reverse complement strand
AGCCTTGAGACCCTAAATGCGGTGGATATTCCCGAAGACTCAATAGTCGTGCTCAGCCAGGAGGAAACAGGTTTCCCTGGATACATCTATCAAAAGTATGCATTTCGCTGTCTTGGAGAATTGAGGTTGGTAGATTACTACGGTTCCGTCTTTGATCCAAAGGACCAAGATGTCCTCCAGTTTGAACGCGCGATGTGTTCACGACAAAAATTTAATGATTATGACACAGAATGATTTTGAGACATCAAACGATTAACGCAAAGCTACCGGCTCGACGATTAGCCCCTCCAGGGTCGAACGAGCGCAGTCTCAGATAAATTTTTGTTGACAAACTGCTCCGGGATTTCCGTGTCGTGAGTGTCGTGATATTCCCGCGCCAGCACATCCATTTTGCTTTCCGATCAGCTCTTTCACTGATTCGCGGATGCCGAGAAAACTGGCGCGTAGTACCTGCTGTTGCCCCTCACGCTCGACAAAGTTTTGTCGGTGCGTTCTTTCAAGACATGAAAACGAAACTGCGGAATCAGCCACGCCGGTTGAATGTACGACGGGTGGTGTTTCTATCACTCCAAAGCAAGTATGAACCTACTTCTGAACTTTCCTTTGAGTGAAAAATTTGCGACTTACGGTGAAGCTGTGATAGCCGGTTTCGCGGCGGCACTGTTGAAGCCTCTTCCCGCAGAGCTAATGGATGCTCACGACGTTTCACCAATCGTTAACTTAGCGAAGTACGACGGGCCGGACTGCATTCGACCTGTGACAGATGACGGGACATCACGGGGTCAGTTATCTCTGTTGTAAGCAATTATTAAAATTACTTAAATGACCCTGTCCGCCCTCGCCAGCACGTTCGGCGGAATCGTCAGGCCGATTTGCTTGGCGGTTTTGAGATTGATAATGAACTCGAATTTCGTCGTTGCTCAACGGGAAGGTCGGCGGGCTTCCGGCCTTTCAATTATCTTATCCACGTAGATCGCAGCGCGTCTATACATATCAACTTCGTTTGCTGCGTAAGATATCAGACCACCCGCATTCATATAAGCGATTTGGGGGTAGATTGTTGGCAACCGATGCTTTACAGCAAGCTCCACGATCTCCTTTCGGTTGCGTAGTAAGAGCCCGCTGGAACCCGACACCACGGTCAGAGCATCCGCATGCGCTTTTGTTGCCGCTTCAAATGCTCTTTCGAAATCATCGGCAACCCGAACCTCCAGGATTTGAAGATGCACTTGAAATAAAGAGGCTGCGGCCTGTATCTCCTTTAATTGTGCCGATTGAGTTGATTCCAGCCCACTTCTGAGCACGGCCACACGGTCGAGTCTAGGCAAAATCTCTTTGAGAAGTTCCAGCCGTTTTCCAGCCAAATCCGAGGAAAGGTTTGTCAATCCGGTCACGTTTCCCCCCGGCCGCGCGAGGCTAGCTACGAGCCCATCTCCGAACGGATCGCCACCGTTGGCCATAACAATAGGAATGGTGCTGGTTGCTTTCTTGGCAGCACGGGCTATTCCCGAATTCGGAGCAAGGATGATGTCAACCTTGAGACGGACTAACTCGGCGGCAAGCTCGGTCACTCGATCAAATTTTCCCTCCGCCCACCTGTATTCAATAAGAATGCTTTTCCCTTCAACATAACCGAGGTCTCGCAGTCCTTGCCGGAATGCCTCGCGGAACTCTGGAGTCGTAGCAGAAGGGGACCCGGACGATAGATACCCGATCCGTGGAACCTTTCCCGGCTGCTGCGTGTCGGCGAGATGAATGGTAGTTAGGATAAGAACCGGGAGCGCGTAGACAAGGATTTTTGCCTTCATAGTGCTCTGCTTATTTCACCACCTGCTATGATCTGTCAAGTTCGCAGAGGCTCCATCCGCTATGTAGCGTTACAAGTGCGCTACGCATGGATCTCAAAGACATACAGAATCGTCTGGCCGTTGATTCTCGGAACCACGGACCTAGCGGATGGTGCTTGTTAAGCTGTCTCTATGAGGTATGATTATCATTGGTGTCTAGTCTTCGTTAGAGTTGCCTTGCGGACTGCCGGCACCGACAATGCTGCAATAAGGACAGAGCATGAACGATAGGCCGCACGCAAATCCAGATCCGGCACAGCAATCTAGCGTAGCCAGCTCCACCGAGGAGTCGCTTAATAACCAGAGTACTGTTTCTGCGCTTGAGTTGCGTCGGCTATTCGACGGCTCCGGCTCATTGCTTACACGCCGCCTTGGGGAGTTGCTTCCCGTGGCCGTTTACATATGTGAGGCCCCATCTGGAACGATCACTTACTACAATAGTCGAGCTGCTGCCCTTTGGGGGAGTGCGCCCAATGACGGTGATACTGATGAACGCTTTGGTTCCATTTTTCGGTTCTTTAGGACTGACGGAACGCCGCTATCGTACTCGGAAACCGCAATGGCTCAAGTTTTAGGCGGCGGGGCTGCAGTTCGAAATCACGAGCTCATCATTGAACGTCCCGACGGCTCCCGGATCACCACTCTAACTAACATTGACCCGCTGATTGATGGCACGGGTAGAATTGTCGGGGCCATCAACGTCTTTCGGGATGCGACTGACTGGAAAGTGACGGAACAGGCGAGTCTACGCTTGGCCGCAATCGTCGAGTCTTCGGAAGATGCGATCATTAGCAAAGACTTAAATGCAATTATTACCAGCTGGAACCAAGCAGCAGAGAAACTTTTTGGTTATACAGCTGAAGAGGCGGTTGGCAAATCTATCACAATTTTGATTCCGCCTGACCGTCAGGATGAAGAGCCGGCTATTCTTGAGCGCATTCGGCGCGGCGAGCGCATCGAACACTATGAGACGGTTCGGCAGCGCAAGGATGGAAGCCTGCTCGATATTTCTTTGACCGTATCGCCTATCGGAGATGGCAAAGGCAACATTGTCGGCGCCTCCAAGATTGCCCGGGAAATTACCCGGCGGAAGCAGATGGAAGCCGCGCTGCGTGCGAGCGAAGACCAACTCGCCGAAGAACTCCGGGCGATGCAAGACCTGCATTCCTTAACAACACAACTACTCGGCGCTCGGGACATGACCACGGCATTGTACCGAGTACTCGATGCTTCAATAGCGATGCATCGTGCCGACTTCGGCAATATCCAGGTTTATAATCCAGTCACTGGAGCGCTGGAGATCGTTGCCCAACACGGTTTTAAGCAAGACTTTCTAGATGTGTTTCGAATCGTTGACACGGATGACGAATCGGCATGCGCGAGGGCTATGAGACAAGGAAAACAAATTACGATCGAAGATGTCGAAAAGGATCCGGCCTACGTGCCCTACCGAGAGATTGCGGCTGCGGCAGGTTATCGGGCGGTGCAATCCACGCCGTTAGTCAGCCGCCGCGGTGATCTCATAGGAATGTTATCCACCCACTTTCGTCGCCCCCACCTCCCGACTGATCAGGAGCTGAGAATGCTCGATCTCTATGCGCGGCAGGCAGCGGATGTCATCGAGCGTTTGCGGATCGAGGATGAGTTGCGGCAAAGCCAAGAGAAATTGCGCCAGCAAGCACAAGAACTGGAACAGCAGTTGATCAGTTCAGGCCGTCTGGTTTCCCTTGGAGAAGTGACGGCTTCCATGGCCCACGAGTTCAACAATCCTCTCGGGATCATTATGGGTTTCGTTGAAGACATGATGAGCAGTATCGATCCAAGCGACCCCAACTACCGCTCTCTACAGATCATTGACGAGGAAACCAAACGTTGCAGCAAAATAGTCGGCGATCTGATGCAAATTGCGCGGCCGACAAGTACGGAGTTTTGCTCGATCTCAATACCGGATGCCATCGATAAGACGCTTCAGCGTGTAGATACTCGTCTCTACAAACAGAAAATAACTTTGGAAAAGAAGTTGCAGCCGGATCTGCCACGAATCTACGCCGACCCCCAGCAACTGGAGCAGGTATTGGTGAATCTCTATTTAAACGCGATTGATGCCATGCCTGATGGTGGAAAGCTATCTGTGGAAGCCAGGATGCTCAAAAGTGATGACGTGGCTTCAACAGTGCTAATAAGCGTCTCCGATACGGGCTGTGGTATTGCGGACTCAGATTTACCAAGGATTTTTCAACCGTTTTTCACCGCAAAAAAAAGGAGAGGAATGGGCTTAGGATTGCCCATCTGTGAACGTATCATCAAAAACCACGGTGGAAAAATTGAGGTAGAAAGCCAGCCAGGCGAAGGCACAACTTTCAGAATTTACTTACCTTTGAACAATGCTGCGATTACAGATTCTGTTCCTCGCCAAGAATCACCGATGGTGTAATAAGAAGATCCGTCAAGGTCTGAACTTTTCCTCTGCGCCCTCGTAATAATAGCGTGTCCCGGTTTTAGTTACACTTCCGCGCTTATTGTCCCTTATTTCAAGATTTTCTGTCAGTTGCGTCGTTGAATTCACAGCAAGAGCATGGGCACGACGTTTGCTCATCCAGGACATCAGGATCGTTCACGACTACGATGAGTATTGCGTTCAGGCAGAGACAGGACTCGGATACGTGGCATTTCTGTAGGAACTGCTCAAGCTGGCCTGAAACCAAGTTTGTCGAGATGTGGGAGCTACCTACAAACGCCGAGATGTGTGTAGATTGCGAGGAAATGCAACGCCGTGGAATCTGTCGGATAGAAACTATCAGCAACTCTCAGCCTGAAATTACCTGCGTGTGCACGTTTTAGACGTAAGCCCATCGACAACCTGGATCCCTTCACTCTATCATCTAGTGTCACCCGTCACCTGGGCTAAATCGACCGTTACCATTCCTTGCCTAGAAAACTGAGGCATCCTGGCGCTTCCATCGTGGAGATTTTTCGGGAAGCCAGTCCCATACCGAGGAAAGACCGACAACTTGCAGCACTGTATTCCAAGTGTTGTTAACCTTACCCGCTCTATTTTGGTTTGGTCTATTTCGACAAGACGCTGACTATCAGTTCTAAAAATCCACAAAGCGTTTCGAACTTCGTTTTCAGTAAAACCTAATTCGCCGCCGAGTGTAAAAGCGTTCTCCCACTCCCGACCATCCAGCTTGAACTTCTCGCATAGCTTTTGAAAAATTGCTTCTGCTCCATCGTGCTCTCATTTGTTCTTCCTTCTAGCCGCTCACCTGCTTAGAACGCAACCGGCGCCTAATCCAGCAGGTAGATATAACTCGTTAGCAGGGTCGTCGAGTAGAAGATAACAAGGAATGTCAAGGTTGCCAGAGATAGCCGAAGAAGTTTTGTCACGGATGAATCCTTTTCGGTGCCGCATATTCCAAATCCAGGCCAAACGGCAACCTCCGGGCGTGCCATCGCTCTAAGACATAGGTCAATGAATCCGATTGATTAACTTGTCGCTCGATTGTAAAAAAGCAAGTGAGCCGCACCGGGATGGATTGCGAAACGACGATTGAATGTTACCGCGAGTTGATCGATGACGGCCCGTACAGAGAGGAAGCTATAGACTTGCTCATCACTGAAATCAATAGTTCTCCGCTGCTAGCGGATTCGGAGAAAGCGGAACTTTTTATTGTCTTAGATGAATTAGAAAAGAACGCTCCTTCGGCGAAGCGCCAGTTTTGAAGAGGTTTTGGTCGATACTTGTCCGAAACGAAATGTTTGCTTGTGAGATTCTTAGCTGGAGGATGTTAGGAAAGAGCTGGTTCCGCTGAAACTCCTGGCGGTTTCGGAGTGCCGTGGCTTTTCGTAGCCGTGCTCCAGCACTCGTTCCAGAAAGTCGCAGTGCTCGGCATCTGCCTCACCTAACAAGCCGACTAAACCAGGATGTCTTCTTATTTCAGTGATTCCTCGGCGGCGGTTCCTCGACTGGTGGCTCCTCGGTCGGTGGCTCCTCAACGGGAGGCTCCGGCTGGTCTTCGTCTGGTGATGGTTCGGGCGGTTCTTTCTCTTCTGTCATCATTGATACAGTTGACCCTTAGGTAAGCCTGATCGCTTGTTGAATTGCCGAACAGCGTCCGGACAAAAGTGCATTACTACTTGCAGCAGCAATTTCCGGTTGCTCTGTATCAGATCGAATAATAATCTATTTGCCATTTTTACAGCATTTTTCAGTCTGAAGTATAGAGGGAGTCTTATGAAATTTGACGAAGGCGGCCTTTGCATCGTGTCGTCGGGAACCGGAAGCTGCCAAAGGCTAAGAAAGGTACAATTATGAGGGATGCGGTTAGCGGCACGGCTGCTAGCTATGTCATATCCTATCAGCAAGGGGCAAGGGAAGCGTTCTGGACAACTGACAATGAACCGCAGTAAACAAGGCCGGTATGACTATGAAAATCATCATTCTGTTACTGGTTAGTTTAGCGGTCGTTTCAGTCCATCGCGCCGACGCGCAGCAGCCACCGAAGAAGCCGCTGATAGGCGTCCTAGTTGTTGGCTCCCCGTCTTCTATGGAAAGTCGTATCAAAGCATTCCAAAAGAGGCTTCGTGAACTGGGTTATATGGAAGGCCAGAACATCGTCGTCGAATATCACTATGCAGAGGGCAATTACGACCGTCTCACCGCAATTGCAACCGACCTTGTTCGCTCGAACGCGAATGTCATCGTGACTTGGGCTATACCAGTTACACAAGTCGTAAAGAATGCGACTAACACCATTCCGATAGTCATGGCCGGTGGTGGTAATCCGGTAGAGACTGGTCTCGTCGAAAGTCTTGTGAAGCCAGGCGGGAATATTACAGGTCTGGCAACGATCCAAAACGAATTGACTGGAAAACGGCTGCAATTATTAAAAGAGGCCGTTCCTAAGATCTCTCGTGTTGCCATGGTCTTTAATCCAGAGGGGTCAGGTCCCAACTCAGGGCTACGAGCCACTGAAGGCGATTGCGCAGTCGCTAAAAATAAGCGTTGAGCCGTTGGAGATACGAAAGCCCAATGAGATAGACAAGACGTTCGCAGTCATTCCCAAGAGCCGTGTGGATGCTCTTCTCTTGGAATCGGATCCTGTTTTCAACATAAATCGACAAAAAGTCATCGCCCTTGCAGCGAAGAATAGGCTTCCAGCAATGTATCCAGAACGAAGGTGGGCCGAGGATGGCGGAATGATGGCATACGGAACGGATCTGATCGAGGTGGCCAATCGAGCAGCGATCTTTGTCGATAAGATTCTAAAGGGCGCAAAACCGGCGGACCTTCCTGTGGAACAACCGACAAAGTTTGAACTGACTATTAACTTGAAGACTGCGAAGCAGATTGGAGTGACAATCCCTCAGTCTGTGCTATTTCGTGCCGACAAGGTGATCAAGTAAGGAAGCACAACGGCAGAACCGGATAAAAGACCCGTCACCATGGAAGAACTTCGCGTCTCAAACCTCGCGCAAACCCACTGGCGAAACTCTTGATTGAGAAGGGGTAGTCTCGCCCACCAGTATCCCCTCAGAGGAAACGTTCGGAGCGTCCAAGGTCGATGCGTATCCGGAAATTCTCTTGCAGACCGCAATCACTGTGCCGGGCGATAAGATAAACGAGGGGCAAATAATTGAAGCTGTAACACCGGCTTGGTTTGAGATAATCAAACAACTCGAACGCGATCCAGAGTTTCTTTATAGGTTTTCAGAAAATCCCCGCAAGTTCGAAGAATTGATTGCCGGAGCTTATGAACGAGATGGCTGGAGCGAGGTAGTACTAACTCCACAGAGCAACGATAAGGGTCGGGATATCATTGCGTCGAAGCCAGGTTTTGGTTCAGTTCGGTTCATCGATCAAGTTAAGGCATACACACCAAATCATCGAGTCACAGCCAATGACATACGAGCGATGATCGGCGTACTCACAATAGAACAGAACGTCTCGAAGGGAATCGTTACCACTACGTCTCAGTTCGCGCCTGGAATCGAGAAGGATGAAAATATCCCACGGCTAGTGCCGTTTCGCCTTGAGCTTAGGGACGGAAAAAAGCTCCGCGATTGGCTGTTGGATCTGCACAAACCTAAATCGTAACTCTGCCCTAATTGCTTGGCAATCAGCGCGCTCGGACCAAAATTCTCGGGCAAGAATGATCTGTGCCCTCTTTGATTTAGCGCACTGACGATCACTCACTCTTCGAATCGACGAGCTTTCCCGGACCCTGGAAGCTGATTGATTTTTCTAAATAGTGCGCCGGTGGTCAAGTTTCTGCCGGGTACCTTTGGCAAACGATTTTCTGTGACACGCGCACATGCGACTTCGGCCTATCTTAACCCCTGACCACCCCTTCCAGCGGTTTCCTGGAGACTGACTTTTCTGAATCACGCGCACACGAACTCCGGCCTGCCTTGGCCCACACGACCAATGGGCGGTTGCCTTAAAAATGGGTCCTCTTTGTACAATGCTTGGATTGTGGAAATAGGATTGCTGGATTGATCTGGTCGAGATAGGGGAAAAGATAGTTCTTAAGCCTCTGTTTTAGGCTTGGCCCGATCTTCTAAAAACGTACCGAATCGTCACACCCTTTCCATCGGGAAGTTCATCTACAATCGAATCACCGGTGCGCATCATTCTTATCATCACGTCGCAGCAGAGCGCCGTCTTGTGGGTTGAGTCTGAATGTCCTACCAACTGAGCGTGAAGATGATTTGATTCTACATCAATGTGCGGTTTCCCGCTTTGTCGTGCCGCGTTAAGAATAGCCATGAGCTGGTTTTGAAAATCCCATGCTGTGGGTGGCATGACTCCTCCTTTTTGAAGCCAGCTAACTTATTGGACCGTTATTTTTTACCGCCTATTGATGCCTAGACCCGAGGTAAGTTAGGAACACCTTTTGGGAATCAACGGATAGCTCGAAGCAATATTGCGCCTATACCTTTATTAGGGTTGGTAGTCAATCCAGATTATCCGACCATTATAGCGTTGAACGCAACATCTTGATGGTCAAAGCGCCGATGAATAGGACCACTCATTTTTTTTGCCACGCGCACGAACTCCGGCCTGTCTTGGCCCCCAAGACCACCCTTTGGACGGGTTCCCTGGACAACGAGTTTTCAGGTGGGCAACGTCCCTTGATGCGGATAGAATGAAGGGGTCTAAATCAACCCTCGATCACTGAACGAAAAGAACCGCTCGCTACCGAGCACGACGTGATCTAGCACCCGTATCCCTAGCATGTCGCCGGTTTCCTTGAGTCGCCGCGTGATTGCCTGGTCTTCTTGGCTCGGTGCAGGATCGCCGCTCGGGTGGTTGTGAAACAAAAATCACAGCAGCCGCGCACAAAGATGTAGCGCCGCTCTCCACACTTCTCGCGGGTGGACTAGCGAGGCGGTAAGGCTTCCGGTAGAGACTACCTTGAACCCGTTCACGCGGTTTTTGTTGTTCATAGCGAGCAAGAGAAAATGTTCTTTGCCCGCGTCTAATGTTTGGTAGATCGCTCGCGCTACTCGTTCGACATCCTCCGATGATCTACACGGTGAACCTGCGGGAAATTCAACAGGCTCGGCTACAAATTGCACCCGGAAGGTTTTTAGCCGGTAAGCCATGCTAATCAACCCTCCATCGGAATCGTTTGAGAATGCGAGCCCGACAGTTACAGCAGCCGTCTGCTAGGTTTGGATAAACATCAGACTTGCACGTCTCACAGCGAACGTGGCCGCGATACTCGCAAATCTTTGAACGGTCGCTGCGTTCTTGGTCCGCGCATACCTTCTTCTGCTCCATTCGCCCTCCGGTTTGGAAGGCGAAACCGTTTCGGTTTTTAGAGTGCTAGGGCGGGTTTCGTCGGGATATTTTGGGATAGTGACGAATTATGGATTCTGCGTATTGGTTTGAAATACCAACAGTTTCTACTTTTTATGGTCCCTTCCCTTTTTCACTGAAATGGGTTCGAATCCTGTTGGGACCACCCTATTGGTCGCCGGGCAACCCCCAAGGATCGGTTAGCAGAGCTTCGGGTCTTTTTCCCGACCTTTCCGTTCCCCTCGTACAGTGTCAATAAAGACCTGCATAGAGGCGTGGCCGTCACTCCTGAAAGGCTCATCATACTACTTTTCAAGATCTTGGCCGAACCGCACCCTCGACAATCCGCTTGCTGTTACGTCAAAGGTGACGTAAATGTGCGCTGAGGGATTTGAAATGGCTTAGTGGGTGTGTGACCCATCGGCTGGGAACCACCGCCCGGCACTAGCGCCGTCAGTAAGCATTTGATTCCCACTTGTGGAATAAAAAGTGATAAGTAAATGGAAGCACCGGGATCGTGTCCATGTCTTCCATGAAAACCAACCTTAAATCGGTTGCGCCACCGGCCACAGAACGGGACAGCATCATCGTTTGTCAAACCAGCCAGGGCTACAACGTCCGAGCTACCCCCCTGCGAATGACGCGAGATGTCGTCGCTTTCGAGGTCTATAATCCATACAGCATCCTGCAGCTCTCCGAGGTGCTGCAAGATTTCAGAATTATCGTTAATGAGAGATTGATTTATTCGGGTCGCGCAACGGTGAGCAACCTTGTGAACACAGGCATCATGCTCGTCTGCGAAGCGACCCTTGCCGAGGGTTGGCTCGACGTGGATCTTTTCGCCCTAGTCACCGAGCCAAACAAGTTACGGGCTGATTTCCTGGATTTTCTCAAAGAGTGGGAAAGGATAAATATCATTCTGCCTGAGTATAAGGTGGTATTGGCCGATATCCAAAACTACTTTATAGACCTCAGCCGTTGGCTGGAGCAGGTAGAGTTAGGAATCCGCTCCTCACCTTCTTCCAACCGTCGAAAAACTGAGATCGAGGTCATCCAAGAAATGGCGCCGATTATCCTACCTTCGATCGATTTCCTCTTTGCAAGATTCGAAGAGATCGCCGATAAAGTACCCGATGATCTCCTGCCTTTTCACAGGACTTACGCCAAACGGCAGCTCCATCCACAGGTACTTTGCTCGCCCTTCGCATATCGCACGTACCATAAACCCCTCGGGTACGCTGGTGATTATGAAACCGTAAATATGATTTTGCGAGAACCGCTGGAGGGCAGCTCGATGTTTGCCAAGACCATAAACATGTGGTTACTTAGGCAACCTTCAGCGGAGGCCCATCGAAATCGGATCAAATATCTCACCGAGCAACTCGTCACAGAAACACAACGCCTAGCGAAGCGAGGAATGATAGCTCAAATTTTTAGCCTCGGATGTGGCCCGGCTGGAGAGGTAAAGAATTTTCTGATTCAAGAAGAGCTCTCCAATAAGGCGCGCTTTACGTTGTTAGACTTCAACGAAGAAACCCTTCAGCATACGGCTCAGGTGCTCGAAGAAGCCAAACACCAGTACCGTCGCAGCACCGAGATTGAGATGGTCAAGAAATCCGTCCATCAGATGCTTAAGGAATCGGGCAAACAAGTTGCCGACCAGAAGTATGATTTTATCTATTGTGCTGGCCTCTTTGATTATCTTTCTGATCGTATTTGCAAAAGACTTATGAATATTTTGTTCGATATGCTCGCCCCGGGCGGTCTTCTCTTGGCAACCAACGTTCATGCGTCCAATCCCAACCGCAACAGTATGGATTTCTTTTTGGAGTGGCACCTGGTTCATCGCAATAGAGCTGAATTGGAGCGCCTCAGGCCTGATCGTGCGCCCGAGGGAAGCTTTCGCGGAAAACAGGAATTTACAGGCGTTAACGTTTTTATCGAGGTCAGAAAACCCGGTGAAACAAGCCATCTGGAACGATCCTGAATTTAAGCAGGCGTTCCTTGAAAACGAAAGGGAAGTGCGGATCAACACAGGCAAGCTTGCCTGTGCACTGGTCGTAGTATTAATGCCTTTCGGGGTCTTGCTCGATTATGCAGTATACCCCGATCAAGTTGGGTATTTTTTTAAGTTGAGGCTTCTCTGTTCTCTGTTAGTTGGCATTATCTGGCTGCTTCACCGAACCGCGTGGGGGAGAAATCATTACAAGGCGCTGGGACTTCCTATCGTAATGTTGCCTGCCTTTTTCATCGCTTTCATGATTTTCGTCACTGACGGCACCAGTTCTCCCTATTACGCTGGCCTGAATTTAATACTGCTTGCCGTTAGTGCTGTGGGACACTGGAGTTTTCGAGATACGATGATTTCAGTTAGTAGTGTCATACTCATGTATTTCGGAGCATCCTATGCGAACGCGACAAGCTTTGATTTTCGCAGTTTCTTCAACAATCTTTATTTTCTGGCTTTGACCGGCATCATCGTTGTCACCGGGAATTACCTCTATAATCGACTGCTCTTTCGAGAATTCGAGGTTCGTTTTCAGTTGGACAAAAGCCGGCAGATGTTGGAAGAGAGCAATCGAAAACTCCTTGAGTTGGATCAAGTCAAGAGCCGCTTTTTCGCCAATATCAGCCACGAGCTACGTACGCCGCTCACCCTTCTACTGGCACCCCTGCAGAGTCTGATTCAAGAGCGCGGCTCAACCTTGCAATCCGAGATGCGTCAGCTGCTTCTCATCATGCAGAGCAACGGCATGCGACTGCTGAAACTCATCAATGATCTGTTAGACCTGGTTCGGCTGGAGTCCGGCAGGATGGAAGTAAAGCGAGAGCCAGTCCCGATGGAGCCGTTCTTGCTCGGTCTTGCCAATGCAGTGAAGAAAAACGCTGAGGACCGGGGTATACATCTGCAAGTGACCTCCGATCCGATTGTCGGTGTAATTCTTACCGACAGCGACAAACTAGAAAAAATTCTACTCAATTTATTGTTCAACGCCCTTAAATTCACCCCCGCCGGGGGGAAGGTTGAAGTTAAAGCTCGGGTCGAAAGCGGCGAATTGGTGCTGGAAGTTTCTGACACTGGGCTGGGGATTAGCGAGGAACAACTCCCGTTCATCTTCGACCGCTTTTGGCAAGCGGACACCTCCTCCCAAAGAAAGTATCGGGGTGTGGGAATAGGCCTGGCACTGGTCAAGGAACTTGTAGAAATCCAGGACGGAACGGTAACCGTCACCAGTGTGGTCGGAAAAGGCACCGAATTTACCGTTCGTTTACCTTACCAGGAGTGCGACCGTCAGTCTTCCGAGATATTGGAAGCTGTCGAAAACTTTACCGCCGCGCCTCCGGTGATACCCGAGACCAACGGTAGCAGAGACGCGTGGCTTAAAAATCTCGACAGGCAAGCTGAATTCTATCCTTCCATGACCTCGCTCAGAGAGATCATTCGACCCGTGGAGAGTTCTGTTCACAGAGGGCAGCCGCGCGTTCTTATTGCCGATGACGAGCCAGACATGCTCAAGTATCTCAAATCCCAGCTGAGCGTTAACTTTCAAGTGGTTGAAGCCGTAGACGGTCAGCAGGCGATCGAAAAAGCTAACCAATTTTTGCCCGACGTGATCGTATGCGACATGATGATGCCCGAAAAGAATGGGCTTGAGGTTTGCCGCGAACTCAGGGAACAGGTCTCGACCCGTTCAATCCCCATCCTCTTGCTTACCGCCCGGGCGGATGAGGAAACCAAGCTCACCGCACTATCGGCAGGCGCAAACGACTTCATCACCAAACCATTTTCCATGACTGAATTAAGCGTCCGCCTGAAAAATCTTTTTGATACGCATACTTTACAGCAGGAACTCGCTCGTCAAAATCAAATTCTGGAAGCCACAATCGAGCAGCTAAAAGAGACCGAAGTCCAATTAGTTCACTCAGAAAAATTGGCCTCGTTGGGGAGGATGAGCGCCGGGATTATTCATGAAATCAATAATCCGCTCAATTTCGCCAAAACTGCACTTTATGTGTTGCGGATCATGACTGAGTCACTAAGCCAAAATGAAAAGACAGAGTTCCGAGAGGTTCTCCAAGATATGGCGGAGGGTATCGATCGAATCAGCAGCATCGTATCGGACCTCCGCACCTTCACTCAACCTCACCTAACCCAGCTCGAGAAGGTCTCCGTCGTCGAAGTGGTAAACTCCGCCTTGCGTTTACTAAGCAACGAGTGGGAAAACAAGGTAAGAATTGAAAAGGAAATCCCCGAAACCCAGACGATCTGGGCCAATCGGAACCAGATAATCCAAGTTCTGGTGAATCTGCTGCAAAACGCCCTGCAGGCGTTGGAAAAGAAGCATTGCCCTGAAACTGGAGCGACCATCTGGATTCGCGGGGTCGAGGAAGACGCCGAGAGCCTTGTCATAGTGCGGGATAACGGCGAAGGCATCGCTGCTGAAAATCTTCAGAAAATTTTCGATCCGTTTTTTACCACCAAAGATGTCGGTGAAGGTATGGGACTGGGGCTCAGTATTTGCTACCGTATCATCAATCAGCACGGCGGGCGCATCCAAGTGCAGAGCGAACGGGGTGCCTATTCGGAATTCAGATTGCACTTTCCCCATAGGCCGACAGATTCAATGCCCGCTTGAGGAGAATTCATGGAGCTTTTCTACGACTACCAGAACTGCGCAATTCTTTATGTGGATGACGAGGAAATGTCGCTCAAATATTTCACCCGGGCTTTCGGGAATAAATTCCGCGTTTTCAGCGCCGCCAACGCCTCTGACGGTTACCGACTCCTGGAACAACACCGACATGAGATCGGGCTTCTGATGACCGACCAGCGGATGCCAGGTGAAAAGGGAGTGCAATTTTTGGAGCGAGCCCGGCAACTTCATCCGCGGGCGATTCGCATCCTGACGACTGCGTATTCCGATCTTGATGTAGCCATCGAGGCGGTTAACTCGGGAGCGATTTACAAATACGTCACCAAGCCCTGGGACATTCCCCAACTCGAGGTCACTCTTCGGCGGGCCTTGGAATTTTTCATTGTCCAGCGGGAGAGAGACCTTCTTCTCAAGGAAAAGCTTTCGGTGCTGCAGAGAGTGTTGATCACCGACAGGGTACTCAGCTTGGGAATACTGGCCGCCCGATTGGGGCACTATGTGAGAAATTCCCTCGTCGCGGTTCGAACCTTTTTGGATCTCGCCCCGGAGAAGCTTCTCGAGGAAAAGATCGACGCGGAAGATATGCGAAATCCAAACTTTTGGAAGGAGTTCTATGAGCAAGCTCAGGTTCAAATCCGGCGCATTACGGGACTATTAACCGACCTCGTCATTGCCACCGAAAAAAGCGACTCCCCCAGCCTCCAGCAATTGTCCCTCGATGAAACTGTTGCCCGTAGTGTGGAAAAATTGCGAGGCAGTTTGCTGCAAAATGGCATCACTGTCACGAATCAAATTCCTGCCGGGCTACCCGCCTTATGGGTCGAGCGGGAAAAATTTCAACGTCTCTTCGATCTGTTATTGAAGGACGAGATCATCAGCTTGCCGCCCGGAAGCCATATTTTCCTCAACGCGCGTTTGGGTTCTGGAGAAGAGCAAGAAGTGGAAATTGAACTGCGAGATGATGGTCCCGGGCTGCCTCGGGAAGCTCTGCGTTCCGTATTCGACCCTTTTTCGCTGCGCATGGGTAACCACCACGAATTCGGCATCAATCTCATGGCCTGTTACTTCATCATTTATCATCATGGCGGGAAAATCGATGTCCAAAACCAAGAGGGTCAGGGTGTTACTTTTACATTGACCTTTCCTCTCCGACCCAAAATGACTTCAGCCGCGGAAGAGGAGGAAGCATTTATCACTAAGGTATTGATGAATGACGCGTTTTGGGAAAGGCTGGCGGCCGGCGAGAGTCAATAATCATAGCAGCAACCGCATAGCGACAAAGCCGCCGCAGCCTGTTTTTCCCATCTGGTGGACAGATGGCTTCGAATGCGATGAAATCCGCAACGAGCGAAGTAATTCATCCCGATAGCCAACTGTCCAACAGTCAAAGTTTCTTTTTCTTTTTTCGCCTGGCTTAGAACTCTCATTGCCATCACGGTGAGCGGACCGTTTAGTGAACCGAAGAACTCGCGAATTTCAACGAGCAACGCGCCAATTTAGCTAGGTGTAGAGTAGCAAACTGTCACGTTTCCTGGTGGCGCATCACAAAATAACGACGTGCTATTCTCGTGCAAAGGTGAAGGATAGATTGTGTCCCTTGTTAGGCCCTTTTCTAGGCGGAGGCCAAAAACTTCGAAACCGGAAGACTTCTAAGAGAAAATTTGCTATCAAAAGCGCATGGCTCAAAAGGCTTTCGACGTGCAAAGATATCTGCTCGAGGGTAAATTGTCCGTTGACCGTGCTTTAGATCATTACCTGAAACCAGACCACAACACGTCGCTCCTTCATCAAGCGGTCTGCTATAGTGTTTTAGATGGAGGCAAAAGGCTCCGTCCGACATTGACTCTCGCAGTCGGGGAATTGTTTGGCGCTAAACGTAGGGATCTGTTGTCGTTTGCTTGCGCTATCGAACTCATTCATTGCTATTCATTGATCCACGACGACCTGCCGGCACTGGACAATGACGATTTGCGACGGGGAAAACTGTCGTGCCACAAACGTTTTGGGGAAGCGATCGCCCTTTTGGCCGGAGATGCGTTACTCACTGAAGCCTTCTTTATGATGTCGGATCCCCGGTTGGCGCGGCTGTTAGGCGCTTCGCTAATCTCAAAGCTGATTCGAGAGGTTTCGGACGCGGCCAGCATTAGAGGAATGATTGGCGGACAAAGTACAGAGCTCGAATTGGCTAAGCACACAGTCACACCAGCTGTTTTGGAGGGTCTCGACCGGTTGAAGACCGGTGCCTTGATCACTACGGCGGCCCGTGTCGGGGCGATGATCGGCGGCGCAGGGCGTAAAGATCTCGATAGAATTACACGATACGCCCAATCTTTGGGTTTAGCTTTCCAGATCACGGATGATATTTTGGACGCCCATGAAGTTTCCAATAACAACTCGAATCATAAGGGGATCGTAAATTACGTGTCCGTAGCGGGGGCCGCAAGGGCTCGTGAACGTGTCAAAGGCCTCTTGACCGTATGCTTGAGAGAAATGCAACCTTATGGGAGCGGGGCGGAACCTTTGAGAGAAATTGCCCGATACGTGGCGCAAAGAACAGAGTAGCCAGTGGAGCGCGTAAAATTCGCTCGCTAAGGAAAATTGGAAGACAAATGAGGCTAAAAAGAGCTGGACGTATGCTCCAGATCGACGTAAACAAGGGCATTAAGGAGCTATAGGATAAGGTTTTCTAGCCGTAGCCATCATGAAAAGGAGGATAAAACATGCTGCGTTTTCGAGATGAAAGCGCCGTGTCTAAACTTACGTCGCCTCCTAGCTCAGATCGTATCGATCCTGCGCGGCCAAAATTATGGCTCAGCGATGATGACTTTCAGTCGGAGATGTTAGCGGCAGTTTCCCGCACATTTGCCTTGACCATTCCACAGCTTCCGGCAGAGCTTCGTCGAGTGGTCTCTAATGCCTATCTCCTTTGCCGCATTGTCGATACCATCGAAGATGAGCCGGCTTTAAGTGGCCCGCAAAAAAACGCTTTTTGCCGACAGTTCTTAAGGACCTTAAGCGTTGCGCGGAACGCCGAGCCGTTTTCCCGGAACCTAGCCGCAGCGCTCTCGGGTCAAACGCCGCCGGCCGAGCATGAGCTGATCCGCAATGTTCCCCGCGTGCTTCGCATCACCCGCAGCTTCTCTGAGCCGCAGCGCGAAGCGCTGCAACACTGTGTCCGCGCCATGGCCAAAGGGATGGGAGAATTTCAGCTACGCGTCGAAAAACAAGAATTGCAAAGCCTAAGAGACCTCGATCAATACTGCTATTACGTCGCGGGCGTTGTGGGCCAAATGCTGACCTGCTTGTTTTGCTTGCACTCACCGGAAATTGCCAAGCATCGTGATGCCTTAATGGCTTTGGCCGTGTCTTTCGGCCAGGGCTTGCAGATGACCAACATACTTAAAGACGTATGGGAAGATTATCATCATGGCGCCTGTTGGTTGCCCCGAAGAATTTTTGCCGAAGAAGGCTTTGATCTCAGCGACTTAATGACAGCACGCAATCGGCAGGGGTTCGAGCGCGGTGTGCAACGTCTAATCGGCATCGCACATCGACACTTGAGAAACGCCTTAGCTTACACTTTACTTATCCCGAAACACGAAACCGGAATCCGTGACTTCTGTCTCTGGGCAATCGGATTGGCAGTATTAACCCTGCGCAAGATCAACAGCCACCTCGATTACACGGATGGAACTCAGGTCAAGATATCAAGGCGGAGTGTTAAAGGAACCATCTTAGCAACTCGGCTGTTGCGACAAAACGATACTCTTCTAAAGCTTCTTTTCTATCTCGCTGCATGGCGATTACCATTAGTCGCGCAGCTGAAGGGCCTGCCATCACAAGGTAGAAGCGCCAATAAGGCGAATCGGGCGCTTTGAGTTTACTGGATGGCCTGGACCTCATGGGGGACGGCACCGCACTAAACAGGGATCACCAGCAGCCAATCCAAGAAACAAGGATTAAGTCTCCAGACGGTTTGCGCCTGTCTCAACTTGATCGGGCCATTCAACTTGCCGCCACCGCTCTGCTCGGCTTGCAACACCCCGACGGTTACTGGTGTTTCGAGCTGGAGGCGGATTGCACCATCCCGGCCGAGTATATTCTGATGATGCACTATCTGGCCGAGATCGACGACCGGCTGCAAGGAAAACTTGCGACCTACCTGCGCGCCCACCAAGGGGAGGACGGCGGTTGGCCTCTTTATTACGATGGTCCCGCTGAGATTAGTTGCTCTGTTAAAGCCTACTACGCGCTGAAGCTCGCCGGTGACGATCCTCAATTACCTCATATGGACAGAGCTCGGCAGACCATCCTTCGCTTGGGCGGAGCCTCTCGGGCCAATGTGTTTACTCGAATAATGCTTGCAACCTTTGAGCAGCTTCCCTGGCGAGCCGTACCGTTCTTGCCGGTGGAATGCGTGTTGCTGCCCCGCTGGTTTCCTTTTCATCTCCTAAAGGTTTCCTATTGGTCACGAACTGTGATGGTCCCTCTATTTGTTCTCTACACGCTTAAGGCGCGTGCCCAAAATCCCAAGCAGGTCTCGATTCGGGAACTCTTTATCACTGATCCTTGGCAGGAAAGGGACTATTTTCGAGTTCATTCAGCGCTCAATCGAACCCTCCTTCTGCTAGACCGCATGGGACTTAGACTCGATCCATGGATTCCACGAGGGTTGCGTCGCCGCGCCATGAAAAAGGCGGAAGCCTGGATACTAGAGCGGCTAAATGACGACGGCGGCTTAGGCGCTATATTTCCGGCGATGGTCAATGCTTATGAAGCGCTCGGATTGCTTGGCTATCCCGCTGATCATCCACTGCGTGCATTGGAACGTCGGGCGATCGAGGATCTCTTGGTGGTCGATGACGACAGCGCCTATTGTCAGCCTTGCGTGTCGCCGGTGTGGGATACTGCGTGGGCCTGTATCGCTCTCCAGGAGGTTGCTAACGAGCGGAGCCACAAAGCGGTCAAAAAAGCCTTCCACTGGCTGGCTGAAAAACAGCTATTGGAAGAGCCGCAAGACTGGCAGCTTAGTTGTCCTAAAATCAGGCGTGGTGGCTGGCCCTTTCAGTTCAAAAATTGTCACTATCCCGATCTCGACGACACGGCGGCGGTCGCTTATGGGATGGACCGGAGCGGTGACAAGATTTTTGACAACACTGTGCAACGCGCAGCCGAATGGATTTGTGGCATGCAGTCCAAAAACGGGGGCTTTGGCTCATTTGATGCCGATAACGATCATACGTATCTCAACGAGATCCCTTTCGCCGATCACGGCGCGCTGCTCGATCCTCCGACAGAGGACGTGAGCGGACGCTGTCTGATGTTGCTCGCGCGACTCGTGACTTCACCGCAATGCCAATCCGTGAAAAAAAAATGCCTCGACTACCTTTTTCGTTCTCAAGAGCCCGACGGCCCATGGTACGGCAGGTGGGGTACAAATTACATCTATGGCACTTGGTCTGTCCTTGCGGGATTCGAAGAAGCTGGCATAGGTAGAGAACATCAGGCCGTTCGACGCGCAGCCGCCTGGCTTGAGAACGTCCAGCGCGACGACGGTGGATGGGGGGAAGGATGCGACACTTATTTTGAGCCGTCCAAACGGGGCCGTGGAGAGCGCAGTACTTCTTTCCACACCGCGTGGGCTTTGCTGGGATTAATGAGCAGCGGCAAGGTTCTTTCGGACTCGGTTACCCGCGGCATCGATTTTCTGCTAGACACACAGCAGCCCACCGGCCTCTGGAGCGATCCCGATTTCAATGCACCCGGCTTTCCACGGGTCTTCTATTTAAAGTATCACGGCTATGACAAATATTTCCCCTTGCTGGCATTGGCGCGCTACCGTAACTTGATGGCCAAGGAAACATGACGCTTGGAATCGTTGTTTCACTTCCTCGGGAACTGAGGAGCCTAACCGATCAACCGATCCCGATGGGCGCTTGGAGAGCGATCTCAGACAACATATTGGTTGTCGTCTCTGGAATTGGAGCAGAGCGCGCCCATGCGGCGGGAACGCTTTTGGTTTCCCAGGGAGCAACGGCTTTGCTTAGCTGGGGTTGCGCGGCAGCACTGGACGAACGCGTCACTCCGGGATGCTTAATCCTTCCCCAGCGTATCATTGGCGCAAACGGTGAAATTCATCTGGTCAGCACGGAGTGGCATCAGCGTCTGTATCGAGCATTAGAGTCCAAATATTCAGTTTGCACAGAGGCTCTGGTTGAAAGCGATATCGTTGTGAAAACTTCAGCAGAAAAGCGGGCACTGGCCAAACGAACGCAAGCGGCAGCAACCGATATGGAGAGTGCCGCACAGGCGCGACTTGCCAAAGACTGCGGACTCCCGTTTGTGGCGATTCGGGCCATTGTCGACACACTATCAACCGAAATTCCCGACAATCTCCTCGGGGCACTCGACCCGCAGGGCCGTGTGAATCTCTGGAACCTTCTCACGAGTACCGTGCCAGCGGATTGGCTCAAAATTATCCGGCTCGGTTTTCAGTTCAATGCTGCGCAAAGAACTTTAAAGAAGACCAGAAAATTGGTACTAGACTCGTCCCAGTTTTAACTGCCGCGCTTGTTTTCAAAAGAGTCGACCGTAACAGCCTGACACTGATAAACCCTTCCCTTCCAACGGGTGCGCTCGCCCCGCCAGTAGCGGATTGCGGACGTCCAGGTCATGGCGAGAAAAAGCGCCGCAACCAAGGGTAACCCGAGTGCCCACGCCGCTGATCGGTTATAGAATCGGAGTATCGGGACATAGGTTAGGAACATGATCGCTAACGAAATCAACGCGAGATGGCGGATTAGACTATTCGAGGAAGCAACCATAACCACAGGAACCTGATAGACCAGTATCATCACAAGTGTACATATAAGCAGGATACCCAGCGAGTAGCGGAGCTGAGCAAACGCCGTGCGCGCTACCATATCCCAGATTTCTCGCAGCTCTTGATAGCTCCGGACACTCTTCACCGAATGGGTCAGCCCCAACCAGATCTTAGATCCCTGTGATTTAACGCGCCGGGCTAAGGCACAATCGTCGATCACGGCCGACTTGATAGATTCAAATCCACCGATTTGATCCAACAGTCGGGTCTCCAAAAGAATACATCCTCCTGCCGCCGCCGCTATTCGCGTACGGTGTGAGTTCACCCGCGCAAACGGGTAAAGAACCTTGAAGAAGTGAACAAAGGCAGGCATCAGCATTTTTTCCCAGCCCGATGCCATCGAAGGCGCCGCCATGAGAGAAATGAATGGCACGCCTTGTCTGTGCATCTTGTCTCGAAGCGCCGTGATAAGGCCTCGGGCCAGTTCAATGTCGGCATCGAGGAGTAAGGTATACGGAGTTGTGACGTGTGAGCGGCCCTGTTCGAGGGCCCAAAGCTTGCCGCTCCAGCCGTCGAGAAGGGGCGCGCTCTGGATGATGCGAAGATCTGAAAGCCGCATTTCGCGGCTCTTCTCGACCGTCGCATCCTCAGAGTTATCATCGATCAAAACGATCTTCAGGCCCGTCCCTTGTTTGATGACCGATTGCAGAGTGCGCTGTATGACTTGGGATTCATTGCGAGCGGGGATCAATACCGTGATTTCGTCGAGCGCTGAGTCCCCGTTGGCACCTTCCATCGAATCAAGGGCTTGCCGATTAGACCAAGGCCGCCAGGGTAGCAGTATGAAGCCAACCCACAACAGAGTCGAGAATGCCACAATAATCAAGTAAAAGACTTCCATTGCACAAGTAGTGTATTAACGACGTCGGAATCGTTTTTGACTTCTATCAGATTTAATATAGAGAAGAATATCCAACCAAGAGCGAAGCAAAAGGAATAGAAAAGTGACGACCCTATTGACCGGCGGGACAGGTTTTGTGGGTGCGGCGGTGCTCCGCTCTCTAATAACGGCCGGCCACAATGTCCGAGCGCTTGTCCGTCCAAACAGTGACCAGCGGAATCTCTCCGGTGTCGATTGTGAGATCGTCACCGGTGATCTCGCCGAGCCGGAGTCGTTAAAGCGCGCAGTGCGAGGGTGCGAAACTGTATTTCACGTCGCCGCAGACTATCGAATTTGGGTGCCTGATCGCGAGAAAATGAACCGGGTCAATGTCGAGGGAACGGTCGAGTTGATTCGGGCCGCGACAGCAGCGGGAGTCTCACGAATCGTCTACACCTCAAGCGTCGCAACCCTGCATGTGAGAGATGATGGTTTCCCCGCCGATGAAGAATCGCACGCTGAGCTGTCCGATATGATCGGCGCCTATAAGCAATCAAAGTTTCTAGCCGAACGAGAGGTGAAGCGCTTGGTGGTCGAGGAGAAGAGCCCGGTAGTCACGGTACAGCCCACCGCGCCTTTCGGCCCCCGTGATGTCAAGCCGACCCCAACCGGCCGAATGGTTGTCGAAGCGGCCTCGGGCCGGATGCCTGCTTACGTCAATACCGGCCTCAATGTCGTCCACGTCGACGATGTGGCGACCGGTCACTTGTTGGCTTACGAAAAAGGAGCGGTCGGTGAAAGCTATATTCTTGGAGGCGACAATCGGACACTCCAATGGATTCTCGAAACTGTTGCCGAACTTACCGGGCAACGGCCACCGCTAATTCGGCTGCCTCACTGCTTCGTCACACCCGTAGCTCATATTTGGGAAACGGTAGTGCGTCTTAGAGGTCACGGCGAACCAATGCTGACAGTAGACAGCGTTCGCATGGCGCGCAAACTCATGTACTTTTCAAGTGAGAAAGCACGCCGTGAGCTCGGCTATTCTCCACGGCCCGCCGTGGAAGCTTTGAGGGACGAGGTCGAATGGTTTTACGAACACGGCTATGTTGAGCGAAAGAAAATCAAAAAGTATTCCGCTTAATGGGCTCCACCTGAGAATCACAGGCCATTAGATTCCTGACGCGGAGTTAGCGGTTGCAGTTTCCGGATTCGTCCACCGAATACCTGAGCGGCAACTCCGGCGCGAAAGCGCCATCGGTCCTTGGACCTTGAAGAAAAACCTTTAGGGCCTTGAGCGGGTGGTTGATCGTGTCATTGACGGCGGTGGCTTCGTAACCGCAATGGGCCATGCAGTTGGTACATTTTGGGTTGTTGCCCGTGCCATAACGATTCCAGTCGGTTTCTTCGATGAGAGCTTTGAACGTCGGCGCGTAGCCTTCGTCAACCAGCAAATAGCAGGGCCGCTGCCAACCGAAAACGTTGCGTGTCGGGTTACCCCAGGGTGTGCAACGGTAGGTCTCGTTGCCGGCGAGAAAATCCAAAAACAGGCTCGAGTGATTGAACCGCCACTTCCGCTCTTTACCAAGGCTGAAAACATTTCTGAAGAGCTGTTTGCTCGCTTTGCGCTGCATAAAAACGTCTTGGCGCGGAGCATGCTCGTAGCTGAACCCCGGAGAAATAGTCACTCCTTCGACACCAAGAACCATGACGTCATCAAGAAACTTTGCCACTTCTTCAGGCGACTCCCCTTGGAATAGAGTGCAGTTGATGGTGACCCGGAAGCGCTTTCGAACCGCTTCGGCAATTGCCTCCACGGCCTGGTCAAATACTCCCGTCCGGCACACCGACGTATCGTGCCGCTCGCGATCGCCATCCAGATGAATGGAAAACGTCAGATACGGCGAAGGTGTATAGTCATCCATGCAACGAGAAAGGAGTAAGGCATTCGTGCAGAGGTAAACAAACTTTTTGCGTTGAATAAAACCACGGACGATCTCCGGCATCTCTTTATGGATCAAAGGTTCGCCGCCAGCTATCGAGACCATCGGTGCTCCACACTCGTCGATGGCGGCCATGCATTCTTCTACGCTCAGTCGCCGATCCAGGATCTCGTCCGGATAGTCGATTTTACCGCAACCGGCGCACGCCAAATTGCACCGAAACAAAGGCTCTAGCATGAGCACCAACGGGTAGCGCTCAATTCCGCTCAGCCGTTGCTTCAAAATGTAACCTAGAACAGCCAGACTTTGACGTAGTGGAATTCCCATCCTGAATCTCTCTCAAATAGCAGGAGTGGATCTAGGCCCGCTTCCCTGCCCCGCCAGAACCCACTATAACCCAGCTCTTCGAAAAGGATCAAGATGCCTGTAAGTACCACGAGTTGGGATGCGTTGCCCTGAGCTACCCGATGAAAGTCCGCTGGCCTTGACGGGCTCATGATTTTCCGGATAACTAAGAGGCTCACCGAGAGACACCGAAGAGGAGTATCTGACCTAAGGAGGCAGTCCGAATGAGCGACGCAACGAAGCAGACCAATAGCGTTATCAAGAAATCGACACAGCGGTGGCAATCGGATCTGGTCGTCGATTTGATCAAGCAGTATGGATTCCCGTATATCGCGCTGAATCCGGGAGCGAGTTTTCGCGGGCTCCACGATTCGCTGGTTAATTACGGCGAGAATCAGACGCCGATGCTGCTCTGCAACCACGAGAAAATCGCGGTGCAGATTGCCCATGGCTATGCCAAAGCCAGCGGTAAACCGATGATGGCCATCGTGCATGACGTCGTCGGCCTTTTGCATGCCCCGATGGGTATCTACTACGCCTATATCGATCGTTGTCCGGTCTTTATCGTGGGCGCCACCGGTCCCATGGATGAGAAGTACCGCCGCCCGTTTATCGACTGGATTCATACCGCCTTTGCCCAAGGCGACGTTATCCGCAATTTCACCAAATGGGACTATCAACCGGGCAGCATCCACGGTGTACCCGACTCCTTTGCCCGTGCCTACTCGATCATGATGAGCGAACCCCAAGGACCGGTCTACATGTGCTACGACTCGGCGTTGCAAGAAGCGCCGCTGAAAGACGAGATGGCTCTGCCGAATTATGGGGTCAAAGTACCATCCCGGATCGCGCCGGAGCCTGCGGCTATTGAACAGGCCGCCGACATGCTAGTCACGGCCGAAAACCCGCTCTTGCTCACCGAATACGCCGCGCGCATGCCCATCGGCTTCGAATCCACGGTGGCGCTGGCCGAGTCTATCGGCGCTTCGGTTTACGACATCAATAAGCGACTTGGTTTTCCCAACCGTCATCCGTTGAGCGTGAGCTTCCATCAGGACGCTTTCAAAGGCGTCGATCTGATCGCGGCACTGGACGTAGTGGACTGGACCCGCGGCTCCCACAAGCTAAACACTCAAACCCGTGAAATCACCGTAGTTACGGCGCCGGACTGCAAATGGATCGACATCGGATTTGCCGACATTGAGATCAGCAAGTGGGCCACCGATTACAACAAGCACCACAACTGGGACCTTCGGGTGCTGGGCGACAGCGCGCTAACGCTCCCGGCGCTCACCGCAGCTTGCCGAAAGCGCATCGACGGCAATAAAGCACTGGCGGACCGGATCCATGAACGCAAGAAAGGCATCGGCGAAAGGCACGCACGCCAATGGCAAAAATGGCAGGACCAAGTCAAAGAGCAGTGGAACGAGCGGCCCATGACCGAAGCTCGCCTCGCCCATGAAGTCTGGCAAGTCATCAAGGATGAAGATTGGGTGCTGACCGCCAACACACTGAAAGAATGGGTCCACAAGCTATGGGACTTCGACCAGCCCTACCGCCATGTGGGACGCGAGCTCGGCACCGGCACGCAGATCGGCATGTCCATCGGAGTTGCGTTGGCGCACAAGGGAACCGGCAAGCTCGTGGTCGATCTCCAGCCGGACGGCGATCTAATGTTCGACCTGGGCGCGCTCTGGATGCCGGTCAAATACGACATCCCGATGCTGGTGGTAATGTATAACAATCGGGCTTACTACAATGACTGGGCCCATCAGATACATATGGCGCACCAACGCGGCACCGATCCGACGCGGGCCTATATCGGTATGGACCTCGAAGCACCACCACCTGATTTCGCCCATATCGCCAAAGGGCTGGGCTGGCATGCCGAAGGCCCCATTGAAGACCCCGCAGCTGTCGGCCCGGCTTTAAAACGAGCCATCGCACAGGTCAAGGCCGGCAAGCCGGCGCTGGTGGATACCGTCGTGTGGCGGCGAGGTGAGAACGCGTAATACGAAGAATGTGGCGGCGGGTTTAAACCAGCCGCTGCTTCCAGCCTTCGATTTGACGTATAGATTCAATCCGACGCAAGGAGGAAAATTACATGGCAAAGCCGGCACCGAAAGTAGAAACCATCAAGAAATCCGATCGGCGATGGCAATCAGATGTCATCGTCGACATGATCAAGCGTTATGACTTCGAATACATCGCGCTCAACCCGGGAGCAAGCTACCGCGGGCTGCACGACTCGTTAGTCAACTACGGCGAGAACGATCCACCGATGCTACTCTGCCAGCACGAAAAGATCGCCGTGCAGATCGCCCATGGCTATGCCCGTGCCAAGGGCAAGCCGATGATCGCGATCGTGCACGACCTCGTCGGTCTGCTGCACGCGCCCATGGGCATCTATTACGCTTATCTCGACCGCGCGCCGGTTTTCGTCATCGGTGCCACGGGGCCCATGGCAGAGCCCAAACGCCGTCCTTTTATTGATTGGATTCACACGGCCAACGGACAAGGTGAAGTGATCCGCAATTTCGTCAAGTGGGATTACCAGCCGACCACGGTCGACGGCGTTCCCGGCGCTTTTGCGCGGGCTTACTCCGTGATGATGAGCGCGCGCCAGGGACCGGTCTACATGTGTTACGATGCGGGCTTGCAGGAAGCGCAGTTGGATCACGACGTCGAAATGCCGCCCGACGGCTCCATAGACGTTCCCGCGGCTCCAGCCGCGGATCCTGCCGCCTTGGAAAAGGCGGCCAACACTCTGGCCGGCGCGAATCGAGTGGCGATCATTGCCGATTTCGCTGCCCGTCCACCGCACGGCTGGAAGCACGTGGTCGAGTTGGCGGAGACTTTGGGCGCCTCTGTGTGGGACGTCGGCTCCCGGCTCAACTTCCCCAGCGATCATCCGCTCAACCTTACCTCGGACCCTGACGGCTGCTACAAAGACGTGGATGTCGTGCTGACCCTCGACATCGCCGACTTTGAAAAGCCGACCCACGTGCGTGACATCGCCACGCGCACAGTCGTTAGCAAGGTCCCGACGAATGCGACCTGGATAGATATCGGCTTTACTGACATTGAAATCAGCAAATGGTCGATGGATTATGCGCGGCCGTTCTACGCGCAACAGCGCATGACCGCCGATCCAGTCACCACGGCGCCGCAGCTGACGAAGCTCTTGAAAGAGCGAATCGCCAAGACTCCGGGGCTCGCCGAAAAGATCGCCAAGCGCACAGAGGAAATCGGCAAGCGGCATGCCGAAACCCGCGCCAAATGGCGCAAGCAGGCAGAGGAGCATTGGGATGCTAAACCCATGACCGTACCACGCTTGGCGCTGGAAGTGTGGGACGCTATCAAAGGAGAAGACTGGGTTCTTACCACGGGAGACCTGGGCAGTTGGGGCAAGAAGCTTTGGAACTTCGATCGTCCCTATTGCCACGCTGGCCGCGAACTCGGCACCGGCACACAGATAGGATTGTCATTGGGTGTTGCCCTCGCTAACAAGGGAAGCGGGCGGCTCGTCGTCGATTTGCAGCCGGACGGCGATTTGATGTTCGATGCCGGTTCGCTCTGGATCGCGGCCAAGTACCAAATTCCGATGCTTGTCGTCATGTTCAACAATCGCGCCTATTATAACGATTGGAATCATCAGCTCGTGTTGGCCCGAACGCGCGGCACCGATCCCAGCCGCGCGCACATCGGCATGGACCTCTTCGGTCCCGACCCGGATTTCGCCGGTCTCGCACGCTCGATGGGCTGGTATGCTGAAGGCCCAATCGAAAACGGCGACGACCTCAAGCCCGCGCTCAAACGCGCCATCGAGCAAGTGAAGCAAGGTAAACCCGCCCTGATCGACTCCGTTTGCGACCGTCGCAACCACGGTTGAAAATTGCACCCAAATCCCCGCGCCCCTACATGGCGCGGGGATTTCCTTCAAGCGATGGCGCCGTTCTGACTGCTGCTCACTCTCTCAGCTAGCAAACCCAATCTCAGTCGGCTCAAGGAGGAAAAACCATGGATGCTATCGAATCCCTAAAAGAAAAAATGGTGCTCGTATGCAAGGTGCTGCAGAACCAAGGTGTGGTTGATGTCTACGGACACGTTTCGGCGCGCCTCCCTGGCGAGCGAATCCTCAGCACGCCGCATATGCCACCGGGCAAGGTCGCATTGCGAGATTTGATTGTCCTCGACATGAACGGGAAGAAGCTCGAGGGTTTTGGTGAGCCCAATGGCGAGACGGCGATGCATACCTCGATCTACAAAGCGCGGCCCGACGTACAGTGCATCCTGCACTACCATCCGGACGAGGTTGTAGCAGTGAGCATTGCCGGACAAGGGATCAAAGTGGTCGCTAACTGCGGCGTGCATTTTTATCGCGGCACGCCGATCTACGATTCCCCCGTGCTGATCCGCAACGAACAGCTGGGAGATAAAGTGGCCGCAACTCTCGGGGATCGAAACGCGGTGCTGTTACGAGGGCATGGTGGGACGGTGGTGGCCAATGATCTCGACACGTTGCTGCGGCTAGGTCTCGATCTGGTCCGCACAGCCCGAATTCAAATCATGGCGGCTTCGCTCGGGCCAGTGAAAACACACACTCAAGAAGAGTGTGACCAAATGGTCAAGTTTCACGATCGGCCCAACGCCAACCGTCGCTATGTCGACTATTATATTTCCGAGGTTGTCGACTGAAGGGATAGCCACCCACGGTCGATAGCTTGCCGATGGCCTCAGGGTGAGTCCTCCGAGTCGAAGGCGATAGGCCTGTGCCTTGAGGCTGACAGCAAACCGCTGGCCGTGAAGCGACCGCCAGGGATTTATTGCCTTCGCCAGGCAGGCACCAAAGAAGTCCGTGAAGCTCTGCGGTCTGGCGCCTTCGCCTCTCCAGCCTCGCCCTCGGGCTAAATATTGTCGTCGTTTTTTCTCTGATCAAGAACAATCCCGGCTAGTCAAGTTGTCGCGCCTTTTTGCGGCATCAGGCCCGGACCAATGGACGCAGCAGACGTAGATCACGAACCCTTTCCAACGTCCAGACGGCATCGCAGAGCTTGCGCGCTCGGGATTTGCCGAGGACCGGAGCCATTAGATCGTAGCTTTTCTCGTCGACTTCGGCTCGCGTCATCGGGTTCTCCGCGGTCCCCCGGACAGCCCTGGTGTGATGTTTGAGGTTGCGCCCGTCGCTTAGCCTCACTTCGACGATACCTTGACGGCTGGGTATAGCCGCAGACAACATGTCGTCGCCGCGAAGCTCGATGCGGCTGCGCAGCGCCAGCACTTTACGATCGCTCATGCGCGTTTCGTCATGCGAGGATGCGAAGGTGACCTTGCCGTCGATCACCATGATGGCACACATATGCTGCATGCAGATATCGGGCATGGCGCGGTTGTCCACGGTATTCGCGCCTTGGTGCGCGACCCGCACCAGAAGTTTCTCGACGTCTTCGGCTTTGATTTGGTGTTCGCGGATTAGATCGAGCAACGAATCGAGGGGCGCCTGGATCGGCGAGCCCACCGACCAGCGCTTGATGTTGGTGTTCATGATTTCATAATTCTTGCCGAGCCCACGGGTCAGTAGAGCCGGATCGGGCTCGCG
>Ga0081455_10001388_pt1 | contig 29908 bp, 30 predicted proteins | sample TabmetS3T2R1_FD_70207 | JGI IMG/M metagenome (GOLD analysis project Ga0081455, IMG submission 70207) | Tabebuia heterophylla rhizosphere microbial communities from the University of Puerto Rico - S3T2R1 | ecosystem: Host-associated > Plants > Roots > Rhizosphere ... | reverse complement strand
ATCTTCTTGGCAGGTATCATTGCAGTTTTGCTTGCTTGATAAAATTTATTTCTACTGACAGCCGGACCCGACCAGACATCAATCCAGCTTTCCAATATGCAATAACGCCGCGCTCACCACACATTTTTGCCTCGCTATTGGCAAATTCCTCGTCCGTCACATGGCGCAAGTAACCGCAATGTGTGGCATCTAGGTTGCTCAAAGCAAAAGTTGGGCGTCAGACAGTAGTTCGGCATAGCAGATAAAGCAGGAGGTATACCGATGAAACGGATCTTCCTCGCTATGATCGTTTTTATAGTATCGGTGTTGTTGTTATTGCCATCGGCGGCGAAAGCGCAGCAGCAATATGTCATCAAGCCGGTCGCGCAGAAGAAGATCAAGGAACTTCCGACCGGCCCGCTCTACTGGCGGGTCGAGAATTTCCCCACGCTTGTGGATGCAAAAGCCGCCGTGGGTCCCGACGGGTGGAACCCGGCTTCGGTGCGGTATGAGACGACGACGGCGCTGATTGCTGAAGTCGCCGGCAAGATCTGGGTGGTCACGCTGGGTCCCAAGGGCGCCTCGACGCCCGGCGGCAGCAAGGTCGCCGAGATCGGGCCCGTGCCGGCGATCACCGCGCCCGAGTATCTGCTGCGCCTCAACTACGGGTCCGGACCGCCGGGGGCCGAAACGCCGGTGCATTCCCATCCGGGCTCCGAAGCCTTCTACGTGGTCGCCGGCCGGCTGGGTCAAAGGACTCCGTATGGTGTCGATTATGTCGATGCCGGCAACACGATGAATGGACATCCGGCCGGCATGCCGATGCGAGTCTTCAACGCCGGCACGACCGATCTGACCGCCCTGATCATGTTCGTGGTGGATGCCACCAAACCGTTTTCATCTCCGGCCACGTTCCCGTAAGCCAGGGGAAGCCAAAACGATGGCGATAGATGCCCTCGTTTAATCAGATTTCTCTTGGCTGCCAAGAGCGGGGCTCAGGAGAAATACAATAGGATTAGCAATGTTTGAGCATGCGGTTTGAAACTGGAGGAAATTCGATGAAATCAGCAAGCGCTAGAAGGGCCATGCCTGCGATCGCGGAGCCAGGCGCGTCCTTTATCCACAACCGATGGCTGCAACTGGTAGTCGGTATTATTGGCATGGTTGCCATCGCCAACCTCCAGTATGGATGGACCCTCTTTGTTATCCCAATCGATAAGCAGCATAACTGGGGCGTTGCAGCGATCCAGGTTGCGTTCACCTTGTTTGTGCTGACGGAAACTTGGTTGGTGCCATTCGAAGCGTACCTTGTCGATCGTTTTGGTCCTACTTTGATTGTGGGTTTCGGCGGTATAATGGTCGGGTTGGCCTGGGTGATCAACTCATGGGCCAACACTCTCGCGTGGTTGTATGCTGGCGGCATCGCCGGCGGCCTGGGCGCGGGTATCGTGTACGGGACCGCGAGTGGGAGCGCCCTTAAATGGTTTCCAGACCGCCGCGGGCTAGCTGCGGGATTGACCGCCGCTGGATTTGGTGCCGGTTCGGCTTTGACCGTGTTGCCCATCGCTAACCAAATACAACGCAGCGGCTATCAGTCCGCCTTTTTTACGTGGGGACTGATTCAGGGTGGCGTAGTCGTGATTTGCGCGTTGCTCATGCGCCGTCCAGAAAAAGGCGAGACTACCCAAATCGAAAAACCGCGCGTGCAACAAACAATTCGGGATTTCACCCCGATGGAGGTGCTTAAAACTCCTGCCTTCTGGTTGCTTTATGCGATGTTTACCATGGTTGCGACCGGCGGTCTCATGGCGACCGCGCAGCTTGGGCCCATCGCCAGGGATTTCAAAGTGGCGAATATACCGGTTAACCTGTTCGGACTCACCATGGCCGCTTTGCCGTTTGCCCTTTCCCTCGATCGTATTATGAATGGGATTACTCGTCCTTTGTTCGGCTGGATCTCGGATCATCTCGGCCGCGAAAATACGATGGCGCTCGCTTTCGGACTGGAGGGGCTGGCGATCCTCGGGCTTATCAGCCTTGCTCATATCCCTGAAATGTTTGTGATCCTCTCCGGGTTGGCCTTCTTTGCCTGGGGCGAGATCTTCAGTTTGTTCCCGGCGGCCTCCGGCGACCTATTCGGGCAGCAATTTGCCACCACAAATTACGGCTTGCTGTACACGGCCAAGGGTACCGCGTCACTGCTGGTGCCGATCGGGAGTCTGATTGCGAGCAGAACCGGAAACTGGCTGCCCGTTTTCATGCTGGCAATCGGCTTCGACTGGATGGCAGCGCTGCTGGCGTTTCTAGTGCTTAAACCGTTACGGATTCGTTGGTTGTTGCAAAGTCCGCAGCGCAGGCTCCATCGAAGGCAGCGTAGCCTGCTTTCATAGTAATCAAGGTGGCGGTCGTGTGTAGGAAGGAGCAGGGAGGGGTGGTGCTGCGTACGCAGTAGGAAAGCCGGGAATCTGGTTCCCCTTGGCGTACATGCACTGCTGGTAGGCGATATCGTAGCGTCGCTGGATCGTCCATGTAGCTCCATAACCATTGTTCCAACCAACCGCGCTGCCTGTAAGCAGGCCGGTCCCGGCACCGACAGCCGCGCCTGGCCCCGGGTGTCCAACGGCTGCGCCGATCGCTCCGCCCGCGGCAGCGCCGAGAGCGGTGCCGACAGCGGCGCCGGTGACCGTGCTATTCGTTGTCGCCTGTTGCGGTGAAATCCCAACCTGTTGATCGGCGTATTGCCGGCATTGAGCTTCCTCGCCTACGAAGAGATCGAAAGGCTTACCGGGTGCCGGCATAACCGCAATGCTTGGGCCCAAAGGCAACTGAGTACAACCGGCGAGCAAGATGAAAGTCCCGAGCGCAACAGTGTTAACTCGCATGATGGCGCCCCACTTACCTGGGAGGAGGTGGCGGAGTCGGAGCGGACGGCGCAGGAGGGTTTGCCGGGACTGCCCTCCAACCGCTGGCGCACTCAGGAACATAGGGATAGTAGCCCGCGGGTCGATCGCAATAGTACCAGGTTTGGGGAAGGGATTGGGGTTGTGGTGGAGCGGGCGGAGCCTGGACAACTACCGGAGGAGTGTAGGGATTGGGATAGGGGTAAACTGGCGCCGGATACCAGTACCATGCAGGACCCACGATCCACCACCAGCCGAGCCGACTCCCATGCCAACCATGGAACCAGCGACCGCCACGCCAGACGACGATATCGTGCTCATGAAAATGATCGATCCCGCCGTGCCAAAAAGGCCCTGGTCTCGCCTGACCAAGAGCGGGCACCGCAGTCAGCAATCCAAAAGACAACAGAGCCAAAATTATTTTTTTCATTGTTGCTTATCTCCTTGGGAGATTTTTGCGGCACGGCCTTGAGGGTCTTTGGGTCTGTCCAAGAAATCTCCTAGCTACTTAGACGCCCATGCATGGAAAGAAGTTTACCGGGCATCGACTCATTTGATTCACGTCGTCTCCTCTAAATTCAAAACAGCAATGATGATACCAACGAGTTCGAGGTTCGGATGCTCTGCATTCATGAGAGCGACGAAAGAAGTTTTGGTGCACTTCGAATATTCCACAAGGACTGTGGCGATTCGCATAGCAACAAAGCCTCGCTCGCTACACATTGTCGCCTCACTATGTCGCCAAAAGTGATTGACATCGCTGCGCGAGCGACTACTTGAAAAGAATTTTTTCAGCACCGACCTTTGGCCTTAACATTGCTTAATATCTTTTTTGAATGGTTTCACAAAGCCAACACGGGTTGATCCACTTGTCGTTGTCTTCTTACTGGAGGTAGTTATGGAGACAAGTATAAAGATCGCGGGATCCTTATTGGCGGCGCTGCTCTTCATCGGTGCGTCGGGAGCCAATTGCAATGCTATCGCTGCGGAAAGCAATGCTACGGGCGCGAAAGGTGTCCTCATGAAGCAAGAGTACGTGCCAGGCAGTTACTGCCATCAGAAGCTTCCTGCGATAACTGAAGGTTCGTTAGCTGGGGATCATCCGGTCGTGAGCCAGAGCGACATGATCGACTTCTATGGACCTTGTAACCAGAATCCTATTGGGAAGGAACAAGTTCAGGACCAGAGAATGAGAAGCGTCGATCGGAAATCTCATTGACCAAGATGTAGTTTGTTTCCTCAGCTCCGCACATAACCACTCAACGCTTCCTTTCTATCTTCGGGTGGAGGCTTGCGTAAGGACGCGATAGAGACGCGCCAATCCGCCAAACCGCGCTCGTTACACGCTGTTGCCTCTTGTATCCAAAGGGGCGCTGCGCGAGGTTCCCCGCCGTCTAAGTAAAAGAGAAATTCTTGAACGCGGACGTTCGGTCAAAATACAAGTAACTGCCTTCGCTTTCCTGGCTTGATAATTGCTGAACCTTCCTCTGAGATGTTTTTCAAAATCTCGTCTGAAACTGGAGTTCAAACTCATTGCGGAATCATACTGGCTGCGGGGGAGGGAAGTCGGTTGCGTTCCTTCGTTGAGAATCTGTGTGGTTATGCTCTTCCCAAGCAATATGTGAACTTCATCGGCAGACGCTCCATGCTCGAGCATACTTTCTGCAGAGCCCAAAGAATGATTCCGGCAGAACGATTGTTCACGGTCGTGAGCCAGAGCCACCTACGGCACCCAGAGGTGGCCCGGCAGCTTTCAAGCCGGCCGATGGCCACTCTCGTCCAACAACCTGACAACCGAGACACGGGTCCAGGCCTGCTGCTGCCGCTTGCTCATCTGTACAAGCACTATCCGGAGTCTAACGTTGTGGTTTTTCCGGCGGATCATTTCATCTTGGAGGAAGATCTCTTCATGGTTTACGTGGAGCAAGCCTTTCAAGTCGTCGAAGAAGATCCTGCTAAGGTTGTGTTGCTGGGAATGCATGCGAGCGAAGCCGAGCCGGAATACGGTTATATCGTGCCGGGGAAAAAACTCTACGGTCAGTCGGTACCTGAAACCCGTGAGGTTTCACTATTCGTTGAAAAGCCGCAACTAGATCTCGCGCGCGAGCTCATTGCGCACGGTGGATTATGGAATACCCTCGTCATGGTTTTTAAGGCCAGGACATTTCTCAACGCCGTTTCGAGAATTGCGCCGCGGCTTTACGCTTCTTTTGAGCGAATTTGGCGAGCCATCGGTACACCGTCATTGGGGAATTTGATGAAAGAAGTCTATCAGCAAATCCAGCCGGTGAATCTTTCGAAAGGGCTGCTTGAGCGATTTCCGCTAGAACGGTCAGCGAAGCTGTGCGTGTTGCCGGTTCGCGGCATCCACTGGAGTGACTGGGGGTCGGAACTGCGCATCCTTCGTGTACTGGAAAGCGCCGGTTACACCGGCCGTCTCAACGGTGTAAGCAAGAAAGCTTTGCCATCTTGGGAAGACAGACCGCGCTAGAAATAAAGTCCCAGACGTTTGCACGGCTGCTTCATCTTATTCCAGCAGAGTGAGGAAACTCATGATGAATAGAAAAATCAACTTGCTAGCATTAGCCGCGGCTATATTGCTGTTGAGCTACGCGCCCCTCGTGGTGGCAGAGGAGCGGGCACGCGCGGATATCAAGAATGCCCAGGGGAACACTGTTGGAACTGCTTCTCTGCGTGAGACCAAGGATGGGCTCCTGATCATAGTAAGCGCTAAGGGACTTCCGGAAGGACTCCATGCGGTCCATATCCATGCGGTGGGGAAGTGTGAAAGCCCCGCCTTTACCAGTGCCGGAGGGCATTTCAATCCACTGAACAAGAAACATGGTCTGAAGAACCCAGACGGTCCGCACGCGGGTGACTTACCCGACCTGTATGTCAACAAAGACGGAGTCGGACGCTATGAAGCGCTCATGGAAAGTGTAACTCTAGGTGCCGGCGCGACGTCTGTTCTCGACGCCGATGGCAGCGCAATCGTGATTCACGCCACGGCCGATGACAACATGACCGATCCTGCGGGCAATTCTGGAGATCGAATCGCCTGCGGCGTGATTACAAAGGGCGCGGCAAAGAAGAAATAAGCGGGTGATGGCACAAGCGTTGCGATGCTTGTTGATTGTGATGAATCAAGCAGCCAATAAGATTCTTCCTTCATCGGAACTTTGTAGAAGAATTTTGTTGGTTTGTTCAAACACCTGTGACGAAGTGGAGAAGGCGTTGGCGAACGCTGGGTGTGCGGTTGCCATAGCGAGGGAAGGTGGAACAGCTATTTCTCAGGCGAAGGCTGAGCTCTTTGACGCTGCCGTGCTCGTTTCGACTGGAAGGGAGATGGATTTGGCTGCAACCGCCTTGAATCTCAGGACTGTCAGAATCTCAATGCCGATCGTCATCGCCACTGGCCTTGTGGAGGCCGGTGAAACCAATCGGCGCCGCGAGATGATCGCAAGCCTCATTCCGAACACAAAACTTCTCGACGTCGCGGGATTCGGTTCCTTCTTTAATAGACTGGCAAGGGAGGGCTACGCACGATGAACAGAAGACGAACGAAAATGGTGATCGCGACGCTTCTCATCTCGTTTGTACCGCACCCCGGTCTCGCCCATTCGCGCTCTGAATCTGGAAACGAACAAGCGGGGTCTCGGCTGGAAAAATTCTTGACGCCTGATGAGGAGTTTATTATGGCTTTTAACTCCGCCGAAGCCTTGCCCTATCTGGCGTCCGCACGGAACGATATCGGTAGAAACAATATCCCTCGTGCGCAAAGCGAAGTCGGTGAAGCGTTGACCTTGATTGACGAGATGAAGGCCAGGTTCCCGGTCATCCGGCTCGAGGAGCTGATCGCAGCCGCGAGGATACGGTTAAGTTACGAAGAGCCGAGACAGGCCTTGGCGTATTTGGAATTGATTACCCCTGCGCTGGCGAATATCCAGGAGCCTGCGGCTTCGAGGGAAGGAAACGAAGTACTGGAGCGTGCTAAAGCATTCTTAAAAAACAGCGATAAAGAAGCTGCCGATCATCAACTTGCGGCATTAGAGGAAATACTCAATTTCAAAACAGCGGCGCGCCCCGTGGAGGTTGCGGAAAAAAACCTGCTCGCGGCAGAAGCGCAGTTAGACAAATCGCAAGCCGAGAATGCCGATCGCTCGATCGAGGCGGCCGAAAACAACCTTCGCTTCATGGCCGTGAAAGTTGGCACCCCTGTGTCGCGGGCTAACCAAAGCCTGTGGCAAGCCACGCTTGACTATACCGCGGGCCGTTGGTCCGCTGCCAAAGCAGACCTGGACCGAGCGGGGGCCTTGTTAGAACAAGCGGTGCAAAGCGCCAGCAGCGAAACCCGGAGCGAGATCCAGAATCTCGATCGTGATATCCATGCGCTTCTTAAGAAATTCGCCCAGAGCCAGCATTCAAGCTGACGTGCCGCCGGCAGTGCTGAATAAAGCCGGAAGTGTCTTCGATATGACAAGTTCGAGGACTGCTCCTATGGAGAAAGTGGAAGAGCGTGAAGGTGCCGGTTTCTCTTTCGCAAGGACCGCGACGACCTGAGTCAGCTCTGGGGGAGTCGGAGAAGGCGACTCCGCATCTTAGAGGCGTAAGATTCCGGAGCGATAAAGTATGTCTCGTGCTGGTTCTGATACTCCCGTTCGTTTCTCTGCTTCTTTTCGTATTCTTACCTTTTGATCAGGCCTCCCTTATTTATGTACTTGCTCTCCTTCTTTGCGCGATCCTTTATTGGTTTATTTGAAAGGCGATGCCAAGACCAATCACAAGAGGCATGGAAGGAATAATAGGGCGGAATCACGCCGGGGCGGACGCGATCGCGGCGGACATCGGTGGCTAGCATAATCTTAAGCTGGCTGAGAACGTGCCATGACTACGTAAAAGAGAGTTGGGTTTTTCTAATCGATGTTGACGGCAGGCTATTTTTTCGTCAAGCTCGTTACGGCTCCCCAGACGATGCCCGCGAGTCCGATGATTCCAAGTATAATTCCCACCGGCGGGATGAGAAAGAAAAGACCTACACCGAGGACACATAAGCCCAGACCCGCCGCGAGCGGATTCATGGGACGTCGCACCGCGCGACGGGTCACGCGCTCACCGGTCCCCATGGGAATCAGCTCTTGATCCAATAGCGCCGAAGCGAGCTCTTTGAGCTGGTCCTGCCTTTCAGGATCGGCGCTTTGCACAACCTGTCCCAGTTCCCGGACCAGTCGCTCGACTGCTATCTCCAGATTCTCTTGATTTGCGGCCATTGACTTACTCTCCTCAACCTAGCCCCTTAATCTGGATTCTATGAAGGGCGAGGACCCAGTATCTCTGTGAGCATATGCTGGCCGACAGTCTCTTCCTGTAACAGAGTCTTCACCAGACGGTCTAATTTCTCACGTGCGCGGGTCAACAATTCGTAAACAGCCTTATGGCGTTCCTCCAGCACACGCTGAACCTCCTGGTCGATTTTTGCAGCGGTGGCTTCGCTGTATTCCCGTCCCTGAGAAAGATCGTAGCCTAAAAAAGGCTGGTGATCGTCGGACTTAAATGCCACTAGACCGAGGTTCCCCATGCCCCAGCGGATCACCATTCGCCGTGCCAGGCCAGTGGCCTCGATTAAGTCATTTTCCGCGCCCGTCGTGATATCTCCAATGGCGATCTCCTCGGCCGTCCGGCCTCCGAGCATCACTGCCAATCGGGCCCTCAAGTAGGTCACGCTGTAATTGAAGTGGTCATCAGTCGGCAACTGTTCGGTGACACCCAGGGCATGGCCGTGTGGAACAATGGTCACCTTATGTACAGGGTCAGCAGCGGGAGTGAGCCAGGCTACCAACGCGTGTCCAGATTCGTGATAGGCTACGATTTGGCGTTCGTGCGGGTCGACCAGAGACGGTCGCGCTCCCCCCAAGAGTACTTTGTCTTGGGCTTCCTCGAAGTCAATCATCATCACTTCAGCGCGATTGTGCCGAGCGGCGAGAAGCGCGGCCTCGTTGCACAGATTCGCTAGGTCGGCGCCACTAAAGCCCGTAGTGCTACGAGCGAGGATGGACAAGTCGACATTGGCGGACAAGCGCAGGTCTCGGGTGTGAATACGCAAGATGCCTTCGCGGCCCTTCCGATCAGGAAGTCCCACAACCACTTGACGATCAAATCGTCCTGGCCGCAAAAGCGCTGGGTCAAGTACATCGGGCCGGTTCGTAGCGGCCAGGACGATAACTTCGTGGCGCGCATCGAAACCGTCCATCTCTACCAATAGCTGGTTGAGGGTCTGCTCGCGCTCGTCGTTGCCTCTCCCTATGCCGGCGCCCCGGCGCCGTCCCACGGCATCAAGTTCGTCAATGAATACGATGGAAGGCGCCGCGGCCTTCGCCTGATTGAATAGGTCGCGCACGCGGCTCGCCCCGACACCGACAAACATCTCTACGAACTCAGAGGCACTGAGGCTAAGGAAAGGGACGCTCGCCTCACCGGCGACCGCCCGCGCTAGGAGCGTTTTCCCTGTCCCCGGCGGTCCAACTAACAGAACACCCCGGGGAATACGCGCCCCTACGTTGTGATATTTGGCTGGATGACGGAGAAAGTCCACCTCCTCTTGTAAATCCGACTTGGCCTCATCAGCGCCGGCCACGTCATCAAAGGTAACCCTGGATTGGTCCATGTTATAGCGGCGGGCTTTGCTGCGTCCCAGGCCAAAGAGCCCAGCTTGATTTTGGGTGGCCTTCATACCCATCCACCAAAAAAAGCCGACAAGAAGTAGCATTGGTCCCCAGTTCGCGAGTAGCTCGATCGCCCATGGACTCGTTGGATGCGAGACTTCTACGACAACTTTATGGGCTTCCAGCATGGCTAGGAGCTTTGGGTCTCCAATCGCCGATGGAAAGGTTGTTTGAAATTCGGTGTAGGTCGACGAAGCGGCTGAACTGGACTGGTCGGATAGCGGCCGCGTCGCCGGCGAGTTCTCGGGATTAGACGGAGCCGACTCTATTGCTTTCTCCTTAGACATGGGCAAGGGGATCGGTTTTACCAACGAACCCGTAATTGCATCGCCAACGATACGAACTTTGGCTACGTTGCCGGATTGCACTTGAGCTAAGAAAGCAGTGTAGGGAATGTTGACCGCAGGGTGGGCCTTGGGCCAGAGCACAACGATGTACCAAACCGAGAAGAAGATCAGGATAACGATCCAGGTAACAAACTCGCGCCATGGAGATAGTGGAGGCCCTGGCTGCTGCGGCGAGCCTTCTTGTTGTTGCGGATCTATTTTGGGGTTTAGTTGCTGATTCGACATGAACTACCTCGCCTATTTTCTCGCGTGAAGTTGGAGGTGATTTTTGACGCCCCATTGGCACACGGCGAAGTCGTGCCTAAAAACCGATGGACTAGCACTTGTTCTCAATGACTCCCTTCTCATTCCTTTTGTGGTCTTCAAAGTTTCTAATTCTTATGCAGGGCAACAAGTATGCCACTACGACTTCCATAACCGTGGTGAGCAGTTTTTAAAAAGTGTGGCGGGATGGCAGCACGATATGGGCGTCTGTGGCGTTTTTGTAAGCTCGAATTAATCTGAAGCAAAGAGCCTGCGGGGATTTTTAGCGGCATGTTATTTGCCACTAACCAAATTGGAAGGAAAGTACTACAGAAACTTTCCTCAATTTCGAGGGACAACTTAAAACCCGTGAAGTCAACGGGGTTTTAAAGAAAGCACCTTGCCCTGGCCGAGGTGGGCGAATAACCCATGTAGGCAGAAGGGAGGTGACAGGAGATGAAGAAAATAAGCTGGGTGAATTTCGTCCTTGGCCTCTGGCTTATCGTAGCGCCATTCGCTTTGCTCTACCGAGGTATTTCAGCCGCGCTTTGGGATAACGTAATTGTTGGAATAATTATCGCTGCCCTCGCCGGCTGGCGCGCTTTAGGGAAAGAGAGCGTAAGGATGACCATGACGAGTTGGGTCGTTGCCCTCTTAGGGCTCTGGACTCTCGTTGCCCCCTTTGCACTGCGCTACGCTGGCAACGCTAACGCCATGTGGAACAACGTGATCGTTGGAATCGTGGTCGTTATTTTAGCGACGTACAGGGCGTTGGACCGATCCGGCATACAGCCGTTGCAACACCAGAACCAAGGCGCGCATTGACGGAGCGTCGGCCTGCGAATCAGTGGACGACGGTCACGCGGTCCCGATTCTCCGCCGTCCCTCTGGTTACCTGGAAGCAGGTGTCATTGAATGCGCGAGTGTGTAATGAGCAAATGACAGGAGGTGAACCAATGTTGATTGGGACGTTGTCAATGAACGCTTAAAGACCGCCACCCCTGAACAGCACGAGCTCGGACACTAAACTTTACCCAGCGCGTCCGTCTTTTCGGTCGGCCGACAGCATCGAGAAGATGATGACCGAGCATCGAGGGAAATATCGGCGGCCAAAAAGGAGAACCTGTATGCCTCAACTAAAGAGGATTATTGTAGGCCATGACCTGAGAGCCGGAGGAGAGAAAGCTCTAAGATCGGCAGCGGTACTTGCCAAACGGAGCGGCGCTGCGCTTCGCCTGGTGCATGTAATAGAGCCGCAGCATTCGTACCAGAGAATCTCGCATTCTCTTACTTTGCCGTACACCATAGAGGAGATCGCCCAGAAGACCGGTGAAAAACTGCAGATGTTAGCAGCAAGCCCAGAACTTGCCCATCTGCAAGTGGAGTACGAGGTGCGCACAGGCAAACCATTTGTTGAACTCATCGTCGCTCGACGTGCCTGGCAGGCCGATCTTATCGTGGTCGGCAGCGCTTCTCAGGGGGCTCACTTTCTCGGGAGCACAAGCGAGCGAGTTGTGCGCAAGGCCATGGTGCCAGTCATGGTGGCGAAGAGGGGCCTGAGCCCCGGAGCCAAAACATTCTTGGTCCCGACAGATTTCTCGGATTGTGCCAGGAAAGCCGCCGAGGAAGCGCTCGTGCTGGCAGAGAGTTTTCGTGGCCGCATCATCTTCTTTCATGTAGTGGACTTGTATCCCTTGTATACCGTCGCATATGCGGACGAGTTCGGTGTATCCGTTCCGCTTCCTCCGCCGGCGCCGGAAGTGATTGAAAGGGAGTGGCAAGACTTTCTCTCTGGCTTATCCCTAGAGAAAGTTGACTGGGAAAAATACACTGAAGAGGGCGAGGCAGCCACAACCATTTTGCAGCAGGCGGACCAAAAACACGCCGATCTGATCGTGATGGGGACACACGGTAGAACCGGCTTGGAGTATATGCTCCTGGGGAGTGTGGCTGAAAAGATTGTTCGTCGAGCGCACTGCCCGGTCCTCACCATCAGACCGCAGGCGTTTCAATTTGCAATGCCGTGACACAAGCGGTAGTCCCGGCGTCGGTAGCGGCCATCGTACTACTCGATGCAGGTCTGCTGGTCATCGATACTATTCGGGAGAGATGTAAGGGCTTCCACCGCATGAACAGCTGCGATGCGAATCACACAGAAGATGCTGCAGGCTGTTATTCGTGACCTTGTCGATCCTTGTAACTTATGACGGATGGGAATTCTCGATCAGAAGTAGACAGCCCGGCGACGGCACATCAATTCGCTTGGCGGGAATATCGCCTCCTGTTTTACTCTGGTTTGGTCGGAGTCGCAGGTGGGTTGGCAGCACAGATTTTTGTCTGGCTTCTGAACCTGGCCGAGCGGTTATTCCTAATCGGACTAGCAGGGTACAAGCCCCCAGAGCCTGGAATTCTAAATCCCGAGCCCACGATTGGACCATGGGGTCTTTGGTTAATTCCAGTTGCAATAACATTAGGCGGGTTACTTTCTGGAATCTTGGTTTATACATTTGCCCCCGAGGCGGAGGGACACGGAACGGACGCGGCAGTGGAAGCTTTCCACTTCAAAAACGGTAAAATTAGACCCATTGTGCCTTTCATAAAGGCCATCGCCTCTGCGATTACGATTGGCTCTGGGGGAGCAGCCGGGCGCGAAGGGCCGACTGCACAGATCAGCGTCGGTGTGGGCTCTATTCTGGCAGATGTCCTACGACTGCCAGACGAGGAGCGACGAATTTTGGTGCTTGCAGGGATGGCTGCGGGGCTGGCAGCCATTTTTAGGTCACCGCTCGGGATGGCCATTTTCGCCGTGGAGATTCTCTATTCCGGTATGGCTTTTGAAACCGAAGCGCTGATTTATACCGTCATCGCGTCGGTCGTTGCGTATGCGGTAAACGGCCTGTTTGTTGGTTGGTCGCCGATTTTTCTTTTCCCCGAAGCGGTCCACTTTACCCGGCCCATTGAGCTAGTGGGCTATGCTGTGCTTGGGATCCTAGCTGGAGTTATCGGTGCCATCGAACCGCCAATCTTCTATGGAATTCGCGACCTATTCCGATCTCTCAGAGTTCCAAACCATGTGAAACCGGCAATCGGTGGCTTACTGCTGGGGCTCCTGGCGCTCATCGTTCCCGAGGCAATCTCCACTGGGTACGGTTGGATTCAAAAAGCTATGACCGGCAATTACATCGGCTGGTCTCTGATTCTTCTCGCCCTCGTCAAAATCGTGGCTATGTCTTTAACGATTTCGTCGGGCGGGTCCGGTGGTGTTTTTGGACCCAACGTTTATATAGGGGGCATGTTGGGTGCCTGGGTGGCTTATGCTGGGGACCAACTCCTCCCTGGCATTGCCCTGGATGCCTCTGCCTTTGCGGTAGTAGGGATGGCTGCTGTATTTGCAGGTACCGCGCGAGTGCCAATCGCGACACTCGTCATGGTATCGGAAATGACGGGCGGTTACGGGCTCATCGTTCCGTCGATGCTTGCGACAACCATAGCTTTTATTGTCGAGCGAGCCGTTTCGGCGGGATTCAAGTATCCGCGCCTTTATGAGGCACAAGTCGAGCAAAGACCCGATTCTCCGACCCATCATGCAAGTATCATTCGGGCAGCCTTCACCGTGTTAGAGAGAGGTCCTCTTGTGGATCTAAGGAACGTCACTTTTCCGCACCTTGCCTCGCTGCTGAGTTATGGCACCCCTATATCGATCCACGGGGGTCAAGGAAAACTACTGACTGTAAAAATCTCCGAAGACTCGCCGCTTGTTGGCCGGCGTATCGAGGAAACTTTCGATCAGTTTCCAGATCTTGTTGCGGCGGCGATCATCCGCGATCAGCGGGTCGAGCTCCCGCGCGGTTCTACCTGCCTGCAGGGCAAGGATCAGCTTCTGATTGTCACAAATGAAACGAATAACCTCGATAACTTTGTTCGCTTCGCTAACGGTAATATGAAGAGACCCAGTTAAGAGGTACGAGGCCGCGCGATGTCTTTGGGCCCTGGAACGCTGTGAGGGGACAACGAAGCCGGCGCGGCTTAGTAGTCAGCTTAAAGGAGGCATGGAAACACAGCCGCTAGTCCGTCCATGCAAACACAGAGATTATGTAAGAGCTTATGCCCTGTGGGTCGATTCTAGGAACTATATCCACGTCAATATGGGCGTAGGATTTTTGATCTTGGTAGAGATAACTTCGGATTGAATCAACGCCAGGCTTTTGGTTCACCCCTACCCATCGAGTTGAAGGCAAAGCAGCCTGGAGCTCATCGACCATCAATTGGAATAATCGATCAGCACCAGTTTCAGTGCCAATCGTGGGGCTATAACAAGACACATAACTGAGGATGCGATCAATGTAGCATTCCAAGCCTGGAATTGGCGGGTTGAGATTGTCCTTATTATCTTCAAGCTCACTCCATGAACCATGAAACGACTGCATAGCCTCTCTGCCTAAAGACAAGGCGCCAGCAAGGGCGCTAAACTCACCGCTCATTTGAACGGTTTCTATGGATGGCTGCGAACCAACGGCTGTTGCCTGGTTCGTGGCATCCCCAGCGACTGCCGAAGTACTGACTGCGGCAGCTAAGATCAGAGTGGCCCAAAGTGTTCTTGAGTCCGTCATGTGACGTCACATCCCAATATCGTTGGAGCAATGGTTATGCCAATCAATTGATCGATCTAGTTTCTCAGACTGCACCTCGTTTCGACAAATGATAACTTATCGACGGCAGTTGAGAATTGTTTCCTGGATCCTTTGAAATCGTGGCGCAACGCCTAGTTTTTCGCCGCGCGGCTTTTGCGGCAGTTCTGAGCTCGCTTTGTGGTTGGCTTGCGGATTTGTGCGTTGTAAAGCTTGAAGACTTGATCTTGTGAGATGGGGATATCCTAACGTGATGAAAAAGAAAAGCGTGGAAGGAGAACATAGGCGTTTGGATGCCGTTCGGCAAAAACATCTTACCGAGCCCTTTTGGCTGCAATTGGAGCCCGTGGTTTTCTTGACGGTGCTCTTTCTCATCAATTTTATGGCGCGGATTATTCTTTCGCCTTTGCTTCCAGCCATCGAAAGGGAACTGGGAATCAGTCACGGCGAGGCTGGTTCTTTTTTCTTTTTGATCTCGGCCGGGTACGTGATCGCCTTGTTAGGCTCGGGGTTCCTCGCGTCCCGTTCGAGTCACCGAATCACTATTGCAATTTCCAGCGCGGGCGTTGGTTTTGCTCTCCTGGGAATATCCCTGACGAGCAGTTTATGGGCGATGCGCATGGGACTCTTGGGTCTGGGTTTCGCCGCCGGCCTTTATATCCCTTCGGCAATCGCCACGATCACGTCGTTGATCGCGCGGCCGCATTGGGGGAAAGCCATCGCCGTTCATGAGCTGGCACCCAATCTGGCTTTTTTTGCCGGACCCTTTGTCGCGGAATTATTTTTGGGTTGGTCAACTTGGCGCGCAGCGCTGAGTTCTCTTGGAGTGGCCTCGTTTGTCGCGAGCATTGCCTATTTCCACTTTGGTCGGGGAGGTGAGTTCGCCGGTGAATCACCGGCATCGAATGCTTTTGGCTTGCTGATTCGCTCGGGATCGTTCTGGATCATGGCAGTGCTATTCGCTTTGGGGGTAAGCTCGACGATCGGTATCTATGCCATGCTGCCGCTTTATCTTGTGAGCGAACGGCAGATCGAGTTGGGCTGGGCGAACACGGTAGTTGCCCTGTCGAGATCCTATGGACCGATCCTGGGGATCGTCGGGGGGTGGGTGTCGGATCGCATGGGTCCAAAGCAGACCATGGTTATGAGCTTGACTTTCACCGGAATCACAACCTTGCTGGTGGGACTGGTTGCAACGACTTGGATCAGCATCGTCGTCTTACTTCAACCGCTGCTCGCCGTCTGGTTTTTCCCGGCGGCGTTTGCCGCTCTCGCGGCGACGACTCCGGCTGCTGCCCGCAATATCGCGGTCGCCTTTACGATTCCTTTCGGTTATTTGATCGGCGGCGGAATGATTCCAACATTTATCGGAATCATGGGCGACACCGGGTCTTTCGCCGGCGGTTTCATGGTGACGGGAACTCTGATTTTGTTAGGCGGCGTTTTGGCATTGTCATTAAGATTGCTGGCAGGTAGGGAGGAAACGCGCTGATGATCCGGTTGTCATCGATACGCGCGCTGTTCTATAAGACAATTTATGATGACGGTACAAGAATTTGCCGCAAAGATCAGAGAGAGCGATTCGATCGTCGTTTTCACCGGCGCGGGAATCAGCACAGAATCGGGAATTCCAGATTTTCGCAGCCCGGGCGGGCTTTGGACGAGATACAAGCCGGTTGCTTTCCAGGACTATGTCAGTAGCGAGTCGGCGCGCATCGAGGCTTGGAAAAGAAGACTAGAAACTTACGAGGCGCACAAAAACGCCAGGCCCAACATCGGCCATTATTTTATTCAGTCACTCGAGCAGAAAGGCAAGCTTATCGGCCTGATTACACAGAACGTGGACGGGCTGCACAGCGAAGCGGGTCTGGCAGACAGAAAGATCGTCGAATTGCACGGCACGAATCGTCGGATCATTTGTCTGAAGTGCGAGAAATCTTTCGATCCGGACGAAATTATCAAACGGCTTGTGGGTGATTTCTCGTCGCCCAAATGTGATGCCTGCGGTGGGATTCTTAAGGCCGCGACCGTATCGTTTGGCCAAGCGATGCCGCCGAAGGCGATGCGACAGGCGCAAGAATGGACTGAGGAGGCAGCCATTTTCATGGTCATGGGGTCGTCGTTGCAAGTGCAGCCGGCCGCTTCTTTTCCAGTCCTTGCCAAACGCAACGGTGCGTTACTGGCGATCATTAACCGGGAGCCGACGCCCCTCGATGAGTACGCCGACTTTGTCCATCATGGCGCCATCGGAGAATTCTGCGGCAGATTTGGCGAGATGATCGCCGATGGCTGACAACAGGCAGACAGAGAGAAAGAGAGGTAGGTAGACAAGCCATGGCTAAGCGGAAAATGATCGATGCTGACGGTCACATCCAAGAAATCTAAAGCGACATCCTCCGGAACACTACAGAAGCATCGTGAAGCCATCCCTTAATTTCCGCTGCTGCACTACCGCTGGCACCGCCAAGCGGCTAGCGGGGGAACGTTCTTGGTCACCCCCTCTTGAGGACTACCAAATTTTGGCCATATCCACGATTCCTGCTTTTTTAAACGGCTCCAAAAGTGTGGTTCTTTAGCCGTTGACATCAGCCCGCACTTTTTCTCGGATGTCCTTGCGCGTCACATAGTCGATGATTTGTATCTTTTCCGCGGGTCCAGAACGGTTGCCCATCATGATCATCGGGCCCTCGCCCGTGTTTTCCAGCGTATAAAAAGAACCTCCCGTGATGAGCGCAGCTTGGCCTGGCTTGAGAGTCGTCTTGCCGCCATCGGGGAAGCTCATCGTGCATTCTCCTTCGAGGACGACAAAAGTCTGGTCAGCATTATGGCAATGCATGGCATCCTTCTGCCCCGGCTTGTAGTAGTGCATCCAGGCATGAAACCGCGGCGTATTGAAAACGTTCTTGCGGCGCTTTTCGGTGTGTCCCATGTCCACCAGGTCGATTACTTCGATGCTCATGACAAATTCCTCCTTGCTGTATTCTAGGTTATAAGACCGCGATCACTTCGATTTGGAACAAGTTATCACCGCGCAGATCCGCCTTGATCGCGTGGCGCGCGGGTCGATCATGTTCGTCGGGAAACATCTTTAACCATGCCTTGTTGACCGAATCTCGCAGCTTCTCTTCTTTGAGAAAGACCGTCATGTGAGCGACATTATCGGGTGTGCCGCCGGCCTGCTCCATGAAAAGGCGCAGGTTACGAAACATTGCTTCAGCCTGCTCGTCTGGATCCGGAGACAGCACACCGGTTTTGGCATCCTTGCCGGAGATCGCCGAAGAAAAAACCATATTGCCGATGACCGTGCCGTTCGGGATCGGCGCCCCATGTTCCATTCCTTTGACGTGAATGCTTTTCCTTTTCGCCATCCCTAGCCTCCCTCGATTCTTTCGAGCCCGCGGTCTTCTCAATCAATATCATGCTGATGCGACCGGTGTCTATGATGCCTGGAAGTCGATCGGAAAGCGATTTTTGGCGTACGGTTGAAAACAATCGCCCAGAGGATCTAAATCATATCCATGGCAAACAAAAAATTCCTCAAGCGTCGGTTTCAACTTCACTGGGGTGGAGGCTGGATCAAGGAGGAGGCCCGTTCGAAGACGCAGTATCACGAGCCCTCGATTCAGCTTCTCTGCTTCGATTCGGGGGACCGGTCCATCCGTTTTTGTTATTACCATGATGGCTTCTATCAAGGTGGGCCGCTCATCCTCAGCGAATCGCACCTAGCCGGCTTGCGACGAGAAATTCGCAAGAATAAGAGCATCCACGCCTTGCTTAAAAAACTTATCTGATTTTTGGAGGGGCAAGGCTTGGTCTAGGTGCCTCGCTTCGACAAATCCCCGACCGTTTTTTCGTATCCGCAGAGGGACCGAGTAGCTGGTAAGGAAAAGATGTGAATCTTAGCCCTGATCCGACAAAACTTACGCAAAGTGAGCAGTGAGCGAGGGCGGTGAGACCGGAAGCCGTGGGCACCTGAGCGTGCAGGTTGCTCGCAGGCATCGATCACACGAATCATCACCCCAGGGGATTGCGGGGTGGCCCCTCAAGGCTGTGTCCCATTGCCCACGGCTGTAGGGCTCATCGCCTGAGCGCTTCGAAATAATGTCGGATAGGGTTAGTTTTGCCCAATCCTTATAGCCGCAGTTTTCTGTATAAAACCCGGCGGGCGACCATGTTTGGATCGAATCTCCAACCAGCCGTTCCGACTGTTTACCACGTTGACTCGGGTGCCAGGTTCAACATTGGCGATGAGTGGGGAGTGTTCACTTGGAGCGCTAAAGACACGGGTGGGTTGAACGATCTCATAGCTTTCCCAGGCCGCAGCGACAGGTTTTCCAGTAGCGGCAATATCTGTGGTGGGTTTCTCTGACGTTTTCATGCTTCTTGACTCAACGGGCGCTGCCTGCGGAAACGCGGGTGGCGTTCTAAGTGTTTTGTCTTGGGAGTGGCCATCGTTCTGTATCGGTACCGCCGGTATCGGTTTTGACTTCAAATTGGCGGCGGTGGAGACGCCGGACGGATTCGACGACGCTGCGTCTTGTTGCGAATCTTCACCAAAAAAGTTGGCGGCCAGAACTCCCCCTACTACCAACACAGCGATCACGAGCGAAAAAAAGCCGAAGCGGCGTTTCTTTTTTTGATTACCGGATTCAGAAAGTTCGGTACTGATGGTTGCTCCGACGGCAACGGCGGACAGGCTCGGCGATTGATAGTGCTGTGATTCTGCGGAAAATCCGTTTGAGTTGTCAAAGCCATCATTGGGAAAGGCGTGCAACTGAGCGGCAGGTGTTTGAAAGGGAGCTCGTTCCACGATGTCAGCATGGTCCTTGTCCTCAAAATCTTGCTTCCTGAACTCAAGGATGTCGTGTCGATCGTCATGGCTCGTGTCTATTGGCTCGGGTTGATGGGTATGTTCGGGGACTCCGTCCAGAAGCTGGCTCATTGATACGATCTCTTCCTGAATCATGCGGTCCTGTTCGCTGACCTCAGCCTGTTTCGATCGCAGCTGCTCGAGGCGCTGGCGGAGTATGACCAATCGCTCTACCTGAAGCTGATTGTGGTTTGTTAGTTTTTGCTGATGTTGAGAATTCTCTTCACGGAGTCGCAGATTGGCTTCACTCAACTCATGGTGGCGTTGTTCCAGGTCCGAAAGGTGAATCTGAACTGCTTCCAATGCCTTTTGCTTTTCTTGCTCGGCAGCTAGTGCATTCTGCAATTCCAGGGTACTAACTTCGAGGCTTCTTTGGAGTTCCTCGAAGGCTCTTTGGGAAGATTCGGCGTCGGCAGGTCGAACCGGTGCGCTCTCGAACTCGCGAACCTTGGCTTGACTGGCTTCAAGTTGTTCCTTGAGAGCCGCGATTTCTGCATCCTTTTCCGAGTTCTGGCTCGCTTCATCGGAATGAGGATCGTTTGATTCTGAAGCTGTTTTAAGGGTCGCAAGTTCTGCGTTCAGGCGGTCACGATCCCAGCGCAGCTCAGTGATCTCAGATTCTTTGCTATTCAGGTGTGTACGGAGGGTCTCCAGCTGTTCTAACTGACTGTCACTTGCTTCGAGTTTTTTCGATAGCGACGAAACTTGCTGCAGGAGTTCCTCATTTCTGGCGACGAGCTCAGCTAAGGCCCCATTTTCCTGTGGATAGACATGGGTTGGAGCACTGAAATCTCCCGGTGCTGAAACGTCGCCAAGTTTATTCTTGAGTTCCTCCAGTTCCTGGCGCTTAGTTTTGAGCTCCCGTTCCGAGGCAACCAGAAAGATCCCCAGTAAACCGATTGCCGCGCCTGCGACTATCCAGATAAACATAGTATCCATCGTTAGGCCTCCTACCGAAATTTCCTGTGATTGAACTCGAGTAATCCCTGAAGCGCGTTTTGCGTAACAGGAATTCTTCCTATCTGCGCTTTAAACACTAGGCTTTTCCTATCAATTGTAGATGTTTGGTGAAGAATGGGGTCAGCAAGTTTCGTGTGATTGTTGGATTGTATTCATGGCCGAGCCGGTTCGACTGGATGGTTGAATCCCTCGATAAAACTTCCTGATTGGAAAGGCTTGATGACTCGCCTTACGCCAAAAATGTGCCACGCCGATGGTGGCTCGGCCGAGTCAGCTAAGGAATTGATTAAAAACGCTTTTTTACGCAGTACCGGTTTTATTTCAGACTAGACAGCATGGTTCGTTATGAACAAAATCGTGAATACGCGGCAAAATTGTAGGCTACTCTGACCAGTTATAGGTAGAAGCCGCAATTCGTTTCAGCCTTATTGATCTTCTAAGTGCGAGACGATCGTCCCTCATCTGCCTCGCACTTGACTTGCCGCGGCTAGACCTTAATTTGCAGAATCACTTCGGTTTCAACCGGCGCATCGTTGGCAAGCGAGGCGACACCGACGGCTGCGCGCGCATGCTCACCGCGCTCGCCCCAGAGGTCGACGAAAAGATCTGACGCTCCGTTTACGACCTGAGGCATCTTGGTGAATCCAGGTGCCACGTTCACATAGCCGATCAATTTGACAAACCTATCGACACGATCGAGATCACCCAAAGCTGACTTGATAATCGCTAGATGATTGAGGGCGCAGCAGCGTGCCATCTCGTAGCCCTGTTCTAAAGTTACTTTGTCGCCAACTTTGCCGACATAGGTATGCGGCCGACCGTTGAGTCTTCCGGTGTTACCACCGACGAACAAAAGATGACCCGCTAGAACGTAGGGAATGTAATGGGCCGCCGGCTGCGGCGGTGTTGGAAGTTCCAATCCCAAGGCTGCCAGTTTATTTTCGATCTCCATGCTGTCCCTCCCTATTCATTTGATCTCAGATAGATGTACGATGGCGATTCTAGGTTAGCCGAGGCAAAGATGACAAGAGGGTTTTGCGATTATTTGCTGCGATCAATTTCGAAGCCACTAAAAGGCCTTGCATCATGGTCAGCTACGTCCATTTTCCACGGCGGTGGGAAGATGATATCTGTGGTCTTGTAAAATAGTCTCACGAACTGTTGGTTAGCGTCATAAACGAATCGAAAGGGTACCAAGATGGTTGTGGATTTCCAGCATCATTACGTCCCAGTGGAATTGGCAAAAAAAAGAGGCCTTTATTCGGACAAAACCACTTACTTACAGGAGGGCGGTCGTCGTGCAACGACCATGCACGCCAGGCTCTATGATCTCGATTTGCAGTTAAAGGACATGCGCGAAGGCGGAATCGATGTTTCTGTGTTGTCCTGCTTGTTAGGATGGAATGCCTCGCTGGCAGAGTGTCGTCTTATCAACGATGACTTGAGCAGAGTCCAGGCGAAATACCCGGAAAAGTTTGTTGGGCTCGCCCAAGCACCAATCTTGGACGGCAAAGAAGCGCTTGAAGAAATCGACCGGGGAATTCGAAGCCTGGGTCTTAGGGGAGTTACGATCACGTCGCAAGTCAAAGGGGTCTCGCTCGATTCGCCAAAGCTTTACGACCTCTATGAAAAGGCTTGCGAGCTCGATGTGCCCATCTTTGTTCATCCGGCGCTAGTGCCCATCGGGTATGAGCTGCTCCAAGAATATGATTTGCCGCGGGTGTTAGGTCGAGAGGTCGATCTGACGGTCGCCACGACTCGACTTATTGCCGGGGGAATCCTAGATCGTTTCCCTAAGTTGAAACTCGTGATCGCCCATTTCGGCGGCGGTATTGCGGCTGTGAAGGACCGGCTTATAGCCAAGGGCTATCGCTTCGGTACGCTCAAACGCTCATTTGCGGATTACTTCGAAATGCTCTATTTCGATCTTGCCGGATTTGAAGGCGGCTTGCCGGCTTTGCACTGTGCGCTTCAGGGCATTCGCCCTGAACGACTCGTTTTCGCGAGTGACTATCCGCAGGATTTTACGGGCGTGAATACTGACACAGGGAAGGGAATGCCGGAACTAAGAGGCTACATCGATGCAATTCGGCAACTGCCGCTCGGCGAGGAAATCAAAGATGGAATTTTAGGCGCTACGGCGGTGGCTCTGTTGAAGTTATAGAGTTCTGTACTGCTCACGCCGAACCTCTCTGCATCGAAAAGCGGGAACTCACGAGCTCTTCAAAATCTTCTTAAGATTCAAGCCGTAAAGCTACGGACGGTGGCTAGGTCTAGTTTTTTCCGACGGGCTTCGCGATACTCGCTTCGACATAGCCCGGCTTGTTGCCGCGCCTGGATTCGACCTTTAACCAGCCTTTTTCTTCATCCACGACATTTATCTTTGTCCCTTTTTTGATTTCCGCCACAGCCGGGTAGTGAACCCCAGGTCCGCTATGCACTCGGGTATCGACCAGGGTTTCATATTTGCCTTCTATGGGCGGCGCCGATGATTCTTGCTTCTCGGCTCTGTTACCAGGTTCGATCGATGCCATTTCGATGTAGCCGGGTGGGTTGCCTTTCTTGGAAACAACGAGCACCCAATCCCCATCCCGCCCAACGACTTGGATCTTGGCATCGCGCCTGATTTCTGCGATGGCTCGAAACTGTGGGCCCGGCCCGGTGCGCAGCTTGGTATTATCGATAGTCATATAGGAACGCATTTGAGCGTTGAGGTCGGGAAGCTCCTTCGAATCGGCTGCTTCTTTTTGTTTTCCTTTGCAACCCAATAAACTCAATAAAATCAAAAAGATAAAGTAAGACATCCACAATCTTTGCCGATATTGAGCCATGTTCTCCTCCTTATACCCGGTTAAAAAGGAGCTTTATTGTAGCACGTTCCGCGATTTAGATTTTTGGCGAGGACGGTGATCGCCGGAGATTAGAAAGTCAGTGGATCTCTTTCCAAACCTTCGCCAGGCTGTCGCCGTAGACGCTCAAGTCCCACTCGCAGAAATAGCCGAAAGGTGTCGTCCAGACGATGTAGGCGGTTTCGCGGAGCCTTTGCGCAACGGCATTAATAAATGCTTCAGCGAAATCAGGGGAGGCGGTCTCCCCACCCAGGTGGGTGAAGGAGTGAATGACGATGTGCTTAAAATCTCTCTTGTTGGCAAGCCACTTGGTGTGCTTCAAGGTTTGCCGCAGAATCGAAGATTTTCTGTCTGCTTCTTCGTCGGATTTCTCGGCGTGGACGAAGATGACAACTGCGTTGGCGACTTGCTCGTCTATGTCTTGATCCGCTACGTCCGCTAGAGTCTTGGAGTGGGTCTTCCAACGAAAATGTTTCGCCTGGAAACAAAGAAGTTTCATGCCGAGATCAGTAGTAGTCCAGGAAGTTCTTCAGCAGTTTTTTGCCCTCGCCGGTTAGAATAGATTCGGGATGAAATTGCACGCCTTCCACGGGAAACCGCTTGTGGCGCACTCCCATGATAACGTTGTCAGCGGTATGGGCGCTGACAATCAGTTCAGCCGGGAGGTGTTCGGGATTGATGACCAGAGAGTGATAGCGCATAGCCGCAAAGGGATTTTTGATTGACCGGAAGATGGTCTGCGAATCGTGACTCACATCCGAGAGTTTGCCGTGCATGATCGACGGAGCGCGAATGACTTCTCCGCCAAAAGCAGCGCCGATACATTGGTGACCCAGGCACACGCCCAAAATCGGTGTCGTTTTGGCAAAATGCACAATCACGTCGCAGGAGATTCCAGCCTCTTTGGGCGTGCAAGGACCCGGTGAGATGACAATTTTCTCCGGCCTCATCCGTTCGATATCGTCAAGACTGATCCGGTTGTTGCGAAAAACCTCGACCCTCGTCCCCAGTTCGCCGAGATAATGATACAGGTTGTAGGTGAAGGAGTCATAGTTGTCGATAAGCAGGATCACTTCTTTCTCCACTGCTCAGCCAGCTCAACGGCTTTAAGCATGGCCCGAGCCTTATTCAACGTCTCCTGATATTCCATCTCAGGATCGGAGTCGGCGACGATCCCTGCACCGGCATTGATAAAAACCTTTTTTCCTTTCATCACGATGGTGCGAATGACGATGCAAGTGTCAAGATTACCGTTGTAAGCGAAGTAGCCAATGGCGCCCGCGTACAAGGCGCGCTTCTCCGGTTCCAATTCGCTGATTATTTGCATGGCGCGAATCTTTGGCGCCCCAGAGACTGTGCCGGCAGGAAATGCGGAGACAAAGAGATCAAAGGGTGTCTTTGCGGACGCCAGTTTGCCGCGGACATTGGAGACGATGTGAATGACATGAGAATAGCGCTCGATGGCCATTAGCTCGTTGACTTCTACCGAACCTATTTCAGCGACACGGCCGACATCGTTGCGGCCCAAGTCGACGAGCATGATATGCTCGGCACACTCTTTGGGATCTGCCAACAGATCAGCCTCAAGTTCCCGCTCTTCATCCGGCGTCGCGCCTCTACGACGAGTGCCGGCGATGGGACGAAGCTCGATGGTGTCCCCAGTCAGGCGAACCATGGTTTCCGGCGAAGAGCCGATCACGCGGAGGTCTTCGAGTTCAAGATAGAACATATAAGGTGACGGATTGATAAACCGTAGCGCACGATAAATCTCGAAGGGGTCACTCGCTGTCTCGGTTTCGAGTCGCTGACAAAGCACGACCTGAATAATATCTCCCGCCTTGATATAGTTTTTGGCCCGAATGACCGCATTACGAAACTCTTTTCGAGTCAGGTTGGAGCGAAACTTTCTATCCCCTTGTTCTTGACTCAAGTCTCGTGGCTCGATCCCGCGCGGTTTCTTCTGCAAGGACGAGATCACTTTTTGGATTCTTTGCTTTGCCTGATCATATGCTTGGCGAAGGTTCTTTTGTTGGTCCACTCGTACATTATCGATTACTTTGATGGTGTGTTTTAGATTGTCGAATGCGACCACGCTTTGCACAAAAATAAAAAAGATCTCGGGCATCTCCAGAGGATCTTTCTTGCCGTCGGCAATTTCATGGAATTGTTCAACCGCGTTATAGGCGACGTAGCCGAGAGCACCGCCGAAGAACGGAGGAACGCCGGGTACCGTGACTGGCCGGCAGCCTTTCAGAAGCTCCTCTAGCGATTTCATCGGTGATTCTGAAGTGAAACTGGTTTTTTTGCTATTTTCGATGATCTCGACTTGAGTTCCGCGAGCTTTGAAGATCCTGTGGGGACGCGTTCCCAGGAAGGAGTAACGGGCCCAGCGTTCACTTCCTTCCACGCTTTCAAGCAAAAAGGAGTAGTCGTCACGTTCGAGGCGCTTGAAGAAGGAAAGCGGAGTCTCCAAATCCATAAGCAACTCCCGATATACGGGAATTAGGTTGCCCTGCTCGGCAAACCGGCAAAACTCTTTAAAGCTCGGTTGAATCATCTCTCTTGCAAACAAAAAGGGCCATAAGTTTTTGACCTATGGCCCTTTCCTTTCACGCGCCCCAGAAATTGACTGGAATTAGCCACAGTGCAGGACCCGCAACAGGTCCCAGCGCCACCAATGCAATGCTAACCTTCCGTTTTCCAGCCGATTGTTACTCACATTCGGTATTTTGCCTTAACCGTTCCGGGGGGTCAAGGCTCGATTCAAAACAGAAGTCTGAAAGTTGTAACAAGATACGAGTTGCCTTGGCGAGTGATGAACATTGAGAAGCATTGGGATATTCAGGAAAACTCCGTCCGCATGCGGGCGCCAGATCTTTTGCCTCGGAGTGGGAATTCCAAACGGGTTTTCAACCGTAAAAAGATCTTCCGTGGCTGTTTGACAACTGCCGGGAGCTAAGTTAAAACGCCTTTTTGCACCGGTCCTTTAGGTTAAAAGGATAGGCAATTCCGACATAAGCATTCAACTAGGAGGAGACATGGTGCGACGCGAGAAATCCAACTATATGATTCAGTCCGTTTCTCATGCTCTCGATGTCATGGAGCAATTCAACGGGAACATCGATGAGATCGGTGTTACTGAACTCAGCAAGCGACTGAAACTACACAAGAACAATGTCTTCCGGCTCCTGGCTACGCTCGAAGCACGCGGATATATCGAACAAAACAAAGTTACTGAGAACTATCGATTGGGTCTGAAATGTCTGCAGCTTGGGCAGACCTTTGTCCATCAGTTGGGATTATTGCTACAAGCACGATCAACACTAGAAGATTTGGTCAAGCTGACGAAGGAGAGCGCCTTTGTCGCGATCCGCAAGGGCACTGCGATTGTTCCTTTGGAGTTCGTCGAACCCGCGCGCCCCGTCAGAGTCGTTTCGTTTCTCGGTACGGCGTTGCCATCCCATTGCACGGCTGCCGGGAAAGTCTATCTGGTGTTCGAGTCCGAAGGCGGATTGAGTCAAGTGCTTCCAGAGCGTTTGGACCGCCATACAGAAAAGACAATCACTGACCGCCAACTCCTAACCGAAGAGATGCGAAACGTTAGTGAAGTGGGTTATGCCATCGACCAGGGAGAATTTTCCGAGGATATAAGCTCTGTGGCCGTTCCTGTTCGTGACTACACCCGAACTCTCGTGGGAGCCCTTGGTGTTGCAGGTCCTGGCCATCGTCTTTCCAGTCAGACCATCAAACAGGAAATTGCTCCTAAACTGCTTCGAGCGGGCGCCGAGTTATCAAAACGATTGGGCTATTCTGAATGATGCGTTTGGTAGCCGGCCAAACGTCGCATTCATCTGGCGAATTGCTCCTCGCAACGATTTCACGCAGTAAAATAGCTGTCTAATCAAGCTTTATTTTGACATTGTCGTAGGAGTGCGGGTAAGTAAAATGAAGAAATGGAGGTCCGCTAGACCAGAATGCTAACCGGCATAGAAAAGGCACTTTTCCTCTTACTTGCAGCAGGATCGCTCTATTACGCGGGCGTGAGATTTTATGACGTTTACAGAACAATTGCGCGGGGCAAACCTGACTCTCGTTTTGATAATCTCCGGCAACGAATCCTGGGCGCGCTCTGGATCGTCTTTACCCAGCGTACAGTGTTGAAGGCGCGGCCCGTCGTTTCTTTTTTTCACGCGCTGATTTTCTACGGCTTTCTATTTTATTTTCTGGTGAACCTGGTCGATTTATTAGAGGGCTTCGTATCGTTTCATGCGCGAGGGGGCCTTTGGGGGCCATTCAACGGGTTGGCGGACCTTCTGACCGCGAGCGTCTTGATCGGGATGATCGCTTTGATTATTCGCCGGTTCGTGGTTCGACCCAGAGACTTCGCTTTTCCGTCCAATGTGCCGGTGCAACCCGAGGTTCGTGCGGGGATTTTGCGGGACTCCTCGATTGTCGCAGGCTTCATTCTTTTTCATGTTGGCAGCCGTCTCATGTTCAAGGCAACGCAACTGAGCCGCGAAGGCACCGATCTTTTTCATCCCGTTAGCTCGCTCGTGGCCGGAATTTTTGCCGGCATGAATCCTGGCGTTGTTGAAGGTCTGAATCATTTTTTTTGGTGGGGCGCCCTGGGTTCGATTCTCATTTTCATTCCTTATTTCCCGCGTTCCAAACATATCCATCTCTTTATGGCTCCGATCAATCTGGCGTTGAAAAAGGACCAACCTGGAGTCTTGCAGCCGATGGATTTCGAAAAGGAAGAGGTCTTCGGCGCCGCCAAATTGGAGGAATTTACCTGGCCACGACTGCTGGATGCCTACAGCTGCATCATGTGCAATCGCTGCCAAGATGTCTGTCCGGCAACGAATAGCGGGAAAGCCCTCAGTCCGGCGGCGATTCTGATCAATGAGCGCTACGAATTGAACAAAATCTTTCCTAGTTTCTCGGCGGGGCAAGAAAGCCCGCGGCCGCTGCTCGACTTCGCCCTCAGTGAAGAAGCGGCGTGGGCCTGCACTACCTGCAACGCCTGTATCGAAGTCTGCCCCGTGGGGAACGAGCAGATGCTCCATATTATCGACGTGCGGCGCGAACGCGTGCTCGCCGCTGCAGAGTTTCCCAATGGGCTCAAAAACAGTTTTAACCATATGGAGCGAGCCGGCAACCCGTGGGGCATCTCGGCCGATGAGCGACTCGTTTGGGCCAAGGGTTTGCCTCTCCCAGTGCCGACGATCGAGCAAAATTCCGATCCGGATGTGCTCTACTGGGTTGGCTGCGCGGCGGCGTTTGATCCCCGGGCTCAAAAGATTGCCCGAAGTTTGGCTGAGATCCTAAATTCCGCTGGGATCAACTGGGCGGTGCTGGGCAGAGAGGAAAAATGCACCGGCGACCTGGCGCGGCGCACAGGCAACGAGTATCTCTTTGCTCAGATGGCGGCAGAAAACGTCGCGGCTTTGGACGCTTTGAAGCCCAAAGTGATCGTCACGACTTGCCCGCATTGCTTTCACACCATCGGTAATGAATACCCCCAATTCGGCGGCAACTATGTGATGAAGCACCACACAGAATTTATTGACGAACTCATTCGAGACGGCAAGCTCAAGGTCGCTGCCAACTGCGACGGTTCTGTGACGTATCACGATCCCTGTTACTTGGGACGTCACAATGGAATCTTCGATCAGCCCCGCGCCCTGATCCAGTCCACGGGCGCTCGGTTGACCGAGCCTGCGCGCTCCCGGAGCAACAGTTTCTGCTGCGGCGCCGGCGGTGGACAATTTTGGAAGGATGAAGAGAAGGGCACGGAACGGGTCAGCACAAACCGCTATCGTGAATTGAAACAGACGGGAGCCAGGACGGTGGCGACGGGCTGTCCATTTTGCATGCGGATGATCACGGAAGAGACGGCAAAAGAAGAGCCGGAAACGGCCATGGAAGTTCTGGACGTCGCCGAGATCGTCGCAAAGAACTTGCAAAAGTAGTATGGGGGCTCGGCGCAAATCTCTCGTCCTGGCCTGGTTTGTGGTTCTACTTCAGGTGAGCGCCTGCCAGGCTCAGCCTCAGGTGACCATCGCGACAGAAGGGGGTCGGCAACTGACTTTTCAGGTTGAGGTCGCGGATACGGCTGCCAAGCGAGAATTAGGATTGCAGTATCGGCGCGACCTGGCTGTGGATCGCGGCATGATTTTTTTATTTCCAGCGGAGTCCGAGCATTCGTTTTGGATGAAGAACACGCCGATTCCACTGGATATGATCTTTATTAGCAAAGATCGAAAAATTGTCGGAATCGTAGAGCAAGCGGTTCCATTCTCGACGGAGTCGCGTTCCGTACCTGGTGCCAGTCAGTTTGTGCTGGAGATCAACGGAGGGCTTTCCAAGCGTTATGGGATCAAAGCCGGCGATACGGTGCAGTTCCACGGCCT
>Ga0081455_10001387_pt1 | contig 29909 bp, 23 predicted proteins | sample TabmetS3T2R1_FD_70207 | JGI IMG/M metagenome (GOLD analysis project Ga0081455, IMG submission 70207) | Tabebuia heterophylla rhizosphere microbial communities from the University of Puerto Rico - S3T2R1 | ecosystem: Host-associated > Plants > Roots > Rhizosphere ... | reverse complement strand
GGCCGGCGCCTCGCCGAACGACTCGCCGCGCAGCTCAACGAGCTCGCCGACGAGGACCTGGTTCGGACGCACCACGGTTCGATCGCGAGGGAGCAGCGGCTCGAGGTGGAGGACGCGCTCAAGTCGGGAAGGCTCAAGGCGATCGTCGCGACGAGCAGCCTCGAGCTCGGCATCGACATGGGGGCGGTCGATCTGGTCGTCCAGGTGGAGTCGCCGGGCTCGGTCGCCAGCGGCCTGCAGCGGATCGGCCGCGCCGGCCACCAGGTCGGCGAGCCGAGTCGGGGAAAGATCTTCCCGAAGTTCCGGGGGGACCTGCTCGAGTCCGCGGTCGTCGCCGAGCGGATGCTCGACGGCCAGATCGAGGAGACGCGCTACCCGAGGAACCCGCTGGACGTGCTCGCCCAGCAGGTCGTCGCGATGTGCGCGGTCGACGAGTGGTCGGTCGACGACCTCTACGCCGCCGTCCGGCGCACCGCGAACTACCGCGACCTGTCACGCGACGTGTTCCTCGCGGTCCTTGACCTGCTCGCCGGCCGATACCCGAGCGACGGATTCGCCGAGCTGCGGCCGCGTCTGGTCTGGGATCGGAGCGCCGACGTCGTGCGCGCCCGCGGCGGCGCGGGCAGCCTCGCGATCACGAGCGGCGGCACGATCCCTGATCGAGGGCTGTTCGGCGTGTTCCTGGCCGACGGCACCCGGGTCGGCGAGCTCGACGAGGAGATGGTGTACGAGAGCCGGCGGGGCGAGGTGTTCCTGCTCGGGGCCTCGAGCTGGCGGATCGACGACATCACGCGCGACCGCGTGATCGTCTCGCCTGCACCCGGCGAACCGGGCAAGATGCCGTTCTGGAAGGGCGACAAACCGGGGCGTCCGCTGGAGCTCGGGCGCGCGATCGGGGCGTTCACCCGAGAGCTCAGGGGGAAGCGACGCGACGAGGCCCTGCAGCGCCTGCGGGATGACCTCGGGCTCGACCCGTGGGCCGCCGACAACCTCGTCGCCTACCTCGAGGACCAGCTCGAGGCGACGGGCGCCGTCCCCGACGACCGGACCGTGGTGATCGAACGGTTCCGCGACGAGCTCGGCGACTGGCGGGTGTGCATCTTGTCACCATTCGGATCGCCGGTGCACGCACCCTGGGGCCTGGCCATCGAGGCCCGGCTCGCCGATCGGTTCGGTCCCGGAGCCCAGGTGCTGTGGGGCGACGACGGCATCGTGCTTCGGCTCCCCGAAGCGATCGAACGGATCCCGATCCAGGATCTGCTGTTCGAACCCGAGCGGGTCGAGGACGAGGTCGTGCGTGCTCTGCCCGGAACGGCGATGTTCGCGAGCGTGTTCCGGGAGGCGAGCGCCCGGGCGCTGCTGCTCCCCCGCCGCCGGCCGGGCACCCGCACACCGCTGTGGCAGCAGCGCCAGCGCGGTGCCGACCTGTTGGCCGAGGCCGCGAAGCACCCGACGTTCCCGATCCTGCTCGAGACCACCCGCGAGTGTCTCCAGGACGTGTTCGACGTACCGGCTCTCCGCGAGGTGATGGCGGACCTGCGCTCGCGCACGACCAAGCTCGTCGCGGTCGACACCGAGCAGGCGTCGCCATTCGCGCAGTCGCTGCTGTTCCGGTGGGTGGCGGTCTACATGTACGAGGGCGACGCGCCGCTCGCGGAACGCCGCGCCGCCGCGCTGGCGCTCGACCGCGATCTGCTGCGGGAGCTCCTGGGGTCCGAGGAGCTCCGCGACCTCCTCGATCCACGCGCGCTCGACGATACCGAGCTCGAGCTGCAGTGGCTCGCCGACGGTCGCCGAGCCCGTCGCGTCGACGGCGTCCACGATCTGCTGCGGGCGCTGGGGCCGCTCGCCCCGGAGGAGGTCGCGGCGCGATCCGACGGTGACGCCGCCGCGTGGTCGCGGTCGCTGCTCGAGGACGGCCGGGCGATCCGCGTGCGGGTGGCGAGCCAGGACCGCATCGCCGCCGTAGAGGACGCCGGCCGGCTTCGCGATGCGCTCGGCGTGTCGCTGCCACAGGGCATCCCCGGCGTGTTCACCGAGCCGACCGTCGACCCGATGGACGGGCTCGTCGCCCGGTACGCGCGCACGCACGGCCCCTTCGCCGCCGCAGACGTCGCGGCGAGGTTCGGCGTCTCGGCCGGGCGCGTCCTGGCAAGCCTCGAGGCCCTAGAGGCCAACGGGCGAGTCGTGCTCGGCGAGTTCCGGCCGGGCGGCACCGAGCGGGAATGGTGCGACGCGGACGTCCTTCGCCGGCTCCGGCGGCGGTCGCTCGCCGCGCTCCGGCGGGAGGTCGAACCGGTCGACGCCGCCACGATGGGCCGGTTCCTACCGGCGTGGCAGGGTGCCGACCGCCCGAGCGGGTCGGCCGATGCGTTGCTCGACGCGATCGGACGGCTCCAGGGGACCGCGATCCCGGTCTCGATCCTCGAGGTCGACGTCCTGCCCGCGCGTCTGCGGGGCTACCGGCCCGCGGACCTCGACGCGCTGCTCGCGTCCGGTGACGTGGTGTGGGTGGGAGCGGGAGCCCTCGGGGTCGACGACGGGCGGATCGCTCTGTCCTTCCGCGAGCAGGCCGCCGCCCTCCTGTCGGCGGGCGATGACACCGTGGGGTCCGGCGATGCGATCCATGACGCGATCCGAGAGCACCTCGGTGCGCACGGAGCGTCGTTCTGGCCGGAGATCGTGCAGGCGGCCGCGACGGCGGACGAAGCGGTGGTGCTCGGAGCGCTCTGGGACCTGGTGTGGTCGGGCGAGATCACGAACGACACCCTCGCGCCGCTCCGGGCGTTCGTGCGAGGCGCGTCCGCGAGGATCCGAGCTCCTCGACCCGGTCGGCGTCCCCGGCCGGGCGCGCTCCGACGCGTCGGTCCCCCCGCCGGAGCTGGGCGATGGTCGCTGACGGCGGACCTGACCGCCTCGGCCCCCTCGCCCACGGAGGTCGCGCACGCGCGAGCCCTCCAGCTGCTCGATCGCCATGGCGTGGTGACGCGCGAGGCCGTGCTCGCCGAGAACGCCCCCGGCGGGTTCGCCGGGGTGTATCCGGTGCTGAAGGCCATGGAGGACAGGGGGGCGGTCCGGCGAGGCTATTTCGTTGCGGGCCTCGGCGCAGCGCAGTTCGCGCTCCCAGGGGCGGTGGACCGGCTCCGTGCGCTCCGGGAGGCTGCGAGCTCACGCGAGCCGGCCCCGCGGGGGGGCTCCGCGGCCGCCGACGACGACGCGCTCACCCTGGTGCTCGCGGCCGCCGACCCAGCGCAGCCGTACGGTGCCGTCCTCCCCTGGCCCGAGACGGCCGGCCGGCCGGCACGAGCCGCGGGGGCCTATCTGGTGCTGGTCGACGGACGCCCGGCCGCGTTCCTGGAACGGGGCGGCCGATCGCTCACGACGTTCGGACTCGAGCCGCACACGTGGGTGGATGGCCTGGCGGCGCTCGTGAAAGACGGTCGACTGCGCAAGATCGAGCTCACCCGCGCGGACGGCGATCGCCCCGGTCCCGAGCTCGCCGACGCGCTGCGGAACGCCGGGTTCGTCGACGGCTATCGCGGTCTGACGCTGCGCGGCTGAGCCCGGACCGACTCTGGCCTGCCCTGGGCCACCTTCCTCCACCCTCGGTCGTGCCTGCCAGACTGACGGCCATGGAGCCCGCAGCTTCCGGTCGAACGTGGGCGGTCGCCACGCCGCACGAGCTGGCGACGGAGGCGGCCGCGGTCGCGTTCGAACGAGGTGGCAACGCGATCGACGCGGCGATCGCCGCGGCCGTCACGCTGGCGGTGGTGTACCCGCACATGTGCGGCGTGGGCGGTGACCTGTTCGCCTTGGTGCAGCACCCGGCGGGTGACGTCGTCGCGATCAACGCCAGCGGACGCGCTCCCGCCGGTGCCGACCCCGGCGCCGCGACGGCGGGCGGATCGATGCCCGAGCACGGCCCGTACACGGTGACCGTCCCCGGCGCCGTGAGCGGGTGGGAGCTGCTCCATCGACAGGGTGCGAACCTCGGATGGGCCGAGGCGTTCTCGCAGGGCATCGCGTTCTCGTACGGCGGGGTGTCCGTCCCTCGGTCGCTCGCCCGGTCGCTCGCCCACCATGCGGGCAGGATCGGAGCGGACCCGGGGATCGCGGGGATCTTCTTCCCGGACGGGCGGCCGGCCGGCGAGCACGAGCTCGTTCGGCAACCGGCGCTCGGGGCGACGCTGCAGGCGATCGCGGAGCTCGGACCTCCGGCGTTGTACGGAGGAGCGGTGGGGGTGCGATACGCCTCGGGCCTCGCGGACGCCGGGGTGCCGATCGATCTCGCCGACCTCGTGGGCCATACGGCAGAGCTGGGATCGCCCCTGCGCACGAGGTATCGCGACATGGACGTCCTGACGCACCCGCCGAACTCGCAGGGATTCGTTCTGCTCGAGATCTTGGCGGCCGTCCAGCGGCTCGGGATCGACCCGGATCCGCTGGGAGCCGATGCACCGACGCTGGCGCGGATCGCGCGAGCCGCCACACGCGATCGCGACCTGCACCTCGCGGCGGCCGATCGGATGCGGCTCCATCCCTCGAGCCTGCTCGACGATGGGCACCTCGCGGCGCTCGGGGACGAGGTTCGTGGCGAGGTCGGATTCGAGGGGCTCCGGTCGAGCGTCGGCCCGCCGTCCGGCGACACGATCGCGCTCGTGACGGCCGACATCGAGGGCAGGGCCGTGTCGCTGATCCAGAGCCTGTTCGACGGGTTCGGAGCGGGGATCCTGGAACCGTCCACGGGGATCGTGGCGCAGAACCGGGGTGCGTGCTTCACGCTGGATCCCGACCACGTCAACGTGCTGGCGCCCGGCGCTCGGCCCGCGCACACCCTCATGCCGGTCGTCGTGCAGCGCGAAGGGCGGCTCGAGGCCACCGCCGGCACGATGGGTGGGTTCGCACAACCCCTGATCAACGCGATGAACCTGATCCGCGTGTTCGACCTCGGGATGACGCCGGCCGACGCCGTCGCGGCGCCCCGATGGAGCGTCGAGCGGGACGAGCCCGGCGTCGACCCGAGCGCCGAAGTCGAAGCCGACGTCCCCGGGGCCGTGCTCGAGGCCCTCCAGACCAGCGGGTTGCGCGTCGATACATTGGATGCGGGGGACGGCATCGGGCACGCGCACGTGATCCGCGCGATCGAGCGCGGGTTCGAAGCGGGCAGCGACCCGAGGGCCGACGGCGGCGCGATGGCGTCCTGACGACGGGAGAGCGAACGCACGTGGGATCGACCGGCCCTCAACGGCCCCCGTCCGAGGACGAACGCTCCGGCGAAGCCGACGTCGCCGATCGCGAAACCCAACTGCAGTTCCGCCGGGTCGTCGAACGCCTGCCCGTGATCGTCTACATGGAGAAGGCGGAGGGGCCGAAGGACGCGCCGGGATCGCTGCTGTACATCAGCCCGCAGCTCGAGGACGTGCTCGGGTTCCGGCCCGAGGAATGGCTCCGCGACCCCACCGCGTGGGCGCGGCAGTTCCACCCCGACGACCTCGAGGGCACGCGGGCGAACTACCGATCCGTCGCGAACGGCAGGGCGCCGTTCGTCGCGGACTACCGCATGTTCGCGCGCGACGGACACATCGTCTGGTTCCACGACGAGGCCGTGATGATCCGCGACGACCAGGGCCGGCCCCTGTTGTGGCAAGGGATCATGCAGGACGTCACCGCTCAGCACGATGATGCGTCCACCGCGCGGGAGGGATCCGAACGGTTCGAGACCCTCGTGGAGCAGCTGCCCGCGATCGTGTACTCCGAGGACGTCACGGGTGATGGCCTGCAGGTCGTCTACATCAACGCGCGCGTGAAGGACCTGCTGGGGATCGACCCCCAGGAGTGGATCGACGATCCCTCCGTTTGGTTCCGGATGATCCACCCCGACGACCGCGAGGCGGTCATGGCCGAGAACTCGCGGACGGAGGCCACGGGCGATCCGTTCTCGATCGAATACCGCATGATCGCGCGCGACGGCCGGACCGTCTGGTTCCAGGACGAGGCGCGGTTGGTGTTCGACGCGAGCGGGGCTCCCGCGTACTGGCAGGGCGTCATGCTCGACATCACCGAGGCGCACCGCAGCGGCGAGCTCGAGCGTGACCTGCAGAGCGAACGCCGGACGGCCGAGCGGCTCCGGCAGGCGGACGCGCTGAAGGACACGCTGCTGCAGGCCGTGTCGCACGATCTCCGCTCCCCCATCACCTCGATCCTGGGCATGGCGCGGACCCTGGAACGTGACGACGTCGAGCTCGCGCCCGAGGACGCACGTGGGCTTGCCGGGCGCATCGCCGCGAACGCCCGGAAGATGGACCGGATCGTCGCCAACCTGTTGGACCTCGAACGCCTCTCGGCCGGGGTCCTCGAGCCCATCCTCATGCCGGTCGACGTCGGGGCGCTCGTGCGCGAGCTGGTGGCGGGGTCCGAGGCCGTCGCCGAGCGACGCCTGGACCTCGACACGGCGCCCCTCGTCCTGCACGCCGACGCGGCGATGCTCGAGCGGATCGTGGAGAACCTCCTGGGGAACGCCGCGAAGCACACGCCGGGCGATTCCCGGATCTGGGTCCGTGTGGAGCGCGCCGACGGCGGAGCGCTGCTCGTGGTGGAGGACGACGGACCGGGCATCCCCTCGGCGGACCGCGAGCGGATCTTCGAGGCGTTCGGACGGGGGGCCGCTCCCGGGACCGCGGCAGGGCTCGGGATCGGCCTCGCGGTCGTCGCCAGGTTCGCGTCGCTGCACGGAGGACGCGCCTGGGTCGAGGAGCGCCCTGGACGCGGCGCATCGTTCAAGGTGTTCCTCGCCGATCGACCGACGCCCGCGCCGAAGGAACCGGAGGATCAAGCGGAGACGGGTTCGGTCTCCGACGCCAGCCAGGCGTAGGCCTCCTCCTCCTGGGCGAAGTGCAGGCGCAGGATGGCGTGCAGTCCGTACAGCACGCGTCGAAGATCCATCAGGTCGTCCGACGTCGGACCCTCGGGCGGCAGGTCGTCCAGCAGGCCCTGGTACACCCGGGCGAGGTGATCGATCTCGATGTGGGCCCGCGCCATCGTGCTCATCGGGTCCTCGCCGCCCATCATCTTCGCGACCACCGGGTACACGGCCGCCTCTTCCTCCTCCTCGTGCCGTGGCAGCCGCTCCACGATGAACCAGCGCACGGCCTGAAGCTCCCGCCGCGTCTCGTCAGGGTCGAGCGTGCCGAGGCGGTCGGCGACGTCGCGGATCCTGGCGAGCTCGGGCACGAACTCGCGGTGCTCGTCGCGGAACCGTTCGGCCACGTCGCTGTGGGGCGCCGGCGGTCGCTTCCCACGACCGGGCGACAGGGCGCGGAGCGCGTTGAGGATCGAGGCGACGTCGATGCACTCCTGCACGATCGCGCCCGCGAGCGGCCCGATCACCCCGAAGGCCCCGAAGAACATGAACCCGAACGCCAGCCCCATGCCGCCGATCACGCTTTGCACCGCGATCCCCCGGGAGCGCTTCGCGATCGTGATCGCGTCGACCAGCCGATCGAGCCGATCGACGGCCACCACGATATCGGCGGCCTCCGAGGACGCGGTCGCGCCCCGCGCACCCATCGCCACACCGACGTCGGCTGCCGCCAGCGCGGGCGCGTCGTTCAGTCCGTCCCCGACCATGACCGTCACGCCCTCGGCCCGCTCGGCCTTGACCGCCTCGACCTTCTCCGCCGGTGTGCGCTCGGATTGGATCCGGTCAACCCCGAGCGCGGCTCCGACGGATTCCGCCACATCGGGATGGTCTCCGGTCACCATGACGACCCGGGCGATCCCGGCGCGCCGGAGTGCGCGGATCACGCGCGGGGTGTCGGGCCGGATCGGGTCGTCGATCACCAGGGCTCCGGCCACCGAGCCGTCGACCGCGACGAAGACGGACGACGACCCTTCGAGCATCGTCCGGCGTCGGACGTCGCGGGCACGCGCGGGCAATGGCAACTCACCGGTGACGAAGCTCCCCTTGCCGAGCGCCACCACCCGTCCGCCGACCTTCCCCTCGATGCCGGCGCCGTGTCGCTCGTGCACGTCCTCGGGGAACGTGAGCTCCAGCCCCCGACCACGGGCCGACCGCACGATCGCGGTCGCGAGCACGTGCGGGGAGACCTGATCGAGCGACGCGGCCATCCGCAGCACCTCCTGCGCATCGAGATCGCCGAACACCTCGACGTCGGCTACCTCCGGGACGCCGGATGTGAGCGTGCCCGTCTTGTCGAACAACAGGACCCGCGCCCGCGCGATCGATTCGAGCGCCCCGCCGCCCTTGACGATGATCCCCCGTCTCGCCGAACGCGAGATGCCGGCGACGATCGCGATCGGTACCGCCAGGATCAACGGACACGGGGTGGCGACCATCACCACGGAGAGCGCCCGCACGGGATCCCAGGTCGCGATCCACGCCACCCCGGCGATCACGAGCGTGACCGGGATGAAGATCACGGCGTACCGGTCGGCGAGGCGGACGGACGGCGCCTTCTCCCGCTCAGCCTCCTGGACCAGGCGAACGATGCCCGCGTATGTGCTCGCCTCCGCGGTCGTGGACGCGCGGAGGTCGAAGGCGCCGCCGGCGTTCACGGCCCCCGAGCGCACGAGGTCACCGTCGGGCCGTTCGATGGGCCTCGATTCGCCGGTGAGCGCCGATTCGTCCAGCACCCCGTCGGCCAGCATGACGCCGTCCACCGGGACGACCTCACCCTGTTTGACCAGCAGCCGGTCACCGACCGCCACGTCGTCGATCGGACGGGTGATGAGCTCACCGTCCTCGTACCTCGTCACGGCGCGAGGCGCGCGGGCCAACAGATCGGAGAGCTCGCGGTGCGCCCGGCGGTCCGCGTAGGATTCCAGTGCTTCGCCGCTCGAGAGCATGAGTGCGATCACCGCTCCCGCAAGGTACTCGTCGAGCGCGAGCGCACCGCCCATCGCGAGCAGGGCGATGAGGTCGACCCCGGGCTCCCGGCGGAGCAACCCGACCACGACGTCGCGGAGGAGCGGAACGATGCCGATCGCGATCGTGATCGCCCAGGCGAGGTTCGCGCCGTCATGGAGGTCCGCGAACCACAGCACCGCCCCGGTCGCGAGCCCCACGACCTCCGCCGCGAGCCACATCCGGCTCAAGTCGAACCGGCTCGACGGTGCTGGTCCGTTCACACGATCCGTCCGAGCTCACCCGTCAGGTGCCGCGTCATCGGGGTCGCGTCGGTCGCCATGTCGAGCTCGTACCGCATCGAGGCGCCGTCGATCCGGTAGCGGCGGACGAGGCCGACGAGGGACATCCCGGTCGCGGTGCGACCGACGTGCGTCGTCGAGAGCGTGATCTCGCCGTTGGCGAGGCGACCCTCGGAGACCTCCGTCAGGCCGAGGGGATGCCCGAGCGTGAGCTCGAGATCTCCGGGTCGGGCTCCCGGTCGGAGGAACCCGCGTTCGAAGTGCAGTGGTGAACCGTCGGACAGCAACCAGCTGCGCTGGACATAGGCCAGGAACGCATCACCGACGTGATCGAACGTGAGCTCCTCGCCGTACTCGAACGGGTCCATCGTGGGGTACCCGCCATTGCCACGGCCCCGCCAGGTCCCCACCAGGAACTCGAGATGGCGAACCTCCTCGGCGAGCGGCCCGATCGACACGTCGTCATGCTGCGCCGCAGGCACCATCGAGCGAACGTACCACGGGCACCGGCGGGCTCTTCAGTCGGTGCCGAAGGCGTCGCCGAACCCGCGCCGCACGACCAGCTGCTGCAGCTCGCGGGACGGATCCGGCCCGACCGGCGGGCGCAGCGTCTCCGCTGAGGGCAGCAGCGTCACGGTCGCCCCGTCGATCCTGGCCCCGAGACCCGCCACGTCGCGCTCCAGCCCATCCACGCGCTCGGCGAGCGCGCGTTGGCGGGCGACGGCCTGCAGCCGCCGCGTGACCTCGGCGCGTCCCGGTCGATCGGTCATCTCGCTGGCCCTCCCTCGGCGTGGAGCGCCCCGATGCTATGCCTGACCGCGAGCTCGCTCAACCCCCGGAGGGCCCGACCGGCGCTGCTTCCGATAGCGTGAGGCCCGATGCTCAGGAGCCTGACGCGCTTGAACGTCACGCCGGTCAAGGGGATGGCCTTGCACCACCCCGACCACGCTCGGCTGACGCCGACGGGGATCCCGAGCGATCGTCGCTTCTACCTCGTGGACGGGTCCGGGATGCTCGCCGCCGGCGCCATGTTCGGCGAGCTCCAGCAGGTGCACCCGACGTACGACCCGACGGCCGAACACCTCTCCTTCACCTTCCCCGACGGATCGATGGTGGACGGCGACGCCGTCGCGCACGGCGCCTCGGAGACCACGAGCTTCTACGGGCGACCTGTTGCCGGCCACGCCCTCGACGCGACGTTCTCCGAGGCGATCTCGGAGTACCTGCGCAGGACCGTTCGGCTGCTCAGGTGCGATCGCGACGGAGACGGTTCCGATGTGATGCCTCTCACCATCGTGGCGCAGGCCTCGGTGCAGGACCTGGGTCGGCGGGGGCGCCACGAGGGACCCCTCGACTCCCGGCGCTTCCGCATCAACCTCGAGCTCGACGGGTGCGAGCCCTACGAGGAGGATTCGTGGGACGGGCGGATCGTCTCGGTCGGCGAAGCGAACCTGCGCATCCGCGGACAGATCCCTCGCTGCGTGGTCACGACGCTCGATCCCGACACCGGTCGTAAGGACTGGGACACCTTGACCCAGATCGCCAAGTTCCGGCCGCGGATCCCGGGCGACGGTGGCCTCCCGTTCGGGATGTACGCCACGGTGGAACATCCAGCCGAGGTACGCCTCGGCGACCTCGTCGCGCCCGCCCCATAGCAACGAGGGAGTACGGTTTGGGGCATCCGACGGATGGAGGAGGGCATGGTGCACACGCGAGTGCCGGCGCACGAGCCGGAGGCAGAGTCGGGGATCGCGCCCGCCTACACGCAACGGCTCGACCTCGAGCCGATCCCCAAGTACTCCCTCCCCGAGAAAGGGTCCCGGCCGGAGACCGCGTATCGCTTGATCCACGATGAGCTCCTGCTCGACGGGAGCTCGCGGCTGAACCTCGCCACGTTCGTCACGACCTGGATGGAACCCGAGGCCGACAAGCTCATGGCCGAGGCGTTCGACAAGAACATGATCGACAAGGACGAGTACCCGCAGACCGCGGAGATCGAGCGGCGCTGCGTGAACATGGTCGCGCGCCTGTTCCACGCTCCGGAGGACGGCGATGCGGTGGGCGCCTCGACGATCGGTTCGAGCGAAGCGGTCATGCTCGCGGGCCTCGCGATGAAGTGGCGCTGGCGCGACCGCAGGCAGACCGCGGAACAGACAGCGGACAAGCCCAACCTCATCCTCGGGTCCAACGTCCAGGTCGTGTGGGAGAAGTTCTGCCGCTACTGGGACGTGGAACCCCGGTACATCCCGGTGCACCGCGGTCGCTACGTGGTGGAGCCGAGCGAGGTCGTCGATCGGATCGACGAGGACACGATCGGCGTGGTGGCGATCCTCGGGACCACCTACACCGGCGAGTTCGAGCCGATCAGACAGATCCACGACGCCGTCGTGGCGAACAACGCCGCCAAGGGGCTCGACGTCCCGGTGCACATCGACGCGGCGAGCGGCGGGTTCGTGGCGCCGTTCCTGCACCCGGAGCTCGAGTGGGACTTCCGGCTCCCGATGGTGAAGTCGATCAACGTCTCGGGCCACAAGTACGGGCTGGTGTATCCGGGCGTCGGGTTCGTCGTGTGGCGTGCATCAGACGACCTGCCGGACGACCTCGTGTTCCACGTGAACTACCTGGGCGGGGACATGCCCACGTTCACGCTGAACTTCTCACGTCCGGGCAACCAGATCGTGGGCCAGTACTACAACTTCCTGCGGCTCGGTCGTTCGGGCTATCACCGGATCATGTCGTCACTGCGCGACCTGGCGGTGCACGTGTCCGGTCGGGTCGCGGACCTCGGACCGTTCGACCTCGTGAGCGATGGCACGGCGATCCCCGTGTTCGCGTTCTCCCTGGACGACGACGAGCCTTACACGGTGTTCGACGTCTCCGAACGGCTGCGGATCGACGGCTGGCAGGTGCCCGCCTACACGATGCCCGACGATGCGACCGACGTCGCGGTGATGCGCGTGGTGGTCCGCGAAGGCTTCAGCTACGACCTGGCCGACGACCTGATCGAGACCCTCGGAGATGCGGTCGAGTACCTGCGCAAGAACCCACCATCGCAGGTGCCCGCGCGGAAGGGCTTCAGTCACACGTAAAGGCTGAAGCGCTCGAAGGCGGTGTCGGTCGCTGGCTTCATGCTGGGGGGTGCGACATGCCCATCACCCGACTGCACGTCGATGTGCCGGAGGAGGAGCTCGCCGATCTCGACCGGCGGCTCGCCTCCACGCGGTTCATCGATCCGGAGCCGGAGGCGGACTGGCGGGCCGGGATGCCGGTCGAGTATCTCCGTGGGCTCGGCGTGCACTGGCGCACCCGGTTCGACTGGCGGCGGCTCGAGGACAGGATCAACGGCTTCGACAACCTGCGCGTCGACATCGACGGGCTCGGCGTGCACTGCGTCCACCGGCGCGGCGTGGGCCCCGATCCCATCCCGATCGTGCTCCTTCACGGCTGGCCCAGCTCGTTCGTGGAGCTGCTGGACCTCGCCGATCATCTCGCCGATCCGGGTGGCCATGGCGCCGACGCTGCGGACCCTTTCGACGTCGTCGTCCCGTCGTTCCCCGGATTCGGCTATTCGGACGCCCCGAGGACGGCAACGTGGGCGAGCCCCGACGACGGCGAGACGATCGCCCGCCTCATGACCGAGCTCGGCTACGAGCGGTTCGCCATCCACACGCACGACATCGGCGCCAGCGCGATGCGCTCCGTCCTGCTGAACCAGCACGAGCGCATCCTCGGCTACCACACCACGGAACCGGGGATCCCGGGGCCGCATCCGCTCCCCGACCGCGGGTCGATGAGCGGGGAGGAGCGTCGTTACCAGGACCTCGCGGAGTCATGGAGCGCCGATGAGGGCGGCTACTTCGGCATCCTTGGAACACGACCCCTGACGATCGGGCATGCCCTCAACGACTCCCCCGCCGGGCTCGCCGCCTGGATCGTCGAGAAGTGGTGGGCGTGGACCGTCCCGCCCGGGAGCGGTCGCACGCTCGATGAGTTCCTCTCGCTCGATCAGATCCTGGCGAACGTGGCCCTCTACTGGCACACACGAACGGTGAACTCCGCCAACTGGCCCTACTACCGGAAGCGCGCGCGCCGGACGCACGACGAGCACGCGGAGATCCCCGTGGGCGTGGCGCTGACGACGCAGCCGATCGAGCGCGCGCCTCGTTCATGGGCGGAGCGCTTCTTCCCCGACATCCGCCGGTGGGAGGATCTCGGCGTGGGCGGCCACTTCGTCGCCCTGGAACAGCCGGCCAAGCTCGCCGGGGCCATCCGCGCGTTCGTCCGCCCGCTTCGAACCTGAACGGTCGCTCACGGGCTTCATCCACGTAGGATGCTGTCGATGGGCCGGAGGATCCTGCTACCGCTCGTGCCGTTGCTCCTGTCGGCCCTGTTCGCTCCGACACCTGCGTCCGCCGCCTGTGCTGCGGATCCGGATGCGCTGACCTTCCGCCAGATGATCCTCCAAGGACGGACGGGCGTGCGGCACTACCCCATCCTCATGCTCGGCAAGGTCGTGGCCACCAAGGACCTCGGGGGCGACCCGGGTGGGAGAACGATCGCGAAGACGGCGATCGCCGCCCACCCGGTGGGGTGGGCACCGCTCGTGGCGAGGATCCGCTTCTGGCGCGACCCACCAGGCGTCGGGACGGAAGACAACTTGGAGTTCCATGCCGGACGCCTATACGGGGTCGTCGCTCGTCACCGCGACGACGGCTCGTTCAAGGGTGATGGAGCATGCGGCCGAACCCGGCGGCTCGGCAAGAACCGGTTCGAACGACTCGTTGCCTTGGCCAGCGACGAGGCCCAAGCGTAACGCGATCCAGCCTCAGGGACTCAGATCGAGGAAGACGCGACCATTCAGCCAGGTCCGATCACTGCGTCGGCCCATCTGCTGATGAGCCCAGGCTCTGGACGAAATAGTGACCATAGGGCCCTTCAGCCACAGCCAGACCTCAGCGTCTTGATCGGCTCGCACGACGATCCCCTTCGCTCGTCCTGACGATCCAGCCAGCTCGATCTCGTTGATGTTGCCAAGGCGAAGCAGGAACTCCCGAGCTCCCGACCCTCGCCATCCTTGGCTTGGACTCCAGACGAGGCTGTCAATGCGTTGCCAGACCTGTCCGGCGATCATGGCCCCCGGACCCCTCCATCGAGCTGAGAAGCTCGCTTCGGCGTCCCGCTGCCAAGCGCGAGGCCACCCCGTGGTTCGACGCAAGAGGAGCCATGCGGGTACGGAGCCTGGTCCAGGTGTGTTCCTGATGTCGTCCGAGAGAACACCCCCGCTGGGAGGACCGGTGCCGCCTGCAACGATCGCGATCACTTGGGCCACGATCCACGCCACCGCGCCAGCCAGCGTCGTTGCCGCCTGCCATCCTCGGGTTGTCGCGAACCCACGCGCCGTCCGCGACGATGGCTTGCGGACCCTCACCCACATCCCCTTCGCGGATCCGTCCGCCCCGGAACGCCGACGGACCTCCCATTGACACTCGGGACAACGCCCGTCAGCGTGTCACATCACCGTGGCTGGGAGGGGTATGCGATCGTGAGGTCCATCGTTGGGATGAGGGGTCTGAAGAGCTTTCTCGGAGGCGCGTTGGTCCTCGCCACCGCGGTCTCATCGCACGCGGCGGTGGGCGATCGAGCCAGCGCGGCCACGACCGTCCGTGTGTCCGTTTCGAGTGGCGGTGGGCAGGCGAACGGGAGCAGCGGGGCGTCGAAGGTCTCGGCGAACTGCCGAATGACGACGTTCTCGTCATCCGCGTCCAACCTCGTCCACGGTGACACGAAGCGCTGGGTGGACGTGTTCGCCCACAACGCCAAGACCGACGAGACGATCTTGGTGAGTCGGGCGCTGGGCGGAGAACGAGCCAACGGGAACAGCCGGCCGAACGGCGTCAGCGCCACCGGCAGGTTCATCGCGTACGACTCCGGCGCCTCCAACCTCGTCAAGCACGACGACAACGACCAGTACGACGTGTTCGTCCGGGATACCACCGAGCGGAGGTCGCAGCGCATCTCCGTGCCCGCCGGGGGTGGTTGGGCAGACGGGCCCAGCTACCGTCCGGCGATCTCGGCCGACGGCCGTTACGTCGCGTTCGATTCGTATGCCACGAACATGGTTCCCGACGATGGGAGCGGTGGCTTCGACGTGTTCGTTCGTGACCGCGTGGCGAAGACGACGGAACGGGTCTCGATCGGCCTGGGCGGCGAGGACCCCGATGGCGAGAGCACCGGCGCCGCCATCTCCGGGAACGGTAGGTTCGTGGTCTTCGAGTCCGGGGCCGAGAACCTCGTGGACAACGACGGCAACGGGTTCGTCGACGTGTTCCTCTACGACCGCGACGCGGACACCACGTCGCTCATTTCCGTCGGCTCCGATGGGTCGCCGTCGAACAACACCTTCAGCGGCATCGCCGACATCTCGGCGAACGGCCGCTACATCGCGTTCACCTCGACCGCGAGCAATCTCGTTGCCGACGACACCAACGGCACGATCGCCGACGTGTTCGTGCGCGATCGCGTCGCCGAGACCACACAGCTCGTTTCGGTGAACTCCGCCGGCGAGCAAGGATCGGACTTCCAGAGCCTGCAAGGGACCGTCTCCGCAGACGGGGCCGTGGTGACGTTCGATTCGCTCTCCTCGGCCATGGTCGGCAACGACACCAACGACGAACCCGACGTGTTCGTGCACGTCATGGACTCCGGGGTCACGAAGCGGGCGTCGGTGAGCACCGGCGGCAAGCAAGGCAACCTCGGCAGCGTGGCCTCAGCGATCGCCGACGGCGGGGGGTGCGTCTCCTTCACGACGGGCGCGAACAACCTGGTGAAGCACGACACGAACGACGCGAGCGACATCCTGCTCCGTACGTTCGCGACCTGACGCGTTCCCCTCGAATGGCTATCGGCGCACCCACGCCGTCGTTTCAGAACGTGAAACACTCCGTCATGTCGCCGAGCACGGCGAGCTCGTCACGCGGAGGCGCGGGTGGGCCTGCCGACGCTCCGTTCGCCGCCTCGTAGTTCGGTCCCGTGGGCGTGGAGACGTCGAACAGATGGTTCACCGACGCAAGCGTGGGCAGATCGAAGACGTGTTCGAGCAGCTTCAACGTCGACACGTGGTCGTATACCGTGCCCTCGATGTGCGACGGCTTCGCGAACGGTGAGATGACCCAGGTCGGCACGCGGATCCCGAGCCCGAACGCATCGATGTGTGGAGGGGGAACGTGGTCGAAGTATCCACCGTGCTCGTCGTAGGTGATGATGTAGGCGGAGCGCTCCCATACAGAGGACTCGCGGAGCGCCGTCACCAGGTCCTCCTGGATCCCCATCCCGACGGACACGTCAGCGGGCGGGTGCTCGTCCCAGCCCCGCGCGTAGCTCGGCACGATGAACGCCACCTGAGGAAGACGGCCGCGGCGCAGGTCGTTGAGGTAGTCACCTCTATTGCCGTGCGTCCGACGGTCCTTCGCCCAACGCTTCCAGAACACGAACACGTTGTCCGTGTTCCCGTATGGCACGCTGTCCCATCCGATGTTGTAGACCTTCCACGAGATGCCCTTCGCCTCGAGCAGATCGAGGATGATCGGATAGTCGAAGACGCCGTACCCCCAGACCCCGTTCGTCGTGATCCCGCCCGAGGTGCCGGCCGCCAAGTAAAAGCGGTTGGGCCACGTGGGTCCCAGCAGTGAGCAGAAGTAGTTGCCGCACAGCGTGAACTCGTCGAAGAGGCTGTAGTAGAAGGGCAGCTCCTCCCCCGTGTAGTACCCGAGCGCCCAGATCCCATCGGTCGTGAAGAACCCGTCCATCGCGCCGCCGTTCCACTCGGCCTGGACCGCGTCCCACGAATGACCGACGTCGGGCGTGGCGAGATCCATGAATCGATAGGGAGCGACGGTCCCGCCGTTGCCGTCCGGTTGGTCCCACCCGGCCGGTGGCCCGAAGCCGTCGGCGAACGGAGCGAAGCCGTAGTAGTGATCGAACGAACGGTTCTCCTGACAATCGATGACGATGTGCTCGAGCGGCGTTGCGGCCGCCGGCCCGAGATCTCGGATGAAGGACCAACGCTTCCCAACGAGGGGTTGCGCGACCGCCGCCAGGCCGAAGGCACCCGTGGCCTTGAGCACGGTCCGGCGTGTGAAGCGACCAGCCTCCGCTTGGGTCTTGGGCTGCGACCGGGCCTCCGGTCGGTCCTGACGAGGCGAGCGTGGTTGCGGCCGATCGTGTCTGAGTTCCGTCATCCGAAGGTCCCTCCGTCGATCACCGTGATCCGGTGGCTTGCTCGACCGCTGCGGTATCAGCGGCCCGAGTTCCCCTTGGAGTTGCCCTCGGGAGTCGCATGACTAACGGGCGGAGACGCGACGGCTCGGTGAACGTTCCGCACGACCCGGCGCGCACGCGCGCTCACCGGGCCGGATCGGGCGGTGCCCGACTTCGCTCAAGACCGGGGCGGGTGTGGACCTAGTTCGAGATCGCCAGGGTGTTGCCCTCGCTGTCCTTGAACCACGCGCTCTTCGTGTCACCCATCGACGCGATGTCCCCGTCCCAGGTGATGCCTTCCATCTCGAACGTCTCGAACGCGACGCCACGGGACTTCAGCTCAGCTACCTCGGCCTCCACGTCATCGACGGTCCAACCCATCACCGTGTTCTGAGCCGTGCCCGCGAACGGTGTGGGGAACAGGAGGAAGTGAGCGTTTCCGCTGTCGTACCAGGCTCCGGCGTCATCCTCACGCGCCGGCTTCATGCCGAGCTTGTCGGCATACCAAGCCTTCGCTCGCTCCAAGTCGCTCGCCGCGATCGTGGCAGCCGCATCGAACTTGTCCAGCATGACCAACCCTCCTCGCTCGGTCCTCGCTCGGTCCGTCCATCTATTCTCCGCCCTCTGGCGGAGAATGGAACCCCTCGAAGGTGGCGGCGCGCCGTCCACTCGGCGAATGCTGCGTTGCATCTCGCCTGGAGACTCGCTCGGAGAACGCGCACGGGGCTAGCTCGTGAACGGTTCGTAAAGACGGTTGCCTGAGGACTGGCTCTTCATGTTCGATGCAAAGAGATCGCCGAGGGCGGTCGGGCGATCCTCAGCTCGGCCGGTGCCCTTCGGCGACGGCTCTCACCACTGTCCTACACGAGATCCCCCAAACCCCTGGTGAGGGCTGTCCGCGGGGTGGTCGAGGCGCCGTCAGGATGCAGGTCTTGCCGTTCTCGGTCGCGGTCAGGCGACGTTCCGCAGCCGCATCCGCGCCCGTCGCCAGGCGAAGACCGGCACGAACTCCCGGACCTTCACCTCGTCGAACCGATGGAACTCTTCTTGTGCGACCGCGTCGATGACGTTGACGGGGAGGCCCTGACCGAACTCATCGGCGAGCTGATCGCGAAGCTTCGGCAAGGGGTCACGAACCGACCGTTCGAGCACGGTATCGCGTGGAACCATTCCCAACCTCCTCGGCTGTCGGTTCTGGCGCGGAGGGCGAATCTATCCCATCGCGGAAACGTTGGTCCATGGTCATCGTGGGCACTGAAGGCGCCTCTTCCGACGACGCTCCGACCACGCTTTCCCAGCGGCGCGCTCGGTCAACATGACTGGAAGATGAACAAACAGCCCGACAACGATCGTCCGGCTGCCCGCGCCGAGAGGCCTCTGCGATGCTGCGAGGAGCGATGGAGAAGTGCAGCATCGGGCGGTGCCCGAACTTCGCCAAGTACCGAGTGCGGATGGTGTGGAAGGACTCCACCTTGGACGTTGAGGGCCTCGGCGATCCGATCGCGGTCTGCGAGTCGCATGCCCGGCAGATCCGTCGCACCGTGTCGGATGTCGTTTGGGTCGATGACCCGCCCCCCGAGGTGCCGACACGGACATGAGCGATCATGGCTCTTCGCCGCAGGGCGGCCGTTCGACGGCACGAGAACCTGGGGAAGAGGACGTGTCCCGGCGCACATATCTGGCCCAGGAGCGAACCCTGCTGGCGTGGTGGCGGTCGGCGCTGGCTGCATTCGCCGTGGCCGTTGGCGTCGGCCGCCTCGTGCTCTCCCTGCTCGACGCTCCCACCTCCCCGTTCGTGGCGCTCGGGGTCGCCTACGGGATCCTTGGGTTGGCATTCGCGTTTCTCGGGGCGCAGAGGAATCAGCTCGTGACCCGCCACTTGGCCTCTGGCCGCTTCACGCCCCTTGACCCTCGAGTCGTTTGGATCCTGAACGGATGAGACTGCACCCTGCCGTTCACCGTGGACGGCGTTCCCACGTTGGACACCTACTCGATCGAGACCAGGAGCCGCGAGGGGCTCTTCACCACGACGAGCTGGTCTCGTCCGGGTGGAGAGTCGGGCTCACGTTGGGGCAGTGAAGTGGGAACTCAAATTGGCCAAGATTTGGCCAACTTCGCCGGAGCCTCGGCCCCGTGAAGCGCGTATGCGCAGGTCAGGTCTGTGGGGCGGGGTGGACTCGAACCACCGACCGACGGATTATGAGTCCGCTGCTCTGACCAACTGAGCTACCGCCCCTGGCTGGATCGCTGGAAGCAGACGGGAGTGTACGTGGGCTCGGCCCTGCCGCCGACGAACGGTCGAGTGAATGCCCGTCCTGGCACTCAGCCGCGGACCGGAGTCTCGATCGCCTCGAAGCTTCGCGTCTCCCCCTTGTGGAAGCGGGGGACAACCCATCGGAACAAGCTGAGTACCGGCTTCTTGCACCAGCAGTCGTCGCTACACCCGCACTCGAACCGGCCGGCTGCTTCCATCAACCTGGTCCATACGGCGAGACCCAGATACGCGAGGCCGAGGAGCAGGATCACGCGTTTCACGCTCGGGCTCCACACTCCTACGAGAAAGTTACGCCCTCGACCTGGACCTAGTGTCGCCGCCCGCGGGATCGCGACGGAACCCACACGACGTGACCGAGCACATCCTCCGAGGGTCCGCGACCAGCGGCCCCTCGGACGCCGCGAGCGCGGAACCCTTCCGTGCGAGCTCCTCGCGATCGATCGGCCTCCCAGACGGCGAACCAGGACCTTCGGATCTCGACATCCCGCGCCATACATGGTCGATGCCCCGTCCCGACCCGGATGAAACGTCGCGTCCCTCGACCGCCGGGGAAGGACATCGAGCGAACCAGGACCCAGAACACGTGTCGGGTTCCCGACGATCATCCGATCGGGCCGACTCCTTTGCTCGTACACCTTGTAGATCACGACCTCGCGAGGCCACGACAACCATCACACCCGGAGGTTCGACATGGACAACCACACCGAGTCCAAGCGCGGTTACAAGCGCAACTGGAAGAAGTGGGTCGGGATCTACCTGGCCGTCGCGATCGTCGTGTACCTGGTGGTCTACCTGGCCCTCAGTTCGAGCGGCGGGTCGGGCGGCGGGATCTACTGACCGACGCACCCGCTGGCTCTGCCCGGCTCGGGATCGGTCATGCGTCCCGAGCCGGGCTCGGCCCCATCCTCAACTCGGATCCGTCAGGCGACTCTGTCGCAGAGGTCCTGGACCGTTCCCGACAGCAGCACGCCGTGCACCCCATAGGGGGCGGGCGTGAACATGACGCGGCCCCGGAACAGACGGATGCCACCCCTCGCGATCGGTTCGAAGATCACCCACGGGCCCCAGCCGACGATAGGGGTGCCATCCGCGTGTAACCCGCCGGGCCCCGAGATGTTGACCGTGACGCTCTTGCCCGTGTCGAGGTTGGTGATCGTGATCGTGAGCGCCCCGAACCCCAGCGCCTCGTAGCGAACGCCCTGGCCGTTGAAGAGGATCGCATGTCCTCCGCCCAGCGAACGCACCACGGCACCGACCGGGAACGCACAAACGGCCCCGGCAGGACCTTCGTTCAGATTGCCGAGATCGACCTCACCCTTCGGGAACTTCACCACCGTGGGACGGCTCGCCGCCGACACGGCTGCCATGGGAACCACCATCGCCGCGATCACGATGAGCGTCACTGTCACTCGACGCATCCCCTCACCTCCGCTGGTCGCTCCGGGGCGGACCGGCGGGCGGCGATCGCACCGCAACCTTGGCAGGTTGCGCTCTTTCTCTACGCCCCCCTCGCCGGTCCGTCAAGGCGCCGCGGATGCCGAGGATCGTCCTCGCGTCTGGGAGGATGACATCGTCGAGGACACGCAGGGAGCACGAACGACGATGGGCGAGCACCGGCGGGAGACCGATTCGATGGGCCCGATCGACGTGGCCCACGATCGCTACTGGGGAGCTCAGACGGAGCGCTCCCTCCACCACTTCCCGATCGGCGACTCCTCGGCCGACCGCATGCCGATCGAGGTGATCCGCGGGCAGGCGATCCTGAAGAAGGCGGCGGCCCTCGTGAATCGCGAGCACGGCGATCTCGACCCAGCGATCGCGGATCTGATCGTCACCGCCGCCGATGAAGTGATCGACGGGAAGCTCGACGATCACTTCCCGCTGTTCGTGTGGCAAACGGGCTCGGGCACCCAGACGAACATGAACGTCAACGAGGTGATCGCGAACCGGGCGATCGAGCTGGCGGGCGGTGAGCTCGGATCGAAGACGCCGGTGCACCCCAACGACCACGTCAACATGTCGCAGTCGTCGAACGACACGTTCCCGACGGCGATGCACATCGCGGCCGCGCGCGCGATCGTCGAAGACCTGCTGCCCGCGGTCCGCGAGCTCCGGGTCGCACTGGAGGCGAAGTCGCGCGCGTTCGCCGACATCGTGAAGATCGGGCGAACCCATCTGCAGGACGCCGTCCCGCTCACACTCGGCCAGGAGTTCAGCGGCTACGTCGCACAGCTCGACGCCGACATCGTCAGGCTCGAGTCGACGCTCCCCGGCCTCTACGAACTGGCGGCCGGCGGCACCGCCGTCGGAACCGGGCTGAACGCACCCGACGGCTTCGCGGAAGCCGTCGCCGCGAAGATCGCCGAGCTGACCGACCTGCCGTTCGTCACGGCACCGAACAAGTTCGCGGCGCTCGCGTCGCACGACGCGCTGGTCTTCGCGAGCGGCGCCGAAGCGACGCTCGCCGCGAGCCTGATGAAGATCGCCAACGACATCCGTTGGTTGGGCTCGGGTCCGCGATCGGGTCTCGGTGAGCTGGCCCTGCCCGAGAACGAACCCGGCAGCTCGATCATGCCCGGCAAGGTCAACCCGACCCAATCCGAGGCGGTCACGATGGTGGCCTGCCAGGTGATGGGCAACGACGCGACGATCAAGCTCGCCGGGTCGCTCGGCAACTTCGAACTGAACGTGTTCAAGCCGGTCATCATCCGGAACTTCCTGCATTCGACGACGCTGCTCGCCGACGTGTGTCGCACCTTCCGGGAGTTCTGCGTGGAGGGGCTCGAGCCCAATACCGGGAGGATCCGCGAGCTCGTCGACCGCTCGCTGATGCTGGTGACGGCGCTCGCGCCGCACATCGGGTACGACAAGGCGGCGGAGATCGCCAAGAAGGCGCATCAGGAGGGCCTCACCCTGAAAGAGGCCGCCCTGGCCCTCGGGTACCTGACCGAGGATGAATACGACGAGGGGGTTCGTCCCGACGACATGGTGTGAACCCGCCGCCAGCGGGTAACCCTTCCCCGAGAGATGTTCCCTGACCTGCAGAGATCGGGCAGGATTCCTGAAGCCGGACAACCCATCCGGGACGTACCATTCCACAGGAGCACAAGGGGGTCCGGTTTGACGCTGTCCGAGACCGATCTTCCCAGCCCGCACCTGCAACGCCGGATCCGCGAGGTCCAGGCGTTCCTCTTGGAGAACCTCGACCGTGACGTCGACCTCCGCACGATCGCGCGGGAGGCATCGCTGTCCCCCTATTACTTCACGCGGCAGTTCACGGCCTACGTGGGCGTGCCCCCCTACCGGTACCTGATCTACCTCCGCATCGACCGCGCGATGGAGCTGCTGCGGGAAACCGAGCTCTCCATCACGCAGATCTGCCATCGCGTTGGGTTCAACTCGCTCTCCCACTTCACGACGACGTTCCGTCAGCACACGGGCATGAGCCCCTCCGCCTACCGCCGTCGTCGCGACTGGGAACAGGACGCCCGCTTCGGCGCATTGACCCGACCGCTCGTCGAGCAGCCCTACAAGCGCCTCTCGGTCTGACCGGTCGATCGGCCCGGTGCTCACGCCGTCCGACACCCTTCATCCGAGGTATGGCCGGGCCGCTCCCCAGGGGGTCCTTCGACCGGGGAGCGGCCCTGGCCTCGCGGTGCTCGGTGCCGATCGAGACCCGGCCCCTCGATGCCGGGTCTCGACCGAGCGTCGTCGGGTTCGCGCGAGGACTATCCCGAGACCGCGAGTTGATCGAGCGCGGGCAGTCCGGCGAACTGATCGAACGACCAGTTCGTGACGCGGTCGGATGTGATCACGACGTCGTTGTCGAACAGGTACGGCACCCACGGCACGACCTGCTCCATCAGGTAGCGGTCGAGATCCGCCCAGCACTGCGAGCGCCCATCACCCGTGAGCGGGATGCACGTGTTGAGCTGGGCCTCGGCACTCGGGACGTCCACCGGGCCATAGCCACGTTCGCGCAGCATGTCGGCGGTGACCCCGACCATCGGGTCGTTGCAGCAGGATCCGGGTCCGATCGCGCTGCGGGAGAACAGCGGCGGGCCGAACGTGAAGCCGTCCGCGTAGTCCTTGCCCCACGACGTCGCCGTGCACAGTTGCCAGTGCGTGTTGGGGTCCTCGCACTTCGCGTACATCGTGGTGCGCTCGAGCGGCTTGGGCTCGAGCGTCATACCGAGCTCCCCGAGGTTCTGCTCGATCAGCGCGAGTTGCTTCGGGTACGGCGAGGCCGAGTCGGTGAACGTCAGCATGCCCTCGCACGAGGGGTCGTCGCAGACACCGTCTCCGTCGGAGTCGTAGGTCGACTGCGCCATCTCGGCCTTCGCCTTCTCGATATCACCGGCCCCGTTCGGTGACTCGAACGGGTCGTATCCCTGCAGGGTGTTGTTCTCGAGGCTGTCGACCATGATGTGGCCGGCGACCTCACCGAACACCGGCCCGCCTCGCAGCTGCAGCATGCCCTGCTTGTCGATCGCCCAGTTCAGCGCGCGGCGAACGTGGATGTCATCGAACGGTGGGTTGGCCAGGTTCATCTCGATGTATCGCACGGCGTCCGACGGGTTCGAATGCAGTTGATCCTGGAGGCTCGGGTCCGTCGAGTATCGGCGCACCTGATCGGCGGGCGGCACGCCGTCGAGCACCAGGTCGATGTCGCCGGCGTCCACCTTCAGGGCGAGGTCCTCGGACACGCCGCCGATCGTGGTCTCGATCGAATCCGGATACGAGGGGCGCAGGTCGTCGGAGTCGGCCGTCCACGACGGGTTCCGCACCAGCACGATCGAGCGCCCCGGCTGGTAGCCGGGTGCCGGCCTCTGCTTGTCCGCCGGCTGGGAGAAGTCCATGTTCTCCGAGCCCTGGAACATGTACGGGCCGCTCGCCACCAAGAATCGGCCGTAGTCGTCGTCGTGGCCTTCGGCGGCGCCCATCCGAGCCTTGGGGTCGGCGGGGTTCGGCGGGATCGGAGCCGCGGCCGGCATCGCGAAGCGGTACCCCAGGTCGCCGGTCGGCGCCGTGAGCGTGACCTCGAGCGTACGGTCGTCGGGCGCCTTCAGACCGCTGATCTCGTCGGCCTTCCCGGCTCCGAAGTCGTCGAAGCCTTCGATCACCGAGTAGTAGAAGGAGTAGCCACCCACGTTCGACCGGGGGTTGGCCTCACGCTCCATGGCCCGGATGAAGTCCTGCGCGGTGATCTCGACATCGTCGAACGGCGGCGCATAGTGCAGCCCCGGCTTGATCGAGAACGTCCACGTGAGTCCGTTATCGGAGATCTGCGGATCCTTCGTGGCGAGGTCGGGGAACAGTTCCGCTCCCCCTTGGTCGGTCGTCGTGCCGTTGTAGGACAGCAGCGTGCGCAGCAGGCAGCACTGGAAGTACTCCCACGCGACGCCGTAGTACTCCTTCTGCGGGTCGAATGCGCTCTGCACGTCGGAGACCAAGGCGACCTTCAAGGTGCCACCCGGCTGGACGTTCGCACCGGCCGACCCCGTGTTGCCGCTTGGCGGTTCGTTCGAGTTGTCGCCACACGCCGCCGAGACGAGTGCCAACACGAGCGTGACGCCGACCATCCGCACGGATCGCTTCCGCATGAGGGACCCCCCTCTCACAGGTCGTTCGGCCGCGGGTCTCGCGGCCTCTTCCCTGGCGTACGGACGCCGGGATCGGGGCCGGGTTGCGGATGCCTGCCCAGGTCTTGTGCGTTCCTGCCCAAGAGCTTCGGGAACCTGCCTTTGGGTCGCGGGATGTTGTGGTTCGCCCTCGTCCGGGCTGCTGGAACCAGGTCAGCGCAGGCGCAGGATCACGGGCGCGTGATCGCTCGGCTTGCCCTCACCAGCGGTCGGCTTGCGCTCCTCGCGGTCGACCTCGACCGACCCGAGTCGCGAGGCCAGCGGCGCCGAACCGAGCACCAGGTCGATGCGGAGCCCCCAGCCTCGATGGAACGCACCCGCTCGGTAGTCCCAGAACGTGAAGGGGCCGGTGGTATCGCCCGCCGCCTCACGCCCCAGATCGATCAGTCCGAGCGCTTCGAGCGCTCGTATCCGGTCGCGCTCGGGTTCGCTCGCGAGGTTCTTGCCGCGCCAGCGCTCCGGGTCGTGCACGTCACGATCGTCCGGAGCCACGTTGAAGTCGCCCGCGAGCAGCACCTGGATCGAGCGATCGAGCGTGGAGACCCACGAGCGGAGGGCGTCGAACCACGCCAGCTTCACCTCGTACGCGGCATCACCCACGGACTTGCCGTTGACCGCGTACACGCTCGCCACCATGAGGTCTCCCGTGCGCACCGCGAGGAGCCTCGCCTCGTCCGGCACCGGGTCGCCTGGGAACCCGCGCGCGATCGTCTCGATCGGTTGCTTCGACGCGACCGCCACGCCGTTGTAGGCGCGCTGCCCGTAGCTCGTCGAGTGGTACCCGGCATCCCGCAGCTCGTCGAACGGGAAGGCGTCGTCGGTGAGCTTCGTCTCCTGCAAGCACACCACGTCGGGGTCGTGTCGTTCGAGCATGGCGATCAGGCGAGGAAGCCGCTGGCGGATCGAGTTCACGTTCCAGGTGACGACGTTCACGCGGCCGAGCATAGATACTGTGGCCGTGAACGGTCCCAGACAGGGTGAGCCGGTCGAGGTCGACCGCCTGGCGGCCCTCGAGCTGTTCGCGGAGCTGGATCACTACGACCTCGCCCAGGTGGCGCGGTGGGCGCACGAGATCCGGGCGGAACCAGGACAGCTCCTGTTCGAGCAGGGCGCCATGCCCTACGAGCTGCTCGTGATCGAGCAGGGCCAGGTGCAGGTCGTGCGCGACGACGACGTCTTGGCCACCCTCGGGCCCGGCGAGCTCGTCGGCGAGATGTCGGTGCTCCGCGGGGAGCGCCGCATGGCGAGCGTCCGAGCGCTGAGTCCGGTCGTCGCCATCGCCGTGGCGGCCGAGGACCTCGCCGAGATGAACGACGAGATGCCGGAGGTCGTTCGGTCGATGCGCCGCATCACGGAGGAGCGCCGGCAGCGGAACGAAGCCCTCGGTGATGGGGCGCCCGAAGCCGGATAGCCGCAGCGAGATCGATCGGGGTCTCGGGCCGAGGCCGACCTCGTCGGCCGGCCCCGGCCCGTATCCCTTCCTGTGGTGTTACGCGCTGCCGGCCGCGAGCGCGTCCACCAGCCCCTTCCCGTAGAAGTTGGTGTAGCCGGCGCCGCCCACGCAGGTTTGCACGCCGAGCAGCCCGCTGAACGGATCCATCTCGGCGGGCGTCGGGCAGTCCTTCGGCATCGCGGTGTTCTGCAGGATCGCCTGCACCGCCCCCGCGGGCATGTTCGGGTGGGCCGAGCGGATCAGCGCGGCCACACCTGCCGCGTGCGGTGACGCCATCGATGTGCCTTGCACCCATGCGTAGACCGCGCCACTCGCGTCCTGCACATCACGACCCGGCAGTCCGATCGGCGGCGCGGTAGATGAATACGCGCCCAGCACGCGTCCGAACGGGTTCGGCGCCTGTCCGGAAGATCCGCTCGGGGCGGTCACGTCGCTCACTCCGGCGCCGTAGCTCGAGAAGAACGAGAGCTCGCCGGAGGGCCCCACGCCGGTCACGCCGACCACGCCGGGAAGCTCGTTCGGCACCACGACGCAGTTGTTGCCGACGTCACGGGGCACCGCCGAGTTCGGCGGGTAGTCGGGGCTGATCTCGTCCGTGGTCGGGTGGCTGAGGTCGATCGCCTCGTTGCCCTGCGCGGCGACCATGACCACGCCGTGTTGCTGCGCGTACCGGCTGGCGCGCCCGATCGCCATCACGATCGCACGCTGGTCCGCGCTGTTCTTGCAGTTGAACAGGAACGGATCGGCGAAGAAGCTCATGTTCACGACGTCGATGTGCTGGTCGCCCGCGTAGATCATCGCGTCGACCACACCTTGCGTGAAGAAGAAGCCCTCGACGTTGCCGGCCTTCAGCGCGACGATCGTTGCCTCCGGCGCGACACCCGCGGTTCCGATGCCGTTGATCGGTGATGCCGCTTCGCTCGCCGTGTGCGTGCCGTGTCCGTTGAGGTCCTGCACGGCGGCCTTGTTCGAACAGTCGCCGTTCGCCTTCTCGACCGGCGCGGCCAGCGGGTCGTCGGGCGTGATGAACGAGCACGAGAGGGCGACGTTGAGGTTCGGCGCGATGTCGGGGTGCGTGAAGTCGATCCCCGTGTCCATGATGCCGATCGTCGCGCCGTCGCCCCGGTTCACGGCGTACGACTTGCCGGGAGCGGCGTTGATGATGCGGTCGTCCCATTCGCACGCCGACAGCGGCTCGGGTCCGACGTTCACCGGAACGCCGTAGAAGTTCGCGCAGTTGGCCGCCTGCGTAGCCGCAGGAACGTAGGCGGCTGTCGCCGCGTCCTTGTCTCCGAGCACGAAGGCGAGGTCGTTCCCGACGGCGGCCACCGAACCGGTCGCCCTGAGATCCGTGAGGAACGTCGACCTCGTCGACGAGACCGTCGCGACCCCCACCTTGTCCCGCTTGACGATCTTGCCACCGAGCTGGCTGATCGCTTGCAGACCGGCCGACGCCGAGCTCGACTTCAGCACCACCAGGTACGAGCGCGCGGGGCCGGTCGCGGCGCCGGCCGTCGTCGGCAGCACCACGGCGGCGAGCGCCAGGCATACCAGTACGACGGGCAGTACGAACCGATGTCTCTGCGGACGCATGAACACCCCTCCTCCGGGCTTGCGGTTTCTTGCCATGGGTACCCAGCGGCATCATGGTTCAATCGCCGTAAGCCCGCAAACCGACCGAAGCTGTTGGGAGGAAGACCTCCTGATCTCATCTCGAGCCATCATCGGCACCCTGGCCGAAGCCGGATTCCTCGCTCCCGAGGAGGAGGCTCAGGCGCTGCAAGGGGCAGCGAACCGAGGAGCCGGGCCGATCGATCGGCTCCTGGAGCGGCGGCTCGACGGAGAGCCGCTCGCCTGGATCGTCGGCACGGCCGAGTTCTGCGATCGGCGGATCCACATCGTTCCCGGCGTCTTCGTCCCGAGGCCGCACACCGAGTGGTTGGCGCGCCGCGCCGCCGCCCTGCTGCCCGATGACGGGAGAGCGGTCGACCTGTGCACGGGAAACGGCGCCGTGGCCGCCGTCATCGGCGACGTGCAAGGGCACAACGTCACCGCCGCCGCCCTCATGGGACAGGTGCGCACCGCCATCCACGCGAACGCCACCGCAGATGTCGCACCGCACGAGGTCCTCGCGCGCACCAACCGCCTGCTGACCGACCTCAACACCGACCTGTTCACCAGCTGCCTGTACGCACGCATCGACCTGGCCGCACACACCGCCACACTGGCCAATGCCGGACACCTGCCACCCGTGCTCACCGCGCCGGACGGTTCGGCGACCACCCTGGACCTCGATGCCGGTCTCCTGCTCGGCATCACCAAGGAAGCGGCCTACTCCTCGCGCGAAGTCCCCCTGCCCCCGCGTTCCCTGCTCGCCCTCTACACCGACGGACTCGTCGAACGCATCGGCACCGACCTCTCCACCGGCATCCAAGCCCTCGTCCACATCCTCGGCACGCACCACGGGCGTCCGGCCGAAGACGCAGCACGTCGCATCACGCAGGAACTCTGCTCCGACAAGGACCGCGCGGACGACGTCGCCCTTCTTGATGCGCAACGGCTGCGTATCGGGAAATGCCTTGCCGTTGATCGTGAAATAGTCCGGCACGTCGCCGGGAATGCCGCCCTGCCCCGGCTTGTTCGCCCATTCGGACGCCCAGCTCGAGAACATCATGATGTAATCCTTGGTAACTTCCTTCTCGATCGGCGGCGGATTCTTCGGATCGACGATCATGGCCCCAATCATGCCGCGAAGGGCGACATGCTCGTTCACATTGACATGGCAGTGGTACCACATCGTTCCCGACGGCTCGGCCTTGAAGCGATAAGTGAAGGTCTCGCCGGGCGCGATCGCCGGCTGCGTGGTGTCTGGCACGCCGTCGTTGCGCCACGAGCCGCGCTGGAACATGCCATGCCAATGAATCGTGTGCGGCAGCGTGGTCTGGTTCTCGACGCTGATCTCGAGATCGTCGCCCTCGGTGACGTGGATCAAGGGGCCTGGCGTTTGTCCGTTGAACGAGAACGTGTGGTAGGTCTGCTTATCGACCAGTGTCAGGACCGTGTCCTCGATGGTCATGGCGAAGCGTCGCGTCTCAGCAACGGCCGGCACGCCCTGAAG
>Ga0081455_10001386_pt1 | contig 29914 bp, 17 predicted proteins | sample TabmetS3T2R1_FD_70207 | JGI IMG/M metagenome (GOLD analysis project Ga0081455, IMG submission 70207) | Tabebuia heterophylla rhizosphere microbial communities from the University of Puerto Rico - S3T2R1 | ecosystem: Host-associated > Plants > Roots > Rhizosphere ... | reverse complement strand
GCCACCTGGCGGCGGCTACTCACCGACCCGGCCACCGGGGACCTCACCGACCTGGCCAGACACCAGTACAGCCCACCCGCCGCGCTCGCCGACCACGTCCGAGCCCGCGACCGGCACTGCGTCTTCCCCGGCTGCACGGTGCCCGCAAGCCGCTGCGACCTCGACCACCGGGTGCCCTACCCACGCGGCGAAACCAGCACCGACAACCTCGCCGCCCTGTGCCGGCACCACCACCGACTCAAGCACCAAGGCGGATGGACACTGCGGCGGCGGGCCGACGGGACACACGTGTGGACCAGCCCACAGGAACGGCAGTACCTCAACCCCACCATCCCACTTGCACCACCGGAACCACCGCCGCCGCCACCGGAGCCGCCGGTTCGGGTGGTGGTGGACGACGGGCCGCCGCCGTTTTAGGGGTCGAGGTGGTGGGCGGCTTTGTCGAGGATGGCTACTACGTCGCGGGCGAAGTGGACGTTGCAGCGGTGGTCTCGGTGGCCGGTGCGGGCCAGGGTGATGAGGTCGGCTACCGCGTTGCGGTGGGCGTCCAGGGCGCCTCGGCCTCGGTCGGGGCGGCGGTGGAAGCCGTCTTCGCGGGTGAACTCCAGGACTACGCGGGTGGCGTGTTCTGGCATGGTGAGGCTGAGGGCCGCGGTGCTTACCGCGCCTGAGTTGTGGGTGAGGACCAGGTGGACCAGGTCGCCTGGGCCTCGTGCGCCGGTGACGTCGCGGACCGGGCCGAGGACGGGAAGCAGCGCGGCCAGGGCGTGCGGGCCCACGTCCCAGAGGGCGCCTTGGGCGTGGCGCCAGGGTGAGTGGGCGAAGGGGTTGTCCGGGGTCTGGAGGCAGGCCAGCCACTCGGCGCGGCCGCCTACGGCGCCGGTCATGGAGGTGAGGAAGTCCTCCGGTTCTGGCAGGTAGCGGTCGTTGAAGAAGACCAGGGCGGCGACACCGGCGGCGTCGACGGCCTGTACGACCTGCTCGGCGGCGGGCAGGCCGATGGCCAGCGGCTTCTCCAGCAGCAGGTGTTTGCCGGCGGCCGCGGCGCGTACCGCCAGCTCGGCCTGGACCTGGGGCGACACGCTGAACGTCACCGCGTCCACGGCATCGAACAGGGCGTCCAGGTCGGCGTACGGATCCACGTCGTAGCGGTCCGCCAGCGCTTGCGTCCTGGCCGGATCGCGGCCCCACACTCCGGCCAGCACCGCCTCTGGATGCCCGGCCACGCCTGCCGCGTGGATCTCGCCCGCCCACCAGCTCGTACCGATCACACCGAATCGCATGTGCCCATCATCTAACGGGTGATGTTTCTGCGGTTTTGCCCCGGTGTGTGGCCATACTTCGCGTATGACACGCGGCATCATGTTGGTCGCCGGCCTGGTCGGCGCGCTACTGCTCCCCACCACCTCCGCCTCCGCAGCTGGCCCGCTCGGCGTCACGATGTTGTGCGAATCGCTTGGCGGCAGCCGGATCGACTGCGAGACCAACGTCAGCGGCGGGGTCGCGCCGTACACCTACGTCTGGAGTCTCGGGCCGCAGTTCCACGGCTCCAGCGCCTCCTTCGGCTGCTCCCCCGGGCACAGCGTGACCGTGACCGTGACGGTGACCGACTCGGTGGGCAGTTCCGCCTCCACCACTCGCAGCCCGTTCTGCCGGGGCGGCATCCTGCACTAATGGCAGTAGAGCTGGCGCGGGACGGCGCCGTGATGATCGTGACCATCGACCGGCCCGAGCGGCGGAACGCGGTGGATGGGCCGACGGCGGCGGCGTTGGCGGCGGCGATGCGGGACTTCGACGACGACGCCTCGGTCAGCGTGGCGGTGCTGACCGGGGCCGGCGGGACCTTCTGCGCCGGCGCGGACCTGCACGCGTACGGCACCGAGCTTGCCAACCGGGTAGCGGCGGATGGGGATGGGCCGATGGGGCCGACCCGGCTGCGGCTCGGGAAACCGGTCATCGCGGCGATCGAGGGGTACGCGGTGGCCGGCGGTCTGGAGCTGGCGCTGTGGTGCGACCTGCGGGTGGCCGCCGAGGACGCGGTGTTCGGCGTGTTCTGCCGCCGGTACGGGGTGCCGCTGATCGACGGCGGCACCGTGCGCCTGCCCCGGCTGATCGGCGAGAGTCGCGCCATGGACCTGATCCTGACCGGCCGGGCGGTGCCCGCCGCCGAGGCGCTGGCCATCGGGCTGGCCAACCGGGTCGTGCCCACCGGCACCGCGCTCGCGGCCGCGCTGGAGTTGGCCGCGGACATCGCCGCCCTGCCGCAGGCCTGCCTGCGCGGGGACCGGCTGTCGGTGCGCGAGCAGCATGCCCTCGACGAGCCCGCGGCGCTGGCCAACGAGCTGCGGCACGGGCAGCGCTCGCTCGCCGCGGTAACCCCCGGCATCGCGGATTTCCGGGCCGGCAGGGGCCGGCACGGCGAGTCGGTGGGTTAGCGTCGTGCGGTGGGCACTGATGTCGTGGTTTCGACCCGGTCGGGTCGGGTGCGCGGGTCGCTGGCCGGCTCTGTCGCCTCGTTCAGGGGAATCCCGTACGCGGCGGCGCCGGAGGGGCCGCTCCGCTTCCAGGCGCCGGCGCCGCGGGCCGGGTGGGACGGGGTGCGGGATGCGACGGCATTCGGTACGCCTGCCCCGCAGTCGGCGACCATGCCGGGGACGCCGGCACTGTGGCAGGCCGCCGACGGTCTTGACTGCCTCAACCTGAACGTGTGGACCCCGGATCCCGGCGGCTCGGGGCTGCCGGTGCTGGTCTGGGTGCACGGCGGCGCCTGGAAACACGGCGCCGGCAGCAACCCGGCGTACGAGTCGAGCCTGCTGGCCTCGCACGGGGCCGTCGTGGTGACGCTGAACTACCGGCTGGGCTTCGAGGGGTTCGGGCACCTGCCGGGCGTGCCGGACAACCGCGGGCTGCGCGACCAGATCGCCGCGCTGGAGTGGGTGCGGGACAACATTGCCGGCTTCGGCGGGGACCCCGGCAACGTGACGGTGTTCGGGCAGTCCGCGGGCGGCGGGGCGGTCGCGCTGCTGGTGGGGTGCGTACCGGCGCTGTTCCGGCGGGCCATCGCGCAGAGCGTCCCGGAGGGGTACTGGCCGGCGCGCCGGGCGGAGCGGATCACCGCCAAGGTGGCTGCCGCCGCGGGGATACCCGCCACTGCCGGGGCGTTCGCCGCCCTGCCGCCGGAGGCGATCGTCGCAGTACAGGAGGCGCCGCTGCGGGACCGGGGCGGCATCACCGCGTACGTGCCGGTGATCGACGGCGAGACCGTGACCGGGGCGCCGTGGCAGGCGCTGGCCGGCGGGGCGGCCCGCGACATCGACCTGGTGTGCGGCTTCACCCACGAGGAGTACCGGCTGTTCATGCCGGGAGACCCGCCAGCCGGGGCGGAGATCGCGACCGTCGCGGGGGCGTACGGGCTGGATGCCGCTGCCGCCGCGGAGCGCTACCGGGCCGCCTACCCGGAGTTCACCGAGACCGAGCTGTTCAGCACCTTCATGTCCGACGCGCTGTTCCGGCTGCCCTCGACGTGGACGGCCGAGGCGCACGCGGCCGCCGGCGGGCGGACGTGGCTGTACGACTTCACCCGGGGCGGGCGGCTGGGCGCCTGCCACGCCGTCGAGGTGCCGTTCGTGTTCGGCAACCGGTCCGGTCCGCTGGCGGCGTGGGCCCTGGGCACGGTGCCGGCCGACGAGTTCGAGGCGCTGTCCAAGCAGATCCGGGAGTCCTGGGTGGGCTTCGCGGCGACCGGGGACCCAGGCTGGCCGCGCTTCGAGCCGGACTCGCGGCGTACCAGGATCTGGGACGCCGTGCCCACCGACGGGGCGTACCCGATCGAGGACTCCTACCGCATCTGGGCTTCTACCAGTCCTTCGGGGCCTCCGGAAGGTGCATGAGGTTGTTCTCCAGGTGCGGGTCGGGCGTGGTGCGCAGGTAGCGCTCACCCTCCCGGTGCACCACGTACACCTCGCGCCGGTCGAAGCCGGGTTGCTGGACGTAGAAGGCGAACCGGCCGCTCTCGGCGAACCTCGCCGCCTGCTGCACCGGCAGCAGGAACGGCGTCCCGTCCGGGTTGTGGCCGCCGACCGCGATCAGGTGGTCCTTGCCCCGCGTACGGATGTGGCTGATCCGCACCTGCACCGCGGTCTGCGTGTACGTGGTGTCCGGGATGAGCGCGACCGACAGCCAGCCGTCGCCGGCCACCTGCGGGTCGTCGCCGAGGATGGCGTCCACAGTGGACGGTACGACCTCGGCGTCGGCCCAGGTGTCGGGTGAGGGGCGGCGGTGCCAGGTCCAGGTGCCGCGGATGTCCGCCGGCACCGGCATCCTGGTGACCTTCGAGTCGCGCAGCACGGGGCCGTAGCGCAGCGCCGGGGACAGCTTGGCCAGCGGCGTCGCGGTCCACTCGCGCAGCATGCCGACCGCCTTCTGCGGCAGCAGCCCGGTGGTCACGTGCACGTCGGCCTGCGGCACCACGAACAGCAGCAGCGGCACCGGCGTACCGGGGTAGGCGTAGAAGACGTCGGAGGTGTCCACAAAGGACGATGAGATGCCGTCGGCCACCGCGGGGTCCACGATCCGGATGCGGGACAGGTCGTCGGCGACGGTGTAGGCGAGCAGGCCGTCCTGCTGGTGCGCCAGGGTGCCGAGCTTGACCGCCACCGCGGTGCGCCGGTTCTCCTCCGGGTCGCGCGGGTCCTGCACGTCCAGCAGTAGCGTGGCGCGCAGCACCGCGACGGGGCTGGCCAGCAGCAGCGCCAGGTGCTCGTCGCCCGCCCGGCCGGTGGTGTCCACGCTCCACCGGGTCACGTCCATGATGCGGACCAGCGACTCGAGCGCTGTGTGGTCGCCACGCCGCCCCGCCGCGGCCGTGTCCGCCGCCAGCAGCGCGTCGGCGACGCCGCCGAGGAAGGCGTTGGGGATCTGCTGGCTGGGCCTTGCCCCGTACGACGCGGGTTGGCCCGGATCCTCCTCCCACGCCGTGCCGGTGACCGCGTCCGGGCGCAGCCGGCCCAGTCTGCCGCCCTCGGCGTCGAAGAACTCCAGCGTCCCGTCCAGCGGGCTCGGCGCGACGAACCCGCACACCGGCGACACCCCGCCGCTGGCGTCCGCCTTGTCGCCGCTCGCCGCGGCGTAGCGCAGCAGAACCCGCGCGGGGGCGGTGAACCGCGGCTTCAGCGCGACCAGCTCCGGGTGGTTCGGCGCGGCGACCCCTGGGCCGGTGCGCATGTCCAGCCCGGGCAGCAGGTCCAGGAACCGGCCGTACCCGTCGACCAGCCGCAGCCGGTCCAGCCGCATGAACCCGGCGCGGAAGGCGACGAACCCGGCCGGCCGCGGGCCCGGCGGCGGTTCCTCCGGCGGGGCACTGCCGTCGATCGGGCGTACCACCACGCCCAGCGGATCCTTGCGCAGATGGGCGGTCAGGTCGGCGAACGCGCCGGACAGCAGGTCCGCGCTGTCTTCCCCTGCGGTGGCGAGCGTCGCGGCCGGCGCGGACAGCAGGATCCGGCCGGACAGCGGGTGGCCGGGGTCTGGATCCGGTACGGCGTAGGAGGATGGCAGCGCGTAGTCCAGGTCGAGCAGGTCCCAGTCGTAGGCGCGGCGCGGCGAGGGCAGGTACGCCGCGGACCACTCCAGGTGCATCGGGATCCACGGCACGCTGGGCGGGGTGACCGCCAGCGGCGAGGGCAGTACGCCCTCGATCCGCGCGGTGGCAGGCGGTCCGGGCGGCGCGGACGGGTCCTGCGCGGCCCACCAGGCGGCCCGGACGGCGGCCACAGGGGACGGTTCGCGCGGGGTCGCCTTGCTCAGGTCCGGCGCCGAACCCGGGTCCAGGCAGGCCAGTTCTGTCAACAACCCTGGTACGGCGCTCGGCAGGCCGTACGCGGCAAGGCCGCCTAGCGGGTTGGCCGGCAGCACCGCCGCACCGCGGCCCGGCTCCTTGGTCGTACCGAAGGCAGCGAGCGTGGATCCCTCGATGCGGCAGGCGACATCGCCGGTCTCGGTGAACCGCCCGTCGCCGCCGTGCCGGAAGCCGCGCCCGGCGCCGCTCAGCGCGATCTCCGGGGCGAGCGCGTCCCAGGCGCGCGGCTGGCTGGCCCGCACCTTGCGGAAACCCGCGTCGGTGGGCCCGTCCACCCGCCGCCCGTTGCCCTCCGGCTGCCAGATCCACTCCTCCTGGTGCGCGCTGGGCCGGGCGCCGAACCGCCGCGCGTGCAGGTCGGTGTCCAGCCGCGCCGGGCCGTCCGGCCGGTCCAGGTGGTCCAGCGCACCGGTCAGCATGCCCTCCACCAGCCGGGCCAGCGCGGGCGCCGCGTCCGGCGTGCTGACCGCGGCGACCGCCTCGGCGATGGTTTCGCCTACCCCGGCGGCGATGTCGGCCGCCCTCGGCCGCCGGTCGGTCTCGGTGCCGAGCCGGCCGCCGTCGCCCTCCCAGTTGGCGCGCGGCCAGCCGATGGAGACCGCGGTGCCGAAATAGACGCTGCTGTCGGGGAATCCCACGCCCGCGGGCAGTTGCGCCGGGTCGTAGGTCCAGCCGAGGTCGGCCAGCCGCAGCGCCGAGTCGGTCACCGTGCCGGTCCGGGCCGGATCCAGCGCCGGGTCGGTGTACCAGCCGCACACCAGGTACGCCACCGGCCCGGGCGGCACGCCGGTCAGCGGGTCGTACAGGGCCAGCCGATCGCGGACGTTGTCGAAGTAGCCGGCCCAGGACAGGTCGCCGGGGCCGGCGGCGGTCAGCGGCAGTTCCGGTGCGGCGCCGGGGCTCGGCACCGGTTGGCCGTTGAGCGGGTCGATCACCGCGGGGGCCGAGGCATTCACGTTCGGGATGAGCCAGGTGCGGACGGCCCGCGGGACCGGGCCGGACAGCCGGATCAGCAGCCAGCGGTCGGGCACGGCGCGGAAGGTCGGGCGGCCGGTCGCCGGGTCGGTGATCGTCCGGGTGAGGGCGTCCGGGAGGGCCCAGTGCAGGTACGCGCCGGCCGGGCGGGGCGTCTTCAGCTGCTGGAACGGCGCCGGGGTCAGGTTCTGCTGCCGCCGGTCCCCCTTGCTGGGCTTGGGATCGGCGAGCTTGGTCAGCGCCCAGGGTTGCTTGGCGTCGCGGACGACCAGCGCGTCCAGTTGCACCGGGACGAGCAGCGCAGTCATGGCTTTGCCTTTGTGTGGGCGCCGAAGCGCTGCCGGGCGGGCGGGGCGAGCAGCGCGTACGCCAGCGCGGCGGGACCGCGCGGGTGCGCCAGCGGCGCCGCGTTGTCCAGGCGGCCGGCGAGCGCGGTGACGTCGATGACGCCGTCGGAGTTGACGCCGCGGAACGGGACCGTGACCGTGCCGGTCTCCGGCCCGTCCGCCGACCGGATCGGGATCTGCACGGTGTTGCCCGGCCCGGGGCGTACGCCGAACTGGACGGTGTGGTGCGGCTCCTCCAGCCAGATCAGCTCCGGGATGCCGGCGAACAGGATCAGCAGTACCGACGGATCCAGCCGCTCCAGCCGCAGGATCGGCACGCTGAGCGCCGGATCCAGGTGGTCGGGGTCGGCGCCGGGCGGCACCTTCTTCGGGTCGTCGGTGACGTAGGCGCGGACCTGCAGGCCGGGCCAGCCGGAGATGAGCGCGGACCGGATGAGTACGCCCGCGACGTCGGCGTCCGGGCTCACCGCGGTGGTGGCCGCGCGCAGGGCCGGTTCGAGGACCGCGCGGCCGCGGGCGATGTCGCGGACCAGCGGGAGGTGCCGGTCCAGGGCGGCGCGGGCCGGTGCGCCGGCGAGGGCGGCCTGCGCCCGCTCGCGGGAGCCGCCCGCGCCGACGGCCAGCGCGCCGTCGCACAGCTGATCCAGCCAGGCGGTGTCGAGGACGAAGAACCTGGCCGACTCGTTGGGGAGTTGCGCCGGGTCGGCGACCAGGTAGCCGAACGGTACGCCGTGCAGTAGCCGCATCCTGGCCATCGCCTGCACCACGTACTCGGGTAGGTCCGGGACCGTGTTCACCGCGACGCTCAGCCGGTCGGCCAGGGTCCGGGCCCCCTGCGTCAGCGCGCTCATGAGATCACCTTCGGCAGGCCGGCGAGGGTGCCGCGCAGCGCGTCGGTCACCGTGGCGGACAGGCGTTCGCTGGTCGCCGTTGCTGCGGCGGCCGTGAATGGCTGCGGGGGCAGGGATTCAGCGACCAGCTGGGCGCTGGCCTGGGTGCGGGCCGCCGCGTCGACGGCGCGGTGCCAGCCGACGATCTCGCGGGTGAAGCGGCCGTCCGCGGTGCCGAGCAGCCGGCCCAGCTCGTACGCGGCGGCGTTGGAGATGTCTGGCTCTGCTGGCGGTCCGGCGGCCAGTGGACCGCGGTAGTTGGCCGGCGCGGTGTTGCCGGTGCGGTCGGTGTAGGCCAAAGTCGCTGGCGCGGTGGGGAATGCAGCGACATCCAGGTCGGCCGCCAGCGCCTCGAACGTACCGCCCTCGCCGCTGGTGAACGCCCAGCTGTGCACGACCAGCAGCGGTGGCGCGGCGCCGGTGGCGGGCAGGTTCCACAGGTCGTCGCGGCCCTCCAGCGACACCAGCAGCGCGGTGTACGGCGTGTTCGTGCCGGCGGCGGTGAGGGGCAGCCGGTTCGCCGCCACCACCGAGAACCAGCCGTCGTCGTCGCCCAGGTTCAGCGCGGTGTCGGCCAGGTTGACCTGGCGTACGTGCGCCAGCAGGGCGACGTCGTTCTGGCTGGGCAGCAGTTTGCGCAGCACGGTCACGTCGGTGAACCTGGCCACCGTGACCGGCTCCTGCGGGTCGGTCGGCTCGACGCGGTTCAGCATGGTGTACACGGCCTGGCCGGCGGTCGCCTGGAGCGGGCCGGTGACCAGGGTGGCCTCGCCGGGAGTCTTGGCCACCAGCAGGGCCAGCCACGGCGCGCCGCCGGGCGTACGCCGCTCCCAGGGCAGCGTGTGCCGGCCGATCACCACGTGCGGCAGCCGGTCGCCGAACGCGCCGGTCGCGCCGCCGGCCGGGTGGACCGCGGCGATCTCGGCGCTGTTCAGCCGGAACCGGGGGCCGCCGATCTCCAGGTGGGTACGGTCCGGTGCCGCGGGCGCGAACTGGTTGCCGGCGTTGCCGGCCTGCGACACCTCGACGCTGCTGGAGAGCCGGTATACGCCAGCGGTCAACGCCGGCTCGACGGCGTCGTACAGCCGGATCGATCCGGCTGGGACCGGCGTGGTCATAGCGTCTCCCCCAGATGCGCGATGCTGAGCTGTACTTCCCCTGCTGTCGTCACCGGGCCGGCGCCGGCTCCGCTCACCCCGGCCAACCACCAGCCGCTGCCGGTGGTGACCCGAACCCGCACCTCGCCGGTGCCGTGCTCGACCGGCAGGGTCAGGGTCGTACGGGCGCCGTCGGTGCTCGTCGTGGCTGGGCCGAGCCGATCGCCGCACACCTCGACCTCGTTCGGCGCAGCGGTTGGCTCGCGCTGATCAATGTAAACAGTCACGGTGTCGACCCAGTCCGGCAGCACGGTGATGAGGCTGGGCATGGTGGCGGCCACGTGCGCGGCGGGTACGTGCACCTCCGCGCCGAGCTGCCGCAAACCCCTGCGCGGTACGAAGATCCGCGGGGTGAGGACCTGGCAGTGGTTGCCCAGCAGGGTGGTCTGGGCGACCTGGAACAGCGGGGTGTGCGCGTCCCAGCCGGCTGTGTCCGCTGTCCCGGCCGGCATGGCCACCACCGTCGCGGTGCCGGGCGGCAGCGTCCGCCCCGCGCTGATCGCGTCGTGCAGCGGCGTGCCGGTGGCGCTCAGGGCGACCAGGCGGGCGGGCGAGCCGGCGAGGTCGACCCGCGCCGGGCCGGCGTGCGCGTCCACCGACCACACCTGGGCTCCGCGGGCGAGCGTACGCAGGGCCGGTTCTGCCCGCGCCATAAGGGTTTCCGCGAGCGGCACCGGGATCTCGACCATCGCGTTGCGGCCCGCGCGGCCGAACGGCAGCGGGCGGGAGGGTTCCTCGGTGACCAGGTGCGCGAACGGGATGCTGTGCGTACCAAGCGTTCCCGTTACCTCCGAGGGGGTGAGCGGCGCGGTCAGCTGGAGGCTGCCCAGCGCGCTGAGCATGGTGTCGCCGCTGCCGTCGTGCTGGCCGCCGACCCACAGCGCGGACGGGAAGCCGCCGGTGGCCGCGTCGACCCGCAGGTCCGCGAGGTCGCTGTCCGGCACGGTCACGTACCCGGTGCCGTCGTAGCGCTCGACCACGATGGCGACCACGGCCTCGACCGGCGGCAGCGAGCCGAGCGCGGGCACCACGTCGACGTGCGCCGGCACCGCGAATCCCGGTGTGGCAGCGGCATTCCCGCCGATCCGGTACCGCATGGCCGGCATCCGGGTCTCCACCCGCGCGGTGAACGCCGGCCCGACCGGCCACGCGGTCGCCACCGACTTCCCGTCCGGCTTGGCCGGGTAGCCGCCCGCCGCGGGCAGCTCGACGGTACGGATGCCGGCCGCGATGCCCGCCTGCGTCGCCGCGCCGGCCGCCTCGCCACCGGTCAGGTAGCGCAGCATGAACTCCAGCCAGCTCAGCGCCGCCTGCGGGGCGACCTCGCCGAATTCCACCACCACGGAGGCGATGTCGAGGTCCACGGTCACCGTGCCGTGCAGCGGCGGGCCGTCGATCTCCAGCCGGGCGCTCAGCGACAGGCTGACGTTGACGGTGACGCAGGCGAAGAAGCACACCTCGAAGTGGAAGCTGGCGCCGACCTCCACCCCGGCGTCCAGGTGGTAGCTCAGCGGATCCCAGTACAGCAGGACATCCACGTACGCGGTGAACCAGACCCGTACCGGCGCGATGTCGTAGGAGGCCTCGATGCTGCCGCCGAAGGCGATCCCGTCCGGGGCGAGCACGAAGTACTGGCCGCCCTTCACCACGATCCCGTCGGTGACCTGCCAGTTGAAGCCGACCGGGTCGAGCACCGGGTAGTACGGCTTCGGCTTGTAGATCGGGCCGTACCCGCCGACGGTGAGCAGCGCCTCCGGCTTGCCGAACCACAGCATGAACGCGAACCCGCCGGTGAGCCGGCAGTCCTTGCTGATCAGCCACGAGTTGCGGGTGAGCGCGGCGCGGATGGACAGCAGCTGGTCCACTGTGGAGTACCGCGCGGCGATGGCCAACTCCAGGTTGACCAGCGGCTCACCCTCCGGCAGGGCCAACCGCATCAGGCCGAGTACGCCCACCTCCAGCTGGCCGTTGTCGAAGCTCCCGTACGCCAGCGCCAGGGTGTGCAGCAGCTCGAAGGTGGAGAACTTCACCCCGGCGGCGCCCCAGTAGGCACCGCGCGCGGGCGGGATGTCCTTGCTGATGGTGTCCAGCGCGTCCATCGGCGAGGCGCCGGCGAACCCGTCCATCGCGGCCACCAGCGGGAACGCCGGCACCGCCGCGGGGTCGCTGGGCGCCAGCAGCCGCCGGTTGTAGCCGAACCCGCCGGCCAGCCCGGTGAAGAACAGGTACGGTGGCCCGCCGATCGGCACGTTCACCACGACGAACAGGAACAGCGAGGTGTACTGGTCGCTGCCGGTCCCCACCTGGGCGTACGAGCCGATCGCGGACAGCCCGCGGCCGGCCACCGACACCGAGATGGTGCCGTCGTACTCGACGCCGCCCTGCGCCAGCGCCCGCTTCACCAGGCCGCCGGCGATCGAGACCGAGGACGCCTGGAAGGAGGCGGCCAGGCCGGCGAGGTCGACCTCCCACTTCTTGATGTCGGCCGGGTTGCGCAGCGGGATCTTCAGGATCAGGCCCTGCACGTCCACGACCAGGCCGCTGATGCTGACCCCGCCGTCCAGCCCGACCCCGAACTTCCCTGGCGTGGTGGGCGTCCCGTCGTAGCTGAGGATGATGTCGTCGATGTGCAGCGGGCCGAAGGTGCGGTGCACGTCCAGCTGCACCTGCTCCTTGCCGTTGAACCCGACGCCCCAGCCGCGCGAACCGCCGTACAGGTTGAGGTCCAGCGGCGGGTTGGCCGGTGTGGTGTCGCCCTTGCCGGCGGAGCTGACCATGTTGCTGGCCACCGGGTTGGCGCCGTCGTCGCTGGGCGACAGCGGCAGGCCGATCTGGTCCAGCTCGATGGCACCGTCCAGTTGGGACGGTGCGCTGAAGGCGTGCGGTCCGATCAGGTCGAAGTCGGCGGTGATGTACGCCGCGGCCGCGCCGAGCCGGAAGCCGTTGGTGTCGACCAGCGGGGCACCCTCCGCGCCGCCGACCTTCACCCCGAAGCCGCCGAGCCGCAGGTGCGCCACCGGCTGCGGGTGCGCGGGATCGGTGGTGTCCAGCAGGAACAGCGCCGGGCCCTCGCCGTCGGTCCCCCACGGCGCGACGGTGGGCGGGACGCCGAACTTGATGTCCACCTCGTAGTCGCCGGCCGGGATGGCCACCTGGCCGGACAGCTGCAACCCGAGCAGCGGCCCGTCGGTACGGATGCCGAGGCTCATGTCGTCCATCAGCGGCACGTCCAGCCCGTCCAGCGCGCGGATCGCCGCGGTGAGCAGCTGGGCCGGCGGCGGCAGCGGGATCGCGGTGAACTGGAGCTGCCGGTCGGCGATCCCCGCGTCCACCAGCACATCGGTGGCCGTCTTCCCGGCGCCGGTCCACAGTGGACGGTCGAGGTAGTCCTGCGCCCCCTGGAGGGCAAGGGTGCCGGCCAGCGGGATCACCCAGTGCTCGGCCAGGGTCAGCAACTGCTGCGGTGTGGGCAGCGTGGGGGTGGGCGCGAGCGCGATGGCGAAGTTCGGTGCGTCGACCGGCAGCGGCAGCAGTTCGACGGCCAGCGTCCCGGTGCCGGTGACCGGGTCTACATCAGCGCTGGCGTGCAGCCGCGGCGCCAGCGTGACGCCGTACCCGGTGGGGATGGTGGCGTCCAGGGTCACGTCGGCGGTCAGGTCCGGGTGCCGGTAGCCGAGCGCGGCGCCGATGCGGACCGCGCCCACGTCCAGGCCGGACAGGGAGACCCGGACAGCGGGCGGTACGTGGCCGAGGTCGGCGGCGATGTCCAGCGTGCCGCCGATGACCGGCAGCGCGGGGATACGGACGGCGACCGTGGTCGGGGTGGGCGGCGGCGGGATCGTGGCCGGGCCGAGCAGCAGCCGCAGCAGGTTCCCGGTGGCGGTGGCCGCGGCGGGCAGCAGCGCCGCGATGTTGCCCGTACGCAGGTCCTCGATCAGCGTGGTCAGGGCGGCCTGCCTGGCCGCGAAGCCGGCGGGCGCCGCGGCCGGGTCGTACAGGCCGAGCGCCTGCGCGACCTCCAGCGCGGTGGTCCTGCCGGTGCCGGCGGGCAGTGCGGCGGTGAGCGCGTCCAGCACCTCGGGCAGCAGCAGGGTGGCGCCGCTGGCGATCAGGTCGGCCAGGCCGCTGACCGCGGGCAGCAGGGTGATCCGGGTGGCCGGTACGCCGCCGGCGTGGCCGATCTCCACCGCGGCGGCGAGCCCGGCGGCGTCGGCGCCCAGGCTGACCGCGATCGACTGCCACCCGGCGCCTGCCGGCAGCGGGACGCGCACCAGCACGTCGCCACTGGGCGAGACGTGCCGGGCCGTGTCGACGGTGAGGCCGAGATCGAGGGCCAGCGACGGGCCGCCGGCGTACAGGGGTTGCTCCGGCAGGGCGGCGGTGAGCGCGAGGCCGCCCCCCGGCCCGGCCTTCGCCGCGAGCACGATGCCGCCGGGCAGGACCAGCGGGCGGGCGGCGTCGGTGGTCAGCCCGGCGGCGCTGGCCGCGGCGGCCAGCAGCGCGTTGATGGTCTGCGGGCTGGGCAGCCGGCCGTCGCCGAAGTTCTGCGCGAGCCAGCCCGCGGGGTCGGCGATCAGGCCGGACAGCGGGCCGATCCGTACCGGCCGGCGGATCAGCGCCTCCAGCAGCACGGTGGCGGCGGTGTCGATGAGCAGCCGGGGCAGCAGCGGGAGCAGCGTGTCCAGCAGGTGCGGGTCGGGCGGCACGAGGGCGACGGGCGCGGGCAGCCAGGGGTGGTGCAGGGTGACCGTGCCGGCCTCGCGGGTCAGCCGCAGGTCGCCCGCGGACAGGTCGGTGGTCGCGGTGCCGGCGAGTGTGGTCAGGTCGAGCGTGCCGGTGCCGGTGGCGCGGCCGTCCAGCGCGGTGACCAGGCCGTCGCCGGTGGTCCGGGCAGTCACCCGCCACGGGTTGCGGTCGATGCGGAGCTCCACCGGCAGCGAGCCGGGCCGCACGGACCAACCGCCGGCATCCGGGCGTACGCCGAGCAGGCCGGCTGGCCGGTCCAGCAGCGCGGGCAGCCGCGTACCCAGCCAGCCGGCCGGATCCCTTTGCAGCGCGACGATCGCGTCCGCCGCGACCGCGCCGGTGGCAGTGAGGATTCCCAGGTCCTGCAGGGCATCCAGCACCGCGGCCAGCCGCCCGCCGGCCGCGGCGGTCGGGGTCAGCCCGGCAATGAGCCGGTCCAGCAGAGCCGGCGCGAACGGGTGCCCCAGGTCCACAGTGGACGCTGGCACGTCGTCCAGTGCGGTGTCCCGCAGCCGGATCCCCGCCGCAGACCCCGTGGCGAGGACGAACACGAACTCGGCGCTGCCGACCCGCGTACCGCCGCTGTCGATGAGGTATCCCCCGTCGCCGCCGAGGGCGAGGCGCACGGTCAGCCCGCGGGAGGGTGGATCGGCCGGGTTGTCCGCGAGCGCGACCTGGCCGAGGTCGAGCCGGATGGTCGCCTCCACCAAGGGATCAGTGCTGTCGGCGGGCGGCAGGCCGAGGCCGACGCGTACGCCGTAGCCGAGGTGCGTCGGGTCCACATCGGCGCCGCTGGTCCGGGCGCTGACGGCCAGCGCCGCCCGCAGCGCCGGCAGCAGGTCGTCCACCGCGCCCGCGAGTGCCAGCGCCGGTACGCCCTGCAGGTCCGGGCGTTCGGCCGGGCCGCGGTCGAAGCCGAGCGGCGGCGCGACCAGAGCCTGCGCGAGCAGGTCGACGGCCGCACCCAGCGCGGGCGCGTCCAGCCCGTCGAGGGCGTGCACGGCGCGGATCCCGTCCGCCACGGCAGGATCCGCGCCGGGCACCGTCACCGGGGCGAGCGGCGCGCCGAGGGTGATCAGCCCGAGCGCGGCCGCCGGGTTGGCCGCCACCCACGCCTCGGCCACCGGTCCGGTCGTGGAGTGGGCGACCAGCAGCAGCCGCGCCGCCGGCCGCAGTTCCCGTACGCGCGAGGCGATCCGGGCCAGTTGCGCGGTCAACGCCTCCAGCGTCCGGCCGCCGTCGGCAAGCCGCACGTCGTACCATTCGCCCGCCGTCAGCGCGCCCAGGTCGACCAACTCCGGCGCGATCCCCGGCTGCCGCAGGTCGGCCGTCTGGGCGGTCGCGCCGGTGGCCGAGAGCACGGCAGCCCAGCAGCCGTCGCCGGCCAGGTCCGGGGCGAGCAGCAGCACCGCCCAGTCGGCCACGGCCGCCGTCAGCGCCGCGACCCGGTCAGCGATCTGCGCCACCGCATCCGGGTGCCGGGGCAGCAGGTGGTGCGCCGCTAGCACCGGCCGCCCAGCCTCCCACGCCGGGCCCTCCGGCACGGCAGCCTCGATCGGCACGACGCCATCGGTGCCGGCGAGCGCGGTGGCCGCGGCGGCCAGCGCCGCGGCATCGGGCACCTGGTCCAGGTACGGGGCGAGTTCGTCCAGCAGCGCCGGCAGGTCCCCGGCAGACAGGTCAGCCTCGTCGAGGGCCGTGAGGCGCGAATCCACCCACGGCAGCGGCGGTCCGGCCGGCTCCAGCCAGCCAAGCAGTTCCACCGGCGCCTCGCCGGCCGCATGCAGCGCCACGGTCCACGGCTCGGCCCAGCCCCCGGTCCCGGCCGGGTCGGGTACGCCGGGCGCGAACCCGGTGAGGTACGCCTGCAGCGGGCCACGCAGCTCCGCAAGCAGCGGTACGCCGTCCTCGCCCAGCCCAGCGGCGACCAGTGCGCCCAGCCAACCGCGGAACGCCGCCCCCGGCCCGGTGAGTACAGCGCCGAGGTCGAGTCCCGGCGCGCCGGGCGTACCCAGCCCGAGCAGCGCGGCGATCGCGGTGCCGGCCTCGCCGCCCCACGACTGCGCGGCCCGCCCGGCCAGCGCCCGCAGCGCGGCCCACAGCTGGGCCGGGTCGACGCCCAGCCCGAAGGCGGGGTCGTTCGGGTCCGGGTCGAACGGCAGCCGCAGCGTGCCGAGCGCGACCCCGGCGACCGTCACGCCCTCGATGGCGGCGTCCACTGCCAGTGATGCGCCGGGCACCCAGGACAGCTCGGCGCTGATCCGGTCGGCGGAGACGTCCGGCGCCGCAGGCAGGTTGGTCACCTCGGCCCGCAGCGACTGCCGGCCCAGGAACCGCGCCCGCACCGGCTCGCCGGCCGCCAGGTCGACGCCCAGCAGCTCGCACACAGCCGCGACCGTCCACTGTGGATCGCCGGCCGCGCCGCCGGTCACCGCGGCGCGCAGCCCGAGCCGCAGCCGCGACCCGCCCTCGTCCCACACGGCGACCGCGATCTCCACCCGGGTGCCGGCCGGGCCGGCGAAGGCGGGCAGCGGCACCACCCACGGATCGGTACGCGTGCCCGCGGCGTCGATCTGCGGCGGCGTACCGGTACCGCCCAGCAGGTGCCACAGCGCGGTGCTCAGCTCCTGCCAGCCGGCCGGGTCGGCCAGCAGCGCGCGGTAGTACGTGGCGAGCGCATCGCCTGGCGCGCTGGCGAACCGGGCCAGGTCCAGCGACGGCGCCGCGACCCGCAGGCCGATCAGCACCCGCAGCGCCGCGACCAGGTCGCCCACCGCACCCAGGCCCGTGGACAGCACGGTGTCGACCGCGGTGTCGGCGACCGCGCCCAGGGTGTGGGTGTCGGTCAGGTCGACGACCGGGAACGACCGCCCGGCACCGAGGTCGACGCCGGTCAGCCGGAGCATCGGCCGCACGGTGCCGCCGGAGTAGCGCAGCCCGGCCGCGATGCCGCCGATGCGCACCGGCGTCGAGACCAGCGGCCCGACGCCGGCCGGCGCGCGTACCACCACGTCGAGGGAGTCGAGCACGACCGCGGGCGCGGTGCCGGTCAGCGGCAGCGCCAGCAGCACCGCCTCCACCGCCACCGCCGCGTCGATCGCGCCCGCCTCGAGCTGCCCGCGCAGCCCCACCAGCAGCACCGGCGAGGCGGTGTCGGCGGCCGTGCGTACCGCCATGGTCAGCGACAGCGACGGCGACCCGGTCAGGATCGGTACGACCGCGGGCGCGGCCCCGGTGGGCAGCGGGAACGAGGTCGCCGCGGGCGCGCCCAGCAGCCGGCCGATGCTGTCCAGCCACACCGCCAGCGCACTGTCCCCAGTGGACAGTGTGGTGCCGGCCATGGTCGCCAGCCAGCCGCGCACGGCGGCGCCCGGGTCGGCGCCGAGCCCGCTGAAGGGGAAGGTGGGCAGGTCCGCGGTCAGCCCGAGTACGCCGGGCAGCGCCAGCGCCACCTGCCGCACCTCGGCCGGTACGCCCGGCCCGAGCGCGCCGAAGATCGCCTCCAGCAGCACGCCGACCAGGTGCGCCAGCTCGGCCGGCGCGGCGATCGGGTCGAACTCCAGCGGCGCCGCGCCCGGCCGATCCAGCCCGACCAGGAACCGCGTCGAGGCCAGGTCCGGCGGCGCCACCAGCGCCAGCGCGGCCCGCAGCGTCGACCCGTCGCCCACCGGCACGTGCAGCTCGATCCGCACCGGCCGCGCCACGCTCGCCGCCACCACCGACAGCTGGGATCCCTGCGCCGCCAGCAGCGGCAGGTCCAGCGTCAGCACCGGCCCGCCACCGCTGGCCGCGATCTCCGCGGCCACGCCGATCTCGGTCCGCCCGGCCGCGCGGGTCACCGCCAGGTACAGCTGCCCGCGCACCGGCGCCCCGTCCGGCAGGTGCAGCAGCGGGTGGTACGCCGTACCCGCACCGTCCAATGTGGACGGCGTACCCGACTCCAGCAGTCCTTCGATCGCGGTCAGCAGCGCATCGCGCTGCACCGGATCGGTGAACATCGCGCCCAGGTGCTGCCCTGGCCGCTGGAAGAAGTCATTCTGCAGACTCAGCCCGTTCGGGCCCGGCCGCAGCAGCCCGATCGCGGTGCCCAGCGCGGCGACCTCAGGATCCAGACCCTCGATGGCCATGGCCGGTCACCAGCCCGCGAACGTGCCGGGCTCGCCGGGCAGTTCCCGGTCGAACTGGTCGACCAGCAGCCCGTCCCGGTGCTTCTTGCCGTCGGCGAAGACCCGCCGCACCATGGTCAGGTCGATCGAGAACCGCACCAGGAACTCGGTGGTGAGCTGCGTCGGCACCGCGCCCGGCACGTACGGCGAGCGGCCGGTGGCCAGTGCCATCGCGATCGCGCTACGTACGTCCGCGGCGATCCGGCCGGGCACGTTGATGTGCTCGTCGAACAGCACCGCGGCGGCAAAGGTGGAGCTGCACAGTTCCTTCAGCGCCCACACCGTGCCGGGCCCGGCCGCGGGCGCCACCTGGTACGGCGTACCGGGATGCTCGTCCAGCAGGCGCTGGAACCGGAACACGGCGGTCTGCACCTGGGTCACGTTCCAGTCCAGCGAGTACATGGCCAGCAGCCGGAACCGGGCGGCCCAGCGGCGTTTGGTGTCGTTGTCCGCGGCGCCGCCGAGGAACGCCTGCCTGCCGGCGCCGGTCGGCACCCGCGCCGGGGCGGCGTTGCGCGGCACCTGGTCCAGCCCGACATAGGTGGCGAAGTCCGCGCCGTACGGGCTGACCGCGCCGGCCTCGTACGGGTTGGCCGCGGCGATGTCGGCGGCCGGCACCGGGGCCGGCCGTTCCGCGCCGGCGGCGGTGGGCGCCCACAGCCGGGTCTGCAGGCCGTACCCGCCGACCAGCAGGTCGTAGTGCTCGGGATTGTTCTTGCCCAGCCGGTGCATCAGCACGGTCAGCTCGTTGTTGCCCATCAGCGTCCACTGCTGCACGCCGATCGACAGCTGCCCCGCGTCGGCCGCCTGCACCGCGTCCAGGGCGCCCTCGTTCGGGGCGATGGCGCGCACGATGTCCAGGCAGGCCAGCTGTTGCGGCGAGGCCACGCCGACCGGGAACGCCTGCGCCAGCACCTGCGCCTGCACCGGGTCGCCGGGCGCGGTCAGCGACCACTCGCCCATCCCGGACATCGGCCCGTGGATGCCGCTGGCGATCGTGCCGGACTTGCCGATCGGCACCTCCCGGCCGAGCACCGAGACGGTGAAGCTCGGCGCCTTCCCGCCGGAGGACCGGACGTCGCCGCCGCGGTTGTCGATCGGGGTCTCCACCGGCACGATGTCCGGCCCCCACTCGGCGGGCGCGAACCAGCCGCCCAGCGCCGGGATCGGGTTCAGCCGCAGCCCTAACGACACCACCGTCTGCGCGATGCCGTACCGGGTCGTGTCGGTGGGCAGCACCGGCGTCCGCAGCGCCGTCAGGGTGTCCCACATCCGCCGCAGCACCGCGTGCCCGGCGCTGGTCCACCCGATCATGTACGCCTGCTCCCGGACCATGAGGTCACACATGTCCAGGACGAAGTCGAGTTCCTCGGCGGGGTCGGACACGCGCAGCTCGCGCAGCAGCTCGATCAGCTCGAAGACCACCTCGTAGGCGTTGGTCAGCAGCCGGTTCGCGTACTGCGCGGGGATCGGCAGCGCGGGTACGGCGCCCGCCCGCCACAGCGCGATCGCGGCGAGGGCGTCGGTACGCGCGCTGCCCAGCGCGGCCGGGAAGGTATTGCCGGCCACCGCACCGGGGATCGGCAGCGGCACCGCCGGCTCCTGCAACCGCTGCGCGTCCAGCGGCGAGAACAGCGCGGCCCAGCCGGCCAGCGTGGTCCGGTTGGTGACCAGGCCGACCTGGACCGGCGCGGCCATCGGCCCGATGTCGATCTCGATCGGCAGGGTGAGCCGCAGCCCGACCCGCCAGATCGGCATCGGCGGCAGCGGCAGCGGCGCGCCCGCCGGGGCGCCCGGCGCCGGCGGTGGCTGCCCCAGGTATGCCTGGTTGTAGACGTACAGTGCCTGCGCGATCTGGTCGACGGTGAGCGCCGGGCCGGCGGCCGGCTTGTCGATGATCGGTTTGATCACCGCGGCGATCCCGCGCAGCGTGGCGCCCCGGCCGAGCAGCGCGAACACCCGCGGCCGGGAGGTGCTCTCGTTGGCCATGCCGCCCTGGGTGTAGACCAGCGCGTCGTTCACGCACGCCTGGGTGAGCGCGTCGCCCTCGCGGCCGTACAGCAGGATGTTCTTCTCCTGCGGTGCGGGTACGGCGGCTGCCGGTGGCGCCGCGGCCGCGGCGGCGAGCAGTGTCTCGGCCAGTGTCTCGACCACGCGGTCCCCCAACCCGGCGCTGTGTCCCCGTCGCGACCGTAGGGGCGGCCCGGCGGGCGCACGTACCGGCGATGATCAGCACCGCCCGAACCGGCAGGGATTGCTGCCCGTTCGACCGCACTCAGGGGCGGGCCAGTGCCCGGGCGCGGGTCGCCGGATCGAGGGCGTCCAGGGCGTGCTCCGGCACGGGTACGTCCGGGTCGGCCAGCAGTGCCCGGGCCAGGAACACCAGGCTGCGCTCGCCCGCGGACAGCTGCCACCCGGTCTCGCCGACCAGCTGGCCCAGGCCGCCGGGCATGCGGTCGATGAGGTCGCCGAGGCCGAGGCGCCGGCACAGCTGTTCCGCCTCGGCCAGATCCTGTTCCGCCGCGGGCCAGGACCGGCCCAGCAGCAGGTTCATGGCCAGCGGGGCGAGCAGCAGGTGGTTGCGTTCGGCCGGCGGCAGGGCCGATTCGGCCGGTACAGGCGGGGTGTCGAGGACCGTACGCAGCTGGCGCCAGGCGGCGTGCGCCTCGACCAGGCCGGTCAGCCCGGCGCCGGTGCGGGTGAGCGCGGCGGTGGTGAACAGCACGCCCGCGGCCGCGGCGGCGATGGTGGCCTGGTCGGCGTGCCGGGCCAGCGCGGCGATCAGCAGGACGCCGGTCAGGGCCCAGCCGCGCGGTACGCCCGCCATCAGCGCGACCCGCCAGCGGTCCATCGGCCGGGCCACCGCGGTGTAGCCGGCCAGCGCGGCGGCCTCCCCCTCGTGCCGGCGGCCGGGCGGCTGCTGCGCCGCGCGGGTGCGGTGGCCGGCCAGCTTCGCGGTCGCGTCCGCGGCCAACTCCAGCCGGCGGTCTGTCCACATGCGACGGTGGTAGGTGTACCGGGCGGCCGCCCAGCCGGCCGCGGCGAGCCAGGATCCCAGTGCCAGCAGGGAGAGCGGGCCGAGGGCGGCGGCGAGGAGCACGGCGGCGAGCACCAGGTCGACCGGGGCGCCGAGGTTGCGGACCGCCTCGCCGGCCAGCTGGTCCTCGACGGTCTCGACCTCCAGCGAGCGGCCCAGCAGCAGGGCCGAACCCGCGTGCTCATCCGGGATCCGCAGCAGGCCGGCCAGCAGCCTGGTACGCAGCCCGGTACCGATGCGTACCGCGACCGTTGCCTGGAGCCGTACGGTCGCCGCGCCGCTGGCCAGGCTCAGCGCGAGCGCGGCGGCCCACCAGCCGACCGTGCCGCCGCCGACCGTCCCGTGCAGCGCGGCGCGGCCGAGCACCAGCCAGGACAGCAGGAACCCGCCGTAGCGGGCCACCTCCGCCACCGCGAACGCGGCCAGCAGCACGATCACCGCGCGGCCAGCTCGGCCCGCAGCAGCGCTGCGTACCGTGAATCCGCCTGCGCGGCAAGGCTTTCCGGTACGCCGTCCTCGACGATCTCGCCGCCCGCCAGGACCAGCACGCGGGCGAAGTCGAGGGTGTCGGCCACGTCGTGGGTCACGAACAGTACCGTCGCGCCGGGCCACCACGCCGGCACCTGGCGCAGCAGCGCGCGCCGCCGGTCCCGGTCCAGGCCGCGGAACGGCTCGTCCAGCACGGCCAGCCGTACGTCCCGCTGCGCGACCGCCCGGCCGAGGCGGACCAGCTGCGCCAGGTCGCGGGGCAGCGCCCGGCCACCGTCGCCGATCGCTCCGCCGGGCGCCGCCAGGCCGACCCCGGCGGCGACCCACGGCGGTACGGGCGCGGTGCTGGCGTATCCCAGGTTGGCGTCCAGATCGGCGTTCCACAGGGTGACCGTCGGGTCGACCCAGGCGGTGTGGCGGCGCAGCCAGGCCAGCCGGGCCGGGTCCAGGGGTGCGCCGCCGACGCGCAGGTCGCCGGCCGCCGGGGTGTGCCAGCCGAGCAGCAGCCCGGCCAGCGTCGACTTGCCCGAACCGGACCGCCCCACCACCGCAATCGCCTCGCCGGCCGCGACGGTCAGCCCGTCCACGGCCAGCACGGGCTGGCCGCCGGCCACGACCCGTACGCCGCCCAGCGCGACGCTGACACCCGGCCCGGCGGCGTCCTCCGGGGGCTGGGGCTGGGCGTCCTCGCCGGGGGTGGCCAGCGGTTCCAGCAGGCGTACGGCCGCGGAGCGGTAGGCGGGGTAGCGGCGGGCCAGCGCGCCGAGTTGCTGGCCGAGGACCGGTAGGGCGACACCCCAGTACGCCAGCAGCAGGTACGCCGCGGGATCGGTGACGCGGCCCGCGGCGGTGGCCAGCAGCCAGGCGACTCCGGCCAGCCCGACCGCGCCCTGCGCCAGCTCCGCGGCCGCCGCGGTGCGGTGCACGCCGCGCACCGCGCCGGCCCAGCGCCGCAGCAGATCCCGGTGCTCACCCTCCACAATGGACTGTGCATGGTGGAGGCGGAGCACGGCGGCACCGGACAGCGCGTCCAGGTAGCGGATCGCCAGCGCGCCGACCTGGTGCCGCAGCCGCAGGTCCCGCTCGGCCTGCGCCGGGATCAGGGCGGCGCCCACGGCGGTCGAGGCGATGGCGGTGACCGCGGCCGGCAGCGCGCTGCGCGGGTCCAGCAGGCCGATCACCAGCGGGATCAGCGCGAGCTGGGTGCCGAGCACCAGCGCCTCGGCGGCCAGCTGCGGCAGCTCCCGCAGCCGGTGCAGCCGGTGCGCCCGCTCGGCCAGGTCCGACAGCGGCCGGCTGCGGACGTACCGGTCCGGCAGCGCCGGCAGCCGGCGCAGCAGCGTGCCGCGCAGCTCGCCCTCCAGCCGCCGGCCGGAGTCGCTGACCAGCGCCGCCAGCGCCACCTCCGCCACCAGCAGCCCGGCAGCCAGCGCCACCAGCCCGGCCACCGCCACGCCCGGCGCCGATGCCAGCGACAGCAGCGCCCGGAACACCGCGGCCTCGCCCACCATCGCCGCGGCCGCCAGCACCGCGATCAGCGCCGCCGCGGCCAGCCGCCACCGGCCGAGCCCGCGCAGCCACCGCCACAGCGTCCGGCCGGGCGGCGGGTCGGGCACGGTGAGCGCCGCCCGCAGGTCGGCCGGCAGCGCGGCCACGTCCGGCGCCGCCAGCCGGCCGGCAACCCGGACCAGCACGGCGCCGCGGATCGTCACCAGGTCCGGCTCGCCCGGCACCGGCACGGCGTCCCAGCCGGCGGTGTCCGCGGCGGGCAGCGCCATCTCGTGGACGTACAGCTCATCCTCGAAGCGGCCGGTGCGGACGAACCGGCGCCCGACCGCGGGGTCCATCACCTGGAGCAGCGGGCCGTGCCGGCGCCAGGCGACCACGAAGTGCGCCAGCCCGCCGGGGCCCTTGGTGATGACGATGGCCGGCAGCCCGTCGCTGCCGGTCACCGCCTGCCCCGGGGGCAGCATCACCTGCCGGGCGTCCAGGCCCAGCAGGCAGGCCACGTCCTGGAGCGAGTCCACCGACGTGCCGTCCACATCGGTCTGGCAGGCGTCCCGCAGCCGCGCGTAGCTGGCCCGGATGCCGAAGCCGCGCAGCAGGCAGGCCAGCGTCGCCGGCCCGCAGTCCATGCCCGAGGTCTGCACCACCTCCGGCGCCAGCACCCGCCGCGCGCTCACCCCGCCCGGCCCAGCGCGCCGGTCATTCCGCCGGTCCCAGCGCGGTGATGTGTGCTTGGGCGGCGCGGCGGGCGGGGTGGTCCGGGGCCACCCCGGCGGCCAGGACGCGGTGCGCCTCGGTGGCCAGCTCCCGGGCGCGGTCCGGCTGGCCGAGGTCGGCCGCCAGCACGGCCAGGTTGTGCAGGGTCAGCCCGACCTCGGGGTGGTCGGCGCCGAGTGCGGCCTGCTTGCCGGCCAGCGAGCGCAGGTACAGCTCCTCCGCCCCGGCCAGGTCGCCGAGCCCGGCCCGTACGGCCGCCAGGTTGTGCTGGTTCACCGCGACCTCGTAGTGCCCGGCGCCGTAGCGCGCGGTGAAGTAGCCGATCGCCTGCCGCAGCAGCGGTTCGGCCTCGGTCAGCTTGCCGGCGGCCTCCAGGACCGCGGCCAGGTGCGCCTCGTCGGCCACCACGGCCGGGTGGTCGGCGGGCATGGCCAGCCGCCGCAGCCGTACCGACAGCCGGGCGTACGCCTCGGCCTTGGCCAGTTGCCCGCGGCTGTGCGCGAGGCCGGCCAGGTTGTGGAACAGGCCGGCCAGTTGCGGGTCGTCCGGGCCGCACGCGGCGGTCAGTGCCTCCAGCGCGCGCCGGTAGTACCGCTCGGCGTCGTCGAAGCGGCCGCTGAACTTGTACAGGATGCCGATCTCGTTGCACAGTGGCGCCAGCTCCGCCTCGCCGTACTCCGGGGTGCCCTCGGCGGCCGCGAACGCCTGCTGGTAAAGGGTTTCCGCATCGGAGTAACGGCCCTGCCGGCGCAGGCAGCCGGCCAGGCCGACCTGCGCCTGCACCAGCAGCCGGAGCAGGTCACCGCCGGCCGGCTGGTACGCCTGAAGCACCGCCACTGCCCTGCGGTGCTGCTCCTCGGCGACCGCGTGGTTGCCCAGCTCGTCCTCGGCCGTGCCCAGCAGGGAAACGACGTTGGCCACGTCCGGGTGGGCGTGGCCAACCTCGCTCTCCAGCAGACCGATCGCCGTGGTGCAGAGCCGGGCCGCCTCGCCGAACCGGCAATCGTCCACAAGGGACAGTGCCCGCTCGTGCAGCGCGACGGCCTCGGCCCAGGGGTCCACCCGGCGCCCGGTGTTCCGCGCGGAACCGATCAACCGGCGGCCCGTACGGCCGAACTGTGGTTGAGCCCGACCCGCCCACCCCGCACGCTCGTACGCACCTCGACCGCCTGGCTGTGCTGCGGGTTCCAGGTGCCGCCGCGGACGCTGGTCCGCACCTCCACCGCTTCGGTGTGGTTCAGCCCGATCCGCCCACCACGCACACTCGTCCGCACCTCGACCGGCTCCGCCTGGCTGTGGTTGGCCGTGAGCACCCCGCCCCGCACGCTGGTCCGCACCTCGACCGGTGTGGCCGCGGCCTGGCTGTGCTGCTGGCCGATGTAGCCGCCCCTGATGCTGGTCCGCACTGGCACCACCTCGGTGTGGTTGGGGGAAATACCGCCGGCCTTGACGCTGGTTCGTACCTGGACGGGTGCTGCCGCGCTGCTCGCTACGGGCACCGGATCACCGCCTCACTGTGTTGGTTGTTCACCCAACCGCCGCGTACCTGGGTACGGACCCGCACCGGGTTGGCGACCTGCTGGCCGTGGTTCGCCCCGATCCGCCCACCGCGGACGGCAGTACGCACCGCCACCTCGGCCGGGCTCGCCACGGCCTGGCTGTGCTGCAACTGCGGCCCACCGGCGCGCGGCCGGGTACGGACCCGGACCGGCTCGGCGGATTCGGACGGCATGGTCCGGACAAGTCGCCTCATGGTGACAGCTCCCCTCACGCGCGCCCCACGGCGCATTTGCGACGGATCCTGCTGTGCGGGTCTGGCAGGAAACCTTGAAATTTCCTGTACGCCGCTGGGCAGGAGCGCACGGCCGTGGCATGGCTAGCCCAGTCGCGGGAACACCGGCTCCGGTCGGCCGACCCGACCGCTGCTCCCGCCGCCGACCTGCGCGGCCAACCGGCCCGCCCCGACCGGCACGAACGGCGCCGCCTCGGCCGCGACCGCCCGGCACGCCCCGACCAGCGCGTGCAGAACCGAATCGAGCCGCCGCCCCTCCTCCGCACCACCCCGCGCCAGCTCCCACGGCCGCGCCGCCTCCACCAACCCGTTCGCGGCGTCCACAGTGGACACCAGCGCGGCGCAGGCGGCCCGGAAGTCGAACGCCGCCAGCGCCGCGTCGATCCGCGCCGGCAGCCCGGCCACCGCCGCCACCACCCCGGCGCAACCCGGGTCCCCCGCGAGCGGCTCCCCCAGCACCCCACCCCGGTAGCGGTGCACCAGCGGCAGCACCCGGTTGCACAGGTTCCCGATCCCGTTGGCCAGGTCCCGGTGGTACCGGTCCAGCAGCCGCGCCACGGTGAAGTCGGTGTCGCCCAGCCGCGCCACGTCGCTCAGCAGCCACCAGCGCACCGCGTCCACCCCGTACGCCCCGACCAGCGCCTCCGGGTCGACCGCGTTGCCCCCGCTCTTGGCCAGCTTCACCCCGTCCACGGTCAGGTACTCGTGCACGTAGATCGCCGTCGGCAACCGGAGATCCGCCGACAGCAGCAGCGCCAGCCAGTAGACGGCATGGAACCGGGTGATCCCCTTGCCGATCACGTGCACCCGCTCGGCCGAACCCGCCCACCACGTCTCCAGCAACTCCCCGCTGCCGAGCGCGGTGACGTAGTTCGCCAGCGCGTCCCACCAGACGTAGATCACCTGCCCCGGATCGCCCGGCACCGGAATGCCCCACCCGCCGGCGCGGTCGGCCGGCCGGGACACGCTGATGTCCCGCAACCCGGACCGGACGAACGCCAGCACCTCGTTGCGCCGCGCCACCGGCTCGACCCGTACCGCACCGGAGGAGATGGCCTGCTCGATCCGCGCGCCGTACCGGGACAGCCGGAAGAACCAGTTGGTCTCGGCGACCGGCTCCGGCGGCACGCCGTGCTCCGGGCACCGGCCGGCGCAGAGTTCGGCCGGTTCGTAGAACTGCTCGCAGCCGGCGCAGTACAGCCCCTCGTACGAGCGGCGGTAGAAGTCGCCCCGGGCCACCGAGCGCCGCCACAGCTCGACGATCCCGGCGGCGTGCCGCGGATCGCTGCCGGTACGGATGAAATCGTCGAAGGACAGCCCGAGTACGCCCTGCAGCGCGGCGAACCGGTCCGCGTTGCCGGCCACGAACTCGGCCACCGGCACGCCGGCCTCAGCGGCCGCGGTGACGTTCTTCAGCGCGTTCTCATCCGTGCCGGTGAGGAAGCGGACCCGCTGGCCGCGCAGCCGGCGGTGCCGGGCCAGCGTGTCGGCCTGCACCAGTTCCAGCGCGTGGCCCAGGTGCGGTGCCGCGTTGACGTACGGCAGGGCGGTGGTGAGGTAGAAGGTCATGGCGGAGACTCCGATCCGCCCCCGCCAGAACGCCGGTAACAGCCCCTGGCAGGGGCTGTTCGCGAAAACCGACGGATGTCAGCGCACGCCGGAAGGCCCCTGGTCGGGGCGCATCATCACGGCGTACAGCAGCATGTCCCCAGGATGCCCGACCAGCGCAACCCGGTTTACGGCCGCCAGACCCTGTCCGACCGCGACGATCAGGGGTGTCGGTTCGGCCGCCTCCGGGTACCTTCCATGAAGTGGACATCTGGGTCGGTGAGCGGGTCAGGTTACGGGGCATCGAACCGGGCGACTGGGCGGGTTTCCGGGACTTCGACCGGGACTCGGCCGTCCAGCGGAACGCGTGGATGGTGATGCCGCCGCGCTCGCAGGAGGGCTACCGGCACTGGGCCGCCGACCAGGCGGTGGCCAAGCCGGACGGCGACCTGTTCCAGCTGGCCATCGAGTCGCTGGAGGCCACGACGCTGGTCGGCGCGATCTCGGTGGTGGAGGCCAGGCCCGCCGACGGCTACTTCGGCTACGGGGTGGCGATCGGCCGCGAACACCAGCGGCACGGGTACGCCTCCGACGCCGCGCTGGTCCTGCTGCGGTTCATGTTCGCCGAGCGCCGCTACGCCAAGTGCACGGTCGGGGTGTACGCGAACAACGCGCCGTCGCTGGCCATGCACAAGCGGCTCGGCTTCGCCGAGGAGGGCCGGATCCGCCGCTTCCGCTACGCCGGCGGCCAGTACGAGGACATGGTGTACTTCGGCATCACCGACGAGGAGTTCGGGCAGCGGCACGGCTCAGTCCGGAAGTAGCGGCACCGACAGCCCCTCGCCGCGCCGCAGCAGCGCCGCGCGGGTCACCGACGAGGACCCGAACCGGTCCCGTACGCCGTCCAGCGCGGCATCCAGCGCGGACAGGTCGTGCTGCTCGAACGGCAGCTGCAACTGGACCGCGCCGTGCCGGTCCAGGTTGCCCACCGACACCCCGATCAGCGTGATCCCGCGCTCGGCGATCATCGGCCCCGCCTGCCGCAGCAGCCCGAGCGCCGCCTGCATGATCGGGTCGCTGTCGCTGCTGGCCCGGTCGATGGTGTGCGAGCGGGTGGCGCGGGTGAAGTCGGCGAACCGCAGCCGCAGCACGACCGTACGCCCGGACCGCCCGGCCGAGCGCATCCGCCGGGTGACCCGGTCGACCAGCCCGGCCAGCAGCACCTCCAGGTCCGCCGGCGCCGCCCCGGACCCGCCCAACGCCCGCTGCGCCCCCATCGAGCCGCGCCGCTTGCCGACCTGCACCCGCCGCGGGTCCCGGTTGTGGGCCAGCGCGTGCAGGTGCCGCCCGACGCCCCGGCCCAGCAACGACACCAGCGACGCCTCGCTGAGCGCCGCGACCTCGCCGACGGTCGTGATGCCCCACTCGCGCAGCTTGGCGGCGGTGACCGCGCCGACACCCCACAGCCGCTCCACCGGCAGCGGGTGCAGGAACGCCAGCTCCGCGTCGGGCGGCACCATGAGCAGCCCGTCCGGTTTGGCCACGCCGCTGGCCACCTTGGCCAGGAACTTGGTCCGCGCCACGCCCACCGTGATCGGCAGCCCGACCTTCGTCCGCACCTCGTACCGCAGCCGCGCGGCGATCTGCAGCGGCGCCCCGGAGACCTTCCGCAGCCCGGCCACATCCAGGAACGCCTCGTCGATCGACAGCCCCTCGACCAGCGGCGTGGTGTCCCGGAACACCTCGAACACCGCGGCGGAGGCGGCCGAGTACGCCGACATGCGCGGCCCGACGACCACCACGCCCGGGCACAGCCGCCGCGCCACGCCGACGCCCATGGCCGTACGCACCCCGTACGCCTTGGCCTCGTAGCTGCACGCCAGCACCACCCCGGCGCCGACGATCACCGGCCGCCCGCGCAGCCGCGGCTGGTCGCGCTGCTCCACCGACGCGTAGAACGCGTCGAGGTCGGCATGCAGCACGGTCGCCCCGGTCACGAACACATGTTCGTACGCCCCTCCGACAATTCCTACCGGCGAAGGGGGTGGCGCGCCCGGCCGCCAGCGTGACCGGGCGCGCCACATTCATCAGCGCACACCCATCAGCGCAGGGTGAACGTCCCCAGGCGCAGGTCCCCGGTGAACACCAGGTACACATCGTGTTGCGCGCGTGGCACAGGGACCTCCTCGGGGGGTGGGATCCGGTCGGATCCTCAGGTCGGTTCTCGCCACCGCGCGGTGCTCGCCCGCGCGGTGAGCGTTGGCGCCAGCAGGGTGGCCTCGGGTACGGGCTCCCCCGCCAGCTTCGCCATCAGCAGGTCGACGGCCTGGGCGCCGATCTGCTCGGCCGGGATGGGTACGGCGGTCAGCGGCAGCGCCGAGCGCAGCGCGAGGTCGTCGGGGCAGATCGCCACCACCGACATCTCCTGCGGTACCAGCCTGCCCTCGTGGCCGAACGCCTCGACCAGCGTCTCGACCACCGGTTCGTTGTGCACCACCACCCCGGTCAGGTCCGGGTGCTCGCGCAGCAGCCGCGCGGCCAGCGACCGGGCCGCGGCCGGCGTCGACTCGCAGGACTGGACCGTCCACTGTAGACGGCGGTTGCCGGCGGCCAGCACGAAGCCGTCCTCGATGCGGCGGGCGAACCCGGTCTGCCGCGAGTAGACCTGCGGCGGCGAGCCGATCAGC